>WNFU01004110.1_pt1 | contig 18785 bp, 19 predicted proteins | sample 5400121 | NCBI WGS metagenome assembly WNFU01 (sample SAMN13153360, study PRJNA577476) | soil metagenome | isolation source: 100 cm soil or saprolite under grassland replicate 1 | place: USA:California | collected 2016-06-15 | reverse complement strand
GGCGGCCGATCTCCGCGACGGCCTCGGCGACGCCGCAATCCTCCACCTCGGCCGTCCGCCCGCAGCGCGAGCAGATCACGTGATGGTGGTGGGCGCGGGCACAGGGGACGTAGGCGTGCTCGCCGCTGGGCAGGTCCAGACGCTCCACGACGTGCAGCTCCGTCAGGAGGTCCAGCGAGCGGAAGAGGGTCGCCCGGCTGATGTCGAGCCGGCGGTCCCGGGCGTGCGTCTCCAGCTCGGACGCCGTGAAGTGACCACCATGCTCGGCGATCAGGTCGGCGACCGCGCGTCGCGGGCCGGTCAGTCGATAGCCGGCCTGGTCCAGGGCGGCAACGATGGGATTTGGTTCCACGTGCTGATGATAGCCGGACTCAGCGCGCCTTGTCGAGACTCGCTCGCAGTTACGCGGCATCAATAGGCCGTGCGGACGCTAAAGGCGCGACCGGTTCTCAGACCAATCCCGGCCAACATGCTGAGATGCGATCGCATATGGCCCTCAGTGGCCGGGCGACGCAGGGACATGGGAACGCTGACACCGTCACCGAGCTCGCCTGTGCCACTCATCGCCGGCCCGCGGCCCCGCTCGACGCCTCACCCGCGGGGACGGTACCTTGTCGCCCTGCGTCCAGCCCAGTTATGGAAAGGCGCCGGCCGATCGATGATCACGCTCCGTCCGCGGGAATCGCTGTTTCACGTCGAGGGCGGCTGGTTCAGCGCCAATTGGCACTTCAGCTTCGACTACTACGACGATCCCGAGAACACCTGGTTCGGTGACCTGCGCGTGTTCAACGACGACACGCTCATCCCCGGCGCCGTGTGGCCGATGCACCCCCATCGGGACATCGAGGGCATCACCTACGTCGCCGAGGGGACGTTCGAGCACGCCGACAGCCGGGGCAACGGCGGCGTCCTGCCGCCGGGCTCGGTCCAGCGGGCGACGCTCGGCTCGGGCATGGAACACTCCGAGGGCAATCATTCCGCGACACAGCCGATGCGCTTCGTTCAGATGTGGATCATCCCCGCCCGGCGCAACCTGGAGCCGTCGATCGAGCAGCACAGCTTCACCGACACCGAACGGCGCGGCCGCCTGTTGCCGGTGCTCGTGCCGGCGGCAGGCTACGGCGGGCCCGATGCGCCGGCCAACCCGGACGCCGTGACCGTCCATCAGGACGCCGCGGTCCACGCAACGCTGCTCGAGCCGGGCCAGGCGGTGACGCATCTGTTCCGGCCCGGCTTCAACGGCTACCTGTTCGTGGTCCATGGCGACCTCGGGGTCTCGACACCCGATGGCGAGGGCGAGATCGAGGCCGCTGGAGCGGCGAAGATCGCCGGCGAACCCGAGGTCACGATCGCGGCCCGGCGTGCCGGCGCCGAGGCGCTCCTCGTCGAAACGCGGGCGAACGGCCGCTGAGCACGCGGGCTCACCGGCAGTCGGGGGCGCGAGCGCGAGTCGGACGCGCGTGCGACAGGCACTACGTCTGCCAGATGCGAACGCAGATCGTCATCCTCGAGCCACTCGGCCAGCGCAGGCGACAAATACGGGCACGGTTCGTGCCGAGCCTCCGACGGGCGCCATGTTCCGCCCAAACACGGCCTACCTTCGTGATTGGCACGGACTGCAATGCCAACCACGAGCACCACTCGTATGTGACGCGGTCGTTGCGTCGTCGAGCGTGCCCCATCGGGTCGCACGCTCAGCCCCGAGGCGCCTCGCAGCCCGACGCGCGCCGGCGTTGTCCGAACCGGGCGGTGCTACGAACCTCATTCGTATCTGTCAGCGAACAGCAGGGTGGAGCCCTGTGCCCGGCACCCGATCCATCGCGGACCGCTACCCTCCCGGGTAGCACACGCGAACGTTGCGCCAGCGAGCGAGGAACAGGGACATGACTGACTCCGACATCTTCGACCGGATCAATGCGCTCTCGGACGAGGAGGAACAGCTCTACGAGAGTGCCGGCGACGGCCAGGGACTGACGACCGCCGAGAGCGAACGGTTGTCTGCAATCAAGATCGAGCTCGATCGCAGCTACGACCTGCTCCACCAGCGTCAGGCCCGCCGGGCGGCCGGGCTCGATCCGACGGACGCAGCCGAACGCCCGGCGGTGGTCGTCGAGGACTACGAGCAATAGGCCGCCCGGCCGCGACCGCAGCCGATCTCCACCCACGCGACCGATGACGACTCCCGGGCCGCGGCCCGACGATCCCGGTGTCCTCAGTCGGGCCTTCATCGCCCTGGCGATCGCGACCCTTGCGTTCTTCATTGCCGGCGGCATCGTCCTGCCGGTCGCGTCGCTCTACGCGAAGGGACCGCTTGGGACGGACGCGGCGGGCGTCGGCGTCGCGCTGGGCTCGTTCAGCATCGCCGCGCTCGTGATGCGCCCGGTCGTGGGCTGGTCATCGGACCGGTTCGGCCGTCGACCACTGCTGATCGTCGGCAGCGCGATCACCGTTGGTGCGCTCCTGCTGCATCTGCTGGCAACGACGGTGCCGCTGTTCGTGGCGGCGCGTTCCCTGCTCGGCGTCGGTGAGGCCTTCTTCTTCGTGGCATCGCTCGCCGCTGCGGCCGACCTGGCGCCCGCCAACCGCCGGGGCGAGGCGATCAGCTTCCTGTCGCTGTCGCTCTACCTGGGCCTGGCGATCGGCCCGGTCGTCGGCGAGACCGTGCTGCGGCTGACCTCCTACGCAGGAGTCTGGCTGCTCGCCGCCGGAGTGGCGGCCGTCGCGGCTGGGCTGTCGTGGATCACGCCCGAAACGGCCCCGACCGCCGTTCCCGGCCGGTCGATCCGGCCCGGTCGCGGACGTCTCATCCACCCGGCCGGGATCTTCCCAGGCGTCCTCATCATGTCCGGGATCTGGGGAATGGGCGGCTTCCTCGCATTCGTGCCATTGCACGCGGTCAACCTCGGGCTCGAAGGCGCCGGACCGGCCCTGGCGCTCTTTGCGGGCATCGTCGTCGCCCTCCGGATCTTCGGTGCACGAATGCCGGATCGGCTTGGCGCCGCCCGCCTGTCGGGAGCCGCCCTCGCCGTATCGGCCGTGGGACTGGCGCTACTCGGCCTGCTGCCGGGGACCGGCGGCCTGTTCCTGGGGACGGCGGTGCTGGCCGTGGGTGTCGCGTTCACATTCCCGGCCCTGATGGCCCTCGCGGTATCCCGGGTGCCGCCGGAGGAGCGGGGCTCGGTCGTGGGGACGGCCAGTGCCTTCCTCGACCTGGCGTTCGGGATCGCGCCAGCCACCCTGGGTGTGATCGCGGACGCCGCCGGCTACCCCGGCGCATTCCTCGTATCCGCCGTCTTCGCGGCGGGCGGCAGCCTTCTCCTGACGATCCGGCGGGATGCGGCCCGGGTCGGCGAGGTGCGAGGCAACGCCGCCACCGTCTAGCGCTCCGGGCGGACAACCGGATCGGCGGCCGAGACGACAAACGAGCCGTGCGGCCCTGGCGCCCGGCGCTATCCGCCGGCAGCGGCGCCGTCATTGTTCGTCGCGCTTTTTCGGGAACCTCGTTGACCTGGCCGGTCTCCGCGGGAGAGGCTTCCGTCGACCCGATCGAGCCCGATCGACCCCGGACCAACGGCCGTTCAAAGACTGCCCGTTTGGGGCATGCGCCGGAGAGGGCCGACGACTACGATCAGGCGAAGGCTGGAACGCGGATGAGGGACCCAGATGCCGCGACGACGACCGATGGCGCCCAAGCCACCGACCGAGGAGACGATCCGCCTGGTCATGGTGGAGCCTCGCGCGGTCCTCGGCGCCGGCGTCCGGGAGATCCTGGACCGGGAGCCGGATATCGAGATCGTGGGCGAGGCTCGGACGGCCGCCGAGGCGATGCAGCTGGTGGACGCGACCGCGCCCGACGTCGTCCTGGTCGACGTGCCGCTGACCGGGCCATCTTCAACCGAAGCCACCCGCCGGCTGCACCGGGAGTCGCCGGGGTCGGCGCTCGTCGTGATGGGCGGCGAGGACGATGACGCGAGCATCGTCGGCGCCATCGAAGTTGGTGCGGCGGGCCACGTCGCTGAGCTCGCCGATCCGGCCGAGCTCGTCTCGACGATCCGCCGGGTGGCCGAGGGAGAGGACCCGCTGAAGGACGAGCTCATCGCCCGGCCCGACCTCGTCGAGCGGATCGTGGACAGCGTGCGCGAGGCGATCATGGCCGACCGTCGGCCGACGAACCCGATGACCCCGCGAGAGCTCGAGGTGCTCGGCCTGGTGGCCGAGGGGCTGCGCAACCGGGAGATCGCAGGGCGGCTGGGGGTCAGCGAGCAGACGATCAAGAACCAGCTGTCATCCGTCCTGCACAAGCTGGGCGTGCCCAATCGGACCCATGCCGTGACCTACGCCGTCCGCCACGGCTGGCTCGTGCCGCCCGAGGGCGGCCATGGGCAGGAGCACGAGGTCGGGCAGGAGCGGCAGATCGAGACCGGCTCCCCCACGACCTGACGGGCCGAACCCGGTCCGAGCGGCGGCTACGAGGGACCGTCGGATGCTCGGTCGTAGACCACGACTCGCCAGGCGAACGTGCCGGCCTCGGCCCTCGGTCGGAGACCGGCGGCGGCGGCCCGCTCGTCGACCCGCCGGTTGGGATGCGCGTACGCTCGGTAGGCCTTGCCCCGCAGGCGAAACCACAGGTTCTGGATCCGCAGGCCGACCCGGATGAGCCATCGATCGCGCGGCAGGACCAGCCCGAGCACCGTTCGCGTCCGTTCGGCCGCCCGGCCGACCAGGCCGTCGACGTCCGGGTAGCAGCAAACAACGCGGTCCAGCGTGACGACATCCGCGGCGTCGATCTCGGGCGCCAGCCGGACGAAGTCGCCCTCCACCAGGTCGATTCGGTCGAGCCCGTTCTTCTCGCGGGCGAGCTGGCGCGCGACGGCCAGGGATGCGGGCGACGCGTCGACGAGGACGGCGTGACCGGCACCCTCCCGGAGCAGCTCGTGATCGATGACCCCGATCCCGCCACCGATGTCCAGGACCGTCGATCCCCGCCCGGCATAGGGCCGGATCAAGTCGAGCAGAAGGCGCGTCGTTCGATCCGGCCCATCGCGCTGGTAGCGTTTGCGATCGCGTTCCGCGTGGGCCGCGTCGAACACCGAGCCGAAGTCCTGGCAGCCGCAGGCATCCATCGACCCGAGAGCTTAACGCTCCGGGCGAACGGGCTGCGTTCGCGCAGCCAGCATCGGGATCATCGTGCGGAGATCGCCACGCTGGCCGCATCCGGAGAGGCCGGGTCGGGCGCAGCCGTGGCGTCGGGCGCAGCCGTGGCGTCTCCAGCGCCGAGGATCTCGAGCGCCTGTCGATATCGCTCCTCGATGATCCGCCGCTCCCACTCCTCAGGCAGCGTGTGGGTCGAGCCGTGCTCCACGCGGTCGGCGTGCCGGCGCAGGGCAGCCAGCTCGTCGTGGCGATGGGCGTGCTCGGCGACGACCGCAATCGTCTCCAGCAGTCGAACCGTGACGAGCAGGTTGGACCGGCCGGCGTGACGGATCTCCGTGAAGGCCTGGCTGACCAGCGCATCGAATGTCGCGGCATCGGCGATCAGGCGCAGGCGATCCTGCCCATCGAACCGGAACGGCGACGGCCGATGCCGGGCGCACAGCCTCGAGAGCGCGGCCCCCAACCGGTCGAGCGCCATGAATGCCGTCCACGGGTCATTGATCGCCGGCGATAGCGCCCGAACCGCGACCTGCACGAGCTGCTGGATCGCGAACTCCACGTCCTGCACCTCGGTGCGCTGGGGAGCGAGGAGGACGGCCCGGTCGAGCTCGCGGATCACACGGCCGTCGGCCCGATCCGGTGGCCACACTCGGGCGAGGACGTTGTCGGGCTCGACGAACATCCCCGGCCGGACGCCGAGCGACACTACCAGGTCCCGACCCACCGCCAGGCTCATGACCCCGTTGACGTCGATCACCTCAACGTAGCCGGTGCCCGTTGCCGGGACCGGACGTCCCTCCCGCTCCAGCTCGGGAGGGACCAGGAGGCGCGGATCAACGCCGTCGGGTGGGTCGTGGCCCAGGCGCTCCGGGTACAGGTCGTCGATCGCCCTGTCCAGGTCGCGGCTGGCAACCGAGATGATCTGGCCGACCTGGATCGATGCCGCCGCGTGATGGATGAAGAAGATGAAGACCCCCAGGCTGGCCACGGTCATCGCGACCGCGACCGTGACCGACAGGTTGGGCACGAACACGCCCGCCGGATCGCCCGCGTCGCGGACCGTCCGCAGGACGAGGATGCAGTACAGGAAGTCCGCGACGAACACGCCCAGCGCCACCTGGTTGCCCAGGTCGCGCATGAAGTTGCGCAGGAGCCGCGGTCCGAACTGGACGGAGGCCAGGGTCATCGCCACGATCATGATCGAGAAGACGACCCCGGCGACCGTGATCATCGATGCGGCGACCGTCGACAGCAGCGTCCGGGCGCCGTCTGCGCCGCCGGCGAGTGCCGTGCCCCCGAGCGCCTCTCGGGCAACGGCCTCGTCGATCGCGAGGGTCACCATGGACAGCATGCCGGCCGCCACGGCAAGCAGGATTGGCACGAACCAGTAGCTCGCGCGCAGGGCGTCCCAGGCATCGCGGCTGCGGGCGTTCATCGATGGCTAGCCTACGGATCGCGCGACGAAATGCGAATCGGCCCGCCCGGTCGGCCGAACCCGTACGATGCGTCCCTCGCGACCGACAGGCGCAACGACGATCGCCGCGGCACGGGAGGAGCAGGCGTGTCGCAGTTCGATCTACCCCTGGAGGAGCTGCTGCTCTACCGGCCGGAGCGCATGGAGCCGGGAGACTTCGACCAGTTCTGGCATGACTCGATCGACGAGGCGCGCGAGCAGCGCCGGCCGACGACGCTCAGGGCCGTCGAGTCCCGTCTGCGCACGATCGAGCCGATCGACGTGACCTTCAGCGGCTTCGGCGGCCAGCCGATCAAGGCCTGGCTGCTGCTGCCCCGCCACCGTTCCGACCCGCTGCCCACGGTCGTCCAGTTCCTGGGCTACGGAGGCGGCCGTGGCTCGCCCTTCGACTGGCTCAGCTGGGCATCGGCGGGATACGCCAATTTCGTCATGGACACCCGCGGACAGGGCAGCGCCTGGCTCCAGGGCGATACGCCCGACGTCGAGCCGGGCGGGTCCAACCCGCAATACCCGGGCTTCCTGACTCGTGGCGTGCTGGAGCCGCGAACCTACTACTACCGTCGGCTGTTCATCGACGCGGTGATGGCACTCGACGCCGTGGGTGAGCACCCGGCGGTCGACGGCGAGCGAATCGTCGTGACCGGCCAGAGCCAGGGCGGCGGGATCGCGCTGGCGGTCGCCGCGCTCGACCCGTCCGTCCGGGCGGCGCTCATCGACGTTCCGTTCCTGTGCCACTTCAGGCGCGCGCTCGAGGTGACCGACGAGAGCCCGTATCTCGAGCTCAGGCGCTTCCTCGCGATCCACCGCCTGGAGGAGGACCGGGTCTTCCGAACGCTGGCGTACGTCGACGGCCGGCATTTCGCGGCCCGAGCGTCGGCGCCGGCCCTGTTCTCGGTCGGGCTGGAGGACCAGATCACGCCGCCTTCGACCGTCTTCGCCGCCTACAACGCCTATGCCGGTCCCAAGGAGATCAGGGTCTGGCCGTACAACGGCCACGACGCCGGCGAGCACCAGCACCTCCAGGAGCAGCTGCGCTTTCTCGACGGCCTGGGGCTGGGCGTCGTCGCCTGACCTCGAGCCGCGGCGCGAGGCACTGCGCGAGGCACGGCGCGGGGCACGGCGCGCGGGACACGGCGCGGGCACGGCACGGGGCGCGGGCAGCAACCGTCCGATCAGGCGAGCCCACGCACGTCCAGTGCCCGCCCCCAGTGGCGGACCCGCACGGCGAGCAGGACCCCGAACGCGGCGATGACGAGGATGGCGGCGGCGGCGATCGACGCGTCCAGGCTGCCGCCCTGAAACTCCGAGTAGACGACGAGCGGCAGTGTCTGGGTCCGACCATGGATGTTGCCGGCGAACATGATCGTCGCGCCGAACTCTCCGAGCGAGCGGGCCCAGCTCATGACGAGACCGGCGGCCAGCGCCGGGCCTGCGAGGGGCAGCGTCACGGAGCGCAGGACCGACCATTCGGAGGCCCCGTCGGCTCGGGCCGCATCTTCCAGGTTGCGGTCCACCCCTGCGATCCCGGTCCGAGCCGAGCGGATGAAGAACGGAGCGGAGACGAACGTCTGGGCGAGGACCACGGCCACGGTCGTGAACGGAATCGCCAGCCCCAGTGCATCCAGCGGACCGCCCAGTACCCCGCGCCGGCCCAGGACCAGCAGGAGGGCCAACCCGGCCACGGCCGGCGGCAGGACGATCGGCAGGTCGACGATGGCCTCCAGGATCGACAGGCCGCGCCGCCTCCCACGCGCGAGGAGTGTCGCGATCGGCAGGCCAACCGCGACCGTCACGAGCAGGCTGATCGCGGTCGTTGCCAGGCTGAGGACCAGCGCGTCGATGACGACGGGCGTCCCGAGCGCTGCGCCGAGCGAGCCGCCAAGCAGCGCCCGGGCGATGAGGACGGCGACGGGAGCGCCGAGCGCGATCCCCATGACCAGCGCCACGACCGAGAGCGATCTCGGGCCAGGGTCGGCCCCGCGCGGAGAGGACAGGGCGGGCTTGCCGGGACCCCTCTCGATCATGCCGGCGCCCCGAATCCGAACTCCGCCAGGATCGCCTGGCCGTCGGGGCCGGCCAGCCACCGGACGAAGGCCTGCGCGGCGTCTGCCTGGCGTGAACCCTTCACGACCGTCGCGGCGTAGGTGGCCGCCACGTTCGCGCCGGGCGGTAGGTCCACCGTGGCCACCTGAGCCGACGCCCGTGCATCGGTCACGTACACGATGCCCGCGTCGCCCTCGCCGAGCGCCATCTTGGACACGATCGCGCCGACGTTGTCCTCGCGGGAGACGACGTTCGCCTCGTAGGCCGCGGCGAAACCGGCCGGATAGCCGGGCCGTCTGGCCAGGTTCCTCACGAGCAGGTTGGCGTAGGTCGTAATCGGGACGGCTTCGCCGGCGGCGATGATCTTGACGCCGGCTCGGGCGAGATCGATCGGGCTGCGGATCCTGCCCGGGTTGGCGGCGGGCACGACGATCGTGAGGGTGTTGGTGGCGAACGGCACGGCCTGGTCCGCGAGGCCCCTGGCGATGAGTGTCTGGGGGTTCTTCGTGTCGGCCGACAGGAAGACGTCGGCGGGCGCCCCCTGCTCGATCTTGGCTTCCAGGGCCGCGGACGAATCCGTCGAGATGGTCAGGAGGATGCCCGGATGGCTGGCCGGATACACATCGGCCACTCGTACCAGCACTCCCTTGAGCGACGCCGCGCCGTAGATCGTGAGACCGTTCGCCGGACGCGTCACGGAAGCCGCCGATCCGGTGGCCGACCCGGCCGTCGCGCAGCCGGCGAGCACGAGCCCGATCGTGGCGAGAGCGACGAGTCGCGGCCAGCTCAACCGCGACGTTCTCGCGATGACGGGACCTCGACGATCACGTTGGTCGCCTTGACCACGCACACGGCCTCGTCACCGACCGACAGGCCCAGCTCCTCGACGGCCTCCGCCGTCATGAGGCTGACCAGCCGGTGTGGGCCGGCCAGGACCTCGACCACGGCCGCGACCCGGTCCTTCTCGACGCGCGTCACGATGCCCGCGAACCGGTTCCGAGCCGACTGGGCCACGATCGGCCGATCCGCCGCCGCATGGCGCCGCTGCTCGAGAAGGCGCGACACGTCGGCGATCCGGACGAGCCGCTGGCCGCCGGCCGACCGGGCCATCGCGAGCCGGCCGTCCATCTCCCAGCGCCGCAGCGTCTCCACGGAGACGCCCAGCATCTCGGCCGCCTGGCCGACCCGCACGCTGTCCGGCACATCGTCCCTGCCCTGACGTCGCATACCGAGGAAGTATCGACACATTGAGCAGGATGTCTAGAAGTTCCCGGTCGCTGCGCACGGTCTCGTCGCCGGCAGCCGGACCGGAGACGCGGAGAATCAGGCGCAGCTCACCGGCCGTGGGCTGCCGCGCGTCTTCCGGGTGGGCGCCGACGGCGCCCGTCTCGGCACGAACTCCGCAGTGTTCGCGGTCGATGAGCTGGCGCCCCGGCTTGGGAGGACCGCCGCGAATCTCCGGGTGACGCTCGTGGCCGCCCACGATGCCTACGCCGACTCGGTGGCCGGCGCGGCCGAGCGGACGCTCCTGGGACGGGGCATTCGGCTTGCCGCACGGATCCCGTACGAGCTGTCGCGACCGGACTGGCCCGAGGTCATCGACCGGCTGGTCGCCAGCCGGTCGGATGTCGTCATCCTCGCCTCGCACATCGCGGACGGCGAGGCATTCCGGCGGGCCATGCTGGCGGCCGAGGTGCGGGTCGGGGCGCTCATCGGCTCGACGATGGCCCAGTGCATACCCGACTTCGGCAACGACCTGGGCGCCGATGCGATCGGCGTCTTCGCGTCCGACCGGCCACCCAGCTTTTTCAACGCGGACGCCCTCACGCCGGACGCTCGGTCCGTCTACGATCGATTCGCGACGGCCTGGCGCCAGCGCGCCGGCGACGAGCCAACCGAGGAGGGAATCTCCGGCTTCGCTGCAGCCTGGGCTCTCTTCCACGACGTGCTGCCGGGTGCCTCGCGGCTGGGGTCCATCGATCCGGAGACGATCGCGGCGGCCGCGCGCGCGGTCGATGTGCCCGATGGGGCGCTGCCCAATGGCGCGGGGCTCCATTTCTCGAGCGACCCGACTCGGCTCGGACAGAACGAGCGATCGGCGGCCGTCATCTGGCAGTGGCAGGGCGTGCGCCAGAGCGTGACGGTCTGGCCGGCCGTCCTCGCATCGGGCACAATCGCCTTTGTCCCACTGCCGCGATGACAGCGGTCGCACGCCCCGCCGGTCATTCCGCGACGTCGCGCGGACTCGGTCACGGCGCGGGCTCGCGCATCGGCCGGCCGCTCCTCCTGGGAGCGGGGCTGGCGGGACTGGTCGCCGCCCGCTGGGCGGCGACCGTCGAAGGCAGTGTCGGGGCCCTCGCCGTCGGGCTGGCGTTCGGTGCAGGCCTCAACGCGCTCGCGCTGGCCGGTGGAGAGCCGCTCCGGCGGCCGCGTGCCGCGGGGCTGTCTCTTGCCAGATCCCTGGCGACCGGGGCAATCGCCGGAGCGGCACTCGTCGGCCTGGGCATCACAGGCTGGCTGACCGGGGCCGGTGCGGGCTCCGGCCCGGCGTTGGGGCCGGGCGCCTGGTTCAGCGGCGGCTTCGGGCCGTGGGCGGCGATCACGGTTCTCGTCGCGACGGCGGAGGAGCTGGTCCTGCGCGGAGCGCTCTTCGGCGCCATCTGGCGCGCCTCCGGCGTGACGGCCGCGGTCGTCGCGACGAGCGCAGCCTTCGCCCTCATCCACGTTCCGCTCTACGGCTGGCACGTCGTGCCGCTCGACCTGGGGGTTGGGCTGTTCCTGGGCGGCCTGCGGCTCATGTCGGGCGGTGTGACCACGCCGGCCGCCGCCCATACCCTGGCGGACCTGGCGACCTGGTGGCTGTGAGTCCGCGCCAGCGCACCGGCGCCGCATTCCTGGTCGCCGGACTCGCCTGGGCAGCGGTCGTCCAGCTCCTCGCGCCGAGCCACGCTCCGCCGCTCTACGACGGGGTCGTGCCGATCGATCCGTATCGCTGGCTGTCTCCTCCACCCGGCCGGCACGGCGGCGCGGAAGGCGTCTCGAGCGAAGTGCCCGTCACCGACGGCAAGAGCCCGCTCGTGGCGATCGCGACCCCGGAGCAGCCGCCCCAGGCGCAGATCTTTGCCGAGCCCGGCGCGTTTCCCCTGCCTCCGGGCACGACGTCGCTCCACGTATCGATCGCCCCGATTCCCGCGCAGGGAATCCCGGCCGACGGCCATATCGTCGGCAATGTCTACCGGATCACGGTCGCCAGTCAGGCCGGGACTCCGCTGACGGCGCCGCCGACCGCCCGGGTGAGCGTCGTCATGCGGGCTCCCGAGGACGTGCTCGAGGCGACCATGGAGCGAAATCGGGCCGGCTCCTGGGAGCCGCTCCGGACCTCACCCTCAGGCCTGGGCGGAACCTTTCTGGCGATCGTCACCGAATTCGGCGACTTTGCCCTTGTCGAGGCCGGACCGCCGCGAACCTTTGCGCCGGCTGAGCCATCGCCGTCGTCCGGGCAATCGGCGCCAGGCGGCGGGAGTGGCCCGGGCTTGCCCCTCTGGCTCGTGGTCGTCGCCGGGCTGGCGCTCGCGGCGGGCGCCGTGGTGCTCCTGGTGGCCACGACTCGGAGCGGAGGCCGCCGAGGCGGCGGCTGGCGTTCAGCGGGCCAGCGGACTGGCTCCCGTACCGCGGACGGTTGGCGTGGAACCGTTCCCCGGAAGGGGGGCGGCAGGCAAAGCGGTAGACAGGGACGCCCCGGCCGGCGCCGCTGAGGCGCTCTCAGGTCGCGTCGCCGCCTCGGCCGGGAACGAGATCGCCGTAGGCGGGATGACGGCGGATGTAGGCGGCGATGAAGGGGCAGCGCGGGACCACGGCCAATTCCCGCCTGCGTGCGTCGTCCAGGACTCCGGCAGCCAGCCGGCTGCCGATCCCTCGACCCTCGAACGCCGGCAGGACCTCCGTATGGAGGAAGACGACCTGTCCGGCGCGCAGGCGATACGCGACCACACCGGCCAGCCGGTCCCCGACGAATACCTCGTATCGCCGCTCCTCGGGGTTGTCGACAATGCGCGGCGCCTGGTCGATCGCGTCCATCGCGGCCATCATCCCATCGCCCGCGGCGGACTGCGTTCCTGGTCGCAGAGCGGGGCCCGAGATGCGCCACAATGACCGAAGATGTGAGCCTGATCGACGCATGGGAGGAGGAACGTCGCGATGAACATCTCGAGGCAATCCCGAAGACGCCGGTCGGTGGCCGCCCTGGCCACGGTCGTGACCGTCCTGGTGGCCGCCTGCACACCGGGCGCCAGCCAGGCGCCCGCAAGTCAGCCGACCGCCGCCAGCCAGGCGCCCGGCAGTGCGGCCGCCGGCCCCAAGCACGTGTCCATCCTGAACAAGGACATGACCGACGACCAGATCAAGGCGGAGGTCGCGAAGGAGGGCGGCCTCGTCGTAGGCAACTGGACGTACGCGGCGACGGACGAGATCGTCAAGCAGTTCCAGGCCTACGTGAAGACCACCTACGCGGCGGACATCAAGCTGACCTACGCGGGAACCCAGTCGCCGAGCGAATACATCACCAAGCTGGCGGCGGCGAAGGCGGCCGGCAACCCGGCGCCATACGACGTCATCGCCGTCGAGGAGAACTACTGGTACGACGCCACCGAGCAGGGGCTCGTCGAGGACTACCTCCCGTCGGGGCTGATCCCCAACCAGTCCCTCGTGCTCGAGGGCTTCCAGCACGTCCCGACCTCGATCGCATTCCAGTCCACCGCCTATCCGGGCGTCGTCTACAACAAGGCGAAGGCCCCGTTCCTCAAGTCGCTCAAGGACCTGGCCGACCCGCGTCTCAAGAACAAGGTGACGTTGCCGGCGGCCGGCGACATCACCGCCGGCGGGTTCTTCCTGGGCCTGGCCGCCGAGCTGGGCAAGGATTACAAGGATCCCAACCAGATGAAGGAGGTCGTCGACTGGGCGATCACGAACATCGGCCCCAACGTCGTCCAGTACACGACCGACCAGCCCACGCTCCAGACGCTGTTCGAATCGGGCGCTGCCGACGCCGTCACCTTCTGGAACAGCCTGGCCCGGCTCGAGTACTTCTCCGGCCACAAGGACGCCGCTCTGCTCGTGCCGCCGACGATCTACCCGGCCAACGGCTACCTCTGGATCCCCAAGTCGGCCCAGCATCCGGTCCTCGCCCAGATCTTCATCAACTGGCGCCTCTCGCCGGAGGTCCAGTTTCCCAACACGTGGCCCATCGACCACGGCAAGTGGAGCGAGCTCTCCGAGGGCTTCCTCGGCCCCACGTATGTGACCCACGTCCCCGACTGGTTCGCGGCCGACTACTTCACGTACTTCCCCAACCTCGACCAGATCCAGACGTCGTTCAAGACGATCGACTGGAAGGCCTACAACGCCAGCGCGAAGGTGTTCCAGGACTACTACAAGAGCAAGCTCGGCCAGTAGGACCGTCAGCCGGTCCGCCCGCTCAACCCGGGCGGGCCGGCTGCCGCCATAGCAGAGGCAGACGCGCGTGGTCGGTGGGCCCCTGTCCGTGCCGCTCTCGGGGGTCGCCCCTGAGCTGCGGCGCCGTGAGCGGAACAGCCGGCTGGTCGGGATCGCCCTGCTCGTCCCGGCGATCCTGGTGGCGGTCCTGTTCCTGTACTACCCGCTCGTGTTCGTCGTCCGCATGAGCTTTACGGCCGGCGGGTCGTTCCTGTCCGCGTCCGGGCCGGTGATCACGCTGGACAACTACGGCACGATGATCCAGCGGTACATCCCCAACGTCCTGATCACGATCCAGCTTGCCACGCTGGCGACGATCGTCGACCTCGTCTTTGGCTTCCCGTTTGCCTACATCCTCGTCCGCCGGGTGCGCTACCGCGACCTGGTCAGGGCGCTGATGGTGTTTCCGATGTTCGGCGCCCTGTACGTAGCCTTTGGCCTGCGCTTCATCCTGCTTCCAGGCGGCCCGGCGGATCCCATCCTGCACGCCCTCGGCATCCCGAACACGGCCATCCTGTTCAGCCTGCCGTCGGTGGTCTTCGCGATGTCGATCTTCACCTTTCCCTTCATGGTCATGAACATCGGCACCGCGTTGAGCAACGTCGATCCCACCCTGGAGGAGGCGGCGGCCTGCCTCGGCGCCCGGCCCTGGCAGACACTCCTGCGGGTGGTCCTGCCGCTCACCCGAGCCGGCCTCGTCGCGGGTGCACTCATGGTCTTCGGCTGGAGCATCGGGACGTTCGCCGAGCCGCTCCTGCTGGGCTCTCTCAACGAGCAGCGGTCGCTTGCCTGGACGGTCTACCAGCGAGGCGCCGTGCAGAACGACTACGGCCTGTCCTCCACGATGGGGATCGTCCTGCTGAGCATCGCCTTCATCGTCACCTACTTCTCGCTCCGGTACTCACGGGGGGCCCTGATCGAATGAACGGTGTCTGGGCCAGGCGGCCGCGACTCGGACCACGGCAGGTCACGGCGATCGTGAGCCATGGCTACATCTGGCTCTGCCTCGTCGTGTTCGTCCTGCCATTCCTCGCGCTCCTGGTTCATTCGTTGTCGGAGCGCGGCGGCGTGTCCGGGCTGCAGAACTTCCAGGACGCCCTGGGCAGCTTCGGCGACAACCTCCTGTGGAGCTTCAAGATCACGGGCCTCAGCCTGCTGATCAACCTGGCGATCAGCCTGCCCGCGGCGTACGCGCTCGTCCGTTACCCGGTGCCGGGCCGGCGGCTCGTCTTCTCGCTCCTCCAGCTGTCGCTGTACGTGCCCGGCGCGGTGATCGGCCTGTCGCTCCTGCTGACGTACACGTTCACCTATCACGCGACCTCGATGTGGGGGCTCGTGCTCGCGATGGTGGTGGGCACGTTCCCGCTCATGCTGACGCCCATTGTGGTCGCACTCAAAGATCTGCCGCTCGTCTTCGAGGAAGCGGCCCACTGCCTGGGTGCCACGAAATGGCAAACGTACCGGCGCGTCGTCTTCCCGCTCATCGGGCCGGGGGTGTCCGCCGGCCTGTTGCTGTGCTTCATCATCGTCTTCAACGAGTACCTGGTCACGCTGTTCGTCCACCCGGCGGACCTGGAGACGGCGCCGCTGCGCGTCTTCAACCTGGTCCGGACCAACGGCCTGGCGCCCTCGACGTCCGCGCTGGCGGTGGTCATGCAGCTCGTCTCGTTCGTGGCGGTGCTCGTCTTCTTCCGTGCCTTCGGGACCCGCCACTTCAAGGGCACCTACATCCTCTGATGGCCACCGTCCACCTCGAGTCCGTGACGAAGCGCTACGGCGCCACCATGGCGGTTCAGGACTTCAGCCTGGACGTCCGCGACGGCGAGCTCGTCACGCTCCTCGGCCCGTCGGGCTGCGGGAAGACCACCACCCTCCGGATGGTGGCTGGGCTGATCGAGCCGACCAGCGGCCGGATCCTGTTCGACGGGCGGGATGTGACGTTCGTCCCACCCCGGAAGCGGAACATCGGCTTCGTCTTCCAGACGCCCGCGCTGTTCCCTCACCTGTCGGTTGCCGACAACGTCGCCTTCGGGCTGTCCGTCAAGGGACAGCGGAAGGACGTCATCCGCGACCGGGTGGACACAATGCTGGCCCTCGTCGACCTGGCCGGCTATGGCAAGAGGATCCCGGCCCAGCTCTCCGGCGGCCAGCAGCAGCGGGTGGCGCTCGCCCGGGTGCTGGCCACCGACCCCACCGTCCTGCTCTTCGACGAGCCCCTGTCCGCTCTCGACAAGAACCTGCGCGACAGCCTCAAATACTCGATCCTCGATCTGCAGCGCAAGACGCGCAAGACCGCCATCTACGTCACCCACGACCAGTCCGAGGCATTCGCGATCTCCGACCGGATCGTCGTCATGAACGCCGGCCGGGCGGAGCAGATCGGCACGCAGACGGACATCTACCTCCACCCCGAGACGCCCTTCGTCGCCGAGTTCATCGGCGCCAACAACGGCATGGCCGGCACGGTGACCGTTGTCGACGACATCGGCGACGAGTCGCGCATCACGTTCGTCGCGGACGGGCTCACCCTGCACAGCCGCGGCCGGCCCGGCCTGGCGGTCGGACAGGCGGTGGTCGGATACGTTCGGCCGGAGAACGTGATCGTCCTGGGTGAGACGGACGGGGACGGCTACGACAACGTCGTCGAGGGCGTGATCGACCGGCTGATCTTCGAGGGCGCGACGGCCCAGCTGCGGGTGGACGTCGGGGGACGCGAGCTGCGTGCCGACGTCACCGGCAACCAGCGGCTGACGCTCATGCAGCGGCAGGGTCGGGTGCGCCTGGGCTTCAGTGAGGTGACGCTGATCCCCGCCAAGCCCTGAGCCGACGCGCCCGCGTGCGCCCGAGGTATTCAGGCCAGGGCGAGCTCGGCGAAGGTGGCCATGTCCGGGGCCGTCAGGTCGGGCGTCGCGGTCGCCGGTGGCGTGGCCCCCCAGCCCGGCTGGTCCTGGCGGCGGTCGATCCAGACGGTTGACAGGCCGAGCCGCTTCGCCGGGATGTGGTCGTGGTAGAGGCTCTGCGCGACGTGCAGGATCCGATCGCGCGCGACGTCGATCCGCGCGAACGCGACCTGGAAGTGCCGCGGGTTGGGCTTGTAGCTGCGCACCTGCTGGGCGGTCACCACCCACTCGAAGCGCACGCCCAGGCGCGCCTCCGAGAGCGCGAACAGGTCGTCGTCGCAGTTCGTGAGGACGCCGAGCCGGTACCTGGTCGTGAGGCGGGCCAGGGCCTCCGCCGAGTCCGCGAAGGCGGGCCACTCCCCGACCGACCCGGCGAAGCGACGGACCGCGTCCTCGGTCGCCTCGATGCCGTACGCCTGACCGACGGCGGCGCAGGCCCGGGCCAGGATCTCGCGGTAGCGCACGTACGGGCCAGCCTCCAGCTCGGCCTCATGACGGGCGTAGAGCTCGAGCAGCGCCTCGTCACTCGCCGTCGCGACGCCGGGGTCGAGCGCCGCTCGAAGGCCCCGGGCGATGCCGGCCTCCCAATCGATCAGCGTTCCATAGCAGTCGAACGTCAGGGCCTCGAACCGGCCGAAGTCGAGCGTCGTCATGAAGCTGGGCTCCTCCGGGGAAAGGCCGGCGCGGCGACCCTCTACCATCGCGTCGATGGAGCATACGGCCCCCGCGATCCTGGAGATCGGCCTCGTCCTGCTGGTCGCGGCGGGCGCCGGCTGGCTGGCCCGCGCGGCCGGTCTGCCCGCCGTCGTCGGTTACCTCGCGGTAGGCCTCATCGTGTCGCCGTTCACGCCGGGCTACGTCGCCAACCGCGAGCAGATCCAGCTGCTGGCCGACTTCGGGGTTGTCATCCTTCTGTTCGAGGTCGGCATCGAGGTCGACCTCCTTCGGCTGCGTCGCGAGCAGGTCGGCCTGCTGTGGGCCGCGCCGCTGCAGGTGGTCCTGACGACCGCCATCGCGGGCGGAGCGGCGTTCCTGGCCGGCCTCGACTGGTTCGGGGCGGCGATCGTCGGTCTCTCCGTGGCGCTCTCTTCGGGCGTCGTCATCGTCAACATCACCCGGAGCCGGCGACGGACCACCGACCCGACGACCGATCGAACCCTCCTGGGCTGGAGCGTCCTCCAGGACGTGACCGGCGTCGCGCTGGCGGGAGTCATCCTGGCGCTCGGCGGCAGCTCCGACCGTGCCCCGGCAGTGGCACTGGCCGGGCTCGCGCTGTTCGGCGTCCTCGCGGTCGTCGTGGCCTGGCTGCTGCCGAGGATCCTGGTGCGCTTGCGAGAACAGCACGACCTCTTCCTGCTCGTGTCCGTTGCCACTGGCCTGGCCGTCGCCGGGATCGGCTCGGTCGTCTTTGCCGTGCCGCTGGCGCTGGCCGCCTTCGTGTCGGGACTGGCGATCGCCGAGAGCCCCGACGCGGCGGAGGCCCGGCGGCGGCTGCTTCCCTTCCGTGACCTGTTCGCCGTCCTGTTCTTCGTGGCCATCGGCACGCTGATCGACCCGACGGCGCTGGCGGCGGGCCTGCCGTGGCTCGCGTTGCTGCTCGTCGCGCTCGTGGTCGGCAAGGTCCTCGTCAGCTATTGCCTCGCGCGCCTCGCCCGACTGCCCGTGCATCATTGGCAGCTCGCCATCGGCCTCGGCCAGATGGGCGAATTCGGCTTCGTGCTGGC
>WNFU01004108.1_pt1 | contig 18786 bp, 15 predicted proteins | sample 5400121 | NCBI WGS metagenome assembly WNFU01 (sample SAMN13153360, study PRJNA577476) | soil metagenome | isolation source: 100 cm soil or saprolite under grassland replicate 1 | place: USA:California | collected 2016-06-15 | reverse complement strand
CCGAGCTGCTGGCGCGCAAGGCAGACGCGATCGCGTCCACCAACGCGATCCATCTCTATCGGGATCTCTCGGACACGCTCGCCTCCTGGGCTCGGGTGCTGCGGCCGGGGGGGCGAGTGTTCGTGCAGTCCGGCAACATCCGCAACCCGCAGGCCCAGCCGAGCGAATGGATCCTGGACGAGACCGTGTGGGCGATTCACGAGGTCGCCACCGGACTGGTCCGCAACGATCCCCGCTACGCCGCCTACCGGCCGCTGCTCGACGACGAAGCCCGGCTGCAGGCGCACGTGGCCTACCGGGACCAGGTCTTCTTGCCGGTCCGGCCGCTCGAACACTACCTCCGCTGCTTCGAGGAGGCCGGATTCACGGTGGAGGAGGTCACGGCCCGCTCCATCGAGGCGCGTGTGGAGCATTGGTTCGAGTTCCTGAGCGCCTACCACGAGGCCGTGCTGGGCTGGCTGGGCGCCTCCTTCAAGGTGGATGGCAAGGCGCCCAGCAACGAAGCCGTGACCGACCGGCTGGCCCTGATCCGCCACGCGATGGACACGCTCTTCGGGGGCCGCCAGGCGTTCCAGTGCTGCTGGACCTACATCAACTGTCTCCGGCGGTAGGACCTTAGCCGAGGTAGCATCTCACCAGACCCTCCAGGCCGGCCCACACTCCCAGGGACCTTTTCATCACCCCGGGATTCGAAGCCTTTTGTACTCTGTAGTTCCCGCCCGCTATCGTGACCGGCCTCTGACCAAGCAGTTCCATACGACATCCTGCGGAACTCGCCTGACAATCCTCGGAACATGCCGCCGCCCTAGGAGCTGAAAGTCAGTGATCTGTAAGGGCGCTTGTCACTGGCTCGTAGATTGCTGCTCAAGACCAGCGTGGAAGCATGCCCGGCAGACCACAGTCCTGGTTCGCGAGGCCTGGCTCAGGCTTCAGGCAGACGGAGCCCGAGTATGCTCGCACAGGGGATCGGGCTCATCGGCGCGGACCGTGACCGGGGCTTCACGCTGGTCGAGCTGCTGATCGTGATCTTGATTGTCGGCATCCTGTCGGCTGTGGCCCTGCCGCTGTATCTGGGCTATACGCGGGACGCGCGACTGGCAGAGGCCAAGGCGCTGGCGGGATCGACGATGACAGCGTTGTCGGGCTGCGTTCACGTCAAAGGCGCCGGTCAGAACTGCGTGCGCAGCGAAATCGCCGAACGCGTGGGCGTCCACACAAGCTCGTTCCACACCTACGACGGCCGGTGGAGGTTGGTCCAGGCCGACCTGACGGTAACCAACACCAACCCGCCGGCGCTGCTGGGGACGATCGGGATCTCCGGGGTGGGCGGCAATGCCACCGGGATGTCCGTGGCGATGTTCGCGACTGCGACGGGCGTGGTCCTGCGCTGCGATCCCAGCAGGACGACGCCGCCGGCCGACTCCACCTCGGGCATCGGCTGCTGAGAATGTAACAGGGGATCATCTGAGAACGCTATGCTGAGGCCCTTGCCCGCGCCCGCTTCTCCTGCTGAGGCCGAACCGACCGTTAACTCGACCGCCGAAACTGACGGTCCCCTTAACTCCCTGGCCAGGCCAGGTGCGCTCCTCTTCGCGGTCGCGGTGGGAGTCGTGATTGGAGGTCTCGCCGTCTGGGGAGCCCAGTGGTGGCGGGAGGAACAGGCCTACCAAGCGTGGCGAACCCGTAAACGCTGAGCGGGTGCATGGAGACCCGTAAACAGAGAGACCGATGTCAACGGCCAACCCCTCGCAATCCGCGAGTAGCTGACGGGGGCTATTCAAGAAATCAACCGGACCGCCGCTAAGCTCGAGTATCCCTCCCACTCTCAGTACCAGCAACATCCATCGCGCCCCGGGACTCACTGGGGCACGGTCGTGGTACCTATTCATGCAGAGCTGATTGATCCAATGGCTGGGCTCCGACCAGCAATTCGAATAGCTGCAGGGATATAGGGCGTACCATCCGCCGAAGTAGTGGAAGTGTCCGTGGTGCCGGGCCCCTGCTCACGCTGCTGGCAAGCCTCGCTAGCTGAGCTGCTTGCGAAACCGCCAAATGCTTAACGAGACCAGCACGAGCGTGAAGATCAACAACGCCAGGACATTCGGCCACAGCGTGGCGAATCCGCTCCCCTTCAGCATGCCGCCCCGAGCAATGGTCGCGAAGTGATGAATGGGATTGAGGACGGTCAACGGTTGGAGCCAGCGCGGCATCGCTTCCACCGGGTTGAGCGCTCCCGAGAGCGACACCAGCGGCGGGTTGATGAAAAAGGTGGTGAGCTGCGCCTGCTGCGCGGACTTGCTCAGTGTCGCGATCACGGTGCCGAGGCTGATCCCAGAGAGACTGCAGAGCACGCCGCCGAACAGCACGAAGGGAAGGCTTCCGTGGAACGGAACGCGGAACACGAGCTTCATCACCGCGAGGGCGAGCAGCATCATCATGCCCAGTAACACGAACAGCGGCGTGATCTTGGCGATGATGATTTCCGCGGCGCTCGCCGGAGTCGACGTTCTAACGAATTCTTTGCGAATTTGCAGCGGCTCTTCTCGGAACGCGAGATCGTCGAGCTGACGGCGCACATTGCTCACGAGAACCGCGAAGTCAAATCGGCCGCTGCGGGTGGAGCCAAGTAGTTTCTGCGATATACTTTTGCCGGAGCCGAAGAAGTGATGTCGGAGGCTGTCGTCGATGACCTCCTCGATGTCAGCGTCCGTCAACCTTCTCCGGCTCGGCGCCCGCGTCGTGGTGGAGATCGACTTGCCGTGGCTCGATGATCTACAGCAATGCCCCTCAATCGTGGTCCGGCCGACGGTCGCAGCCCCGCCGACTGGATGTTGAACGCATGCCCCGCCGGCAGCCAGGGATTTTAGGGCCGACGGGATAGGCCGCGGCGGGGCTTCGTCGCCTATCGCCCGGCACCGGGGAGATCGCCACTGGGGGTAACCGGCCGAGATTGAAGGGGGAACGCTGGAGCCACGAGTGTGATCACCGGCGGGATATGCTGCCGGCCGCCACAGTGTTTGCTGTCTTACGCGGCGGGATACACAGGTCTGTCTACTTCTAGTTAGACAGCAATCGTCGACAGAACGGGTGACGAGGCGACGACCATGGCAACCGAGCCTGGAGACACCGGCCCAGCGAAGGGAGCACCGGAAGTTGCCAATCTCGGCGTCCTTCGACCACCGCTCGTTTATCTGGCTTCAATTGTCACAGGGTTGGCAATCCACATGGCCTGGCCGCTCCCGTTCTTTCCTGGTGTGCCGGCAGGCCCGTTGGGGAGCTCACTCATTGTGGTATCCATACTGCTTTTCGCCTCTTCAGTGAAGGCGTTCCGGGCGGCCGGTACGCCCGTGCCGGCTCGAAAGCCGACCACAGCGATCGTTAGGACCGGCCCCTATCGCTTCAGCCGGAACCCAATCTATTTGGCGTTCTCGCTCTTCCAGCTCGGTATTGCGGTTTGGGTCAGCAGTTGGTGGCTTATCGTCACGCTCGTTGGGGCCGTCGCAATCATCCACTTCGTCGTCATTCCGCGAGAGGAGCGGTACCTGGAAGGTAGGTTCAGTGCCGAGTACCTGGACTACAAAGCTTCCGTGCGCCGTTGGTTATAGGCTGTCTAACCAGTGGCTGGGGTGGACCGGCGAGGAGATGGTCTGCTTTTCCTGCACGACGGCGGCGCCGGCCGCTCAGCCGCGGCGTTGGGCGGCGATCGGACACTGCAGAGCGTTTATCATCGCATTACAACACCACCCATCGAAAGGAGACGAAATCATGTCAACAAACACCATCCGGCTTCACCGCGTGCTCCGTACGACGCCTGAGAGAATCTATCGGGCGTTCCTGGATGCCGACGCAATGGCCAAATGGCTTCCGCCAAACGGATTCACTGGCAAGGTTCACCACTTGGATGCCCAGGTCGGCGGCACCCACAAGATGTCGTTCACGAATTTCACCACAGGGCATAGCCACTCCTTCGGCGGAAAGTATCTCGAACTGGTGCCGCACGAACGCATTCGCTACACGGACAAATTCGACGATCCGAACCTGCCAGGGGAACTTCAGGTGACGGTAACCTTGAAGAAGGTATCCTTCGGGACTGAGTTGAACATCGTGCAAGAAGGGGTGCCCGATGTCATTCCTCTCGAGGCTTGCTATCTCGGCTGGCAGGAATCGCTCACTCTCCTGGCGAAACTTGTCGAGGCCGAGATTCCAGATTAGCGTGGCGCGATGACCCTCGCTTCCGAGCTCAACATGCGTCCGCTCGTGGCCCACTGCCACCTCGGCCTCGGCAGGCTCTACCGGCGGACGGGTAAACGCGAGCAGGCCCAGGAGCACCTGACCACCGCGACGGCGATGTACGGCGAGATGGGGATGACGTACTGGTTGGAGAAGCTCGAGAACGGGGGTGCGTCCCTCAACTAAGGCATTATGCCGTCGCTAGCGCTCGCAGTCGTTCGACGTCGCGAATCGGCGGCTTCGGCCTCACGTAGAAGGTCAGGAGCAAGACACGCTCGTCTCCGAGGCTCTCGATAACGCGCGCACTGCCGGGAGCGATGCCCTGCGGTTTGGACCCGAGGCCCACCGGTTGGTGTCACTACGCCATCAATGCGTACACGACGGCCATCGCGACCAGAGCCACCGACATCAACAACTTCAGCTGCACATTGGGAGCAGGCGCGAGCTTGTAAACCAGGACCAAGCCGGCGAGCATCACGACCCAGCCCAGGTTCGTCATGCCGATGATCACCATCGCAACCATCAACCCGGCGCTGCACCCGACGCAGCTGAGGCCGTACCTCGCGCCAACGACCAGCGCGCTGCGCACCAGGTTGAAAGGCAGGGGCCCGTGCAGTGAACACAACTCCCGGCACCTCGCCTCACTCGCGCTCTTGATCGGAGTCAGTCCGTAGAGGCCAGCCAGCGCGAGAGCCAGTCCGCCGACCAACCCCTGGTTGGCCCAAGGCTGGGGAAACGCATTTAGCACGAAATAGCAAACGAGGCCGAAGGCGAGCCACATCAATAGATAGGTGGTGGCGAGCACGCCCGTCGCCGCCTGCCAATGCCTTCTTCCTTCCGAGCGCCGAGCGAACTCGTACACGAGCGGCAACGCTGAGGGCAGCATCATCGCCGCCATCATCACGACCCAGCTGATGGCGAACGACGCGAGCGATCCGTGGTCCATCGCCATCCCGCCAGTCGACCGCGACTGCCAAATCGTCAGCGCCCACGCAACAGCGGCCAGAACAAGGAAGGCCAGCGCGGTCAGGGCGGGAGGCGAGATCTCGCCTTGGGCAGGACCTGGCTGATCGGCCGTCCCCGCCTCCCACCCCCGGCACGCGGGGCAGAATCCTCGCCGCCTGGTGGGTTGGATGAGCCCCGCGGCTGAAAGCGCCTCGGTGAGTGACATCAATCCTGGTACTCGTCCCGGCGGTGGACCCAGCCCGCCCCGGCATCGCCCTCGTCTCGGCCCTTTGGAACAAGGTCCATGTAGTGGTAGGCGACATTCAGCATGTCCAGGCCTCGGGCGTATGTCGAATACGTGTGATAGATCCGCCCGTCCTCCTTTAGGAAGACGCTGATTCCGGGGGCCTCCGACATCGACACCTGTTCCATCCTGTAGTTGTAATCGGCCTTACCGGCCTTCAGCTGCTCAGGGGTAAACGAGACGCCGTAGTCGAAGTTGAAATCGCTCCCCACGGACGAATACCAGGGGAAGGTCCAACCCATTCGCTTCCTGTACGCGGCCAACTTTGGGTACGGTGCCAGAGACACAGCGGCCATCGTGATGGCGCGGTGGTTCAGGTGGACCGTGATCCCATTGAAGTTGTCCATCCAAAACGAGCAGACGAAGCATGGTGCGTCGGTCGTCCAGGTCGTGCCGGTAAACGTGCCCACAGGGTGAGGCGCTGCGGTCTCGGGATTGAACATCGCATGGTAGATGACGAGCTGGCTGCGCCCTGCGAAGATCTCGCCGAGCGTCTGCCGACCCTTCTCGCCCTCGAACGTGTACTCCTTCTCGACCAGCTCCCAAGGCAGTTCGCGACGCTCTTTGCCCAGCTGATCGCGAAGTCGGGTGAACTCCTTTTCTTGGGCCAGATGCTTCTTTCGGGCCGCCACCCATTGGTCATGCGTCACTACTTTGTGAGTTGCCATCCGATCCTCCTAGCTTTCTGTGAGTCTTGAAATAGACCGAGGACTAGCGGCGCAGTCAGTGTTGAAATGCTGTTACCTCCCCTCATCAGCTGCTCGGGTGAAGGACGCTCGCGTCACCTGACGACGCAGCGCGGCCACGCTGGTCTTGCCGACGACGCGCACCTTGCACGTGCACGATCCCGACCGCAGCCTTTGCCTCTGCTTCCCGAGAACCCGCGTGTTCCACGATGTGCACCACGGGCAAGGTCCTGTCCGGCTGAAAGGAATGCTCGACGACTGCGGAGATCCTTCGCGGCTCCTCACCGCAGCCCTTTGATCTTCTCGGCCAGGATGCCGGTGAAGTGCTTCCAGCCCTCCTCGTGGCCGCGGCCCATCTCGTCGTCGGGGAGCCCGTTGTGCGTCAACACCAGGTCGGTGGCGCCGCGGGACGGCGTCATCTCGACGGTCACCCGGGACTCGAGCCCGCGCGTCGCTTCCGACATCCACGTGAACTCCAACAGCCGCGGGCGCTCCACGCGCAGGTAGCGGCAGTAGTGCGCCCACAGACGGCCGGCATGGTCCGCCTCCCAATACCAAAGCTCGTCGACCGCGGCCTTGCGGAGAATGGCCCGGTGCGGCTCCAACCAGCGCCTGAACAGGTCGGGTTCGGCCCACGCGTCGAAGACCTCTTCGGGCGAAGCTTCGATCCGGCGGGGGACCGTGATGCGGAGGAGGGGGGTGGTCGGGCTCGTTCCGGCAGTAGGCATCGTCAATCTCCCTTTCTGTTTGCTTTGAGGAATGCCTCGAGCTTGTCGAGGCGGTCGCTCCAAAACCGCTCGTAGCGGGAGGCCCAGCCCGCGATGCGCCGGATCGGCTCCGGATCGAGGGCGATATGGTGCTCGCGGCCTGCCCGAGTGCGCCGCACCAGTCCGGCGCGCTCGAGCACCTTCACGTGCTTCGAGACGGCGTTGAAGGACATGTCGAAGGGCTGGGCGAGATCGGTTACGCGCGCGGCGCCCTTCGCCAACCGTTGGACGATCTTTCGGCGCGTCGGGTCCGAGAGCGCCACGAAAGCGAGGTCGAGAACAGGGGGCGCCATATATTCAACCTATGGGTTGAATATAGCAACTGGCCCGCCCTTGTCAAGCGATCGGAGGTAACCCCCTTGATCTACTTGGTTGCCGGGGCTGGATTTGAACCGACGACCTTTGGGTTATGAGGGGAAATCCGACCCACAGACAGACCAAAAAGAACCAACAGGAACCAACAACGACGGCGACTTACGAGGCGACGAGGTCGTCCCGTGTTGGTTCCTTTCGGTCGGTTTACTTCATAGAAACTTCATAGCCGCTTCGGATCGCCGTGCGGATCTCTTCCGGTTCACTGCGTGCAGGACGTTCGTCCATTTATGGCCGCCCCCCCGATTGCGAAGAGCTCCGCCCTGCTGATCCAGAAGATCCGCTTGAGCCCCGTCGCGTTCATGGCACGCCTCAGAGGAGTTGGTGGACTGCGACCGGCGCGGGGACTTCCGGCTCGCGGGTCCCACGTCGGATCAGCGCGTGTCACCCGCGTCCAGGCCCTGCAATATCTCAGGTTCGAGCCGGATTGGCGTCGAGAGCGAGGCGGACACGAGACAGGTCTTCTCGCTCTTCTCCATGAGGCGCAATGCTCGGTTCGTGTCCGTGCCCGGCGGCACGGTAAGTCGCGGGCGAAGGACGACCTCGGTGAACCGTATTGCGCCACCCGCCCTGTCCACCGTTCCCTCGCTGGAGAGCTCGAGCGAAGTGAACTCGAACCTCCAAGCCTGAGCTACCCCACCCAGGGTGACGAGAAAGCACGTCTCGACGGCCGCGAGCAACAGGTGCTTGGGGCTCCAGGCATCTCCCGGTTCGTCGAAGTCTACAGGAGACGCCGCCGGACAGCGGTCGCCCGTTCGGCCGTCGACTCAGGCGTACGCTCGCTCGAGGGTTCCCTTACGGCCTCCTTTACCGCGTCGGGGGCGCGCGGGGCTGACGCCCGTGGGACACCGCGTTCCCGTCTGACGCTCGACCTCTCGAATGACATGGTCCCGAGACATTGCGCGGACCGGCGGTCTGTCCGATACTGAGGCCGTGCCGTTGCAGGCGGGCGACCGGTTCGAGCTGCCCGTTCCGCCTGAGACCCGGGAGGCGGGGCTCATCCCCCTGAACGCGGGATTCCGCCACCTCGTGTCGCCGAACGGCAAGTCGACGGTGGGGCCGAGCCGCGCGGGCGCTCCTCGTCCAGGCGCTGCGGGAGCGGGGCAAAGCCCTCGCCCGCCAAGACCTCCCGCACCACGGTCGGGCTGAGCGCCAGCCGCTGCTCCCTCGCATCACGCCAAGTCCGCCGGACCGTGTGTTCGGCCAGGAGCCGCCATGACGACGTCGCACCCAGCGCCGCGCATTCGCTTTGCCGCCCTCTCTTTTGATCCGCTGACGGACCGGCCGGTCGTGCCCGACCTCGGCGGCGCGACCGCGTCCGACCCTGGCTCCGAGCGTGTGGTCGTGCAGTTCCACGGGCCGCTCACGCGGCAGGAGCAGGCGCGCCTCAAACAGGAACACGGCCTTTCGCTGCGGGACTACGTGCCGGACTTCGCGTACCTCGAGCGGCTGACGCCTGAGAGACTCGAGAAACTCCGGCGCGACCCGGTCACGCGCGCGACGGTGCCGTACTACCCACCGTTCAAGATCGTGCCCGGCATTGGCCAGCGGACATTCACCACCGAGAAGCGCCGGGCCATGAAGGGGCTCTGGATCACGTGCGTCCTCTTCCGAGACGCCGATCCAGAGGCCGTCGCGAACGCGATCGCCGCCCTTGGCGCCACGGAGATCGTCGTCGTCGACGATCGCCGCAGGGGAGGCACGCCGAAGATCAACGTCATCGTGAACTCGACGACGGCGCTGCCCGCGATCGCGGCGCTACCGCAGGTCAAGGTCATCGAAGAAGTGCCTGAAGCCGTAGACGACAACGTCGGCACCGCCGGGACGAACCAGTCCGGCATCGCCACCACGCAGAGTGTCTGGAATCAGGGCCTCCACGGTGAGGGTCAGATCATCGGGATGATCGATCGCAGCCCGCTCGACATCGCGCATTGTTTCTTTCAGGATCCCGCGAACAACACGCCGGGTGTCGCGCATCGCAAGGTGCTGCAGATCCGGAATGAGGCCGGCGAGGCACTTGCTGATCACAGCACGTTTGTTGCGGGATGCCTCGCGGGCGACGACTTCAACAACCCGGGTGGGCACCTGCGGCGTGGCGGCGCGTGGGCGGCGCGGCTCGTGTCCGGCCCGAAACAGGACGTGTTCGACGGCAGCATGCTGTCCGAGCTGTCGAAGGCCGCGTCGATTGGCGCGACCATCCACACGAACAGCTGGCACGACAAGAACCCGGCGAAGAAACCCGCCAAGTACAACCAGCATGCGGCCGATGTGGACGAGTTCACGTGGAACAACGAGGATCATCTCGTCCTTGGATCGGCCGGCAACACCGGCGAGGAACAGGGGCCGCCGGGAACCGCGAAAAACGCCATTTGCGTGTGCGCCACTATGGCGGATCCGAACGAGATGTCCATTGGCGACGGCAATCCGGGCCCGACCGACGACGGCCGGCTCAAGCCGGACCTCTCGGGCGTGGGCTGCGGCATCACATCGGCCGACGTCGGCACCGGCTGCGGCACGATTCAGCGGGGGTGCGCCACGAGCTGGGCGACGCCCCACGTCGCCGCCGCGGCGGCCCTCGCGCGGCAGTACTACACCGAGGGCTTCTACCCGACGGGCACTCGACAGCCGCATCACGCGTTCACGCCGACTGGCGCGCTCCTCAAAGCCACGTTGATCAACAGCACGATCGACATGACAGGCGAGGCCGGCTATCCCAGCAATCTCGAGGGCTGGGGCATCATCCGGCTCGAGAACGCGCTCCCGTTCCCGGGCAGCGCGCGGCTGACGCGCGTGTGGGACACACGCCACGCCGACGGCCTCAGCACGGGCGAGGTTCGCGAGCACCACTTCGACGTGGCGAGCGGCACGCAGCCGCTGCGCGTGACGCTCGTCTGGTCCGACGCGCCCGGCGATGCCAACAACGCGACGCCGGTCGTGAACGACCTCAATCTCGAGGTCGTCGCGCCAGGCGGCGCCGTGACCTTCCTGGGCAATGACTTCGCGAACGGCGTGTCCACGACAGGGGGGGCCGCCGACACCCTCAACAACATCGAGATGGTGCTCGTGAACAACCCGGCACCTGGCGACTGGACCATCCGGGTCGTCGCCGCGGCGGTGAACGTCGGGAACCCGGGCCAGGGCTATGCGCTGGGCGCGTCAGGGGCCCTGGCTCCAGCTCCCGTCAACACCGGCGTTCAGGACACGCTCGTCGTGCGCGTTCGCTTCGCGGACATCGCGCTCGAGCCGTCCCTGCCGAACCTGCAGGCGACGATGGCCGAGGTGGTGAACTACATCGACCGCGTCAGCTACGGTCAAGCCAGCGTCGTCCCCGCCTATCGGGGTGTCATCGCCCTCGACCACCCGAAGGATTACTACTACGACCCCAGCCGCCACCTACTCATCGAGATGACCGAAGAGGTTGTGGCCAAGCTGGTCGCGACCGAGCCGAACGTCCTCGACGCCGTCGAGCGGCTGATCATCGTCACGAACGACGTCAACTTCACGGGCGATTGGGCAACGACCGGTCCATGGCCGTACGACCTGCCGGGAGGGTTCACGCGCCCCATCTCCGTGTCGGTGCAGTCGCACGCCAATCAGACGGCGCGATTCACGCATGGCCTGCTGCACCAGTTCGGCGCCGTGGACCTCTACGCGCACGAAGGCGTGACGTTCCCGCGCCCGTACGTCGACGAGTGGGACAACATGGCCGGGTTCTTCAACAACGTGCACCCGCTCGCGTGGTCGAAGGAGCGCGCCGGCTGGCTGACGGCGCATGGCGACACGATCGAGTACATCCCGCGGCCAGCGCCCGGGGCCGCGTATGCGGGTCTCAACCCGATTCCGCTGTTCTTCAACACGTCGACGGCCGCCAACCGGAAGGCCATCGCGATCGGGCTGAGCCAGGGCGCGGCCACGATGGCCACCGAGAGCGCGTTCTACTTCGTCGAAGCGCGGCGCAACACGAACGCGAACTTCGACAACAGCCTGCCTGGCACCGGCGTGCTGGTGTACTACGTGAACGAGTTGATTCCTCAGGGCGAAGGCCCGGTCATCCTTCGCGACAAGAACCTCCTGACGATGGGGCTTGCGGATGCCTTCTTCGTCGTCGGAGACGTGATCACGATACCCGGCACCGGCATCACGCTCACGGTCCTTTCCGGCACGGGCGGCGCGCCCTTCAACATCCAAGTCAGCTACATCGCGCCGGTCACCGACTACAACCTGTTCATCACGCGCGGCGACACGATCAACGGCAAGTTCAAGGCCTACATGAGCCCGGACATCTGGATCGACTCGCCCAAGAATGGGTTCAACCTCAGTGCGGGGCCGCCGCCGCACGACAAGATCGAGAATCCGGTCGCCAAGGTCGTGAACCGGATCTACGCGCGGGCGCACAACGCCGGACCGGCCACCGCGTTCGATTTCGACGTGAGGTTCCGCGTCTCGGAGCCGTACCACACCGTCGGCGGCGAAGCCGACTTCGACACGTTCGTCGGCATCAAGCACGTGGACAGTCTCGCGGCGGGCACCGACTTGATCATGTTTGCCGAGTGGACACCGCAGGACGACGACAAGCCGCACGCGTGCGTCATGGTGGATCTGATCAACCTCGTCGGCACGGACACGAATCAGTTCGACAACTGGGCGCAGGAGAATCTCAAGATCGTCGCCAGCGTCACGAGCAGCCCGTTCCATCCGGTGTCGTCGAGCTTCAGCCTCGCGAACCCCTACGATCGCGAGACGCTGTTCTACTTCCGAGCGGACGGCGCACCGAAGGGCTGGAAGGTCGAACTCAACCCGCGGAAGATCCGGCTCAAGCCCGGTGAACAAATCGTCGGCGACGTGGTCGTGACGCCGCCTGACGACGCAAAGGTCTGCACGAGCGAGCACATCGAGATCACCAGTTGGGCCGCACGCGGAGACACGCTCATCAACGTCGGAGGTGCCGTCGTCCAGGTCGACCTGCGGCGTCCGGTGGCCATCACCCTGGAGACCGACACGGGACGGTGCGGGAACAGGGACCTGGAGATCGTGATCGCCGAAGCCAAGAAGCAGGGCAGGAACCTGACGATCGATCAGGCCAAGAACCTCTGCGGACGTGTCACCGTGAAGGGCTGCACCGATCCTCCGCAGCCGAATCAAGAGATCATCCTCAAGTACGTCGATCCGCTCGGCAACGTCACGTTCCACACCGTGCAGACCGACGCGAACGGCTGCTACGAGGACTTCGTCGCCAGCGTCACGGGCGGGACGTGGCAGGTGACCGTGGAGTACCCGGGTGGACGATGCGAGGCGCCCGGGGCCACAGGCCCGGTCACGGCGTGCTGGTGCCGCGGGTAAAGAGGACATCCAAGAAACCGCTCTGCGCCAGGATCTGTAGCGAGTCCGGTGTTCGAGCCGACCGTTGCACGAAAAACCCAACGGGCTATGGCGCGTGCCGTAACCCATTGGTTTCCTTGGTTGCGGGGGCTGGATTTCCTGAATGCTACATGGCGCCGACGACCTACTGGATTGACCTTGTTCGGCTGTGACTTACGCCCACAATCCACAGGTTCGTGTCCTCGACGGGACACACCAGCATGTCACTCGCCACGACTTCTTGGTCGGTCCACGCGGTGACTGGTAAGCCGGGCACAGACGCGGCACGGATACGTTCGTCTGCGAGATTCCAGATATGCGGGCACCAGTTCACACAACCACGGGATGCGGCTACCCGCCGGGCGAGGTGGCGTCCGGAAAGCGGGGGGTGGGCATGCGGAAAGAGCCGGAAGGTCTGCCCGAGCCGTGCCTCTGCGCCGGCCTGGAAGTACTTGACGTCTCCGCGAATCCCGACCCCGCTCGAAAAGAATCCCATGACGCCGGCGCCCACATCTCAGCTGAAGTCTGACAACTTTCACAGCGCTTTGACAGCGTATACCTCGCTCGTATTCGGATGCCCGATGATATTCGTAATGATAGGAGTCCCACCATTGAACGAGATGTGCGTAACTCCATAGTTGAAATCTCCCACCACATGCTTGAGTTTCGCGTGAATTCCCTCGGCAACCGCGTGGTCATCGTCCAGCTTCAGCCCGACGACATGGAATCGTTCCTGTGCGATTCCTGAGGATATGAGGCACGGAGCGGTGAACTGCGGATTGGTCACCGAGATGTCATAGAGCGCGCCGGAATGGATGTCTCCCCCGATGAACATGACAGCCCGTGGATGACCACTATCCCGATTCATCATTCGGGCATCTCCCGCTCGACGAATCAGTCGTTCCTGTTCCGGACGGCATCGCGGGTGTGACCATTGGTCGCGCAGGTCGTCGAAGTCAGAGATTCTCACATCATTGTCAGGGAGGAGATCATGGAACACGAGTCTATCGACGCCGGCACTTAGGTAGTCCGCGGTGCTATCGCTATGCGCCTGCAGCGCGAGCAGCCCTCGCGCGTCCCCGCGCTTGAACAATTCGACATCATCCTCTCTATCGCCCAAACGGCGCATGATCTCGCCGTTGGGCGACATGCCGACGATGGGACCCTGAGTGACGATCGCGAGCGCGTCGATGTCGGGCTGAAGGTTCGGCAGAAACTGGTTCTCGATGAAGTTCCACTGCTCGTCGCCCAGTGCCCGGTTCGCTTCCCGCCAGAGATCACGGTCGCCCCGGTCATCCAGCATCAGGACGGCGAGACGGCCGCACTGAAACTGGACTGGAATGGCCATTCGACTGCCTGGCACATACGGCTCGGCGATTGGAGTGGCGAAGTTGTGGCACATTTGAAAATGCCAATACAGCTTGCGAGCGTCTTCAAAGTAGGCGTTGTACTGCGCGGCAATGGCGGCCCCGTTCGCATACTTGGCCTGCAAAGTCGGACTATCGGATGCCCATGACCCCCAGCCGTCCCGTATTTCGTGGTCCGACCACAGCATATAGGTCGGCGTAGTCGCCATGACCCTGCGAATCGGCGCTCGCTGCCAATGCTCCCGATACCGGTCGGCCATGATCTGGCGGCGTCTTTCTGGTGACGTCTTCAGATGGGTTGGCCAGATCCTCTCGGCATCGCTGCCAAAGTCCAGATAGACCTGGTCGCCCAGCATCACGATGAACCGTGGTTGCTGGTCCTCGACGAACTGTTCCAGCTCCAGCCATGCGCCGTCGCGCCTCCAATCGCTGCACGAAACACTCACGAAGAGAACGTCGGCCATCGAACCGGGACGCGGCATGGTCCGAAATGATCCATGGCCTCGGGGCACCACGTGACCGCGCCACAAAACGCTGTATCGATACCGATGCTCTGGCCGCAGCCGATCAGCGACTGCGATGGCGGTGCCGAACTCAAGCTCTGATCCCTCCGTGCTGACGAAAGGAAACACTCCACGCCCTGGGATCCGAAGACTGTAATCAGCGGGATCCCCGCCGACCTGTATCCAGATTCGGGTCGAGCTATCGTCGGTATGGCCCACGATCGGGCCAAGGATCAGGCGAGACAATGTGTGGCGCATACTCAGGCGCGCGACTAGTCTTTCTTGCGGCGACGGTCGCCCCGCTGATGCACGTGACGACGAGGACGCGTACGGATACGGTCATGCTTCTGGAACAAGGCATCGAGCGCCACGCCGATGGAACGGATCAGCGCGTGCGCGAGTCCAGGGGTTAGCGCGCGTGAACGGATCGGGTCCTGAGTCCCCCTCTCCCGAAGGAATGGCTGCACGCGAAGGCGTTCGACCTCGAGTGCCGCAAGAAGCGATGAGGCGAGGGACGAAAGGTTCGTGACCCCCCCGCTCTTGAGCTGCTGGACGTCCGTCGCAGCCAGCCGAAAGCGCCGACGGATCTCACCGAGCGGTTGGTTTCTCTTGTCCTCCGTGGCTAGCCGTTCGGCGCGCCGAAGGAACATCTCCACTAAGCGAGGATCTTGGAAGCTGAATGGAACCGCGGTGACTTTTGATACTCCGGAGATGCGAGTCCCCAACTGCGCTTCGAACATTCCCCACGCCGACACCATGCCCCGGCCTTTGGTGCGCGGATCCCGAGCGCTCGGTGCGTCCCAGGGGCGGGAGACCGCAGAGCCTGGGAAAGGAGGCAGGACTCCGACCCCGGGAGAACCCGGCACCGTCGTGGTCACTCTGCCAATCGTCCCGTCCTCGTCCAGGTCCGCGCAGATATCGACCTGACGGTCGTCGATGAGGACCGTGCCGCGCTCCAATGGCGATTTGGCGAGCTGCGACTCGTAATCGTACTGCGCCGCCTCCAGCCAAACGTCCTGAACCCACTTGTATGGGATGGGCAGGCTCGGTGGATTCGTAAGGGGGTGCAGACGAAACATGCTGGGAGCCGCTGTGTTCGAGAACGTCCAACCGGAAACCACCGGGCGCGGCACTGCGTCGATCTTGACGACGGTCGGAAGCGTAGCGAGGACGCCTTGTGCCTGATTCACCCAGACGTTCAACACCACGGTCTCGAGCGGCCCCGACGGCGCCGGCAGCGGAGGGAGTGGGTTCGGAATCCACACGGCTCCCACCGCGTTGTACCAGGCTTGCAGCGCCGCTCTGGTATGCGAGGCCGGAATTGGGGGAACCGCGGCCGGGTCGGGAGTCAGTCGATCTTCGATCGATACGTCAAGTTCTTCCAACGGCGTGCCCTCAGGGTACTTCCCCGACAGATACGCGAAGACCTTGACGAAGTCGTTCAGATTGAATTCGAAGTTATCGAAGAGCACGGATGGCTGCACAGGAGGTTCCGGCAACGGCTGCTCGAGCACCGATACCCGACGCAGATTCTCAGTTAGGCAAAAGCCTTCTCCCCGCGGAACGACGGCAATGGCATAGAAATCCTGCATGCCCTCAATGCCACTCGATCGGCGCTTCAGCAGCTCCGCGTACCAGAGGTTCTCGTCATTGGGATCGATGCTCAGTGGTCTGAGCGGCTGAGGCCACAGCGAGAAATGCAGACTGTTGGTTCCAACGAGACTGCCGTTCAGCAGTGTCATCACATTGTTGACGTTCGTCATGTGGCTGAGCAGCTCTTTGCGCTCCTCGCTCGACTGCCGGTTCGTCGTGTCGAGCTGTTCGGTCACCTCGCGCCCGCCGCTGATGGACGTGCTTCCACGCGAATATGACAAGCCACCCCCGATCGGCAGAACGCCAAAGGCCAGGCCTCCCAACGCGCCACCGATGCCGAATTTTCGCGTTTTCGTGGTGGAATGAAATCCTTCGACCAGGTGGGAGGCGCTTCGGCCTATCGCGACCTCATCGCTTTCGCCCTCGGTCAAGTAGTCACCGACAACCCCGGTTTCAACGACGGCCCGCCGAGCCGGGGCCGCAGAGAGGAAATACGGCTTCAAGCCCGGAGTCGGAGGCGGTCTTTTCGGCGTGATCTCGACGTCCAGGACCATTCGCCACACCGGCGCGAACGCCTCGTCGAACAGGTCGAAGGGCGCCGCCTTGGGGACATCCAGGTGGAACGGAAACACCGACGCGGTAAACTTGAAATACACAAGGCGATCATCGGGATACGTCGCATCCAGCTCCGGCAGGACGGGGATGTACACGAAGGTCGCGAGTGAAGTTGGATCTTCAGGTGAATCGGGGCCACGCCGGGAAAGCAGCTGCCAAGGGATGTCCAATGGCAACCTAAGATCGTTCTCTTCAGTCATATGACGTTCCTCGTGGTGCTAAGGGCACCCCTGAGATTGTGAATGGCGTCTCCTGCGATCGTTCCGAGTTCGAGAGGTGGTTCACGTGTGGCACGAAACGTCGCGGCGAAACCCCCCGCCTCATAATTGTTATCGATAGTAAAGTCGTAAGGGCGACTATCCAGGAAGGCTTTAGCCGCCGCATCAAGATCACTGATGTGCTTTTGGGCCCGTTCGATCTTGACCCGACTGCGAGCAGCCCAAATCAAGGCGGTCGTCCGAATGGCCTATGATGATCTGCGTTTCGTGGCCCGCTTCCATCTAAGGCGCGCTCTCGCCGATCAATCTCCGTCTTCGGCACGTTCACGACGTGCTTCTCGACGTGATGGGCCCAACGGGATTCGAACCCGTGTTTGGTCGCGGCCACGTTTTCGCCACTTTTGTCGGGTCCTTCAGATCACAAGACTAGCAGAAATGCAACGCGACTAAAACATGAAGGCTAAAGTCCCCTAAGACACCCGGGACACAACCCGATCCGCCTCTTAGATCTGACTAACGGCCTGCACTTCAGCCGTGAGGGCGCGGCCGAGACCGGGCACGAGGGCGTGTAGGAGACGTAAAGGCTGTCCATCGGCCGGGCATGGCGGGGCCGAGTCATTGCACGAAACTTCTGTCGAGCTTGGGCAAATACCCAAGTTCGCTGAGCTGCCAACGCGCGCAGAGAAGATGACAGGGCAACGAAAGCTCATGCCACTTGCAGGCAGTAGATTATGCAGTATTCAGACACCGCGCCTGGCTGATGCCGAACGATCAGTCGTACAAGATCATCGGCCCGTCGGGATCCGGTTCCAACTCCGTTGAGCGGCATTTCGGGCACCGTGGCGACGCATCGAACTGGAACCGTCCACCGCACTTATGCCGCTTCAAGGGACTTTCGATCGCTGCGTGATATTCCGGCTCCGACAGTGCCGGGCCCGAATACTCCGCCTTGACCTGAAGATCGTGCTGCCACGAGGCCATCGCATACGGCCCTGGCAACCCCTTGAGATATGCCAAGTGCAAGTCGCCGAGCTCAGCGAAGCCAGCACTCTTCGTCCTAGCGCAGCGGTCGCAGCGGAGCAGGTGAAAGAAGAATCCGCCACCTTCCTCAACAACGAAGTGATGCCGACAGTTCTTGCAAATCATGCCCGCGGAACTACCCATGGCGTGCTCGCTCACCTGAATCTATATGAGGAGGATAGTCAACATCAAGGCCATGCGAGGTGAGTCGCGCCACCCTCCTTGCCCCCGCGGCGTCCAGCAACGGCAGTCTTCTGGCCGTGTTCGGTCTAGTGCGGCACCTGCGCGGCCAAGGCGGCCACAGCATTATGCCCCGAGCCACCAAGTCGAATTTCGTTCAAGCTCTCCTTCCCGTCGCCGTCGCCGCAGTTCTGAGCCGCACCAGTTGACCAGATCCCGTCCGCCACCGCCCAGGAGATTCGAATCGGACGAAGCGCGGGGCTGCCAGTCGTGGCCAATTCCTGGGTAAACGAAAGGGGTTAGCGGTTGCTGCGTCCGCTAACCCCTCGTCGTTCATGGTTGCGGGGGTCGGATTTGAACCGACGACCTTTGGGTTATGAGCCTAGTTTTTGCCACGACCTGCCCCGCCTTTGGCCCTTGTTCCGACCGCTTCTTGCTCACGCTGGCGTCTTCGCCTAGCCTGTCGTCGACCGCTCCACCGTAGGAGGCAAGGAGAGGCTGATGCGTCGGGGTCCAAAGCCTGCAAAGTCTAAGGCCGAGGCGAAGGCCCCGATAGCCCGCAGATCGCCCCAGAATGACGCGAGGGTCCGCGACCTAGAACAGCGCTTGGACGCGCGGTGAGCGTCGC
>WNFU01004456.1_pt1 | contig 18789 bp, 16 predicted proteins | sample 5400121 | NCBI WGS metagenome assembly WNFU01 (sample SAMN13153360, study PRJNA577476) | soil metagenome | isolation source: 100 cm soil or saprolite under grassland replicate 1 | place: USA:California | collected 2016-06-15 | reverse complement strand
TCAGACGTCTTTTCTGAAGCGAGCTTGCGCCGCAGAGAAGAGAGGAGTTGGAGTTCGTTTTTTTATTCACGCTATCACTTGTACCTGGTTAACCGCATTATTTCCAGCGGTTTACCGTTAACTTAATCACATTGGCGTTGAAACGCCGGGCTAAGGTCAAAAGCCGCTCCGCGGCAAGAAGATCATCATTTCAAAACTCGTAAAAAGTGACCGAACCGTAAGGTTATAGATCACAGACATTCAATCGATCGCCGGTCATGGCGTTACCCGTGCACTGAAATAGTGGTCCTAATTTCATCCTCGCTTATTCCCAAATTGTATGTCCTACGACGGCGGGGTAGCGCCGCGGACACCCCTGTCAGCCAGCCCTCGAACTCGATTGGAGATAAAGGAGTGGTATCAACCAGTCTGGGCAGCAGCAACGGATTCGATTTGTGATTGGCAAGGCCCGGGTCGCAGGTCGTGGCAGTCGTGATCTTCATCTCCTCGAGCCAGGCGATGAGTTTATCGTTGAAATTCCCACCCGGATAACAGAAATGCCATGCCCAAGAGCCTGTCATCTCCAGGATGCTGTTCCGGTTATCTTCGATCTCCCGGCTGAACAACTGGCGGTTCAGTGGGGAGCGGTGGCGATGCGTATGCAACTGAATGTCGACTCCTTCGGCGGCCAGTTGTCCGACCTCATCCGGGTTGAGCAAGTGTAGAATTCGTTTGGCGCACAAAGCGTCATAATCAATCTTGAGGAGTCGGGCCAGTTTCGTGGCGAGAGCGTCTTTCTCTTCCGCGGACAATTTGCGCTGCCGGGCAAATCCGATCAGATGATCATATGCCGCCGCGCGCGCGGCATCGCCTGATAAGTCGAGCTTCTCATCTTGACCGATGATCTGCCTCAGATCGAGCGTTGTGTTCCGCCCCTTCCATAGCAGGTAGGAGCAGATCGCATCAAAAACAGGCCGGTTGTAACGAACATAAGATGTTGTCAGGTAGACAGTGGCCGGCAAGTTGAGTTCTTTGAGAATGGGCAGGGCCACCTTGTAAAAGTCATAATTGCCGTCGTCGAAGGTCAGGGCCACACAATTCTCAGGCAGATCGTTCGCGTATAAACGCCGGATCGCTTCACCCAGAGGCAGGACAGCGCAGCCACGCTTCTTGAGCAATTCCATCCTGCCTCTAAAGTAATCCGGGCTCATGAACAGATCCGGGTCCCACAGATGCTCGTCTTCCAGAGAAAATCCGTGATATGCGAGGATCAAGAGGCGGTTCCGCCGCCACCTGCTTTTTTGAGCCAGAGTAAAAATCCCGAGCGTTTTCAGACCGCCGAGGACTGCTTGTTTTAACTTCTTAAGCATAAGGCGCTACCTAACCAAATCACCGTCTGCTCTTAATTCCTTTCAGCCGGCACACCCGAAACTCCGGCGAAGGCCAGAGCGCCCCCCTGGCCGGGCGGGCCAGGGCCTCCGATTCCGGCGACTCCGCGCCATGGTCGGCGGCGGAGGCGTGGATCTCCGCGACGTGGATGCGCCGAAACGCCACAGCGAATGCGACAAGAGAGTAGAGGTAACTGTCGTATTGAATAGATCCGAAAAAGGCGTAAATGACGAAAGCGACAAACGAGGCCTGGAGACAGGCGCTCACGATATGTTTTCCCCGATCGGGCCACGGGCCATCCGCCGCCGTCTCGCGTTCAATGCGGCGGAGCGAACGCAGCGGCGCAAAGATTATGACCAGGAAAGCGATCAAACCGACGACGCCCAATTCAGCGGCGGTTTCGAGGTACGCATTGTGCGCCCTCATCTCCCTAATCGCGTAGATGTGGAAGTTGCCCATCCCCACTCCGACGATTGGCCGCCGGATTGCCACCTCAGCCGCGCGGATCATATGACTCTGGCGATCCTGCGCCGAACCGGTTGAATCCGTCTCGGGGTGTAAAATTGTGGAGAGCCGGGTCATATACTTACCAGGCGCCGCCACGAGCAGAACCGCAGCCAGGATTGCTACAGGCAGCAACATTTTGACGCGGCGGCCACGGGTCGCTTTCCAGATGAGCAGGCCGCACGAAGCGATCAGCGCGAGGAATCCGCTGCGTGAGTATGTGAGCAGAATCGCGACAACAGTGACGCCTGCACAGGCGAAAAAAAGCCCTCGCTTCCACCACCGCTGCAACAGCGCGCAAATCACTGAAAGGGGCGCCATCAGGGCGAGCACACAGGCGACGTCGTTCGGGTTGCCGAGAGATGCGCCCCAGCCGCTGATACGGGCCTGAAATGAGGACATTTCCGAATACCCGCCGGCCAAAAAAGTTTTGATCGAGCTTAGAGAGTAGAGCGCCTGGCAAAACACCATGATGCCCATCATCGCGCGAAGCCGTGAGCGGGTGTCGACCAGGGCGATTTGCATGGCGAAGACGATCAATATCTTTATCAGTGGATCGAAAAGCACATTGAAGCTGTCTCTTGGCGAGGCCGCGACCGGGGCAAAGAGCAATCCCAGCGCCCACAAGAGCGTCATCATCTTCAACTCAAGTGTCCAGACGATCAAAGCTTCGCCTGCGCAGAGCTTGGAGGCGACATAAATAAGGATAGAGCTAATGGCGACGATTTTGGGCAAGGGCAGCCCCCCGAACACCCCGGGCATGATCTCATGCGGGCGAGAATACATCAGCAGCGTGAACAGGCATATGCCTGCGAAGGCAAGCCGGTGTTTGCCGCGTGAGTTCGTCCACGAGACTTCTGTGGGCCTGGCGGCGGCCCTGGCGATGGCGAGGCTTTCATTCGCGGCTCTTCGCCTGAACAACACGCCGGGCATCTGGGCGATTCTCGCTGATGCGGCGTACAAAATGTCCATTCGCTGTTGCTCCATATCCTTCAATCGCCGACGATAACCTTCAGTCGCCGACGATATTCGGAGGCCCCCCACCGTCGCGAAAGAACTTCCCACAGGTTACTCAAACTGGCCTTCTCCTCTTCGCTCACCGCGCCCACCGCCGCTGCTGTGATCAGATAGACCAGGCCGAAAACGGCGGCGCATATCAGGAATGTGACCAGGGTGTGCGCATTCCGGAGCATGAATCTGGTCGCCAGGGCGCCCATCGCCGCCGCCGCCGCCGCCGCCGCGATCCTCAGCAGCGGCGCGAGACGCCTCAAATCGCGCCGCGACATTCCCAGCTCACTTTTGATCATGGCCAGCGTGACGCCAGCGTCGAGCGTCTGAATCGAGACCACGGCCACGGCCACCCCAATCATTCCGCCCGCGCGTAAGCCGGCGTAGAGCGCTCCCAAGGTCACCGGGATGAGCGCCAAATACAGCTTCAACCGGAAAAATTTGAGTTGATCAAAAAGGCGCAGGAGGTGCAGGTGAACGGCAATCCCGAGCAGCATGCTGAATAGGTTGATAGTGAAGATCGGGACTGAAGCCGCGTAATTCTCCGTGAATAGCAGGGTGATGAATTCGCGCCGCAACACGAGCAGCAGCGCAAACGCTGGAGCGAAGAAGAAGGCTAGCTTACGGATCACATCCATCCAAAGATTGATGATCGCCCGGTAATCGTTCTCCTCTTTATGTTTCGCCAGTTCCGGATTCAACGCGCCGGCGAAGGAGGTCGTCAGCATACTCAGCAACGGCAGTTGAAAACAGCCGACCGCGTAGATCGCGAAAGTCGCCGGATCGAAATAATGCGAGACGAAATAGCTGTGCATGTCGTTTTGCACAATCGCCGCGATGCCCCCGACGCCGAACGGGAGCGCGTTACCGATCTGCGACTTGAACAACTGCCAATCGATAGCGGCGAGGAATCGCCCGAAGCGCCGGCGGATGTAGATCACCATGAAAGCTATCTGCAGCAGACCTTGAATCACCGCCGCCACGAGAACCGCCTCGAGACTGCCGAAGACGAGAGCCGCGATGATCATCACGACGGCCTTGGTTAATTGGGACAGCACAATCAGCGCCGACGCCATACGGAAGTCTCCGGCCGCGATCGGCACCGCGTCGAGATTGGTTGAGACCAGGCTGCAAAAGATAGCGAAGCCCAGCAGCGGGACGTGCGGGACCAGACCAGAGCCCTGGAAAATCAGAGGCGCCCAGCCCGGCCAGACCAGAAAGATCAGGAAGACCATCGCGCCGACCAGGCCGTAGAAGAGCATCACATTGAGCGAAACCTGTAGCTTCTTGCCGGGCGCGCGCTCATAGAAGTAGAAGACGCTCACCGCGACCTGGAGATTGAGCAGGGAGAGCGCCGAGAATATGATCTGAAACGCCTGTTTGTAGAGGCCATACTCCGCCTGGTTCATCGTCCGGACGAGGAGCAGCGGCAGCGCGAATGACATCACTGTGGCAATGACGTTTGCAGCCATCAGCAGCGCGGCCCGCTGAGTCAGTCCACTATGTCCGCCGTAGTTATCAGTTGTAGCGGTTCTTGCGCTCATAATGTTGCGCGTGTGTCCCTTTTCACCAGCAGATGCCTTGATAACTCTCTTTGGTCTCTTCGCGCTCGATCAGTCGAACCAGATCGATGACGTAGCGGCCGCTCGCCCCTGCCAGAGATCGAAACTCTTCATCCCGCTTCCCGATGACGATCACTTCGGAATCGTCAATCACCCCCCCAAGCTCCTTGCGCATCAGGGAAGAGATGTGGGGAATCTCGTTTTCGATAAACTCCATGTTCGCTCCGAACAGCCTGGCCAGCTCGACTTCGCGGTCGTAGATGGCCAATTTCAGCCCCTTGCCGATCAACCTCTCGACCAGCGTCACCATCGGGCTTTCGCGCAGGTCGTCAGTGTTGGGCTTGAAGCTCAATCCGAGCACGCCGACCTTCTTGCGCCCGGTCCGTAGCACCATCTCAACGGCGCGCTCGATTTGACGCTGGTTGCTCACCAATATCGAATCCAGCATCGGCACACTCACATCCTCTTCTTTAGCCCTGTGAGTCAGCGCCCTCAGGTCTTTCGGCAGACAAGATCCGCCGAAGGCGAAGCCCGGCTTGAGGTAGTACGGCGACAGGTTCAGCTTCGTGTCGCGGCAGAAGACTTCCATCACGCGATAGCTGTCCACGCCGAGCGATTTGCAGATCATTCCGATCTCATTGGCGAAGGTCACCTTCAGCGCGTGGAAAGAGTTGCAAGCGTACTTGACCATTTCGGCGTCCTTGATCCCGACCTTCAGCACTGGGGCGCTCAGATGAGCGTAGAGTTTGGCGAGCGGCGCGGCGGCGTCTTCGTCGTCCGCGCCAATCAGCGTGAACGGCGGGTTGTCGAAGTCGTAGATCGAAGAGCCTTCGCGCAGGAACTCCGGATTGATGGCCACGCCGAAATCGCGCCCCGCGCGTTTCCCGGAATAGACATCGAGCGCCGGAATGACCGTGTCGGCGACCGTCCCCGGCAACATCGTGCTGCGGATGGCCACAATGTGATAACCGCGTTTGACTTCGAGCGCCGCGCCGATCTCCTGGCAGACACGCTTGATGTGCCTCAGATCGAGGCTGCCGTTGTGATTGCTGGGCGTGCCGACGCACACCAGCGAGAGGTCGGATCCCACGATCGCGGAGGCCACATCCGTCGTCGCCCTGAGCCTTTGAGCTTTAACGGCGGCGACGATCAAATCTTCCACGCCCGGTTCGACTATGGGCGACCGGCCGGCGTTGATGACCTCCACCTTCAAGGGATTCGAATCAACGCCGATCACCTCATGCCCAACTCGGGAAAAGCATGCCGCCGAAACACAGCCGACGTAACCCAAACCAAATACGCTCAATTTCATCAGCTCTACTCCTATGCGCCTCTCTCGTAGCGGCTCTAAATCAGAACAACAAACATTGGGACAATTGATTCAGCCACAGAGGACACAGAGGACACAGAGAACAATGCTGAAGCGTCTTCCTGCTCTGTGTTCTCTGTGTCCTCTGTGGCTATTGTCCCAAAGTTGCTTGTTTCGATTTAGATCTCACGGTCGTGGCAGCCCACAATCACTGTCGTAATCTCGACCATGCCGTCGCCCGACACCTCGAAGACCGCGACTGGCGCCTCGGCGCGCTGTCCATAGCAGGATGAGACCCAACCGCCTTCAACCCATAGCTTCACCTCACTCGGGCCCGCGGCTTTGGCGAAGAAGTTGATTACCAGGGATTCGCCATTCGGCATTCGGGCTTCGATGCGATTGTCGCGCGCACAAGCCTCGCAGTTCGGCGCGAAGTGATAGCGGATCGTGTAATCATGGCGAGCGCCGGCTGCGAAGCGGTCGCTTACGATGAGGGCAGATTGTTTGCGCAGCATCACGACCGAACGTATGTGGGTCACCGGGTCGCGCAATCTGTGATACCCCTCGTGTGAACCTTCGAAGATGACACAGTCGCCGAGGTCATCGAATCTGATCAGGTTGCAGTTGGCGCTCGTCTTCCACGCGAAGGGCGTCGAAGGCTCCGACTGGTCTTCGCCGTCAACCGTCGCGGTGTTGTGCGCGCGGGTCGAGCGAAACCAGTCGCGCGCCTCGGCCTCCGCGCCGTAGACGTAAGTGGCCGGATCAACGAGCCAGGTCGCGCCGCGAAGGGCTAGCTCAATTGCGAGGGCGTCGGAATGCGCATGACCGAGCCCCATCTCCGAACCGTGGCGTCCGCAGTCGATCAGGACGAAGCTCGAATCGCGTTCCCACCCGTCGCGCATCACGAAATAGCCGCCAGTCTCGAACGCCAGCGAGACTTCGCGCGGCGACGCCGCCTGCAAGCGGTCGTAGCGGGCCACGCCTTCAGGGCCCAGGAGCCACAACATCTCGGACGGCGCATCGCCGGCCACATGCTTCCAGTCGCCGCGCTTGAAGATCGCCGCTCCGATCGCCAGCGTGTCGCGAAAATCATTGCACGGGCGCGGCGCCAATTTGATCAAACGGCCGCCGTCGTCATCGCCGATGAGCGGCCAACTGCCGTCCGGCCGGCCGATCCACATCAGATGGTCGAACGCCTTTTCGAGCTTCCGCCACAGCGTCTGTTCCTCATCCCGCGGCAGCGCGATCCCGTTGGCCCCGTTGGTATGGATAATCGCGAACAGGTGCGTATAGAAATCCACGGTGTAACGTTGGTAGTAGGACGCCTGCTCGAAGTAGACCCCGTCGCTGCGGAGGTGCTTCGGCAGTTGCTCGAGCAGAATCCGAAGACCCGCCTTGCGCCACCTCTCGGCGCGGCGCAGTTCCGGCAACGCCATTCCGAGATAAAACAACCCGAGCGCCTCGCCGGTCAGATGAGTGTTTGGGCTGAAATAGTAAGAAAGATATTTCTCGATGTGCCGCCCGTGTTCGATCAGAGACTTGAGGAGCCGCGCGACGAATTCCCTTGTGACCGCGCGCGAATCCGCGCACAAAGACAGCGCCCACAGCCACTGGATGGCGCGGAACGAAACATCGAGGCTGGCCGCCCAGCCGACGCCCATCCCGACCGGGTTCGCATCAATCCATGATGACGCCTGGCTGACGAAGGCTTCGACGTAACGGTGGTCTCCGGTGAGCCAGTAGGCCTGTCCGAGCGTGACGAAATGCATGTTGCGCTGGACTTCCCAGAAAACCTTCAGATCGCCTTTGCCGATCGGCGCGACAGGGTCAATCTTGCTCCAGTGAACGAGGGGGGCCCGGTCGCCGGTGAGCGGGTTGAGATGCCAGTCAACGGGATGGCCGAAATCGAGATCGGTGAAGCCAAGCAGATCGAGCCTTCCCGCGACGGACTTCTCGGCGCTCGCGATGATCGCGTCGCGCTCGCCGGGAAAGCGTCGGTACATCGTCTCGACAATCGCCTCGCGCTCGGTGAAGGATGGCAGAAAGAGCCCACTTCCCGTCCGCAAACGATCTAGCAGCCTCTCGGCCGTGCCTTCGCCCGAGCCGTTACGCGCAGTCGTTGTGAACTCGTGGTAGAGGGATTTGTCACTCATCTCGCCCGCGCCGGCGATGAGGAAACGGTCGGCCAGCTTGACGAACTCCTGCCGCCCGCGGCCGATCATCTCGCTCAGCCCCATACTGCGGAGCCTATTCAATTTTGCCAGATCGAAATTCATATCCCGTCGGACTCGACGAAATCACTCGCAGGCGCCTTTTCAATTGCTCAAAGCCGCTTGTGCTCTGTAAGAAATGGGCGAAATCGCGCTCCGTGTGGACTCGGCGGAGTGAGAGCGGATCATCTCCCCTCTGGTTTAATCCGTTCACGACAGTTACCGCGGCCCGATACCCCGCCCGCGCAACCTCGCTTTGCACTCGCTCGTCGTTGTCTCCGTTCGGGTAGCAAAACAGGTCAACCTGATGTCCGAGGACTTCTTCGAGATGTGACTTCGAATCACGCAACTCCCGCCGCAGACGCTCATCGCCGACGTTGGTCAAAATCGGGTGCGTGAGGGTGTGCGAACCGATCTCGACGCCGTTCGCATACATCTCTCGCGCCTGATCCCAGGTCACGGAACTGAACTCTTCGGGCGGCGTCTGGGGGATCGCCACGCCGAGCGCGAGGGAGAGGCGCCTGATCGCCTCTTCCTTCGATTCATCTGGAAGTCGCTTGATGATCGAGTTGATGCGTTCCGAGGCGTTGAGCCGCGATGTCTCCCCGTTCAGCTCGAGGCTTAGTTCGCTTTCCCGGATCTTCATTGTCAGCCGCTGCGGCGCCGCCTGTTGGGTCAGGAAGCGCGCTTTGTCGGTCCAGATCCAGGCCCGGCGGTTTGCGAACTCGGTGACAACGAACAGCGAGGCCGAAACCCCATAACGGCGCAGCAGGGGGTATGCGACGTCGTAGGCGTCGCGGTAGCCGTCGTCGATCGTGATCGCGGCCAAGCGGGAGGGGAGCGGCTCAAGGGCGGTGATCCGCTCGACCATTCGCGAGAGGGCGACGACATCATAATGCGCCGTCAGGTACTCCAACTGCTTTGCGAATTGACGCGCCGGGGTCTTGCCATCATCGTCATCCCCATCGGCGCTGAAGCGATGGTAAGTGAGGATCAGCGCGCGACGGCTCGAAATGAGACGCATCAGGTCGAACGCGCCTGACATTCGCATCAAGTTGAGCAATGACTGTTTGATCAAGTTTCTTTGTTATGCCACAGAGACACCGCAGACACAGAGCAGAGAGAGAAAAGAGGCATTCCCGACAATCTCTTTTCCTCTGTGTCTGCGGTGTCTCTGTGGCCATTTCTTCTGTCGTAAAGTTTGTTGCTACGATTTAGGAATTGCGTCTGCCATCTGTCTTGGAGTGAACGGTGTCACGATTCGGCTCCCAGACGACGTAAGTCTTGCCGCACAGAGCTTTCAAAAACGCGACGAATGACGCGGCGTTGACCAGCGCGAAGTAATAGGGTATCGCCAACGGCCCGAGCTTGATCTTCAAACGTTCGCCGACCCAACCGATGACTGCGGCCCCGTACAGAGCCAATTGGCCCAAGAAGGCTAACCGGAGCCATTCGACGGAGCCGCTTGCCATTCCGCTGGAGACGAGCGCTGCGATCAACAGTAAAGGCCCCGCGTAACGCAGTAGCTTGTGTGTGATCATCTGGATGGCGAACATTTTGTGGCGGAACGGATTGAGCACCTTACTGTAACGTCTGAGCGCGCTCATCGTTTGTTTGATCACGCGCACTCGCATCCGAAACTCGTCTTTGGCGCGACGGTTGGTGTCTTCCATCGCAATCGCTTCCGGTTCATAGACGGTGCGCAAACCTTGAAGATGGATTTCGGTCGCGATCACAAAATCATCAATCATGTCGTTGGCCAATCGCGCGTGACAGATTCGCCGCACGGCGTACAAACAGCCGCTGACGCCGATCAGCGAGTCCACCTGACTCTCGCAACGCTTCAGGAATTTTTCGTACCCCCAGTAGGAACGACATCCTTTGCCGACGGCCGAAGCCGCCGCGTCCACGTAAATGAGCTGGCCCGCGACGCAGCCCACTTCAGGGTCGGCGAAGCTACGGACGATCTTGCGTACCGCGTCCGGCTCGTACATCGTTGTCGCATCGGAGAAAACCAGGATTTCACCTGAAGAGACCTTGACGGCGCGGTTTTGCGCCACGGTCTTGCCGAACCGGTCCGGCTGCCGGCGCAGGATCACGCCCCGCTTTTTGAACCTGCGGACAATCTCATCAGTCCGATCCGTCGAGCAGTCGGACGCGACGATGATCTCCAGCCGGTCGCGCGGGTAATCGAGCGCGAGCGTATTTTTCAGTTTCGCCTCAATGTCCCGCTCTTCGTTGTATGCGGCGATGATGACCGACACACGGGGCGTGATGTCGGCGCGCCGGACCGGCCGCCTGAAAACAAAACTGAGCGCGAGCATCAGCGCCGGATAGCCGAAGTAAATGAACGCCATCAACGCGATTGCGGCGATGAAGACGGCCTGATAGATCAGGTCTAGGGTCATTAGAGGCTTAGTGAACATAGGACAGCGCCACATCCTTCAGCGTCCTCCTCTCGTAATGAAGGAGAGAAGACTCCCGAATCCGGCGAGCGACAAGACAGTATTCACCTTCTTCTTCGCATTGCCGTTTATGAGCACAATGTCGCCGGCTTGCAGCGCGATGTTTTCTTCGGGCCCGGCTTTTGCTTCGAGAATGAGTTTAACGTTGACCTTCAGCGTTTGCGCGCTACCGTCTCGCATCTGGCGGAGCACGGTCACGCCAGACTTGCTGCCCGTATCGGTAAAGCCGCCGGAAGCGGCGATGGCGTCAAGCACATTCATCGGTCTGCTCATCACCAGGATTCCTGGGTGAACGACATCGCCGAGCACGCCGATCTTGGCGCTGCCGGCTTCGATCAACGCCACACTCACCTTCGGGTTGATCAGGTATTCGCTCAAGTCTTTGGTCAACCGGTCGATCAGTTGCGAGACAGTCAAACCCGCCACTCCCACATCGCCGAGCAACGGATGATAGACGCTGCCTGTCGGCGAAACCTTCACTCGCTCAAGCGAGTAATCCGGTTGCCCGATCACGCGAATCGCGATCTCGTCGGTGGGGCCAAGCCGGTACGTGTCATAAAACTCCTGGTAGATGTCTTTGAACAGTCGATCATCGCCCGGGTCCTGACCGGCGGCGGACGCCGGAGAATTCACTCTGGCGCCGGATGGGTTCTGCGTAGTGGCCGACGACGTTCGCGCAAATACTTGATAGCCCTGCAGCGCGCACGCCAACACCATCAGCGCAGCCGCCAGACCGAAGCGTTCGGGATAATTCATCAACTTACTTCTGTCCATAATTCCTTCGAAAGTCCCTCGCTTCAGCGAGAAAAGCGCCCGAAGAGCACAATCCGCACTGTTTCGAGCAGAATCAGCGCATCGAGCATCGGTGATTGATTTTTGATGTAATAGAGATCGTACTGGTGTTTTTCCAGCGCGTCCTCGAACGAAGCGCCATACGGGTAACGGACCTGCGCCCATCCGGTCAGCCCCGGTTTGACCAGGTGACGCTCGGAGTAATAAGGGATTCGTTGTTCAAGTTGTTTGACGAAGACCGGGCGCTCTGGCCGCGGCCCAATCAAACTCATCTCGCCGTAAATGACGTTAATCAGTTGCGGCAGTTCATCAATCCGCAGTTTGCGAATCCACCGGCCCACGCGGGTCGCGCGCGCATCCGCTTCGCCGGCCCAAACAGGGCCGTTCGCTTCGGCGTCCACGCGCATCGAACGAAACTTGATGATCCGGAAAGAAGTATTGTGTATTCCGACTCGCTCCTGTCGGTAGAAGATCGGCCCGCGGGAATCGAGCTTGATCGCCAGAGCCGTCAGCAGCATCAGCGGCGAGGTCAGCAGCCCGATGATGAGCGAGAGCGCCACGTCCAGGAGTCGGCGCGCGCGTTTGTAGAAGCGCGTCCAGCGTGAGGCGTCGGCGAAGACCAATTGTCCGAGGCGCAACCGCCCACCGCCGATCTTGCCGGTCAGATTGGCGTAAAAGACTTCGGCCTCCTCCAACGCCACGCCGTCGCGGACTTTCAGTTTGAGTAACAGATCGAGCGGCAATCGCCCGCGCCGGTCGGGCATCGCAATAATGATCCGGTCGGCTCGATACCGGCTGACGACCGCTTCCAAATCGGCCATCACCCCAACCACGCATGGATTAATCAGGCTCCGCCCGACCTGCGCCGGATCATCGCCGATGAATCCGACCACGTCGTACCCGGCTTCGGGGCGCGCCAGCACCTCTCGCGCGAGCGCTACCCCGTCCTGCTCGGCCCCCAGAATGAGCACGCGTTCGGCAAATCGCGGGTGGCCGAGCAGCCATCTGGCCAGGTAGCGCCAACCGGTCATCAACGTCAGCGTCAGAGACATGCCGAGCAGAATGACGCCCCGGCCCAGCATCATCTGCGGCCAGACATAAAATATCAGGGCGAGCGCAATGCCCCCTATCCCCAGCGCTTGCAAGAGCCGTAGCAACAGCGCCGCGCGGCGCCGGATCAAACATAAATCATAAAGGTCGAAGAGGTAGAATGACGCAAGAATCAAGGCCGTCACCAATAGTGTCTTCTGCCATCCGCGCTGAGCGCCGAGCGCTTCCGACGCTTCGACGCCGAACCGAATATAGATCGCCGCGACGCCGCACGAATAGATCAGCGTCCCTTCAAAGATAAGCAGCGCGAGCGGTCTGGTGAGGTTTTTCGACATCATCAACAAATCCCCTTAAGTCACGACGCGGTTGAGCACGGCGCCGAAGAGTCGCTTTTCATTGAGCGAGGCGATGGCTCTGGCCATTTGACTGATAGAGGTGTAGCCGGGGCGTATGACCATCAGTGTCGCATCCGTGTGCATTTCGAGCAGACTGGCGTCGGGTACGGCCAGGAGCGGCGCGGAATCGAACAGGATGAAGTCATAGTCCGGCTTCAACATCTGAATCATCGCTTCAAAGACGGGTGAGGCCAGCAGTTCCAAAGAGTTCTCGACTTGCGCGCGAGTCGGCAAAAGATCGAACCCGACTGGTTGCACCCGGATCATCGCTTGTCCGATTGGAAAGCCTTTCGCGATGGCTTCGGCCAGCCCCGTCTCTGCGTCGACTCCAAGCAGACGCAGCGCCGATGGCCGCGCAAAGTCACTATCAACGACCAATACCCGCCGCCGCGCGCGAGCGAGCGCCGCGGCCAGATTGAGCGTTACACAAGTCCGCCCCTCGCCGAACTGCGCCGAGGTGATCAACAGGCGCTGGAGGTTCTGTGAGACGGCGCCGGAGATCAGCGAGCTCGCGAGCCGGTTGTATGGCGCCATGGTTTGCGGATCGAATTCGTGAAACGCGACCAGCCGCTGATCGAGACACGCCGGCTTCAGCGCCTCTTCACGCGCCGGGTGGATCCGCTGGCCCAGATGCATGGCCATGCCATCTGTTCGCGCCAGTCCTCCTGATCTGGAGATCGCTTCGGTGTCCCGTTCAGCCTGTAAATAATCCCTGATATCTTCCAGCTTCTGCGCCGCCAGGTCCTGCCAGGGAATATCCAGCGGCATATCCGGCGTAATTCTATCTTCGGTCGCTTGTCTCATCGTTTGTGCCTCTCCATCTCCATGCGTTCGGCGCCTATCGGCTTCCTAGAAGCTGAAATATCTGTAAGCGGTCGAACACGACTACGAAAATTGGGATCATCATTGCCGACAGCAGCCCCAGCCACAGCCAGCGCAGCGACCACAGCCAGCGGCGGCGGCGGCGCTCGACTGGCGTCAACGTCTCCGGGATCAGGGCCAACACAGGGGCGCCAAGGTAATACTCTACATCGCGGTCGTCGTTGATCATGAGCAGACGCAAGAACTCCCGCGCCGCCGTCACCAGCAGTCCCAGCCCCAGCGCGATTCCCAGTCCGAGCAGTCTAAGCAAATTGCGGTTTGGCGCGACCGGCTTCTGCGAGACGTTGGGCGAATCAATCACTTGAAACATCGCCGTGTTCGAGGCGCCGCCGCCTGACAGCTTTTGCAGCGAGTCTTGTTTGTCTTTCAGCAAGTTGTATCGGCCCAGCAGACGGTCGTACTCGGCCTTCGACTGATTGAGCCGATCGGCTTGGACGGTTTCTGCAAGCGCGGTTGTAGTTTCCGAGTTGGGCAGCTTGGTCAAGCTCTGCGTTTTGCGGCTCAGGTCGCGCCGCGTGACCTCCAACTCGATCTGGAGGCGCTGTAATTCGCGCTGCATCGTGCGCAGTTCTCGCGCTTCGGGCGAGAGCAAGATGGCGGCTGCGGGAGGACTGCTCGATTCAAGCCGCGCGATCTCGCGATTGATCACCGCCAATTGTGACCGCGCCTGGATCACCTTAGGATTCTTCTCGGTCGCTACAGTGGCGAGGTCTTTGATCTGCCCTTCGACCTCGGCCCTCCGCGCCAGTAGAACGCCGTAAGCGCCGCTCGCCGTAAGCCCGTTGGCAAGCGTAGCGGAACTGGCCTGCTTCTCCTGTTCTGTGATCTGCCGCTTCTGCTCGTCTATTTGCCGTTCGAGCATGAACTCCTTGTCGTCCAGGGAATCAATCGAGCCGGAAATGCTAAGACGTTGCGCGCGGACTGCTGAAGGGGCGCTGTCGAGAGATCCGGCGCTTCCATTGCGGAGAATCGCCAGTTCGCTTTGCTGCGCGAGTTCATTCATTCGCGTTTCGACCTCCGCGATCATGGCGCCGGTCCGTTCTAGCTCTCTCGAGGTCTGCTCCCGCATTGCGACGTTCGCCTGCTCGAAGACATCAACCAGATCGCCCATTACGCGCTGGGCGATTGTCGGATCGATGTAACGGTAACTGATCGCCAACGACTCCGGCGCGTCGGGGTAGTAGTTACGCATTTTGATATCGAGCTTGATCTCTTTGCGTAGACGCGCAACCGCAGCGTCCAGGTCGGGGGCCTGCCCGGAATCCTTACGATAAAGGTCGTAACGGTGGATGATTGCCGCCAGATTTCCGCGGCTGGCAATTTGCTGCGTCAAAGAGGCGAACAGCATACCTGGCAGCGGCTGATCATCATTGGCCTGGCCGGAGATGACGATCAATGAACGCGATTCATAGAGGTTGGGGATGCGGCGGATAATCAGGAGTGTCGCAATCAACACTGAAGCGGACACCAAAAAAATCAGCAACTTCTTTCTCCAGAGGATCTCCAGATATTCAATCATGCCTCGTGGTCTCAGACTTTCCATAACTACCTCTACTTATACAGAACACATCGGTTACCCACGCGTCTCAGACCTGCTGGCAGTCTGTGAGACCAATGGTTCGAAGTACTGGATCGCGGCCCGGTTGACGCGCGAAAGCTTCAGCTTGATGCCCGTCGCGACAGCAAACAGAATTGAGCCGAATAAGAGCAGGAGCAGCGGCTCAACCTCGGTCATAATGAACGAATCCTTTTTACTTTTATTGTCGGGCGTCTCGCGGGATGTTGTTTGCGCGCCGATGTCGGGAATGGCGGACGGGCGCCCCGCTGGATCGGCTGATACGCCTGGGCCGCCGGATTGGCAGGTTGCCTCCCCCGCATGACCGCGGCATAGAGAAAGAAAGACGAGAAGAAATATTTGAGCGAAACTGATACCGAGTCTGACAAATACCTGTGACACGGGGAACGTACCTCATGAATATATGAACATGATGAGCAAGGATGATATTTCTAAATCAGGACAACCAGGATTGGTACATCCAACCGCAGAGGTACGCAGAGAAAGACCTGTCTTTCTCGCCCTCTGCGCGCCTTTGCGTCCTGCGGCGGTTGGACTATTTGTACTAATGTTACGTGGTCTGATTTAGAGCGTGTTGTTAACTTTTCTGCATTATTTGCGCCGATTTGCCTCCGCCCGCCGCCTCTCCCGGCTGTGATAAGCTCGATGTATAGAACGAGCGGCAATCGGGATAGACATAGCCTCTTGCGCTCAAGGCGAAGGCGTGTTGACACACCCCTCCCCAGACTCGCTATGACCATAAAGGAAACCTCGTGTCGAGGCGGCGTACTGATTGTCCGAACTTGGTCAATAAAATATGGTCGCTCTACTAATGGGGCCTGAGTCCAACGGCTATAAAAGAGCGTAACAGTGATGAAAATGATTTCGTGTCACATTCATAGCGCGCCAAGCGGCGAGCGACCTATGCCTAAGGCGCGGGTGACCCCATTTGAGTGATAAGGCGACGTGAGTAAGGGCAAAGCTAAGTAATTTGGCAAAGAGATATCCACGCTGCGCCAGGCGCCAGGCCTGCGGAGAAGAAGCCTTAAAGTTTCTTCTCCGAGAAACCTCCCGCTGAGAAACGGTCAGCGCTGTTTATCATTAAAGGCCGTTTGTTACCTCCCAATAGTGGCCTTTTTCGAAGAATTCCCTATCGCGCCGCCCCCTCAGTGCGCATTACCTCATCCTCCTTTTCAATTGTTATTTGTGTTGAGCGGATTTGTTATGGTGTGCTGTATCCTGCGCCCTTTCTTTCCAAATTCTGGAGCAGGCGCTCTCGCTCATCAGACAAGGTAAGTGGCTGTTTGTTAGTCTGAGTAATTTTGTTTTCCTTGTGGACCAATTGCAAAACTCCCGAGACGTCTGCCTTTTCCTACCCACTGCCATCATGCGAGATATGGGGGATGTAGTCACCCAAAACAAAACCCTTAATTCGCAGATGTCGGGATGTAAACCAGGTCCCTTATAGGAACGACATTGATATTATACAAATCAACGCGCATGTACATCAGCGATTGCGATAATTCTTCACTGGCGCAATCGCCCTTTTTGCGATCAACAATGCGCCCCGTAACTAAGGGAGAATTGTCGCAGGAGATGTGTGTTTCTGGTCTTTCTTCTCAGCTTTGCTCAACGGCTGGCTTGTGACGACGGGCGGTTTGGCGAGGCCATTTTGATAGGCATAGACGATCAGCCCCTGACGGCCCTTAACCCCGACCTTCTCGAAGATCGAGGTCAGATAATGGGGCGCCGTCGGCTCGGAGATTTAGGGTCGCTCCGCCCGGGAAACCCAATGTTTTCTGCAAATTTGGATTTTGGCGATGGACAGCCAAAGATACTGTTTGTCAGTTCCCCACAATTATCAGGATCAGCCTTCCATGTATAGTTCTAAAGGCCAAGGCGTAATCTCTTTACATTCTCCGCAGACGTGAAAGCATTCGTATGGATCAGCCAATTCTTTATCGAGATTGGGGTCAGAGAGCCAGAGGTTTAGTAGGTGTTGAATATCGGTGGCGTCTTCAAAGTCGGAGGGAAACCATATCCGGTCGTGAACGGGGCGTTCACAAATTGAACAAGGTATGCCCTCAACGACTCCCATATCTTCGGTTACGTGTAACCATCGCCATTTCATTGTTCAGTCTCCTTTCACCCGTCTAGCGGCTTTATTGGTTGTGGACTATGCTGCTCGGCCATGATTTTGTCAACTGAGGTCTCAGCCGATCCGAGCGTCGTTCCGTCATCGAAGCGGGACGACGCTTATTGATCGATCATCCATCTAAACAATCGGTAGGCTTTTTCAAAGGCGCCTGCGGTTGACAATGCCGCCTGCGGGGCGTAGGGTATGTAAGAATTGAGCTTAGCTCACTCTCTTCATCAGATCTTCTGGAATCCTCCAGATTATCTGAACCACACGGCTCACATTCCAAACAACAAATATCTATTAGAAGACATCTAGAAGACATCCGAAAGTTTTCGGGCGCCGGCTCCCCCTCTATAGATGCTCCCGCAAACCGTTCGGCCTGCATCCAACCAGAGATTTGGTTTCGTTGAAATGGATTCGAGAGAGGCGGCTAACGCGGCCAAAGAGAAACTCAACGGTCACAACCTGCATGGAAAAACGCTCAAAGTGGACGAGGCTAAGCCGAGAATCGAGAAGTAGTGATGACGGCTCATGCCGGCGCCATTCATCGGCTCTGAATGATCCGGGTTTACCTCGATTTGTTCGCTCGAATTTAGGGGGAGGAGAATCGAGTGATACTGACCAGCGGGAACAAAGTTGTTTATCCATCTCAAGGCCCCTGCCTGATTGGTCCGGTCGTCAATATAGTCATTGACGGCAGGACGATCAGTTTTTACCAGTTGGCGCTCCTCGACGACAGTGGCGGCGAGTTGTTCGTCCCAGTAGATAAAGCTCAAACGCTAGGAATCAGGCCGCTGCTGAACAGGTCTGACATCCCGAAGGTGTTAGGCCTGCTAAAGGAGCCGTCCGGAGCGAACAATGACTGGAAGCAGCGCGCCGATGACAACTTTAAACTGCTCTCCTCCGGATCGGCGTTTGACCTGGCAGTGGTCGTTAAATCACTGACTAAGCTGGGCGAGAAGAAGGCGCTCTCGTTTCGCGAGAGCCGAACGCTGGAGAAGGCGAGAAAGCTCTTGATCGGCGAGATCTCTGAAGTGATGGGGGAGACAAAGAGCGCTGCCGAGAAACAGATAGACGAAGCGCTCAAAGTGTGGAAAAGCGAATCATCTTAAAGGGGGAGCGACCGCGCTACTTTGGCTGCTATCCGAACCGAAGCATGGCGCGCGAGAAAGAGAATAGATGTCAAAATGAAACGGAGACAAGGCCAGGTTTAATCGTAACCGAAAGAAGAAGTTGCTTAATCGGAAGCGCAATCGAGAATTGCTGAAAGCATTGGAAAGCGACACTGCGGGCGCGACGAGCGCCAAATCCCGAAACAACTGAAACAGGATTCTCCCTGGTCGAGCCGATTGACTGAGAACGGTTGGAAAAGAATACATGGCAAAGCAAGTAATTTATGGGACGGACTCTCGCGCGGCGATCTTACGCGGCGTCAATCAACTCGCCGACACGGTCAAGATCACGCTCGGCCCGAAGGGTCGTAACGTCGTCATTGACAAAAGATTCGGTTCGCCGGCGGTGACCAAGGACGGCGTGACGGTGGCGCGCG
>WNFU01006598.1_pt1 | contig 18793 bp, 16 predicted proteins | sample 5400121 | NCBI WGS metagenome assembly WNFU01 (sample SAMN13153360, study PRJNA577476) | soil metagenome | isolation source: 100 cm soil or saprolite under grassland replicate 1 | place: USA:California | collected 2016-06-15 | reverse complement strand
TGGATTTCGGCGGCAACCCCTTTACGCTTGAGCATCTCATCACATATGCTGAGAGCAGCCAAAAGTTAGGTTTCAGCGCTCTCGCCGCAAACGACCACCTCGTCTACTCCAAACCCTGGCTGGATGGTCCGACAGCACTGGCTGCAGTCCTATCGCACTCGGGAAGTATGGACTTGGCAACCACGGTATCACTGCCCATTGTGCGCGGCCCGGTTGCGCTAGCGAAATCTCTAGGCGCCATCGATCGTCTTTCAGGGGGTCGCCTCATTGCCTGCATTGGACCTGGTTCCTCCGCGCGCGACTACGCTGCGGTGGGTATCGCGTTTGATGAACGTTGGAAGCGCTTCGATGAGGCAGTTCAAGCTCTACGTGCCCTATGGAATCGAGATGGCGTTGTCTTTAAGGGGAACTTTTACAGCACGGAAGGAATCTTGCTGGAGCCGTTCCCCGCCCAAAAATCCGGTCCACCCATCTGGGTGGGAAGCTGGGGCTCCAAGGTTGGACTCCAACGCGTTGCACGCCTCGCTGATGGCTGGTTAGCGTCAGGGTATAACACAACCCCGGACTTATTCGCCAAAGGTTGGGGACAGCTTCACGAATTGCTCATCGCGGAAGGCAAAGATTCATCCTCCTTCCCAAACGCCATTGCTAGCATGTGGCTTTACATCACGGAAGACGAACCAGATTCCGAACGGATGCTCAGTGAAGTGCTGGCTCCCACGCTCAACCGGCCGGTGGCAGAGTTGAGAGAGCGGCTTCCCATTGGGTCCGCCAAGGATTGTGCCAAGAAACTTGCGGCTTATCAACAGGTGGGCGTCCAGCGAGTGTACCTGTGGCCGCTAGCCGATGAATTGGAACAAATCAAAATCTTCATGAGGCACGTGGTACCGTTGATGGATGAGGAGATCAAAACGTAAGGTGTAGCTGTTTGAATGTGCCAAAAGCATGAAGCCTGCCCCATTCTCATGACAAGCAATAAAAAGGGCGACTCAATGAGTCGCCCTTATAAGTAGCTACCACTTACGCTACCGTGATACTCTCATCCAAATACACATCTTGAATCGTGTTCAAGAGTTTCGCGCCCTCCGCCATTGGGCGCTGGAAGGCTTTGCGTCCCGAAATGAGACCCGTACCACCAGCGCGTTTGTTGATGACAGCTGTCGCGGCAGCTTCGGCAAAGTCGTTTTCGCCAGATGCGCCACCGCTGTTGATCAGACCGATGCGCCCCATGTAGCAGTTCGCCACCTGATAGCGGCACAGATCGATCGGATGATCGCTGGCAAGTTCGCTGTACATGCGCTTATCCAGCTTGCCGTACGAACTATCACCTGTGTTCAGCGCCAGGAAACCGCCGTTGTTCTCCGGTAGTTTCTGCTTGATGATATCTGCTTGCAGCGTGACGCCGAGATGGTTCGCCTGACCGGTCAGGTCCGCCGACACGTGATAATCCTTATCTTTTTTGAAGCCCTTGTTACGCAGATAGCACCACAAGACAGTTGCCATGCCAAGTTCATGGGCAAGTGCAAAGGCCTGCGCGATCTCGATCAACTCGCGGTGAGAATCATCCGAGCCGAAATAGATCGTGGCGCCAATTGCCGCGGCGCCCATGTCATAAGCTTGCTCAACGGTTCCAAACAAAATCTGCTCGAAACTATTTGGGTAGGTCAGCAACTCATTATGGTTGATCTTCACCAAAAACGGAATCTTGTGGGCATACTTGCGCGCCATCACACCCAGCACACCGAACGTGGATGCGACCGCGTTGCAGCCACCTTCGATAGCAAGCTTGATGATGTTTTCAGGATCGAAGTAATCCGGGTTCTTCGCGAAGCTTGCCCCGCCCGAGTGTTCGATGCCCTGATCCACCGGCAAGATGGAAAGATAGCCCGTGCCCCCGAGCCGTCCGTTGCTATATATCCAGGATAGATTCCCCAGGACACGGTTGTTGCGGTCAGATTGCATGAAAACGCGGTCTACAAAATCTGGCCCGGGCAGATGCAAGCGTTCTTTGGGGATTTTGGGCGAATCGAAGCCAAGCAGCGATTCCGCTTTCTCGCCCAGTATGGATTGAATATCATTTGTCATTGTGGTTATCATAGAGTTCCTCCTTGCCCGACTTTACGCGTCATGCGTGTCGAGCGATTTGAATTCTTCCTCGTTTGCCGAGAGAAGTGGATTTAATTGAACTTGTAAATAGACCCTAAAGGTTTGTCTTGCAAACCAAGGATAGGGAGAGGATGGGCATTTGACTTAAAAATTGCGCTCATTCAATTGCTAAACCTTTAGGGTCTGAGCAATTACCATTCTTGATTATAACCCTCATCTCAGGCTATAATGTACCCGTGCTACTAAGTACGGAAAGACACGTATATCATCGCAGGAGGCACAAATGGATGAATTCTTTCAGAAAGTAACCAGCCAGCAGGACCCGTTCAAGAAACTGGCATCGTATATCCCCGGCTTTAAGGGCTACATCGAACGACAGAACCGCCGCGACGCGGACAAGATATTACGCGATACGGTTGCACGCCGCTTCGACGAGCAGTGGAAGCGCACTTCGCAATTGCAATCTGACATGGTCAGCAGCGGCATGATCGAATATGTGGACGACATGGAAAAGGCTGCCCTACAATTGCGTACGTTCATCGACAAGATCAGCACGGCGCCGCGCGGCTATTCGGGGTTATTCGACGCGGTCAAGATCAACGAAAACGAACTCGAGGCGATCTATCAGTACGACGCGGCGTTCTTTGATCTGGCGGAACAGGTCGGCCGCGCGCTTGATAACGTGGAGGCGAGTCTGGGCGATCAAGCCGCCCTGCCCGCCGCAATCCGCAACGTCACATCCATTGCAAGGATGGCGGTGGAAACCTATAACCGAAGATCCGAAGCTGTCACCGGAGATGGAAAATAAATGAATTAGACCCTAAGGGTTTTGCCCCTCGTTTCACTTCGGGGATGCTCCGCAAAAACCTTAGGGTCTCTCGAGAAACCATGTGGCATGAGTATATAAACGCAACAACAATAGAAGAAGTACTGCAAGCATTGTCAGAAAACGGGGAACGTGCCCGCATTGTTGCAGGGGCGACCGATCTAATTCTTGAACTTGAACGTGGAGTGCGCAAGGGGATTGAAACATTGATCGATGTTACCCGCATTCCGGATCTCGATCACATCACTATTGACGAAGATAACATTATTCATCTTGGGCCGCTTGTCACACATAACCATTGTGTTGAGTCGCGGTTGATCCGGGCACGGGCATATCCGCTGGCGCGCGCGGCCTGGGAAGTGGGGGCACCGCAAATCCGCAACCGCGGCACGATTGCAGGCAACCTCGTCACCGCCTCTCCCGCAAATGATACGATCACGCCACTCATGGCGCTGGATGCGTCTGTGACTTTGCAATCCACAAAAGGTACACGCACCGTCGCGCTCAAGGATTTTTATACCGGTGTCCGTAAAACGGTGATGCAGCCTGATGAAATGCTGGTGGATATTTCCTTCCCCGCCATGGAATCTACGGCGCATGGAACGTTCATCAAACTGGCGTTGCGGCGTGCCCAAGCGATTTCCATCATAGATGTGGCGCTCGTTCTGAACTTCCAAGCTGACTCCGTTAAATCAGCTTCGATCGCCCTGGGAGCCGTTGCCCCCACGATCATCCGCGCGGACGCAGCAGAAACATATCTGGTGGGCAGAAAACTTACAGATCAAGTGATCGAAGCCGCGGCGCGTCTCACGATGAATTCCTGCAAACCTATCGATGATATTCGTGGCTCGGCTGCCTACCGAAGTGAAATGGTACGGGTGTGCACCCTGCGTGGGTTGAAAGCTGTGCGAGATGGACAGGAACAAACCGGTATGCCTACAGAACCAATCCTGTTGTGGGGCGAACACGATGGAGAGAGTGGAATCCAAACTCTACATCAATCCCCCTCTTCACCCATCGAAACAACCATCAATGGAAAGAAATATACGTTTGACAGTGGATACGATAAAACCCTGCTCCGTCTCTTGCGCGAAGACGCAAATTTGATTGGCACGAAAGAGGGCTGCGCTGAAGGGGAATGTGGTGCCTGTACGGTATTTCTGGATGGCAAGGCTGTGATGGCATGTCTTGTCCCGGCACCGCGGGCGCATGGCGCAGAAATTATTACCGTTGAAGGGCTCGCAAGCGATGGTCAACTCCACCCCGTGCAGGAGGCCTTTGTCGAACACGGTGCCGTGCAATGTGGATACTGCACGCCCGGCTTCCTGATGTCTGCTGCGATGTTGTTGGAGGAAAAATCCAACCCAACCCGCAACGAGATCGAGCAGGCAATTACCGGCAACTTATGCCGCTGTACAGGCTACTACAAAATCGTGCAGGCCATTGACAGTGCGGCCGCGCGTGCGAGCCAAATGCCTGTTTAATTGGAAAAGGTGAACTGATGGGCAAATACTCTTCTTACTCTCATAAACAAGAAAAGCCACGGAATGTCGGTGTACATCCGGTCATGCGCGGCATCGGCTGTATCATGATTATCCTGGTGCCCATCCTGTCTTATGGCATTGCTGTGCTACTGGTCAATTATGGTTTTGCTCATGGTTGGCCGATTCCTCCAAGTTGGTTTGGACATCCTACCATCCCTCCTCTTTTGCTGAGACTTCAAGGTTTACGACCGATCTGGGATTTCTTAGTACAGCAAAATAATCTGACTGCCATTTTATTTTTTACTGTGACAATCATCGTTGTGATTGGCGGGATCATGTCTATGATCTATGGCTATATGTACACTCTCTTTGGTCCCCCGCGTTATGGTCCTATGGATGTGCCGCCCATCCGCATCAAAGTAAAACGTTACAAACGCTAACCTTTCAAACACAAATCTCATCACAAAACGAAAGCCAAGAAATGATTCCTCAAAATACTGTCGGTAAATCTCTCCCTCGCCTGGATGCGCGCGGTAAAGTCACGGGTGAAGCGCTCTACTCCGGTGACCTCACGATGAAAGATATGCTGCACATGAAGATCCTTTTCGCGGGTCGTCCTCATGCGCGTGTCAAGTCGATCGTCACGACTCAGGCAGAAGGCGCGCCGGGAGTGGTGGCGGTGTACACGGCGAAGGATGTGCCGGTCAATGAATATGGCTTGCAATGGCAGGATCAGCCTGTGTTGTGCGGGCCTGGTTCATCCAAGCCTGGGACAGATATCGTTCGGTTTATCGGCGACCAAGTTGCGGCTGTCGTCGCCCTCACCGAAGTGGAAGCAGCTGCGGCGCTCAAGTTGATCAAAGTCGAGTATGAGGATCTGCCTGTGGTCAGCGATCCCGTGGAAGCCATCAAGCCTGACTCGCCGCGCGTTCATACCGAGATCGGCGACTCGAATATCTGCGTCCATTACAAGATCCGCAAAGGGAACGTGGCGGAAGGTTTTGCCAAGGCGGATGTGATCGTGGAAGGTGAATATCGCACACCTGTGCAGGAGCACGCCTATCTACAACCCGAAGCGGGACTGGCTTACATAGATGAAGAAGGCCGTATTACGATTGCATGTGGCGGTCAATGGACGCACGAAGATCGCCATCAGGTTGCACACGCATTGGGCATGGCGAATGAAGATATTCGGATCCTGTATCCTGCGATTGGCGGCGCGTTCGGTGGACGCGAAGATATGTCGGTGCAGATCGTGCTCGCGCTGGCTGCCTGGAAGTTGGAGAGACCGGTCAAGATCATCTGGTCGCGACAGGAGTCAATGATTGGACATGGCAAGCGGCATGCTTCTGTGATCCGCGCAAAATGGGGCGCAACCAAAGATGGAAAAGTGATCGCCATCGAGAATGAAATCATCGGCGATGGCGGCGCGTACATGTATACGTCCAACAAGGTGTTGGGTAATTCCACCATTACATCAACCGGACCTTATAACATCCCGAATGTCAAAACGGATGTGTACGGCGTGTATACCAACAATGTGCCTGGCGCAGCCTTCCGCGGCTTCGGTGCGCCACAGGCTCTGTTCATGGCAGAGATGCAAATGAACAAACTCGCCGAAAAATTAGGCATGGATCCGGTCGAATTCCGTTTAAAGAACGCGCTGAAAGATGGCGACGCAATGGGCGTGGGGACACCTTCCCCGAGTCCCGTGACTGTCATCCAGTGCATCGAGGCAGCCAGGGATAAGTTTGAGTGGGAGAATGAAAACGGAAAGCTGAAAGGTGTCAATCTTCCTGCACATATCAAGCGTGGTCATGGCTTTGCAGCGGGCTTCAAAAACGTTGGCTTTTCATTCGGTTATCAGGAGAACTGCTGGGCAAAGATAGAAATCCACGGGAACGGCGAGATTGAGCGTGTGGTTCTGCATCACGCGAGCGCAGAGGTCGGTCAGGGCACACATACGGTGATGGCACAGATGGCCGCGGAAGCAGTCGGTGTGCCGTTTGATAAGGTAAAGCTCATTACCTCTGATTCCGCGACCATGGGAAACTCCGGTTCGGTCTCTGCCTCGCGCATGACGTTCATGTCTGGCAATGCCATTCGAGGCGCGGCAGAAGTCGCTTTGAAGAAATGGAAAGCGGAAGAACGACCGGCGATCGGTGAATATAAATATCTCGCGCCGCGCACCACACAGTTCGATCCTGAAACCGGCTATTCCACGCCGAACTTTGCCTATGCCTTCGTCGCACAAGCCGCCGAAGTAGAAGTGGATATCGAAACAGGTCATGTACGCGTTCTGCGTTTCCTTTCAGCCGATGATGTTGGTCAAGCGATCAACCCGATGCTGGTGGAGGGTCAGGTGGAAGGTGCGGTTGTGCAGGCGCAGGGATATGCCTTAATGGAAGATTTCAAAACAAAAGATGGGCACGTGCTTACCGATCAATTAAGCACGTATCTCATCCCAACCATTTGGGATATCCCTGAAAAAGTCGAGACAGTACTCGTCGAAGTACCCGACCCGAATGGACCCTGGGGGGCGCGTGGGCTTGGTGAACTGCCTTTCCTGACGGTTGCACCTGTCATTGGGGCAGCCATCCACGATGCCACCGGCGTGTGGGTGGATGAATTTCCATTCACGCCAGAACGCGTGTTGAGGACGCTCGGTAAAATCTAACCACGGAGACACTGAGACACCGAGAAATTAAAAACTCCGTGACTCCGTGGCTTTATTATCCCCTTCAGGGGATAGTGGTAAATTTCATGGCTTTTTCTTATCGCGATGAAACCAAAGAATTGAACGACCTCACCCGCCGAGAAGCGAGCGGTGCGTTCATTCAACTATCCGACGGTTTTACACATTATGAAATGAGCAACCCTGAGGCGGAAAACACCGTGGTGCTTGTTCACGGCTTTTCCGTCCCTTATTTTATTTACGATCCCACGTTTGAATTTCTAACTCAATCCGGCTTTCGCGTGGTGCGCTATGACCTGTTCGGGCGCGGCTTTTCAGACCGGCCAGAGACGCGCTACAACATCGATCTCTTCGTCCGGCAGCTTGGCGATTTATTGCATGCGCTCTGCTTCACGCGACCCGCGACTCTGGTTGGCTTATCGACAGGCGGACCTATCACTGCCGCGTTTACCGCGCGACATCCAGAGCGAGTGAACAAACTCGTGTTGATCGATCCCGTGGGAGCAAGACCTCTCCCATTTTCGCGAATCCTAAAGGTGGCAGCTATGCCCATCGTAGGCGAGACAATCATCAAATGGATAGGAATCGATGGCATGTACAAAATTATCGCCTCTGATTTTTTTGATCGCAGACTTGTCGAAGAATTCCAATCACAATACATCATCCAAATGCACTACAAAGGATTCAAGCGCGCCATCCTTTCGACGATCCGAAATCATATGTTGGATTCATTCATGGACGATTATCGACGCCTGGGCAAAATGAATATGCTCACTTTATTGTTCTGGGGACGGAATGATCCTACGGTGCCTTTCAGCCACAGCGCTGAGTTAAGAAAGGCAATACCCAACATTGAATTTCATGCCATTGAAAATTGCGGACATATCCCCCACTATGAAAAGCCTGAGGAAGTCAACTCCATTCTTCTGGAATTTCTGAGGAAATAATGTACCAAACACTTTTAGCTTACTTTGCCCATAACAAATATCGTCTAATGATGTTCTTTCTGCTGGCAGGCGCGACGATCTTTTCCGTAGCGATCTGGCGTGTCCGCACAGAATTCAGCGGGACGGTCCGTTATGGCTTCCTGATCTGGAATCTCTTTCTCGCCTGGATTCCTTTTATGATTGCCTATTTCACATATACCCTGACCCTCAATCGCAAATGGATTTATGTGATCATTCCAATCGCTGCATTCCTTTGGCTGATTTTCTTCCCCAATGCGCCGTACATCCTGACTGATTTTCAACACCTTGCCTATAGCTCCAATGACTTGCCTGTCTGGTATGACGTCATGATGCTGATCTGGTTTGCCTTTACTGGATTGCTGCTCGGTATGGTGTCGCTTTTTCTGATGCAGGAAATAATCCGTCGTGAGTTTGGTCGCTGGGTAGGCTGGACATTTGTGGCGCTTGTGACGAGCCTGACCAGTGCTGGGGTGTATGTAGGACGTTTCCTGCGCTGGAATTCCTGGGACATTTTGCGTAATCCGGTAGGACTTGCATCCTATACCTTTGAGCGTGTACAAAATCCGAGTTTACAGGCCATTGGGTTTACCGGTCTGTTCGCCGCGTTCTTTTTGTTTTTATATATTACACTGTATACGTTTGGACATTTGTTGCTGGAGAGACCAATAAATCAAAAGACCTCACCCTCCCGCACGAACACCGGGACTTCGTGAGCGGCGTGGCCCCAAGGCGCCACGCAGTCGAAGCGGGAACAAAGTAATTCCACTGTTTGTAAAAGAGATTGCTTCGTCGGGATTTCGACGCTGTCGCGTCTCAACCCTCCTCGCAATGACGGAAAGAATAAACATGAACAAACAAGATATCCTCATCCTCTACAAATACAATCAATGGGCGAATGCAAAGATATTGAACGCCGCAGCAAATGTGATTCAGGACCAGTACCTCGCCCCAGCTTCTTTTCCCCATGGCGGCTTGCGCGGAACACTCGTCCATGCATTATTTGCCGAATGGATCTGGCGTAACCGCTGGGAAGGAACATCCCCTACTCACCGCTTGAAACCAGAGGACTTCCCCACCTTTGAGTCTCTTCATAAGCGCTGGTTGGAAGAAGAAAAACAATTGATGGAGCTTGCTGAATGTGTCACTGACGAGAAACTCAATCACACGTTCAGTTATAAGAACACATCCGGCAAACCGCTCACGAAAATTTTATGGCACGCCATGGCGCATCTCGTCAATCACGGGACACAGCATCGTACCGAGGCCGCAGTAATGCTCACGGACTTCGGTCATTCGCCGGGCGATATTGACTTGATCTATTTTTTGGATGAGATGTAATAATCAAAAATATGTCAGGCTGGTCTTTCGCTCAGAATAAACTCCGCGGAGCATCCCTGATATAGTAGTAGAGACTCTTCGGTCGCTGACGAACGCTCCCTCAGAGTGACATGGTTATATAGGATGTTCAGAAATTATCGCAATTACTTCATTCGCAACCGGTACAGCCTTTCTGTCTTTATGCTGCTTAATATCGCCTGTGCCGTCTGTATCGGTCTGGTCTTTGCCCGCGTGGCCTACAGTGATTCGAGTCGGCACCTGGGGTTGATCTGGAATCTTTTTCTGGCGTGGATTCCGTTCATATTGGCTTATTTTGCTTACATTGTTTCATGGCGGCGAGCCGCCCTTTACCTCATCATTCCCGTCATCGCTTTTCTGTGGCTGATCTTCTTCCCCAATGCGCCTTATATGCTGACCGATTTACAAGACCTGGCTCGCAAGGCAGCCGGCGCGCCCCTCTGGTATGACGTGATCATCGTCGTGTGGGCTTCGTGGACGGGAATGCTGCTGGGTGTGATCTCTCTCTATCTGATGCAGGATATTATCATCCGCACGTTTGGACGCGTCGCAGGCTGGCTCTTCGTTTTCGTCATTTCAGGTTTAAGCAGTTTCGGCATTTACATCGGTCGCTTCGTGCGGCTAAATTCATGGGATATTCTGCAGAACCCTACGGAAACTGCGCAAGAGATCCTCGGGATCGTCATCGACCCAAGCCGGCGACTGGCAGCGTTCACACTTCTTTACACCTTTTTCTTCCTGTTTGTTTTCCTGCTGCTCTATTCTTTCAGCCATATGCTGCGTGAGCAGGTCGCGAGAACGCAAGACTCTCCTGAACAACTCTCCTCCGCCCAATCTTCGAATGCAGACAAATAACTCAGCCTTGGTCCTTTTGCGCGGAGGCGGCGATCTTGCAACGGGCGTTGCATTGCGTTTGCATCGTGCGGGAATCAAAGTGATCATCTCTGAGCTGGAACAGCCATTGGCTGTCCGCCGGGCTGTCTCGTTTGCAGAAGCAGTCTATGAGGGGCGACATACTGTAGAAGGAGTCACTGCGCGGCTGGTGAAACCAGATCAAATCCTAACTACATTGGAAGCGAATGAAATTCCCGTGCTCATTGATCCGAATGCCGACATCCTAACCTTCGACCTTCGACCTTCGACGTTTATCGTCATGATCGATGGAAGGCTAACGAAACAACCTCCCGCGCCCCTCCCCGCTCCGATCCCGCTGCATATCGGGCTTGGACCCGGATTCCATGCAGGGGTAAATTGCCAGGCTGTGGTCGAAACCCGCCGCGGTCACACGCTTGGAAGAGTCTATTGGAATGGAACAACCCAAGCTGATTCAGGTCAGCCTGAGGGTGACCCGCGCCGCGTACTGCGTGCACCAAGTGACGGGGTGTTGACTGCAAAAGCAAAGATCGGTGAGCATCTGAAAGAAGGACTAGTTATTGCAGTTGTCGATCCAAATGTCATTCTGAGCGAAGCGAAGAATCTCCCACCTCATACGAGAGACTCTTCGCTTACAGCTCAGAGTGACATGGAAATTATTAGTCCATTCAAGGGCGTATTACGGGGACTAATTCGTGATGGCATCCATGTGACTGAAGGCTTGAAGATCGGCGATATTGACCCGCGCGATGACGCCAGCGCCTGTTTCCTTGTTTCGGATAAGGCATTGGCAATTGGTGGAGCCGTGCTGGAGGCAATCCTGACGAGAGGGGAAATACGGGAACAGTTATGGAAGTAAAGCTCTTTTTACCACGAAGGGCACAAAGAACACTAAGGTTTTAAGTCCTTTTGAATAATTCCTGTTCGTGAAACCTGTGCACTATGACTATGGCTGAGAACGAGGATGCGTTCATTTTTGACTCATAAAGTACTTGCAGCGTAATCAAAATAGGCGTATCCTTACCGCAGAAGGACAAAAAGATGGCGCTCGAAACTGCCTTCAGGCGATTTTCCCTCCTGCCCCGTTTTATCCAAACAGGGAACGGAGAGCCGCGTAAGGCACACTATCTTGGGAAAGACGAAGCTACCCCAATTGAGCGCAAGCAGGATCAGGGTAGGAAAAATGATGGTGCTCCCAAGAAATCTGGCAGGTACCGTGATCTAGCCGATATCACACTGGGGGAAGTGGAGGAAATTTATGACTATTTTAGGGGTCAATTAGTTGCCTCTCCGGCCGAGGCCTGGGTCGCGAAAAATTATTTCTGTCAGTTTCCACTCAAACGCAAAGGGGAAGACCGTCCACCGGTTATATTCGGGCGCGTCAAAACCGTTTTTCCCAGTGATGGTTATATAAATAACCTCGATGAGATGGAGATGTACTTTCCGCGCAGGGATGCGGCACCGGATACTCTGCACATCCGGGTAGATGACCTCTCTCTGCAAAAGCCAGCCTACAGTTATTGTGTGGGTGTAAAGTTTTATGTCTCTGAAGAAGAGATAGCAGATTTCTCACACTCTGAGAACATCTTTATCGAAAAGGGATTTGCGCCTCTATATGACACCAGCTACATTGACCTTTTGGATGTCAACGAGCAAAACCATTCAGCGCTTTCCTGGCTGCATGTGATTGGTTCCGGCTGGTTTGCGTCCATTCCAGACTCGGTCCAGCCAGAGGTCAGGCATCAACTGCAAAATTTGGTACGGTGGAACAACGTTGTTTTCAACTATCACCCGAAGCGATATGCTTTTCAGTACAGATCATTGAATGAAGAGCTTGACTTCAATTACGGCTTTACGGAACATTTCCTGGTTGCGCCACAGGATACAGCCCAAGTTTTGAACAAAGTAGAGGAAACTTTTGCCGGGATCTTCATGCAAGGAATGTAAGACGATTAGGAACAAAGATAGGAACTTAATATATCGCAAAGAAAATGACAGTCGCTTTCTAAGCGACTGTCATTTGTTTGTAAAATATACGCTTCGATTGTGTAACACTCAGCGCGAACATTAAGCTGAAATCGGGCGGACTCTTTGAAGGATCTCTTTCACCAGTTCCGAATTTCCTTCCCCACTCAGCACAAGATACTGATCACCTATGGCTGTGGTCAAGAAGATGACATTCGCCTCAGGAGTTTGGAGGCAACAAAAATCCGCCTGACGCAGGTCGGGCGGATTCAAAAGCATGTTAGATGGTTTTTACTTGATGTCGTCTCTTAATTCTTCATCTTCCATTTTTTCCTTGAATTCCCGGTCTGGCATATTTGCCATATCCACCGTCTGCCCGTGCATGTTCATGGCTTCGCCTTCCATCATCATGCGGGCGGTACCGTTTGCCAGGATGACCTGGCCGTTCGGCATGACCCGGGTGCCATCTGACAAGGTCATCTCATCTTCCATCGGCGTCATGTCGCCATTTCTCATCATCATGACTTTGCCGTCTTTCATCGTAATCATAGCTTCATGCATATCCAATTTTCTCACCTCCTTTCCTTAAAAAGGTTTGGTGTTGAATGCCTTATTGAAGATGTTGTAGATTATTAGGATGGGTGAAGTCATTTTACGAAATTGAGGTAGGAAAGTCAACCCCCTGCCCACCTCCCAAATTCGCAATAAAGATTCGGATAATTTGTATGGACTGGAGAGATAGTATACGAGTGTTCGGGGAGGTGTCCCGCTCTGAAGAAGCAGGGACGGAGGGGGGTCAGGGCTTGCCCAATTGACAGATTTCTTGTATCCTTGTTCTATCAACATATTGGTCATTCCCAAACATTATAGGTAACGCTTATGACGAAAAATACTGAGACGATGATCAACAACTTTACCTGGATACCGATCTATCACGAATTAGCGAACGAACTGGCTGGCTGGGAAAACAGACAAGAAGAACTCATCTCTTTTTTGGAGGAGCTTCGTTCGCAGGGATTTGTGATTACACCCCTCTACGATAAGGATGGTGATGGAGCCCGCTTCCTGCTTAAGGAAATCGATCCATTTACCTTCCTGGGCGTGTTCAACCGGCGGATCGGATATGACCAGCGGCTGGCAATCCTCTCGCAGATGAAACAGCATTTTGGATTACAAGGCGACCTGCCCGAGGATTTCAACGGCGTACCGGTCTTGAACAATTTGCGATCCTGGTTCTTCCCCAACCAGACGTCCAGAGATGCGAATGATATCGGGCGCTTGTGGAAAGTCTTTCAACTGGCGCTGAGCGAACAGGATCCACTGGGAAACAAGGAATTTCTCAAGGCATTTGATGAAGCATTAAAAGTCAAGCAGACCAACGTCAACCTGACGATGGGCTTGTTCTGGATCCGTCCGGATACCTTTTTGAACCTCGACCAAAACAACCGGGAGTACTTGGGGATCCGGTTGCCTGCAGATGGCTTGACGAGCTACTGGCTGGTTGGCGCCTATTGGGATGACAGAGACCAGGCTGACCAGACCGACCGCTTTCTAGAAGAGGGGAGCTGGGAGAATGGCTACAAGAATCGTTATATCAACGACGTCATGTCCATGCGGGTCAACGATCGGATCGCCATCAAAGCGGCCTCCACTCAGCGCACGGGCTTGCCATTCGATGGCCGCAACAAGACAGTCTCGCGTATGACAATCAAAGCCATTGGGACGATCGTTGCCAACCGCAACGACGGCAGAACCGTCGAAGTGGAATGGGATCCCGATTTCAAAGAGAAAAGTTGGTATTTCTATACCAACCGCAGCACGCTCTGGCGCTTAAGAATGGATGATAGTTATAAATTCAAGGAATATGCCGAGAAGCTCAGAGACTTTGTCTGGTACGCCAAGGAACAGGATTATGACTGGTTCCTCACACACTTGCAACAGGCGAGCGAAACCGATCAAATCCTTTCGGAATTTATCGAAGTCGGAAAACAGCCGTATAGCACAGCGGACCTGATTGCCTCGGGCGTGTTCCTGACCGAAGAGGACTTGGAATATATCCTCGAGCGCCTCCAATCCAAGAAAGCAATGATTTTGCAGGGACCGCCTGGCGTGGGAAAAACGTTCATGGTGCGTAAGCTGGCTTATGCCCTAATGAAAGAGATCGACAATGATCGCCTCGAGATGGTGCAATTCCATCAATCCTATTCCTACGATGATTTTGTGCGAGGCTATCGCCCGGTGCCCGGGAAAGCAGGCAGCTTCGTTCTGCAAAACGGCGTTTTCTTCGAATTTTGCCAGAAAGCCATCCGGGAACCAGACCGTGAGTATGTCTTTATTATCGATGAAATCAACCGTGGCAATATCAGCCAGATCTTTGGCGAACTGCTCATGCTGATCGAGCCCGATAAACGCGGGCCGGAGTATGCGCTCCCGCTGGCGTATCGCACGGAAGATGAACCTCCGTTTTACGTCCCGCCCAACCTGTATTTGATCGGACTCATGAACGTAGCCGACCGTTCGCTGGCGATGGTGGATTACGCCATGCGCCGTCGCTTTGTCTTCATCACCCTCAAGCCACAGTATGAAAGCGAACTCTTTAGCCAGTGGTTGTCCGAGCGAGGCATGGATCCAGACCTCGTGCGATGGATCGTCGAGCGCATGGCCAAGTTGAACCAGGAAATTCGAGAAGACCCCTTGCTGGGAGAGAACTATGAGATTGGTCATAGTTTCTTCCTTCCCAAAGGCGATAACTTCGCAGGACTGGATAAGACCTGGTATCGTAGAGTTGTCCGCACCGAGATCATTCCGCTGCTAAAGGAATACTGGTTCGATAATCCCAAACGGGCCGAAGAGGCAGAGAAGAAATTGCTGGCTTCATGACTGCAGGAGTCCAAAGTCTCCAGACTTTGGAAGTTCAACGACTGGAGTCGTTGACTCCACCTTCCTAGATATGCCTAATTCTCAAACTCCCAACCAACCCATCCAATCTACAGAATACGGCATTCCCATCCGTAACCTGTGGCATATGCTGTTGTATGCCTGGAATGAAGTGCCGTTGAATGCCATGCATGGCTGGATGATGGAAGCCGCGGAACGCGCACCCACGCTCGATTCGTTACTGGCTTCGATTCTAATCAAGTTGATGCAGCAGCGCTTGCGTATTGGGTTGGGACACGATTATGTAAATGAAGCACGCAGGTTTCCGGGCATACGCGGACGGATCAATTTTGCAGAAAGCCTGAAACAACGCACCCTGGACCAGGGACAATTGATCTGTGACTTTCAGGGATACAGCGCCAATTCATCCAAGAATCAGATCATCCGCAGTACGCTCGCGAGATTGCTCAAGATCGGCCAATTCGGACCCGATCGTCATTTCGTAAAAGAAGTGCAACAAAAGCTGAGAGGTTTGATCCGTGACCTGGATGGCATCAATTTTATCGAACTCACACCTGATCTGATCCGCAGGCAGCTGCTCACGCGAAGCGGAGGCGATCATGACTATCACCTGATGCTCTCGATCTGCGACTTGATCGTGCAGCGTCAGATGCCGGGCGGTGCGGAGGCAAGCACTACCCATACTGTCCCCGCATTTGAGCGGGATGCGTTAGTACTACATAGTATCTATGAGCGGTTCGTCGCCAACTTTTACCGCATCCACTTAACCGGATGGAATGTCGCTGCGCAGAAGCGTTTGGAATGGCACACAAAAGAGGCAAGCGAACGTTTACCGATGATGGTTCCTGATCTGATCCTGCAACAAATGTCATCGGATCGACTAATTGTGCTGGACACAAAATTCACTGCGCACAGTTTGGTCGAGAACCAATGGGGCAAGCCTATCTTTGATTCATCCCACATGTATCAGTTGTATGCCTATTTGAAATCGCAGGAACACTTATCGGAAGCCCATTACAACGCCACCGGCATCCTGCTCTATCCGGCTGTCCAGACTAAACTTTCAGAACAGGTTGAATTGCAGGATCACATCATGCGGTTTGAGAGTATCGATCTCTCCGCTCCCTGGCAGGAAATTGAAAGACAGTTAATTGAGCTAGTCAAATAATGTGAGCTACCTCTCGGGGACGCGCGACAAGCCTGAGCAACAGACGGAAAGCAGGGGCAGGAAATTTCACAAAGGACAAAATCGGTGGGGATAGGCAAATGCAGGTTGTACAAAGCAAAAAGGAAAGGAGACTTGATCTATGGCAAAGTCAGAGCGAGCGATCGTGATGGGAGCTTCTGCAGGCGGTGTTGAAACGCTAAAAGAAGTAATTTCCCAGCTTCCGGCGGATTTGCCCGCACCAGTTTTCGTTGTCTTGTACATCCCACCTTTTGTAGCCAGTACACTGCCAGACATCCTGAGCAAAGCTGGTCCTCTGCCCGCGGTACATCCGCGAGATGGAGCGAGGATCAAAAACGGTGTCAGCTATGTTGCACCACCGGATCACCATTTGCTGATCGAAGATAACCATATCGCAGTTAAGAAAGGTCCAAAAGAAAATCGCTTCCGCCCATCCATCGATGCGCTGTTCCGTTCGGCAGCCTATGTCTATGGTCCAAGGGCGATTGGGGTAGTCTTATCTGGCCTGCTGGATGATGGCACATCCGGGTTGTGGAGCATCAAGCGTCTGGGTGGTACCGCAATTGTTCAACAGCCAAACCAGGCACGCTTTGAGTCGATGCCGCGCAGCGCGCTCGAATATGTAGAGGTGGATCATAACCTGCCTTCTCAGGAGATCGGCGCACTGCTTGGGCGTCTGGTTGATGAGCAGCCTGGACCCAAAGTCCTGCTGGAAGCGGATCTCGAAAAACGGATGAACATAGAAGTGAAGATTGCAGCTGAGGATGGTGCCTTCCAGAAAGGTATCATGGAGCTGGGCACGCTGACGCCGTTCACTTGTCCCCAATGCCATGGGGCTCTGGTGAAAATTGCAGAAGGCAAGATGTCGCGGTTCCGCTGCCATACAGGGCATGCCTATACCGATAACTCGCTGCTGGAAAGCGTGATGGAATCGACCGGCGAAATGTTGTGGCAGGTCATCCGCAGCTTTGAAGAGAGTGTGATGCTGCTTAAGCATATGGGGCAACATTTGCAGAATGCCGGAGACCTTGACAGGGCAGAAACGTTCTTCGCAAAATCACGTGAATTGGAGAGGCGATCCAAAACATTCCATGAAGCTGCGCTCGAACATGAGAGCCTGAGCGGTGATAATCTCGGGCAGCAGCCCGAAGATCAGCTGCGAAGCGCGCTCCTGCTTAAATAAAACCCGCCCTCCGAACCACAGGGTTTGGCGGGCGGGTTGTTGTGAAGAGAGGTACGACTAAAATTATCTTAGCATATCCTCCCTGTGAATTCAAGCAAATATTTCCGGGTTGATGGGGCTTTCTCAAAGTCGGGCATTTTCTCCTGATTCACCAACCATCGAACCGCCACACCCCCTGGCACCGTACGCCAGGACAGGTGTGCCCTGGTACGGCTTAAGCCGCACGGTGCCAGGGAGGGCATGAAGAACGCCAAGTTTAAAGGCCTTTCTTAGCGCGCTTTGCGGGCTCACCGGCACTGGCACCCGGTGCAAGTGTTGCGGTTCGAAGATCATTGTCTGACATTAATTTTAGAGAGCCCTATCCGGGTTGAGACGAAGCCGCAACGTAGGCTTCAAACTCTGAGCCTGGACAGAAGACTCCCTCCATGACAATCTGTTCGAGTGAAATTAGGGAACGTACGAGAAGTTATCCACAGACAAACCACCCTGAGCAGTTTCAGGACCCGACAGGGTAAATCCCTTTGGAAAGTCCTGCTGCAGGATAATACCCACAAATGTAAAGCCTCCCCGGCGAAGAGTGATCTCCACGTGATTAACGGTTAATCGCCATACCTCCGAGGAAGTGTAATCGAAGCCGAAAGCAGTGACCGCCGTATTGTTGGGAAATGCGAACGTGAGCCCCTGCTCCCAATCACTAAAGAGCAGGAGATTTCCGCTTGGCAGGAGCCCAGAATTGCCGAGGAGCTGAGCAGAGCTTTTTCCATCGAGCAGGAACCCGTTCCCGGTCATATAGGGAAAATCAAGTTCTCCATATCCCTCCAGATCCTTTTCGAAGTCTTCAATAGCAAATGGTTCGGCAATGGCACTTTCCCACAGTTCGCGTCTCCAATAGACGGTATAGCCTGGCAGTTCGGTTACGTACGGTGTAACCAATTCGGGTGGCAAAGCGGTGAAGGTTGGCTGGGGTGTGAGCGTCGCCGTGGGTGTACTGGTAAGGGTGGATGTTGGGGTAGAGGTGGGAGCCAGCAATGAGGCCGAGGCGGGGAGAAACGTACTGAATAAACACGAAACAAATACTGCAACCAGCAGAATTGCCAATATGATCCCCAACATATACGGGCGTTTGTTCAATGTGTCTGAAAGCTCCATACGACCCAGGTGAAAGAAACCTGCCTAGGTCCCAAAAGCATTACAAATCGCCCCAGCCAACGGCTCCAGAGATCAAAATGTTGATTGCCATATCCACAACTGCC
>WNFU01004104.1_pt1 | contig 18798 bp, 19 predicted proteins | sample 5400121 | NCBI WGS metagenome assembly WNFU01 (sample SAMN13153360, study PRJNA577476) | soil metagenome | isolation source: 100 cm soil or saprolite under grassland replicate 1 | place: USA:California | collected 2016-06-15 | reverse complement strand
GCCCGAGAAGCCCTGGCGCTCACCCGCCGGCTGAAGGCTCGGGCAGCCGAGGCCCACGCCCTTTGCCTCGCTGGTGACGTCGCGTCGGCAGGCGGCGCCGAGGACGCCGAAGGCCATCACCGCCAGGCGCTGGCGCTCGCCGAACCGCGTGGGATGCGCCCCCTCGTCGCCCACTGCCACCTCGGCCTCGGCACGCTCTACCGGCGTACGGGCAAGCGCGAGCCGGCGCGGGAGCACCTCACCACCGCCGCGACGATGTACCGCGAGATGGGGATGACGTATTGGCTGGAGAAGGCGGAGGCGAAAATGGCGGATTGAGATGAACTGTCAGCGCCGCCATAACCTCGCAGAGGGCAGGTCCTGGCTGGACAAGGTAAAGCCCACGCCCTATTCTCCCCGGACGAGGACCCGCACGCGCTGAGGCGATTGGAGAGAGGAGCCGACCTCATGGCACGACCCGTTCAAGTCTCGCTCCGGATTCCGGGGACGTCACCGATGCCGGAGCTGATCCGGCTGATCCAGGACGTCGAGGCCGCCGGCTTCGACGGCGCGGGGATCCTCGACAGCCAACTCCTGTGCCGCGACACGTTCGTCACGCTCGGGCAGGCGGCGACCCGCACGTCGCGGCTAGCGCTGTTTCCGGCGGTGACCAACCCGTTCTCGCGGCACGTCTCCGTGCTGGCCGGCGCGATCCAGACCGTCGCCGAGCTGGCGCCCGGGCGCACGAAGGTCGTCATGGGCACCGGCTACACGTCGGCGAGCACGATCGGCCGGAAGCCGGCCACGCTCGCCGAGATGCGGGCGTGCATCACCGCCCTGCGCAAGCTGTTGGCGGGTGAGGTCGTGGACTTTCAGGGCACGCCGGGGCGTCTCGCCTACGCCGCGGACCGGCCGGTGTCCCTGCTGATGGCGGCCTCGGGGCCCAAGGCCATCGAGCTCGCGGGCGAGATCGCCGACGGCGTCATGCTCCTGGTCGGATTTCACCGCGGCATCGTGGACGTGGTGTTGACTCACCTGGAAAAAGGCGCGCGGCGGAGCGGGCGCCGGCTGGAGGATCTCGAGATCGTCTGGGCGGTTCGCACGGGCATCGCGGCGACGATGGCCGAGGCACGGCGGCAGGCGCGCCCCACGGTCGTGCATCAGGGCATCATGCGCGTACATTCGCGGTGGCTCGAGCACACCGGGTTGTCGATTCCGCACTTCGACATCCCCGCGAGCGTCTTCGAGATCTACCCCGACCTCTCGCACGCGCAGGATTGGGAACAGGCGATCGCGGCCACGTCCTTCGTGCCCGACGAGATCATCGCCGAGCTCTGCGATGCCCTGGGCCTGGTCGGCACGCCGGAGCACTGCGCGCGGCGCATCATCGAGATGACGGGCGCCGGGATCCAGAGCCTCTACGTCATGGCCTTCCAGACCTTCGTCGGGCCGGAGCAGGAGATCCGGACGTTCCGCGACGATGTGTTTCCCCGGCTGAAGACCGCCGGCTATCGCTGAGGAAAGACCATGAACGGTTTGAAGCTCCGGGGAAGGACGGCGCTCGTCATGGGCGGCCGCGTCATCGGCTGACGCGACGATCGCGCGGGCGGGCCACAAACGCGGGAGATCAGCGACCCGTCAACGCGGTGATCAGGTACACGCCGAGGACGATCAGGATCGTGCCCGCGACCACGCGGACCCTGAGTGTCTCGACGTCGCGCAGGAAGAACGGCGCCAGGAACAGGACGAAGATCGGTGCCGTGCCGTAGAGCGGTGTGACGACGCTCACCGTGCCCAGGCTGAGCGCCACGACGTTCATGAACACCCCGACGTTCTCCGTGAGGCCCGCGGCCACGAAGTAGGCGAGGCTCCGGCCCCGACAGACCATGACCTCCGGCCGTCCAGAGGCCAGCAAGAACGCGGTGTAGGCGACGAGGGCCGTCGTCACGTTGATCGCCGAGCCCACGACGGCGCCCGTGTCGCTCAGGCCGAGTTTTCTCAGGACGGCCACCACGCCGAAACACACCGCCGACAGCACGGGGAGCGCGAGCTGCCTGGGCCGGAAGCCGAGGCGCTGGCCACCGACGGAGAGGAGTGTGGTGCCCGCCACGATGACGGACGTGCCCACCACGATCGGCAGCGTGATGCGCTCGCCGAGCAGCATGATGGCCAGCGCCGAGGCGACGAAGGGATTGAGGTTGATGAGGGCGGCGGAGATCGAGGCCCCGACCTTCTCGATCGCGACGAATCTGAGAAGCCGCCCGCCGACGGTGCCGATGAGGCCGGCGAGGCCGAAGAGGAGGGCTCCTCTGATGGACACGTGGCCCGGTCCGCCGGTGACGATGACCGCCGCCCAGAGGCTGGCGGTCCCGACGACGACGTTGATCCAGAACCCCGTGTACGGGTCGCCGCCGCGGAGTCCTTGCCGGATGAAGATCGTGGCGGCCGCCGAGCAGACGGCGCCGGCAAGCGCGAGGATATGCATGGTCTGTGGCATCATGGGGCGACGTTCATCCTACCCGGAGGTGTGCATGAGACGCTCGCTCATTCGGCTCGGCATCGTCTTCGTGATCTGCCTGGTCCTGTTCGGTGTCTCACGGCCGGCGGCGGCCGCGCCCGAGGGGCGCGCGGACGCGCCCGCAGGCACGATCACGTGGGGAATCCACATCACGCTGGCCTCGCGCTGGCTCGACCCGGCGGACACCGAGGCGATCATCACGCCGTTCATGGTGCTCTACGCCATCCACGACGCGCTCGTGAAGCCGATGCCGGCCGGGGCCAGCACACCGAGCCTCGCCGAGTCGTGGAGCCAGTCGAAGGATGGGCTCACGTATGAATTCGTCCTCCGCAAGGGGGTCAAGTTCCACAACGGCGAGCCGGTGACGGCGGAGGACGTGAAGTTCTCGTTCGAGCGGTACCGCGGCTCGGCGGCGAAGCTTCTCAAGGAGCGAGTGCGAGAGGTTCAGGTGGTAGACCCCGGGCGCGTGCGGGTCCACTTGAAGGCGCCGTGGCCCGACTTCATGACGTTCTACGGCACCTCGGCCACCGGAAGCGGCTGGATCGTGCCGAAGAAATACGTCGAGAAGGTGGGCGACGACGGCTTCAAGAAGGCGCCGATCGGAGCCGGGCCGTATCGCTTCGTGAGCTTCAATCCGGGCGTGGAGCTGGTGATGGAAGCGTACGAGGGCTACTGGCGCAAGGCGCCCGCCGTCAAGCGGCTCGTTTTCCGGAGCATGCCAGAGGAGACGACGCGAGCTGCCGCCCTCAAGAAAGGTGAAGTGGACATCGTCTATCTCCTGAGCGGACCCATCGCTGAGGACATCCGGCGGACCCCCGGGCTCACTCTCGTCGCGCCGAACCAGTCGAACGGCGTCTTCTGGCTCGACCTGCCTGATCAGTGGGATCCGAAGTCGCCGTGGCACGACCGGCGGGTGCGCCTGGCCGCCAGCCACGCCATCGACCGGCAGGCGCTCAACCAGGCCGAGACACTCGGCTTCTCGAAGCTGACCGGCGGCATCATCCCGCGAGCCTTCGAATTCTCGAAGTCGTTCGAACCGCCGGCCTTCGATCCCGCCCGGGCGAAGCAGCTTCTGACCGAGGCCGGCTATCCCAGTGGATTCGACGCCGGCGATTTCTACCCGTGGCCACCCTACACGTCGATGGGCGAGGCGCTCGCTTCGTACCTTCAGGCCATCGGCATTCGGTCACGAATCCGGACCATGGAGCGCGCGACGCTGCAGGCCGCGTGGCGCGAGCGCAAACTGAAAGGCGTGATCGTCGGGATCACGGGCGCGGCGGGCAACGCGGCGACGCGGCTCGAGGCGTACGTCAGCCGGGAAGGCATCTTCTCGTATGGCGTCCTCCCCGAGGTCGAGGATCTCTTCCAGCGTCAGGCGCGGGAACTGGACGTGAAGAAGCGCGAGGCCTTGCTCCACCAGATCCAGCAGACCCTGCACGATCGAGTGACGCACATCCCGATCTACGAGCTCGCGTTCATCTGGGGCGTCGGCCCGCGCGTCGAGGAGCCGGGCATCAATCTCATCAAGGGCTTCGCGTATTCCGGACCGCTGGAGGATCTGAAGCTGAAGCGGCCCTAAAAGACGAGGAACTCCTTGAGCGCGGCGAGGACCGCCTCGGGATTGTCCTCGTGCAGGGTGTGGACGGCCCGCGGAATCTCCACGAAGCGGCCGCGCGGCAGCTCCTTGGCCATCCGCGCGGCGACGTCGCGGTCCAGCACCGTGCTGCTCTCGCCGCGCAATACCAGGGTCGGCGGCGTGATGGCCCGCAGGACGGCCCACCAGTCGATGTCGAGCTGGGACCGGCGCTCCTTGACGCTGGGATGCCAGGCCCAGACCAGCGCGCCGTCGGAGCGCTGGCGGAGGCTCGACGACGCGACCCAGCGGTAGTAGTGGATGCCCGGATTCGGGTTCCCGCGATACAGGTGCTGCGCCGCCTGCTCGATGCTCTCCCACGTGTCTGGCTCGGGAGGGCCGGCGGGAGCGAGCGCGGCCCGCTTGCTGACCTCCGGGCCGATGTCGACGATGACGAGCTTCTGGATGAGCTCCGGCCGCTTCGACGTGAAGTAGATCGCGTTGCGGCCGCCCATCGAGAGTCCGACCAGGACGAGCGAGGTCAGGCCGAGCTGCTCGACGACGCCGCCGATGTCGTCGAAGGCGGCGATGGCGTTGTAGACGTCGGCCGGGTCGCTGTCGCCGTGCCCGCGCTGGTCGAGTGCCAGGACGTGGAAGTGCGGCTGCAGGGCGATACTCAGCGTGTCCCACGCGTGCGCGTGGCCCGTGAAGCCGTGGAGCAGCAGGAGGGGCGTGCGACCTTCGCCGCCCCAGTCGAGGACGTGAAGCCGCAAACCGTTGACGGAGAAGTACCGATCGAGCGGGCGCAGGAGATTCATGTACCCTTATCGCGCGCTTCGGGCCGAGAATCAAGTATCCGGGCGGCGGAGCGCGCCACCGTGATTGTCCTGGCCTTTTGGCCGCCTCTGGCGTAACCTGCCTGGACAGGCAAAACGGACCGACCCTGAACGACTGTCACAGGAGAGACGCCATGCCGAAGATCAAGCACATCGCCCTGTCGACCCAGGACGTGGACAAGACGGCCAAGTTCTACATTGAGGTGTTCGGCATGAAGGAGATCGCGAAGATCGATAGTCCGGGCGCCCGTGGCTACTATCTGAGCGACGGCGACCTCAATCTGGCGATCCTCAACTTCAAGAACGACGCGGTGGCTGGCGTCGAGCGCGGCAAGGACTGGAGCGGTATCCATCACATCGGCTTTCAGGTGGAAAGTTTGGAAGCGATCACCGAGAGGCTGAAGGCCGCCGGTTCTTCGCCCCGTGACGACATCAACCAGGCCCTCGGCGTCGGCCACACCGGCCATCGGTACGCCAACGTCGAGGTGAAGTACAGCGGCCCCGACGGAGTGACGGTCGACGTCTCGGAGACCGGCTGGGTCGGCACCTCTCCGCTCGCATAGCTGGATTAGTTGCCATCGGGGGGGCGCTGCCGCTGCCCCCCCCGACTTCGCCCCGCCAGGATTATTCGGCTGCTCTTTCTCGATTCTTCTGCCTCGGGCCGGTTCTTCGCGTGCACCGCCTTGTTTCTACCATAGAGTATAATGTCCTCTATGATAGATACCCAGGCCCGACGGGCACCGCGGCCGTCGTCCGGGCTCGACATGGCCGGGCTCGGTGCCCGTCTTCGGATGGAGCGTCTCCGCCGGCAGCTCTCGCTCCACGACCTGGAGGCGCGCACTGGCGTGAGCCGGAGCATGCTGTCCGAAGTGGAGCGCGGGAGCAAGGTGCCGACGGTTCTCGTGCTCGATCGCATCGCGACGGGGCTCGACACCAGCATCGCGCGCCTGCTCGGCGAGGCGCGCGCGACGCGGGTCGTCGTGCTGCGCCGCGGCGAGCACGACACGGCGCACGATCCCTCGGGCTGGGAACGGCGCATCCTCTCGCCCGTCCTGCCGGGGGTGGAGTTCGAACTCATGCGCACGACCATCCCGGGCGGCGTGGCCGCCGGGGAATTCGCCGCGCACGCGCCGGGCTCGCGCGAGTACCTCGCGATGGAGCGCGGTCTCCTGCGCCTCACGCTCGACGGCATCGAGCACCTGCTCCACGCCGGCGACAGCATCTACTACGCCGGGGACTGCCGGCACGCCTTCGCCAATCCAGGCCAAGGGCCGTGCGTCTACTACCTCGCGATGGAACTCGGGCGGCATCGTACTCCCGTTCGACCGCGCCGTCGCGACAGGAGACGAACGCGATGACGTCACGAGTCCAGAAGATCGCGCCTCCCGCCCTCGATCCCGAGCACTTCCGCCGTCTCGCACACGACACGGTCGATCTCGTGGCCGACTATCTGGCCGGCATCAGCACGCGGCCGGTCTTCCGGCCCATGACGCCCGCCGAGCGGGCCACGCTGATGCAGGAGCCCCTCGGCGCGGCCGGCATCGGTCCCGAGGCGCTGCTGGAGCGTGTCCGCGCCGCCGTCCTCCCGCACGCCATGGGCAATGGCCACCCGCGCTTCTTCGGCTGGGTGAACTCGCCACCCGCGCCGGTCGGGGTGCTCGCCGATTTCCTCGCCGCCGCGCTGAATCCGAGCTGCGCGGGCGGCGACCACGCGGCCATCTACGTCGAGCGCGCCGCGGTGCGCTGGCTCATGGAGCTGATCGGGTTCCCGACGGAGGGCAGCATGGGGCTCCTGGCGAGCGGCGGCTCGGCGGCGACGCTCATCGCTCTCGCAGCCGCTCGCCACCGGGCCGCGATCGAGGACGGCTGGAACGTGCGACGCGACGGGCTGCAGCGGGCGCGTTCGCCGTTCGTCCTCTATGCTTCGCAGGAGGGACATAGCTGCATTCAGAAGGCCGCTGAGCTGCTGGGCCTGGGCACCGACGCGATTCAGAGGATTGCGACCGACGAGAACTACCGGATGGACGTCGGCTCGCTCCGCGCCGCCGTCGCCGCTGATCGCGCCGTAGGCAAGCGTCCGTTCTGCGTCGCGGCGAGCGCGGGCACCGTGAGCACGGGCGCCATCGACCCGCTGGCTGAGCTCGCCGACCTGTGCACCGCCGAGCGGCTCTGGCTTCACGTCGACGGCGCCTACGGAGCGGTGGGCGCCGCGCTGCCAACCCATCGCGCGCGCTACGCTGGTCTCGAGCGCGCCGACTCGATCGCGCTCGATCCCCACAAGTGGCTGTCCGTCCCGGTGGAATGCGGCGCGGTTCTCGTCCGCGACGGCGGCATCCTGAGGTCGGCGTTCAGTCTCGTCCCCGACTATCTGCGCACGGAGACCGACCGCGGCTTCGGCGGGCTGCCGTGGTACTCCGAATTTGGTATTCAGCAGACCCGGGGCTTCCGCGCTCTCAAGCTCTGGATGACGTTCCAGCACCTGGGCCGCGACGGCGTTCGCGACCTGATCGCGCGACATCTGATGCTCGCCCGGTACCTCGCCGAGCTGGTGGATGCGGCGCCCGACCTCGAGCGACTCGCCGCCGTGGAGCTCTCGATCGTCTGCTTTCGCTACGCGCCCGCGCGGTTGCTCGGGAATGCCGGCGCGCTCGACGCCCTCAACGAGCGCCTGATGCAGGACGTGCAGGCCTCGGGCGAGACCTTCCTGACCCAGACCACGCTCCGCGGCCGCTTCGCGCTGCGGGCGTGCGTCCTCCACTACGCGACGACGGAGGCGGACGTCGCGGCGCTGGTCGACGTCGTACGGGAAACGGGCGCGCGCCTCGCCTCAACCGGTCCCGCGATTCCTACGGAGCATGGGAAGGAGCAAGAGCAGGGCGGCGATCAGAAGGAAGCCGCCCGAGATGGGGCGTGAGACGAAGATGCCGAAGCTGCCGGTCGACAGGATGAGCGACTGACGCAGGGCTTCCTCCATCATCGGGCCGATCACCATTGCCAGGATCAAGGGGGCGCCCTCGTAGTCGAATTTCTTCAGCAGATAACCGACGATCCCGAAGACCCACATCACGATCCCGTCGCCGATGTTGTTGCCGACGCTGTAGGCGCCGATGAGACAGAACAGCAGAATGAGCGGATACATGGTGGCGTACGGCACGCGCAGGAGCCGGGCCCACAGCGGGATGAGCGGAAGATTCAACACGAGCAGCATGGCGTTGCCGATGTACATGCTGGTGATGATCCCCCAGAAGACATCGGGAGCCTGCTTGACCAGGAGCGGCCCGGGCTGGAGCCCGTGGATCATCAGCGCCCCCAGGAGAATCGCCATGACTGCGTTGGCCGGAATGCCCAGTGTGAGCAGCGGGATGAACGCGCCGCCGGCCGCGGCGTTGTTCGCCGCCTCGGGACCGGCCACGCCTTCGATGGCCCCGGCGCCGAATCGCTCCGGGTGCCTGGACGCCCGCTTCTCCACGGCGTAGGACGCGAATGAGGCGATGATGGCGCCGGCGCCGGGCAGGATGCCGAGCAAGAACCCCAGCACCGAGCCGCGCAGGATGGGCGTCGTCGACAACCGCCAGTCTTCGCGCGTGGGAAGGAGACCTTTCGTCGGTGGGGCGAAGATCTCCTTCTGCTGTTGCCGCTGCTCGAGGTTGAGCAGCACCTCGGAGATTCCGAAGAGTCCCATGATGACCGGGACCAGTCCGAGGCCGTCTTCGAGCGTCCGGATCCCGAACGTGAACCGAAACCGCCCGCTGATCGTGTCCTGACCCACGGTCCCGCAGAGTAAGCCCACGGCCGCCATCATGAGCGCCTTCACCGTCGACTCGCGCGCGAAGTAGGTGAGCAGCGTCAGGCCCAGGACCATGAGGGCGAAGTATTCCGGCGGGCCGAATCTCAACGTCACCTGGGCCAGGAACGGCGCCAGAAACGTCAGGGCGACGACACTCAGCGTCCCGGCGATGAACGACCCGAACGCGGCAATGCCCAGCGCCGCGCCGGCTCGTCCTTGACGGGCCATGGCGTGACCGTCGAGGCACGTGACGACGGACGCCGCCTCGCCGGGAATATTGACGAGGATGGACGTGGTCGAGCCGCCGTACATCGCGCCGTAGTAGATCCCGGCCAGCATGATGATGGCGGAGACCGGAGAGGCCGCAAACGTGGAGGGCAGCAGGAGCGCGATGGCCGCCGCGGGGCCCAACCCGGGCAGGACCCCCACCAGGGTTCCGATGAAGACGCCGATGAAGCAGTACAGAAGATTGATCGGCTGCAGCGCGACCTGGAAGCCGTAGAGAACGCCGTGAAAGATCTCCACGCTCAGAACCCGAACGGGCCCGGCGGGAGCTGGGTCTTCAGCCAGAGCTGGAAAAGCACATAGGACGCGAGGGCTCCGAACCCCGCGGAGACGGCGCTGAACGCCCAGGTCAGCCGTTCCAGGCGAAACAGGAGCAGAAGGAAGAGGAACGTGACGGCCACGAACCCGAGCGTCTCCAGCAGCAGGAGGTAGCCGAGGAGCGCCCCGACCAGGACGAGAGGCTTCGACGATTCGGGCCGGGACCGCGAGCCCCCTGCGGCATCTCGTCCGCGTGAGCTGACGACGAGGACAATCGAGAGCAGTCCGAGCACGACGCCGCCCCAGAACGGAAAGAATCCTGCCCCGGGGCGATTGAGGCTGCCGAGCTTGAGCGAGAGTCCCTGAACGGCGGCGAAGATCGCGACGGCCAGCCAGAACAGCCCGCTGACCAGATCGCGCGGCATGGCCTCCTACTTCACCAGCCCGGCCTTCTTCGCGAGCTCCTCGACGGTGCGATGCTCCTCCCGTATCTCGGCGACGAGCTTGTCGGGAGGCGCGTAGTCTTGCAGGATTCCGAAGCTCACGAGCTTGGCTGCGACCGCCGGGTCCTTCGCGACCTTTTCGATGGAGGCGAGCAGGGTCCTGGTCACCTCCGCCGGCACACCGGCGGGCGCAAAGAAGGCGAGCCAGACGCCGAGCAGGTTCTGGCGATAACCGAGCTGGGGCAGCGTGGGGATGTTCGGGAACCCCGGGAACGAGTTCGAGACGACCATCCCCCTCACCGCTCCACTTTTCACATGACTGCTCAGCGCTCCGAGCGAGAACGCTCCGCCTTCCACGTGCCCGCCCAGGAGCGCGGTGATCCCGGGCGCACCTCCCTTGAACGGCACCATGGTCAGGCCCGCTCCGGTGAGCGCGTTGATCATCTCGACGTTGAGGTGCCCCACGGATCCCGTCCCGACCGTGCCCACGCGGACCTTCCCCGGATTCTTCTTCGCGAACTCGATCATCTCCGGGAAGCTCCGGTAGGGGGCGTCCTCACGAACGGCGACGAGGATGGGCGTCCGTGTGGTCAATCCGAGGGGCGTCAGATCCTTCAAGGGATCGTACGTCACCGACTCGGGATTCAGAATTCTGGCCGAAACGACCGCGGCGTTGGGGGTGAGCAGGATGGTGTACCCGTCCTTCTTGGCCTTGACCACGCTGTCCGTGCCAATCGCCATCCCGGCGCCGGGTCGATTCACCGGGACGACCGGCACCTTGAGGAGCTTGGCCAGTTCCTCGGCCATGCTGCGGCCCGCGACATCGGTCGCGTCCCCCGGCGCCAGGGGGATCACCAGCGTGATGGGGCCGCTCGGGTAGCTCTGCGCCGCGGCGTGCGGCGTGGCGCTCGAGACAAGGACGATGGTCGCCAGGAGACTCAGTAGAGTGCGCATGATGGCAAGCAAGCTAGCCTACGTCTCTCCGGCGGGCAAGTCATGTCTCCCACCAGCGGGCGATCTCGGCCGCGAGGGCGGTCGGATCTGCATAACGGCGCTCGACGTCGCCGATGAACCTTTCGGCCTCCGCTTCGGTCGGCACGAGGTCGCGGGGCGCGACCGCGAAATCGTAGACCGAAAGGTTCCCGGTCGGCAGGATCACATCGTGGACCAGGGTGTCGGCGTTCCGATGGCGCAGGACCCTCTCGTAGACTCGCGCGTAGACGGCCGGATCGTACGGCACCGATCTCGCGTCGACGCCGCGATCTGGCGCTTCGCTCCCGACGGCCCGTCCGGCCCGCGGCGCAGGCGCCTCGAGCGCGCGGGCAATGCTCGCGAGGTCACACCAGAGGTCACGCAGCACCTGCGGCGGCGCGTCCTCACGCTCGCGCGGATGAAGCGGGCTCGCGGCCCGGCGCTCGCGCTCGGCCTCGAGGAAGAGCCGGACTTCACGCGACGGCACCGCGATCACGAACCGACACGACGCGGCGGTCAGCAGCGCTTCGGCGCCGTCGTCGCGGCGGCGCGCCAGCTCGATGAACCGGTTGCCGGCAAGCGGCGTCTCGCCGACCAGAAGATGCTCCGGTTCCCGATAGCGGGCATTCCACTCGACGAGGGCCTCGCGCACCCAGAGCCCGGCCGCCTTCCGGATGACCGGGTGCGTGACGCCCGCGGCCAGAGGATAGCGCCGGCCGGCGGGGCTCGCCTCGAACACCGGCCGCGCGACGTCCCACTGGAGGAGATGGATACGCCGCCCGGCGCCACCGGCGAGGTGCACGAGCTGGTGAACGAGGAGGCTCTTGCCGGTGCCGGGCAGCCCTGCGAAAAAGACCAGGCGCTGGCTGGCCAGACGGCCGACCCGTTCCGCGAGCCGGCCATCGGCATGGACCACCAGACGAGGACCGACCTCAGCTTCCGTAACCCACCCAGACGAGCAGTCGGCCGGGCGGGAACGGCACCCCCAGGCCCTTCTCGAAGAGGCCGTACACGAATGCGAAGCCGGCGAGGCTCAGGACGATGCTGATCGGCCAGCGCTCGCGGGCGGCTCTCAGGTAGAGAACGGTCGTGAGCAGCGTGGCGAGTGAAAAGCCGAGAAGCCAGATCCCGACGTACATCCCGAGAATCCACCCGCAGATCGCGGCGATTCGGCGCGTCGGGTCTCGTGGTGGCATTGCGGCGGCCGCGCGACTGTCCGCGCGAATGCCCCGGCGGCGAGCGGTGAGCTCGCTGGCGAAATGGACGCTCGCCAGGAGTAGGGAGGCCGTGGTGATCGTCCATGGGAACAGCCCGGCGCGCGCGTCGAAGCGGCGGCTCTCCCACAGGGCTGCCGCGAAGAGGATCACAAGGCACAGGTTGAACGTTGTCGCGCCGTCGAGCTTCCAGCCCGCCGCAGGCGCTTCGGATGCTTCCGCGGCCGCCCCGAGCGGCGTCCGCCGGCGCCCGCGATGTCGCACGATCGGAACGACGAGACCGACCGCGATGACACAGAGGATGATCAGCACACCCGGGCGGAGGAGCCACCCGGCGCCGTAGTTGTCGGTGGAGAGAAAGAGCCGGTTTTCGGCCAGCGGACCGAGCACGAGGCCGAGGAGCAGCGGCGGCCGCGGCCAGTCGAGCTTCGACATGACCCAGCCGAGGGCGCCGAACGCCAGGACGACGCCGAGATCTTCGAAGACGTTCTTCTCGGCGAATGCGCCGACGTACACCAGGATCATGATGAACGGCACCAGCAGCGTGCCGCGGATCTGGGTGATCCGGGCCAGCGGGCCCATGAAGGTCAGGCAGACGCCGACCGTGATGACGTTGGCGACCACGATGGTCCACACCATCGCCAGCGTCACCGACAAGTGGCCCTTCGGCGCCGGCGTCAGCATCGCGGGCCCCGGCACCAGACCCTGGATGAAGAACGCGCCCATGAGAATGGCGGTCGCCACGCTCGCGGGCACGCCGAACGCCACCGTCGTGACCAGGCTGCCCCCGAGCGAAGAATTGTTGGCCGCGCCGGGACCGAGCACGCCTTCCACCGCGCCCTTGCCGAACCGTTCCCGGCCGGGCGAGCTCTGGACGGCGTGCGCGTAGGCCAGCCACTGGGTCGTCGCCGCGCCCAGCCCCGGAATGATCGAGATGAATGTCCCGAGCGCGCTGCAGCGGATCACGAGCCGCCAGTGACGGAAGGTGTCGCGCACCCCCTCCCACACGCCGCCGACACGGCCCACGTCGAGCTTCGCAATACTCGACCCTCCGATCGCCATCTCGATCAGCTCCGGAAGGGCGTAGAAGCCGATGGTGACCGGAACGAGCCCGATCCCGTCCCAGAGGAAGAGCTGACCGAAGGTGTAGCGCTGGGTGCCCGTCACCGGGTTGAGACCGATCGTGGCGAGCCAGAGGCCGAGCCCGCCGGCCAGCAATCCCTTCAGGACGGCCTCCCCGCTCAGCGAGGCGACGAAGGTGATGCCGAGCACGGCCAGCATGAAGAACTCCGGCGAGCCGAGGGTGAGCACGAGCGGGCGCACGACGGGAATCGCCAACCCGAGGACGAGGGCGCCGAACACCGCGCCGATGAGCGAGCTCATCATCGCCGCGCCGAGGGCTCGCCCGGCCTCGCCGTTCTTGGCCATGGCGTGGCCGTCGACGATGGTGGCGGCCGTGGTCGGCTCGCCCGGGATCCCGAACAGGATCGACGTGATGTCGCCGGTGGTGGCGGTGACCGCCAGCATTCCCAGGAGGAAGGCGAACGCCTCGACCGGCGTCATCTTGAAGACGAACGGCAGCATGAGCGCCAGCGTGGTGGGCCCGCCCAGGCCCGGGAGCAGTCCGACGACGAAGCCGAGCGCCATGCCGATCAGCATCAGCCCGAAGGTCGGCCACGCGAAGACCTGGACGAGTCCGGTGGCGCTGGCGTGCAGGAAGTCGATCGGCGCGGCTCCTTTCGCCGGGGAATGCTACCACGCGCCGGCTTGACAAGCCGACGCGGGCTGGGTTACTAACGAACGTTAGGTAGGTATGGCCACGATCGTCGCCACCCACGAGCGCGCCGCGGCCGCCGAGCGGATTCTTCGCGCGGCGATCGCCCTTTTCCGCGTGCGCGGCTATCACGGCAGCTCCATGCGCACGCTGGCGCGGGGGCTCCGCATGGAGGCGGCGAGCCTCTACTATCACTTCGGGTCCAAACAGGAAATCCTCTTCGCGATCCTCGACCGCACGCTCGACGATTTGCTCCACGGCGTGGGACGGGCCGTGGCGGCGGTGGAGGGCCCCGAGGCGCGATTGCGGGCGGCCGTGCGCTTCCACGTGCTCTTCCACGCGCACAGCCAGCACGAGGCCTTCTTGAGCCACAGCGAGCTGCGCTCGCTGACTCAGGGCAATCTGCGCCTCGTCCTCACCCGGCGCGACGAGTACGAGCGCGTGTTCCGCGGTCTGCTCACGTCGGGCGTCCGGGCGGGCGTCTTCCAGGTGTCGGACGTGAGACTGACCGCCATGGCGATCCTCACGATGTGCACCGGCGTCGCGACGTGGTTTTCGGACCGCGGCCGGCTCGCCCCCGAATCGATCGCCGACCGCTATGTCGAGATGATCTTGCGCAGTGTCAAGCGTTGCCCGAAGGGGTCCCCGTCATGACCACGGACAGACCGTTCACGGACAAGCTCGAAGCGCCCGACGTGCCGAAGATGCCGGACGAGTATCAGGCGCTGCTCAAGCGCGTGCTGCGCATCCAGGCCGACTGCGAGATCGGTGGGCCGCATCTCTACGTGAACCAGTGGCTCCTGACGGCGCCGTCGGCGGACGACCAGTGGATGCTCGCCAAGGTCGCCGGCGAGGAGATCGATCACTTCCGCAAGATCAACCGGCTCCTCAACGACCTGGGCGAGGACGCCTCCGAGCTGATGTACATCGAGAAGTCCCGACGCGACCTCGAGGCCTTCCGGCAGGCGATGCCGACGTGGGCGGACGTGGCCGCGTTCGGCTTCCTGATCGATCGCGTCGGCCAGTACCAGCTCGAAGAGTTCGTCGGCTGCTCCTACGCGCCGCTCGACCGAGCGTTACCGAGGATCATTCAGGAGGAAAAGACGCACGTGGGCTACGGCCTCGTGAAACTCCGCGACATGGTGCGGACCGAGGAAGGCAAGGCTCTGGCCCAGGCGGCGGTGGACCGGTGGTACCCGCGAGGGCTCGACATGTTCGGGCGGTCGAACTCGACACGGGCGGCCCGATACCAATACTGGGGGCTCAAGCGACGGTCGAACGAAGCGGCGCGAACCGAGTACATGGCCGAGGCGGCGGTACAAATCGAGGGGCTCGGGCTGCGCGTACCCGACGCGACGTCGGGCCGCCATTTCCGCTGACGCCCGCCATGACCCCCATGACACCGAACGTGCTCGAGAAGGCCCTTCGTGACGTGGTGATCGCCAACCGCATCCTCGCGCACGAGAGCGTGGTCGACGCCTACGGCCACGTCAGCGTGCGCCATCCCCTCGACCCGACGCGCTACCTGCTGTCGCGCTCACGCGCCCCCGAGCTCGTCGAGCGCGGCGACATCGTCGAGTTCGACCTCGAGGGGAAGTCGGTGGGCGGCGACACGCGCGCGCCGTATCTCGAGCGGTTCATCCACGGCGCGATCTACGAGGCGCGGCCCGACGTTCAGGCGGTCGTGCACGCCCACGCCGAGGCGGTGCTGCCGTTCACCATCTCGGCGACGCCGCTCCGGCCCGTCGTGCACATGGCGAGCTTCATCGGAGCGCGCATCCCCGTGTGGGACATCCGGGACAATTTCGGCGACACCAATCTCCTGGTGGTGAACATGGCACAGGGACGCGACCTGGCGCGCGGTCTCGGCGGCGAGCGTGTCGCCTTGATGCGGGGGCACGGGTTCGTCGCGGCCGGGCGCTCGCTCCCCGAGGCCGTCCGGATCGGGGTCTACATGCCGGTCAACGCTCGGGTGCTCCTGGGCGCGTTGCGCCTCGGCGAGGTCACGGCGCTGTCGCGCGGAGAGATCGAGGCGCACGCGTCCATGAAGCCCGACGACCCGGCCATGTGGCGGGCGTGGGAGTACTGGGCCGTGCGGGCGGGCTGCGGCGACCTGCTCAGCGCCCGGACCTGATCTGGCCGACCGGCGCGAGCTCGTAGAGCCGTCGGGTGTTCAGGTAGAGGATCTTGCGCTTCGACTCCACGCTCAGGTCTTCGCGGGTGGCGAGCTCGTGGATGTTCTCGGGAAAGTCGTGGTCCCAGTGGGGCACGTCGCTCGCATAGAAGATGATGTCGTTGCCCAGCCGGCGCACGACCTCGGGCACGGACTTCTCGTCCCCCTCGGCGGCGAAGAAGAGCTGTCCGGATCGGAGATAGTCGCTGGGCTTCTTCCGACAGAGCGGTGCCTCGACCGCGCGCTTGGCCCACTCCTCGTCCATGCGGTCCATCCAGAACGGGAGCCAGGAGCACCCCGCCTCCATGAAGCCGATCCGGAGACTCGGATACTTCTCCGGCACGCCTTCGAAGATCATGCCGGTGAGCTGGATCATCTGGGCCACGGGATGAGACAGCGTGTGCACCTCGATGAACTTGTCGAAGCCGTCGGCGCCGAAGAAGTGCGGGCCGCGGACGGTGGCGTGACAGGCCACCATCGAGCCGAGCCGCTCCGCTTCCGCGTAGATCGGGTGAAAGTCCGGGTGTCCGAGCGGCAGCCGGAGCCCGACCGCCGGCGCGAACGCGCCCGACATCCCGAGCTCGGTGACCGCGCGGCGCAACTCCTTCACCGCCTCGGGTACGTCCTGGAACGGGAGCAGCGCCACCCCCTTCAGCCGCGGGCTCACGGTCAGGAACTCTTGGTGGAGGAAGTTGTTGTAGGCGCGACAGAGCGCGACCGCGAAGTCGGGCTCGCGCACCCACCCGATGGCGAGCCCGCCCGTCGGATAGAGGACGGTCGCCTCGATGCCGCCCTCGTCCATGATCTTGAGCCAGGATTTCGCGTCGTTCACGCTGCTCCCCAGCTTCCCGCCGAGGGAGCGGTCCCAGCCGTCCTCCGGATAATGGGAGCGGCGCGCGGCCCAACGACCGCGTTCACCCTGCGGTCCGTCGAAATACGGGCGGAGCTGCTCGGTCGTCTCGGTGATGTGGCCGTCGGCATCGTTCACACTGAACTCGACCATCGCGGCCTCCCCTCGGGGTGTGGTATCAAGCGGTCAGCCCTTCGGTGCCCCAGGGCCGGACCACCCGGATTCTGGCCGACGTGACGGGCAATGGCAAGCTGCGCTGACCCAGGAGGAACGGTGTGATGACTGTCGCGACGGTGTTCATTTTCGCCCCTGTCGACGAAGCGCGAGACAGCCACAAGAGACTCGAGGCGGAGGGATGTGAGCTGCGCCTGGGGAAAGCCTCCTGGGACACGCCGCAGGGCAACAGCGAGCCCGAGCTGATCCGCATGGCGCAGGGGACTCACGCGCTCATGGGCACGTCCATCCGGAACGTGCCCATCAGCCGGAAGATCATGGAGAGCTCGCCCGAGCTCCGGATCGTCGCCAAATACACGATCGGCGTCGACGACGTGGACGTCGAGGCGGCGACGGACATGGGCATCCTGGTCTGCCACGGACCGACCGAATCGAACTGGGGCGGCGTGGCCGAAGGCACGATCACCGCCATGCTCACCATGCTGAAGAAAGTCCGGGAGCGCGACCGGCACCTTAAAAACAACGGAACCTGGCGGGATCAGCAGCTCCAGGGGACCTACTTCGGCTCCCGCGCCGACGGCTACGCGGGCATCACCATCGGGTTGATCGGTCTCGGCAGGATCGGCAGTCGCATCGCCACCCTGATGCGTCCGTGGAAGATGAGGATCCTGGCCACCGACCCGTACGTGCCCGAGAGCAAGTTCACCGAGCACGGCGTGGCCCGCGTGGATCTGCCGACGCTGCTCCGCGAGTCGGACGTGGTGAGCCTGCACGTCGTGCTGACCCGCGAGACCCGGCACATGATCGGGGTCGAGCAGCTCGCGCTGATGAAGCGCAAGGCGATCCTGATCAACACCTCACGCGGCCCCTGCGTCCAGGAGCCGGCGCTCATCGAGGCCCTGCTCAAGGGACAGATCGGCGGCGCCGCGCTCGACGTGTTCGAGGAGGAGCCGCTGGCGCTCGACAGCCAGCTGCGCAACCTCGGCGACAAGGTGTTGCTCTCGCCCCACATGGTCTCGTCCAATGTGGGAAGCGGGCTCGGCCCGGGCATCCAGTGGGCGACCGAGTCGGTTCTTCGCGCCCTGCGCGGTGAAGTGCCCGACAACGTCTACAACAAAGAGGTGATCCCGCGCTGGGAGCGTCGCTTCGGCGGTAAGAGCGTGTGGTAGAGGTGCTGCGAGAGGAGGGCTCGATGCCCCATATTCCCTATGTCGACCCATCGGCGGTCACGGACTCCGAGATCCTGGGCTACCTGGAGCGCGCGCGTCGAGAAGGCACGCCGCGGCCGGAGAGCCAGGCGATCCGCGCCAATAACCCGAGCGTGATCCGCGCGTTCTCGCAGGCCTGGGAGCTCACGTTCCGGCAAGGCGTCTGCGATCACGCCATCAAAGAACTCTGCCGCGTCTACGTCTCCAAGTCCATCGAGTGCGAGTACTGAGGGGTCCAGCGCTCCGTCCAGGCCGGACGGAAGGGGCTGACGGAAGACAAGTACGACGATCTTCTGCATTTCGCCGATTCGCCCAGGTTCACCGAGCGCGAGAAGGTGGCCCTCACCTACGCGAGCTCGATCATCTGGAACGCGGAGATCGCGGACGAGGCGCTGTGGGCGAAGCTGCACCAGCACTTCTCGAACGCCGAGCTGGTCGAGCTCGGTTTTTTCATCGCGCTCACGCTGGGACAGCAGCGGTGGATCAAGACGCTGGGCATCGGACACCGCGAGGTGCTGGCCGATACGAGCACGGGATTGGCGCCGACGGCCGCGGCGGGGGGGGACCCTACTCACCAGCAACACGAACCAGATCCGCTTCAACAACGATTACGCCCGGCGCTCCGAGTTCGGGAAGAACCTGATCAACGCTCACCCTGGCGATCGTGACGGGGATGGGCGTGGCCGACGTCAGCGAGAACGGGGTGGCGCTCGGCTGGGACGAGGCTAAGCTGCCGCATCCGCTCTTCGCCGGC
>WNFU01007491.1_pt1 | contig 18799 bp, 18 predicted proteins | sample 5400121 | NCBI WGS metagenome assembly WNFU01 (sample SAMN13153360, study PRJNA577476) | soil metagenome | isolation source: 100 cm soil or saprolite under grassland replicate 1 | place: USA:California | collected 2016-06-15 | reverse complement strand
CGCGCCGATGTGCACGTCCGACTTCAACGTCAGCCAAAGCGTCCACGGCACGGCCACGAACAACAGCAGCAGCCAGGCGGGATTGGTGAATTGAAAGTTCATGCTGGCCGGTTCGTTGTCAGTTGTTCGTTGTCAGGGGTCAGTTGTCGTCGTATGCAAACGCAGTTCGTCGTCTGTCACTACTGGCTACCGGCCACGGACCACGGACCATGGACAATTGACTTACGCTGCGCATGCGCGCCGCCGCGTCGAATGAACTTCTGCACCCGATGATTCATCGCGTCGGCCACATAAAGATTTCCCTTTGAATCCAGCGCGACACCCCAGGGATTGCTGAATTGCCCGGGCGCGGCGCCCGGCCCGCCGAGGATTTCAACCGGCTGACAGTTGCGATCAAAAATCTGGATGCGGCTGTTTCCGAACTCGCAGACGAACTGCAGCCCCTGCGCGTCCACCGTTACGTCGTAGGGATAGCTCATTTCCCCGAGGCCCGTTCCGGGCCGGCCATACGCGGCCACAAACTTTCCGTCCGGCGAAAAGATTTCAATGCGATGATTGCACGAGTCGGCGACGTAAAGCCGGTCCTGTGCGTCGATGCCCAAGCCTTCGGCGCGATTGAATTCGCCGTCGCCGTCCCCGCCCTTGCCCAGGAGCCGGATCCACTGCTTGCCCTCGGCGGTAAACTGTTGCACGCGCTCGGTCAGACCGTATTCACTCACGAAAATGTTCCCGCGCGAGTTCACAACGACCGAACGGGGAAAGGCCAGCTCGCCCGCGTTGGTGCCGTGCGCGCCCCATTGCGCGACCCGTTTGCCGTCCGGCGCAAAATGGTTCACGCGCGAGTAGTGCGGTTCGAGCACGACAATGTTTCCCTTTTCATCGCGGCACATTCCCTTCGGTTTGCCCTTGTCCGTCTGCGGCATCTGCCAGAAGCTCAGAAAATCTCCGTCCGGGGAAAATTTCTGCACGCGCCCGGTCATATCGACGACGTAAAGGTTGTCCCCGGCATCCACCGCGACCGAGCGCGGCTTGTTGAACTCGCCCAACCCCGCGCCGCGCGCGCCGATGACCTTTACGCGGCTGAAGAATTTGCTTTCGACCGGCGCCTCGTTGGATGAAGTGGCCGGAGAACAGCCGGCGAGCATCCAAAGCAGCGCTGCCAATCCGACCGGCGGCAGGAGGGGAATACGCCGGGTCCCGTTACCGCCCGTGTCCGCCAGGGCGTCGGTGCTGCTCTTTCGCCTGGTCCAGGCGCCGACCGCGACAAACACGATCAGGGGCGCGAGCGCGAGCATCAACAGGACGAGGCACAGCGCGTTGACCTGGGCGTTGTGGCCGTAGTGCAAAAAGTTGAACACGCGGATTGACAGTGTTTCCGCACCCGGCGGCATGATGAGAATCAGCGTCTCGGCGTCCCAAAGGCAAAAAAGGTAGGTCAGATACCACGCGGCGGCGGCCGGCAGCGCGACCTGGGGCCAATGAACATCCCGGAGCAATTGCCAGCGCGACGCCCCTTCGAGTCGCGCGGCGTCGCTTAAGTCGCCATCAACGGACCGCAACGCCTGCGCCACCGTATTCCAGCCCACCGCCAGGTAACGGGCCGTCCATGCCACAAATACGATGCCGGCGCTTCTGTACAATGAAGACAACGCGCCACGATTGAAAAGGAAGATCAAAACGATGCCCAGCAACACACCCGGGACCAAAAAGGGCAGCCAGGTGAGCCCGCCGATCGGCCAGCGCCAGGTGACCAGCGCGATCCCGACAACCAGCGCCGCCGATACCGTCGAGAAAACCAGCGAGTCAACGATGGCACCCTGGCCGGCCTTAAACGCCGGAATAAATTCCAGCCAGGTTCGTTTGTTCGCGCACAAATCGACCAGCGGCAGCCCTGCCGACAGGCCCATCACCCCGAGAGCAACCAGAGCGCTGAGCGAAAACCAACCCACGCCAAGTTGTCGTCGAAAAACTCCGGCTGAAACTTTTCCCTCGAGGCGCGGCCAGGCAATCCCACGATGCCGCAGCCAGAACAACAGCAGCAGCGGCGCCAGCACCAGCGGCCAGCTCCTTGCCAGGGCCGCGCCGATTTTCAAGTTCGTGTTGAATGCCAGCCAGACTTCGACCGGAAAAACTTTCACCTGCAGAATCGCCGGCACGGCAAAATTGTTCAGCGCGAGCACGAACGTGACGACCGCCGACTGCGCCAGCGCGTTGCCTGCAAGCGGCGCGAGCAGCCAGCGCATCAGCGGCCACCCGGCCAGGGCCGGTTCGTTTTCCAGTTGGTTCGGTTGCAGCCGATGCCATGCGCTCAGAATCAACAGAAGCGAAATCGGCCAGAGCATCAGCGAGAGAATCCACACGGCGCCGCCGAGTGAATAGATGTCGAAGGGGAGCCAACGGCGCCAGACGCCGGTCAAACCGAGCAAGTGCAGCCAGCAACCCGTGACCAGAAACGGGGGCAACGCCAGCGCCAGCACGGCCAGGCCAACCAGCCACCGGCGCCGGCGCCACTCCAATCCGGCCAGAAAAAGCGCCGCGAAAAAGCCCATTGCCACGGCCAGCAGCGTGGCCGACGCACTCACGAGCAGACTGTTTCCCAGTAGCGTCCAGTTCATGTTTTCCGCGTGGCGGCGCCCGGCGGAGCGCCGCTGATTTTCGTCATGCCGACAATTTCCGTCCAGCGCGCGCCTCGCGTTACGCGGCGCGAGCGGCGCCGCAACGAATGCGGCGGATTCCCATCCGCCGCCACGCCGGTTCCCCGTTCATCGCAGGAAAATTTCTTTCAACGATTCTGTGCCCGCATCGAGGTCCGCCAGGAGTTTGCTCCAGTCCGGTTTCAAAGTTGCGACCGTTGCGCGCTGAGCGGACTCCGCTTCGAAGGCCTGGGCCGCGACCAGCTTCTTTTCCACGTCCGATCGTTGCAGATAAGCATACACACACTCCGCCGCCTGCCCATGCGGCGCGCCTCGCACGAGGGCGAGGGTGTTCGGGATCAGCAGCGATTCATCCGTCAGCGGCAACGGGGCGATCGGCGCGCCTTCGCGCTGTTCGGCCGCGATGTCGTCGGAATCCGTCAGGCCAATCCAGGCTTCGCCGTTCGCGACCAGTTTCACGGCGACGGAATTGCCATCGACCAGAAGGGGTTTGTTGGCGGCGAACGCCCGGCACCAGCCGCGCCAGCGTTCGTCTCCCCAGAATTGTCGCAGGGCCAGAAAATGCGTCGCGGTCGTGCCGAACAAGGGATAGGCCAGCGCCACCTTGCCGCGCCAGGCTGCGTTCGTGAGTTCCGACAATGACTGCGGCGCGGATGCCAGCGAAAGCTTGTTGGTGTTTACCGCGATCCGCCGGCTGCGATAACCGACCGCCGCCCATTTCTCAATGACGCCTTTGGCGGCGAGTTGGCGCGTGCGCAGTTCCTCGTTGTTCCAGAAAACGTCACACTGCGGGCGGTGATTTTCGGCGAGCAGACGATTGACCAACCCGACCGTTTTTACCGCTTCGCTGTCATAAACGGCGCGGACCTTGACGCCGGTTTCCCGCTCGAACTCCTTCAGGATCGGTTCGGCGTACACCTGGTCCTGGGAGGTGTAAACGACGACCGAACGCGCCTCGTCACGGGTGCATCCTGATGCCAGTCCGGCAAAGAGAATGGAAGTCAGAAGATGGAGGAAGGGAGCAATTTTCGAGCGCATGATCGAAAGTTCACCCTGTGCCACGCCTGACCTTTCTTCCATTCTCAATCTTCCATCTTCCATCCTCGCCTCGCCACCGTTCACGCCGTCCTCCGATGGTAATACCACCACTCGAACAGCAGCACGGCCAGGCCGAGCGCGGCGATCCAACGCCAGATTTCCAGATTCGCGCGGCGCGTCGTCGTGGCGGTCACGTTGCCAAATTTGCCGAAATTCAATTCCGCGCGCGGACGGGTGTCGCTCTCCGCCGGGTCCAGCAAATCCACGCAAAACACCGTCTCATTGGTGCCCAGGGCGAGGTGATAGACGCCTTGCCTGGCCGTATCACCGAACACCAGTTCCGGCGCGGTCGGATCGACGGCGAACGCGCGTTTGCCGCCGTCGGGAGACGTCACCGCCGCCGACTTTACCGGTTCGTTGAGCGCCAGACGAAACGGTTCGCCCGCCTTGACGAGAAGCTGGCCGGCCTGGATCGACGCCGGGTTCAGCCAATCAACGGCGTTGGCGATGAAGATGGGAAACGAGACGCGCAGCGGCCAACTGCTCTCCAGCGTGTCGAACGCCAGCCAGGCGATGCGTTGCCGGGCGAGTTCGCCGGCGAGGACAAGCGGTGTCTGCGGCGAATCGGCCACGGCCACGGCCCACGTCGGGGTCCGGACCGCCAGCGCCTTGGCCACCGCGACATTGTCGAAGCTGACAAACCGCATCAACGGATGCGTACTCTTCCAATCGACAATCGCCGGTCCGTCAACGCTGCCGACGTTGGCAAACCAGTTTGTGTTCATGGTGTGAATCGCCAGCAGGTTTTGCCTCGGCCAGACCGTCGGCGTCACATCGTCAAGCACGACCAGGTCGGCGTTCGGCCTGGGGTCGGTCAGGTCCGCGGCGACGGTCAATTCGACCTTGCCGGCGGCCTTGAGCGCTTTTTCGAGAAACTTGTTGCCGCGCGAGACGAGCAGGACCTTTACCGGCTGCGGCAGGAGACTCACGATGGAAGCCTGGTTGTCCGCCGCCAGATCGTCCTTCGCGTTGAGACGAACGCTGAACACGCCGTCCCGCGGCTGCGCGGCGAGAAAAACCACCGGCGTGGTGTTTGTTGGGGGCAGGGTCAGCGGTTTGGCTTCCAGCAACTGGTCGTCGAACCGCAGTTCGATTTCGGTTTTCTGTTCCTCCGGCGAATAATTCACCACGCTGGTGAATATCGCGCGCTGACGGGGGTCTTCCGGGTTCGGTCGCACGTCGAGCGAGACAATGCCGAGGTTGTCCGCGCGCCGGCCGGCCAGGTGGTAAACCAGCGGCAGGCCCTTGTTCTCGATCTCGCTCAGGCCCGGCGCCGCGCCGTCGCTGAACAGATGCACTTCCGCGCCGGTCTTGTCGCGCGTCAGGGACTCGGCCATTTTCAGCGCTTCCACGAGGCGCGTCGGCGAGTCGGTCACCTGGCAGGTCTCGAGGGCGCGGCGCAGCCGCGATTTCTCGCTCGTCTCGGATTGCTTGACTTCGGTGACCGCGGCGGCGAGCAGCACCACCATGCGGTCGGTGTCGCGCAGGCCGTTCACCAGCTTGAGCGCCTCGGCGCGCGCTTTCTCGAACCGCGACGGCGTTTCGTCTGTGGATTGCATCGAAGCCGAAGCGTCGAGAATGACGACCTGGAGATTGCCGCCGGCGAGTTTGCCGGAGAAATAAGGTCGGGCGAGGGCGAAAATCGCGAGCGCGAGCATCAGCAGTTGCAGGATCAACAGCCAGTTGCGGCGGAGCCGTTGGAAGGGGGCGCTGGCCTGGGTTTCCGCCAGGAATTTCTGCCAGAGCAAGGTGCTGGAAACGAGGCGCACCACGCGCTTGCGTTTGAGCAGATAGAACAGGACCACCACCGGAATCGCGGCGGCAAACCAAAAAGCCATGGGAGCGAGGAAACGCATCTTAGTGCGGAGTGCGGAATGCGGAGTGCGGAATGGGTTGAGCAGAGTGCGGCGTGCGGAGTGCGGAGATCGGAGTCGCCCTGGCGGACGCCCTTCCGGGCATGCGGGCGGAGGTTCGTCTCGCCGTGCGGATGGAGGCAACCGAGATCGCGACCAGTTCGCCGGATTCTCTGCGTAACGGTTCGGCTTTGTCGGCTTTCAGCTTGCCGGCGTCCACGAGCAGTTCAACCCAATAGGAAGACTCGTCCGCTTCTTCTTCGACAATTCCCATCTTCGAAATAAAATCCGCGGGAGATTTTGCCCGGCAAGCGGCGCGGTAATTCGCACCCACGGATGTGCCGGAGCGCAATAATTGACCTCCGATAATATTACTCGTGCGGTCGTTGGGCAAAGCCTCGGTCAACTTGATGACATCCAGCGCAAACTTCTTTGTCCTTTGCTTCAGATTTTCGTTACTCATAACGTTCCTTTCTCTCGTCGCGGTGCCGGCACCGCAGTTTTGATTCCGCACTCCGCACTCCGCACTCCGCACTCCGCATTTGGCTAGCCCCACACTTCCGCCTGTCTGAGTTGCTTGAGCAGCAGTTCTTCCAGCGGCGTGTCGGAGGCGGCCATGAAAAAGTTGATGCCGCGCCCGGAACAAAACTCGCGCAGCCGCTGGCAAAAGTTCTGCACGGTCTGCCGGTAGGCGTTGAGACGATATTTACCGAACGTCACTTCCTGTTGCCCGCCGCTCTCCGAATCGATCAAACGCAGATCGCCGTACGTCGTGGGATTCAATTCCTCCCGCGCCAGAACCTGCACCGCGTTGACCTGAAAGCCGCGACCGAGCAGCGCCGTCAGGCCGGTCTCGTAACCCGCCGGATCGAGAAAATCGCTCAACACAACCGCCAGGCCCGCCCGCCGCGCCTGCAGCGCGCCGCGGCGCAACGCCTGGTTGAACCCGGTGGCACCGCGCGCCGTGAGGAGATTGATGTTTTGAAAGAATTGCAGCGCTGACTTGCGCCCGCGCACCGAGCGCAGGGCGCCGCGGGCGGCCAACTCCTGGCTTCGAACCTTGAGCTCCGCTTCATCCATCGGCTCCTGCAACAGGTCGGGGAAGCTCACCACGCTCACGCGGTCAAACCCGCACAGCGCGACGTAACCGACCGCGGCGGCGACTTGCCGCGCGAAATCAAACTTGCGCGGTTCGCCGAAGGTCATCGACTCGCTGGCGTCGAGAAACACCGTGACCGGAAGTTCGCGTTCCTCCTCGTAGAGTTTCAGAAAGAGGCGATCGAGCCGGCCGTAAAGGTTCCAGTCGAGATAACGAAAGTCGTCGCCGGCGACGTAATTCCGATAATCGGCGAACTCGACCGATTGGCCGCGCGCCTTGCTGCGTCGTTCGCCTTTGAGCGAACTCTTGGCGCGCCGCTGGGCGAGCAACTGGAATTGTTCGAGGCGGCGGAGGAGTTCGGGGGTGAGAAGAGAAGGCATTTCACCAAATTCAAAGAGGCAATGACGCCCGGGAGCGTTGAACCTTGAATGTTGAAGCTTGAACCTCGAACGAAGGCAGGTTCCGTCTGTGGGACGTTCGTTCGAAGTTCAACGTTCGAGGTTCGATGTTCAAGGTATTCTTCCTTTTGATTTCGGGTGCGCCGGTCGGGGAAACAGGCAGGCTGGGTCAGGCTTCATATCTCGTCGCTCATCACGGAATTCCTCTTGCGCTGATAGATGATATAGACAATCCCGGCGGCGAGGACCATTCCGATCACAGCCAAAAACTCTTTGACCATGTTGCCTGACGGCGGCTTGGGCGGCGCGTACAGGCGGTAGCGCAGACCGTGCGCGATTTGGACCGAGGCGATCGCGCGGTCGAACGTGTTGGTCCAAAGGGCCCAATCCTGCTTCGGGCACACGGCCATAAAATTGACGAACCCCTTTTCTGTGAAGAAAACCGATTGAGCAATTCGAAGCTCCTTTCGGGCGAACCGCTGGACCTTGGTGTAGCCGAAGCGCACCATGAACCGGTTGGTGTCGTAGTCGGTTTCCAAAATGTTGCGTTCCAGGATGCCTGCTCTCTTCAGGTTCTCCGAGATCGTCAGCCGCAAAAAGTCGCCCTTCGATTGAAGCGCCATCAACCGGTCCGGAATCCGGCCCCGGTGGTAAATCTCGACCACCAGGCAGGGCGGGTTGGTCAGCGTTTCCGACGCGGCCGGACAGTAGCCGTAACGCACTTGTCGCCCTGGTGATGGTTCTTCCGTCTCGGGGTAGGGATCAACCATCGCCCCGAAGGCCGGAGAATTCGTCTCGTGCCAGTCGGCAGGCAGATCCATTGTAAACTCCGCCCATCGTCCGTGCAATCGGTGCAACTCGTTGGTGGCCCCCAGGCCGGAAGACGCGGCCGAAAGCCAGATGCCGCAAAGAACCGATGCCAGCAGGATTGCACGTTTGTCCATGGCGGTTTTTTGCTTCTAAAGAGCCGTTTTCACGCCGCAACCGCCGTGGCGTCCCTGGGCACATCCTGCAGAATCCGGGCGATGATGTGGTCGGTGGTCACGCCTTCGGCTTCGGCCTCGAAATTCAATATCAACCGATGCCGTAACGCCGCCGCGGTGACGGCCTGGATGTCGTCGAAGCTGACATTGAAACGGCCGTGGGTCAGCGCTCGCACTTTGCCGGCCAGGATGAGCGTCTGCCCCCCGCGCGGGCTGCTGCCGAACCGCAGATATTGATTGGCAATCGGCGCCGCGGTTTCCGTCTTCGGATGGGTGGCCAGCACCAGGCGCACCGCGTAATCCTTGACGTGCGACGCCACCGGCACTTCGCGAACGAGCCTTTGCAGGTCCAGCAGGCTCGCGCCGTCGAGCACTTTGCCGATCTGCGCCTTCGCGCTTTCGGTGGTGCGATTGAGCACCTCCGTCAACTCGGCTGCGCTGGGATAATCGACCAGCAGTTTGAAAAAAAAGCGGTCCAGTTGCGCCTCGGGCAGCGGATAAGTCCCTTCCTGGTCGATGGGATTTTGTGTCGCCAGCACGAAAAACGGCTCGGCCAATCGCCGGATTTCGCCGGCCGCGGTCACCTGTTTTTCCTGCATCGCTTCGAGCAGCGCGGATTGTGTCTTGGGCGTGGCGCGGTTGATTTCGTCCGCCAGAATCAGATGGGCGAAGATCGGTCCCTTTTGAAACTGGAACTCGCGCCGGCCCTCCGGATTCTCCACCACGAGATTGGTGCCCAGGATGTCGGCCGGCATCAGGTCGGGCGTGAACTGGATGCGGTTGAACGACAGCTCGAGCACTTCGCTCAGCGTGCGGACGAGCAACGTCTTGCCCAGGCCGGGCACGCCTTCCAGCAGCAAATGCCCGCCCGCGAAGATGGCGATCAGTGTGCCCTCGACGATGGCGTCGTTGCCCACGATGACCTTGCCGATTTCGGAGCGCAACGCGGCGTAGGCCTGGCGGAACGATTGGATTTGTTCTTCGGTGGTCATACCGGCGTTGCAGGTTTGAAGTTGTAGGTTGCAGGTCGGGGAAAACAATGTCAGCGCGATTTTCTCACGCGGGTTTTCCCTTCGAAGGTTTCAAGATATTTGATGAAGCGGGCAACACGACGCGAAAGCCGAGCGGCAGCACTTTTGAGCAAGAGAAAATTCTTTTCGTCGATGTATTCCTGATCCAAGGCAACGTAGAGCGGCGAACGAGTTTCGCCATTGGAACCTTTGGCGATGTTCAAAAATTGTATGAACTCCTTTTTGCTCCCGCGTTCAAAACCTTCCGCAATGTTCGACATCGTCGAAGTCGCCGCGCTTTGAATCTGACTGCACAAGCGGAAATCACGGGCAAAGGGAGGTCGCCGCGTTGCTTTGTAAATGTCACTAACCAGTTGTCGCGCCTCTTGCCAGACTTGCAATTCTTCGAAGCATTTGACAGTCGCCATATCACTCCGTTGTTTTTCTGTTCAGAGAAATGTCGGCTGAAGATTTCTGCTGCGCCACAGAGCCGACCCGCCTGCAACCTTCAACCGCCAACTTGCAACCTTTCATTCCTTCAAGTCGTCGAAGTAATCCTTGACGGCGCCCTGATACGCGCGGGGCACCTGCTCCTGGCTGAGCGCGCTCTGGGCGTCGCTTTGCGCCCGGGTGACGGCTTCGGTGTAATCGACCTTGCTTTGGCCCCTGATGCTGACGCCTTTCAACGCGACGCTCGGCATCGGGCCGCCGGGAGCGATCTGGCCTTTCACCTTCGTGGGCGTCAGTGCGTCAGAAACTTCGCCCTCGCCCCGATCGGTTTCTCCGCGCGGTGTCGTGTCGGGCCGTTGCAGCTCGGAGTTGTCCCATCGCCCGGTCATCTCCGCATAGCTGAGCCAGCCGTTGTCGTCCGACCAGGTGCCCACGCCGCGACCGGGCTTGCCCCCCTTTCCGGCGCGGGGGATTTTTCCCAGGCACTGGCCCCAGCTCATGCAATTGCCAACGCACATCTGCGCCTTTTGCAAAGCATCCAGGCCCGCCATCAACGACTGCGCGTCACCCAACTGATCGAGCAACCGCTTCAACTCGTCCGAGGCGTCCGCCAGGGACTGCGCCGCGCCCGGTTTGTCGCTGTTCTGCATTTTGCCGACGGCTTGCTTCAAAAAGTCACCGACCTTGCCGTATTCGCTCCCCGGTTTGACCGCCTTGTCCACTTCCTCGAGCATTTTCTTCAACTGGTCCCCGGTGAGGTCGCTCTTTTTCAACTGGTCGATCATCTTTTGCAGCGTTTGCATCGCGGCCTCGGCCTGGCCCTTGTCCAGTTGCTCGGCGAGGTCCTTGCCCAACTGCGCCTGCTGCATCTGCAGTTGCTGGATTGCCTTGGCCATTGCCTGCATCTTTTCCAAATCCATTTCGGCCAGCTTCAGGTCCTTGAGAAACTGATCGATTTGACTGTTCTCCAGCGCCTTGATGGCCTCCTCCAGACTCGGCAGCGAAAGTCCCAACTCCTCGGCTTTTCTGGCCAGGTCGGAAAGCGATTGCGACATCTGCTCCTTCTGCTGTTGGCCGGCGGAATCGTTGCCCGGCAAACCGGCCGCGGCCTGCCGAAGTTTCTGAAGTTCGTTCTGCAGCTTGTCCAGGGCATCGGGTGTGGCGTTCGGATTGCCGAGCTGCTTTTGCATCGAATCGATTTGCTTCTGCAAATCGGCGGCGGCCGACGAACTCCGGGCGGTCTGCGAACGCGCGGCCTGCTCCAGTTTCCGCAGCGCCGGGTCTTTCGCCGCATCCCGGGTCTGGTCCTTCCGCTTCTCGGTGGCGCTCGCCAGGTCGCGCAGCGCCTCGGTGCGGGTGAGGGAAACCCTGGCCAGCCGCTCGCCCAGCTCCTTGACCGAATCAAGCGCCTTTTGCGTCGGCTCCAGCGCCGGGCGTCGTTCCAGCGTGCGTCGTGTCAATTCGGCCAGTTGCCTGCCGGTGTCTTTGATGATCCCGGCTTCCTTCTTCTTTTGCAGATACGCATGGCTGCGATATTCCGGCACAAAACCGAGCGTCGCCGTCAGCACCAGGACGAGCAGCGCCCAGCGCGTGATCAGCGGCAAATGAAACGGAAGCGACTTGCGGGGATCGAACTCGCGCACGCGACCCGCGGCGTCGGACAGGAGCAGCTCCCGCCAGGTTCCCGCGTTGGGCGAGCCTGCAACTTCGAGCGCTGTGCTCAATCGCTCCTGTAAATGCTGTCGTTCGTCCACCCAGCGGGCGGTCTCGATCAAGGTGGGTCTTTGCCAAAAACCCACAAGAAAGCTGATCGGCATCGAGGCGACGGCAATTGCCGCAACCGGCCAAAGCGCCTGCTCCGGCAACGGGAACAATTTGTAAATCGCGAGAACAACCAGCCACAATGCGGCGCCACCAAAAAGCCCGTGCCACAAGCTGTGCCAGGCGCGTTGCCAACGCCGGCGGCCTGCTGTTTTTTCAAGGGTGCCCTGGATGACTTGGATTTCGCTCATGGCCCGGCTTTAAGGTGCGACAGCAACAACAGTTTGGCGAGCGAAAAGTTGTTGTTGCATCATTGTTGCGTCCGGTGAATTTGACCCGCCAGACGGGAAAACGTTCCGAAAAATTGAGGGGGTTGTCAGTGGTCAGTGGTTCGTAGTGCGTGGCTGCTCAACCGGTCGCGGCCGGGACACAAAGGGCGGAACCGGGAAGCCTTTGCCGTTGTCACGGCTATCAACCAACGACCCGCAACCAACAACTTGCACCTCACTGCCGTTCGTATTCACCTTTGCCAAGCCGCTTCAGGACCGTGAAGCCGGCCCTCTTGGCGTCGGAAACAGAGAGCGGCTTCAGCTTGGTCGGCGAATGGAATGCGGAGATGACCTTGCGCACGGGCTTTTTGCAGGCCGGGCATTGAGTCAACGGCGTGGCGCTCAACGGCCGGCGCAGCGTGAAGGCGCCGCCGCACACCTTGCATTCGCCTGAGCACAATTCGTATTCGTAAATGGGCATGGAACATCTCGACTTACGGACTTACGATTCCAGATTTTCCACGATTCTTCAACTTCCTTCCAGACTATATCGCCCGTTGAAAACCTTGAACTTGCGCCGGCGGTTTCATTTAATCACCGCGTGCCGACCAAAGTCATCGCGATTGCCAATCAGAAAGGCGGCGTGGGCAAGACCACGACGGCGGTCAGCCTGGCGGCTTGCCTGGCCGCGGTTGGCAGACGCGTCCTGCTTGTCGATCTCGACCCGCAGGCCAACGCCACCAGCGGATTCGGCATTGAAAAAACGGAGGGCGCGAGCGCCTATCGCCCCCTGCTCGGCGAAGGCGCGTTGGAAGAAAAAATCCAGCGCACGGCTTACGAACGGCTCGAGATCATCCCGAGCGAAGTCGATATGTGCGGCGCCGAGATTGAAGTGTCGCGACTGGAAAACCATCTGCACCGCCTGCGTCAGACGCTCGAACCGTTGCGCGCGAGCGAGCGGCATGAGCTGATTGTGGTCGATTGTCCGCCTTCGCTGGGGATTCTCACGCTCAACGCCTTCGCGGCGGCGGATTACCTGATCGTGCCGCTCCAGTGCGAGTATTACGCGCTCGAAGGCATTGCCATGATCCATCGACTCCTGAATCAATTGCGCGGATCGGGCGCGAACCCGAACCTCGAGTTGCTGGGCGTGCTCATGACGATCGCACCAGGTGGTCGGCGAAGTGCGCCAGCATTTCGGCCCGGTGGTTTTCGACACGGTGATCCCCCGCACGACACGCCTGGCCGAGGCGCCCAGTTTCGGCAAACCGATCATTTACTACGACAAATACAGCACCGGCGCCGCGGCCTACCAGGTGTTGACTCAGGAAGTATTGGCGCGGCTGAAACTTTAGAACAAACTTTGACGGAAGAAGCCCGAATGACGAATGGATTGGCCGCTCGGCGAGCGCGGGCCCTTCGGATTTGGCGTTTCGTCAATCATTCGTAATCCGTAATTGGTAATCGGTTTTTCCCGGGAAATCTGCGTCCTTTACACCCGGCTGGATTTTTCCGAAGCTGCGGCACTCTTTTATGGCCAGGCCAATTGCGGAAATGGAGATCGAGAAGGTCACGATGGAACTTCCGGACACCAAAACGATCCGGCTGAAGTGGCCTGAGGGTTACGATCCGGACTTCAAGACCGGCCAGTTCATCACCCTGTACTGGCCGGACACTCCCACTTACAAGCGCGCCTACTCGCTCTCGTCCTGTGCGCTCGACCGCGGATCCTTCGAGACGACGGTCAAGCGCGACGGCAAGATGGGCACGCGCATCGTCGATTGGGCGAAGGTGGGCGACAAAATGTTCGTCATTCCGCCCACCGGAAAGTTCCTGCCGGTTTACGAACCGAACAAACATTTGATTTGCATTGCGGGCGGCTCGGGGGTGACGCCGTTCCGCGCTTTCGTCCGGGAAGCCACCCGGCGCAAGCTGGAAACAAAGATCACGATTCTTTACAGCGTCCGCACCACCAACGACATCATTTTCAACGATGAATTCCACAAGCTGGAGTTGGATAATCCGCAGTTCGACTTTTACGTAACCTGCACGCGCTTGCATCCGCAGGACCCCTGGACCGGCCGCCGTGGGCGAATCACCCCCGAGTGGGTCAAGGAACACATTCACGATCTGGCGCACACCGTCTTTTACGCCTGCGGCCCCAATGAACTGGTCGAATTCGCCGAGCACCTTGTCCTGGTCGAACTCAAGGTGCCCAAGGAACAGATGAAAACGGAGAAATGGGGTTAGGCAGGTGGCGGGTTGTGGGTTGCGGGTTGACCGGGCCAGCCGAGGGCGCCGACCCGCAACGCGCAACGCGCAACCGGCAACCCACGACGAAGTATGTTAAAACGCACGCCTCTGTTCGCCGCGCACCAGAAACTGGGTGGTAAACTCATCAATTTCGGCGGCTGGGAAATGCCGGTTCAATACACCAGCATCCTCGACGAACACCAGGCTGTGCGCACCGCCGCCGGCCTCTTCGACATCTCCCACATGGGCGAGGTGCTGGTGAGCGGTCCGGACGCGGAGACATTCCTCAACCAGACATTGACCAACGACGCCCGCAAACTCGACGTCGGCCGGGGTCAATACACCCTCATGTGCAACGAACGCGGAGGGGCCATCGACGACCTCTACGCTTATCGCGTCGGGTCCTTCGACTTCCTGCTCATCGTCAATGCCTCGCGCATTGAAGAGGACGTCGCCTGGCTCCGGAACCAACACCCCGCATGCGCACGCCGCGGCGGTGTCGAACTCAAGAATGTCTCGGACGCCTTCGGGGCGGTCGCCGTCCAGGGCCCGCGCGTGAAGGAGTTCATCGACCGCTGTTTTCCCAGGCCACCGGGCTCCCAGTCCGTCGCGGCGCCCGCTTCCAGCCTGCAGAAGAACGATCTCGACCTTTTCGAGTTCGGTCACTCGATGGTCCACGTCGCCCGCACCGGCTACACCGGCGAAGACGGTTTTGAAGTCATTGCCCCGGCGGGAACCATCGAGGCGATCTGGAACAAAATCCTGGAAAGCGGTCAACCCTTCGGCCTCAAACCGTGCGGCCTCGGCGCGCGCGACACCTTGCGAACCGAGATGGGCTATCCCCTCTACGGCCACGAACTCAACGAAACCGCCACCCCGATCGAGGCCGGCCTCGGATTCTTCGTCGCGCTCGACAAGGGCGAGTTTGTCGGCCGCGCGGTCCTGGCCGAACAAAAGGAAAAAGGGGTCAGCAAGAAGTGCGTCGCGTTCAAAATGACCGACAAATGCGCCCCACCCCGGCCGAATTACCCGGTCTGGAGCGCGGGCACCGGGGCAAAACCCATCGGCGAAGTCGTCAGCGGCACCCAAAGCCCGTCGCTGGGCATCGGCATCGGCATGGCTTACGTGCCACCGCAGTTCGCGAAGGCGGGCACAGCCATCGGAATCGAAATCCGCGGAAAACGTTTCGCGGCCGCCGTGGTTTCCAAGCCGATTTACCGCAAACCGACGACGAGATGAAGGCGGAGAAGGCGCGGAAGGCGCAAATTTTGTTTCCTTTTCTGCGCCTTTTGTGCCTTTTTGTGGCTGAAATTCCAAGCGCATTATGACTCACGTTCCTCCGGACCTCAAATACGCCAAAACTCACGAATGGGTGCGCCTCAGCGGTGACACCGCCGTGGTCGGCATTACCGATCATGCCCAACACGAATTGACCGACGTTGTGTTCGTTGAATTGCCCACGGTGGGACGGCAAGTGAAAGCCGGCGAGGCCTGCGCGGTGGTGGAATCGGTGAAAACGGCCAGCGACATCTACTCCCCGGTCAGCGGAGAGATCGTGGCGGTCAACAAGGCAGCGGAGGACAATCCGGCGTTGGTCAACACCGAACCTTACGGCGGCGGCTGGTTCTACAAAATCAAACTGAGCGATCCGTCGGAACTGAACAACCTTCTCTCACCGGAGTCTTACACGGCGCAGATCGGTCAATAATCGCGATGCTTTTCCTGAGGGCGGTGTCCTGCCGCTGACGTTGGGAGAACCGGACCACCGTTCCCTCTTTGGCGTGGCCGGCCCGCTCCGACCGGCCTCCGTCCTTCGCAGGGTTTGTCGTTGCGCAATTCCACTGTTCCGTCAAAATGACAAGGCGTTGTGCGGTGATCTGAAAATTTGCCGGCCGGTGAAAATGAAAAAATTCCTTCCCATCGTCCTGGCGTTTGCGACGGCGGCGGGTCTCGTCCGCAGCGAAGAAAAAATCGCGCTGCTCAAAGCCGGTTCAAAAACCTTCACCAACGTGGTCGTGCTCGACCGTTCGCCTGTCGAGTTGACCATCAAACATGCCGGAGGCCTGGCCACGTTGAAACTCAAGGAACTGGACGGAGAATATCAAAAGAAGTTCGGCTACGATCCCGCCAAAGCTGCGGAGCTGGAGAAAAGCAGGGCACCTGCCCCCGTCGCCGCGGCAGTGGCGGGGCCCGAAATGGTTCAAAAGGACTACCCGCTTCGCGACAGGGGCAGGCTCTTTCTCACGTTTCCCAAAACCTGGACAGACGCCGCCCGGCAATCACCCGCGTCGTTGCCGCCGGGGCTGACGGTCCAGTTTTCGCCCCTGGCCGGGAAGGATTTCAAGGTGTTACTGACCGCACTGCCGAACGGGCCGCCTTTGAGCGAGAAAAAGCTGGGACGCGAGGAGCTGAAAGACGTGTTGGAGATGTCGGCCCGGCCCGCCCTGGCCACCGCCGAAGAAAAACAATTGGTGTTCAGCGACCTCAATGGCGCGGAAGTCACCGGCTACTTTTTATCTTTGACGGACACGACAGTCTCCACGGGCGAGCCGCCGTCCGGCAGTTACAAATACTTGACCCTGGGCATCGTGACCTTTGGCGATCTCATCGCCAACTTTACAATCCTCTCGAACACTGCGGACAGCGATGAGAAGAAGGCCGCGATCGAGATGGTCAAAACGGCCCGTCTCAAACAAAACTGAGAGCGACACTTCCCGCGACCGTCATCGTTTGCCGGCCGCTCCCGCGCAGCCGGTCCGTTCCCGGGACACGCGTCGTCCACAGACTGGACAAACGGGCTGTGCGATGCCCCTGGTTTCCGGGGAAAATCGGCCCGGCATGGCGGCTGCTAAGGAGAAGCCTGACACGATGCAGCGCGTGTCCAGAGCGCAAACGGTAGCAACAGCAAAACCGCTCTGAGTGCTCTTTTTGAATCTGCGGGGCCAATCGGTTGAGCTTTTTCCGGTTTGCTCCCAGCCCACCCCGCGCGCGGCTCGCATTCGCGATGGTGCAGCCGCGCGCGCCTTTTTATTCTCATGGGCGGATCGGCTAACCGCGATCCAACGCGCCCCTTGCGGATCAACCGCGTAATTTCCCTTTCCCATTTGCCCGCTTCGCCAGTAGCGTCGGAGGCATGGCCCTTGGGCGCATACTCGTCGATGGCTACAGCCTGTTGCACAACTGGCCGGAGCTCGCGCCGGGCCAGCCGCGCCATTCCGCCGCTGCGCGCGCGGAGCTGATTCACGCTCTGACGCAATACCGCGATGCCATTGGCACACCGATCACGGTTATCTTCGACGGCGCCGGCGCGCCGCCGGGCACGCCGAAAACACTATCCTCGCCCGAACTCGAAGTGTTATACTCACAAGCAGGACAGACGGCCGACGATGTGATCGAACGGGCGGCGCATCGCCTGAGTGAGTTCGGCGAAGTGCTGGTGGTCACTGACGATTACGCCGAGCGGGACACGGTGCTCTCACTCGGCGGCATGGCGTCGAGCTGCCGGAATTTCATTCAGACGGTCGAAAGCACAATGAGCGAGCTGCAACGCGAGCTGAAACATCGCAACCGGAAGGAGCGCGAACGCTTTCGACGCTCACGCTGAATCATGAAACGTCCGCTGACCTTGGTCTGCCTTTTCATCGGCCTGAATTCCTCGGGACAGGAAGCTCCGTCCAAGAACGCCGTCTCCACGGCACGACCCGTTTATCGCTACCTCTTTCTGATCGACACCTCGTCCACAATGTCGCGCCAGAAGGCCATGACGACGGAGACCGTCAGCAAATTGATCCTGAGCAGCATCGCCGGACGCATTCAACCGGGCGATACCTGGGGCCTCTGGACGTTCGATGACCAGATCCGCACCAACGTCTTTCCGGCGCTCAAGTGGGACCCGCGAGTCCGACGCGAGATCGCGGCGGGTGCCTATCGCTTTCTTAACGATCAGCGCTTCAAAAAGAAAAATTGGTCCCTCGAAAAACCGCTGGCCGCGATTAGCGACGAGGCGAAACTCTCCGGCGATCTCACCGTGTTTCTTTTTACTGACGGAAGCAGGCCCGTGAAGGGGACCCCATTCGATAATCCCATCAACGAAATTTTCAAGAGGCACGCCCCCGGCATGCGGAAGGCGAAAAAGCCGTTCGTGACCGTGCTGGTCGCTCAGGAGGGAACATTCGCCGCGCAGGCCGTCAATCCCGGTGGCGAATCGATTTACGTTCCGCGCCTGGCCAGTGCCACCTCGCCGGACCAGGCCAATGCCGGCACGAAGCTGGAAACAACCACGACCAACGCCGGAGCATCGGCGCCCGCGGCGTCAACGAAACCGATGACCGTGGAGGAAATTGCCGCAGCGCTGCGTCAATCCCAGAAAAAACAGACCAACGCCGGCGCCGCCGCTTCGGAAAACCGGTCCGCGGCGGTCTCGAACCCGTCTCCGCCTGCTCCGGAGCCCGCCGTGTTGATCGGGACCGGGCTCGGCGCGCCCGCTGTCAAGAGCAATTCGGCACCGGCCGAAACGAGGGTCGCGGCAGCGCCGAAAAAAGTTGCAAGCGAAGACGACGTCGCGCCGGCGGAAACGACGGCCGATAATGCGCCGGAGACCGCGGAGCTTTCTTCAGCGTCACCCCAAACCGCCCTCCTTCTTCAACCGGAGCCGGCCGCGAATGCCTGGAAATATTTGACTGCCGCCGCGGCGCTGTTGCTGGTGGCGTTGACGCTGGCCTGGTTTTACATTCGCAGTATTCGCTATGTCCCCCGGCCGAGCCTCATCTCGCGTTCAATGGAAAAGGAGAAGAAATAACGGGGCGGTTCATGGGTAGGGAGAACCGTTCGCTGCCCGAACGCTGCTACGCCAACTGCAGCCACACTGTCTTCAAATAGGCCGGCTCAGCGCGCGAAACCGGGAAATCCGGCGGCTGCGGCGCGTAATGTCGGTGGAGAATTTTGCGACCGGCCGACCCCACGGCCGCCGTC
>WNFU01004103.1_pt1 | contig 18799 bp, 12 predicted proteins | sample 5400121 | NCBI WGS metagenome assembly WNFU01 (sample SAMN13153360, study PRJNA577476) | soil metagenome | isolation source: 100 cm soil or saprolite under grassland replicate 1 | place: USA:California | collected 2016-06-15 | reverse complement strand
ATCAACGCAAGGACTTCGACGGTCTCTTCGAAGCGATGGATGGCTATCCTGTTATCATCCGCTTGATCGATCCGCCGCTGCATGAGTTCATGCCCGATGAGGAAAAACTCCTGGAAGAAGTGATCACGATGCGCGTGAAAGGCGAATCGGACGGATTGAAAGATAAAGAAGAATTGCTCAGCGCCATCAAAGGAATGCACGAATCCAACCCGATGATGGGTATGCGCGGCGTTCGACTAAGCATTTACATGCCTGAAATCGTGGAAATGCAGGTGCGCGCTATTTTCGAGGCTGCAGCAGATTGTACATTGCGCGGCATCGTCGTCAAACCCGAAGTAATGATCCCGCTGACCGGCACGGTAAAGGAACTCGAATGGATCCAGCCGAGGCTCGAACGGATCGCTTCCGCGGTTATGGGAGAAAAGAAGGTCAAGTTCGAATATAAATTTGGCACGATGATCGAGATCCCACGTGCCGCTGTCACGGCAGGTGAAGTTGCCGAGCGTGCCCAATTCTTCTCATTTGGCACGAATGACCTGACCCAAATGACCTATGGTTACTCACGCGATGACGCCGAACGCAACTTCCTGATCACTTATCAGGAACAGGGCATCCTCGAGACAAATCCGTTCCAGTCGCTCGATCGTGGTGGCGTGGGCAAACTGATGGATTGGGCAATTTCCGAAGGGCGAAAGACCCGACCCAACCTCGAAGTGGGCATCTGCGGCGAACACGGTGGTGACCCGAGTTCGATTGAATGGTGCCATCTCATTGGCAACAACTACGTTTCCTGCTCACCATTCCGTGTGCCGATCGCTCGCCTTGCGGCTGCACATGCTGCTTTGAAGCACAGACCACAGAAAAAGACGATTGTGGCAAAGAGCAAAGCCAATGGTCGAGCTTCGAAGGCAAATTCAAAAACTGCCAAAAAGACTGTCAAGAGAAAGTAACCAACATAAAACCTGCCCCAATCTCTGGGGCAGGTTTTGTATTGCATCAAAAAGGCCTAAGAACGAAGAAAAAGTGACAAACGTAATTAAATCACCCCAGGAGCGTTCTGTATGCCAGGCTCATTTTCGTATTAGGTTAACCATTTCTTAATGAGACAAAAACTGTATCTTAACATAAAAGATGTTACTTTTCAGAAAGGTCGCCGTCTTGTAATGAATTAACAACGAAGTATCGTAAGATAACTTATAATCGGAACGATGAGAGTGGCATCTTAAATCTCTGTAGATCCATCATCGTGCCCAGAATTTATTTGGAACAGGAGTGGACTTATATGGGCAAAATTCTTGTTGTTGATGATGATCAAGGCACGACCAAACTGCTGGAACTTATTCTATCGAAAGAGGGGTATGAGGTAGTCTCTGTCAATAATAGCTGTGACACGCTCCCCACCGCACTGACGTATGATCCGAATCTTATTCTTCTTGATTTGATCATGCCCAATGGAGATGGCTTTGAAGTTTGCAGGAATGTGCGGGAAAAATCACAGTTCGCCCATACCCCAATTGTCTTCTTTACTTCTGTGGGCGATGTTGAAAAAAAAGTTGTTGCATTCGGAATGGGGGCGAGCGATTACATCGTTAAACCTATCCACCCGCAGGAACTTAAGGTACGGATCAAAGCCTTAATTGGGAATGGCAACGGAAATGGGAATGGAAACCACAGGGGGATATGATGAATGTCCATAAATTTAACCTGGCTTTTGTTTGTGCCTGCCTGCTATTGGATGCTCTCATCCCTCAAAAATATGTTTCTGCAGAAGGTCTGAACTTCGTCGAAATCCCACTGGAAGCGTTTCATGATGAAAAACCTATAGAACTTCAAGGTCTCATCAGTAGTCAGACTCTTAACATCCCCATCCCTCAAAGCTGGCTGGTCAATGAAGGGAATTGGCTGGAAATCAAGATCACAGTAAGCCCTCTTCTGGATTCGGTACGGTCGTCCTTAACAATTTCGCTCAATGGATTCCAAATCAATTCTTACAGGTTTACAAAGATACCTAGCACCAAGCAACGAATTCTTATACCGGCGAATATGTTTACACAGGGGAATAACACCCTGATATTTACCGGAACCCTCCACCTGCCTGATGACACTCAAACGAACTGCCAAAACTGGGATGATCCTTCGCGATGGGTAGCAATCGCTCCGGGTGGACTTCTACACCTATCCTTTGCAAGGCGCGATCTACAAGCTGATCTTTCAAATTTCCCACAGATCCTCGTTGAGCCACTGGAAAAATATCTCCTCCCGGGGGCCAAAAGGCAGACATTGATCGTACTGCCAGAAAACAGCGCCCAAGATGATCTAACATCGTTATCGACCATATCCTATGTATTAGGTAGCCATGCAGATACCAATAATGATTGGCATCCAGAAATTCTGACTGAGAACCAGTTAAACACAAACATTGCGGCTAATCGGAATATTATCTTTATCGGTGGGGCCCCAGTTGAGTTTCAGGATAAGGTACGCAATGACAAAGACTATATTGCCCTCTTCCCTTCTCCGTGGGGATTAGGAAACGCGATCATGATTATTGGCGACCAAAACAGGCAGGATGGCTATAGCCCGGCATTTGTGTTCAGCGATCCTGCGAGAAGCACATTATTGCATGGGAATGTGGCTTATGTAGATCAAAACCCTGTGACCGAACCTCAACCTTTCCAAAACAGTGTTTCGTTCGAAGACTTGGGATATCTTGACCGCACAGTAAAAGGGATCGGCCAACAGAACCTGATTTACAGCTTATATATTCCCTATGACATAGAACCTGCTCTTGTGAAATTAAATCTTGCACTGGTCCATTCTCCAGATTTGGATCTTCTCAATTCATCTTTTACAGTCTACCTAAATGGTTTTAGCATGGCTGGCATTTTGCCCAGTGCCCGGAGTTCGACCGGAGAGCCAATAATTGTGGGCTTGCCTGCTAAAAAATTTCGCCGCGGTATTAATTTCATTCGAGTGGCTTTTGATTTGCATATTCCCTATAGCTCCTGCGAGCGTGCCTTGGAAACGGTATGGGCAACGGTATTGAATAGTTCCTCCCTTGAAATAACTTATCGGAATCGTACCCCTATTCCATCGTTAAAAGACTTTCCCCTGCCATTCAGTGATTATCCTGGCTTTACCTATGTCATTCCAGATCAATATCATCAAAAGGATCTTGACTATATCTCGCGATTATCTTTTATGCTGGGAGCATCTTCTTATCGACCGAACCGTCCACCCGAAGTAAGGACTGCCGCCGACTTTGCGCAGAAGAAGACAGATTATACTAATGTCATTTTGGTGGGTTTACCTCTTGAAAATTCTGTCATCCGCAGTACGAATGATTTATTACCGCAGCCATTTACAAAGGACAACAATTCACTACAGGACGGATATGGAGTGTATCTTCCCACGTCTGAAACAGAGGCGAGTCTTGGCTTGATGCAAATCATGCCCTCTCCCTGGGTAAAAGGAGGAGCTGTTCTAGTCTTGACTGGAAACGATCAGCAGGGACTCGAATGGACATGGGATGTCATTTTGAATCCTGCGCTGCGAGGTAATTTTGCTGGAAATCTGATGGTTGTTGGCTCAGCAAATCGAAGCCATGCATCTGGAGGACTGTCTGCACCAGAAAATCCACAAGCACTTTTTCAACAAATTGCTGATGCAAGTAACATTCCAATCATCGGTCCACTTTTACAAAAGAGTGGCCAGGCATTTATAACACCTGCTTTGATCGCTGTTGGGACCGCTTTGCTCCTCATCATTGGAATTTTATGGATCATCCGCCTAGTAGGAACCAGAAAGATGTCAAAAGCCTTTGAAAAAACAGAGGAAGGTAAAGATGAGGCACGATAACACCCACAGGAACAATCCACCGAATCAAATACAACGACTCTATCTTTCACTATTGGCGTTCGCCGCCAGCATACTTGCTTCCGCGTTAGTCGTCGTTCATACCAACTCTATTCGCACGTTCTCCATCTTTATATTTCTTTTATTTTTCGGTGCTGGCATTATGCTTGCACTAGGACTAGTCCGAGGGGTTCTGGTTGGTCTCTTGATGATTGCAATCTGGATTTCCATCAAACAATTGCTTGGCGCTTGGGAGGAAGTCCGGCTTCTGGACCACCTGCTTGAATTAATTCTGGTGGGACTGACCTTCATCCTTGCCGGCAGATATCATGATTGGCTGCAAACCTTTCTGGATGCTTACCGGGAAAATCAAAATCAATTAAAGCAATTGGATCTCGAAGATAAAACAGTTGGGCTGCTGAAACCCTCAATAGGTGTACTCCGTTTGAATGAAGAAGAAGAACGCTCTGTCCGATATCGCCGTCCGTTTGTTTTGATCTTAGTCATGGTGCGACCAATGACAGATCCTGATTGGGAATCGCATGAAAAGTCAGAATTGATGCGCGCAGTTGGGACAAGCATTAAAGATACAACCCGTGAAACGGATATTCCTTTCCTCGCTACAGGCAACAAAATCGCCATTATCCTGCCTGAAACGGAAACAGGAGGAGCGAATAAAGTTGTGAACAATATCCTGAATCGGATGACAAAAACACAGTTTGTCACTCCATCTGGTAGTTCAAGGTTTATTCAGGCGCGAGCCCAGCTTCGATATGGGTTTGCTGCCTTTTTAGGGTACAGTCTCACAAAAATCAACATCATGGAAGCAGCAGAAAAGTCTTTGCAGCGGAGTCTAGAAATAAATAACGATGATATGTTTCAGAACTTATTTATTGAATGGGAAACATTGGGTGAGCTTGCCCTATCCACCCCATTATTCGAGAAAGTAATTCCCTGATGTATGGAATTCTTGTACTGGCTCTTACTCTTCTCGGCGTGACCATTTCGTGGTGGATCGAACGAAGGGATTACGAACGACGACTTAATAAGTTGAAGATCCGAATCTATGTTAATGGGATTCGGGGAAAATCTACCGTGACCCGTCTCATTGCAGGAGTATTACGGGAGGCTGGAATCCAGACGCTTGCCAAAACGACCGGTAGCGCAGCCATGGTTATTTTGCCAAATGGAGAAGAGATTCCCATCCAACGTCGCAGCTCGCCCACGATTATGGAGTTATTCAATATTGCAAAAGGATATCTGGAAAAAGACACAGAAGCCATTGTTTTTGAAACCATGGCGCTTTTCCCAGCTAACCAGATTGCTTCGCAGGAATTGCTGGTAAAAGGGAATATCAATGTGATTACGAATGTTAGAGAAGATCATCAGGATGTGATGGGCGAGTCGCTGGAAGAGATTGCAGATACTCTATCGCTCATGATCCCCCATGAGGGAATTCTGATTACGGCAGAAGACCGTCCGCACTTGAGGGAAAGGTTGGCGAAAAATGCCGAAGCGCGTGGGAGCCGTCTTGTCTATGCCGATCCGGGCTGGGTCACAGAACAAGATCTCGCGAGATTCAATTATCTCTCCTTCAAGGAGAACATTTCCATCGGATTGGCAATCGCGGATATTTTGGGGATTCCACGTTCGACGGCGATGCGCGGTATGTGGAACGCCCGGCCCGATGTAGGCGTAGTCAACATCCAACGAACGATTTGGAAGAAAAAGGAAATCCTCTGGATTCCTTTATTTGCAGTCAATGACCGTGAGAGCACCATTATTGGTGTAGACGCCCTGCGACCTTACTACGATCAAAATGCTACCCGTATTGGCATCCTCAATAACCGCTACGATCGCGCAGACCGCGCCATGCGGTTTGCAAATATCGCTGCGAATGATCTGGATTTCGATTACTGGATCACCTTTGGTGCGTATGAATCGCAGGTCACAGAGCACATGCTTAAGCTGGGCGTTTCACCCATCCGAATCATTAATATGGGCTTCAGTGTAAATCCGACGCTGGACCAGATCTTCGACAAAATCGCAGACTTGATCAAAGGCGAACAGGGTGTATTGATCGGCCTGGTCAACATCCATACACCTCAGGCCGAGTTGTTACTAGAGTATTTCCATCATCGCCCAGATGCACCAGTTCATGTCCAGGAAGGTGAAGCGTGGAAGCACTACCGTCCGCGCATGGAGCAGACAAAAGAAAGAATGATTGGGCACTTGGCACACCGGAGTTAATAAAATGTATGACTACTCCATTAGTAACGAGCTGGCAAGACTGACGATTATTCTTGGAATTGTGGTTTCCACCATTATTTATAAACGGACCGGACTAACGCTTGGTGGCGTGATTATTTGTGGGTATCTCGCGCTTTTTGTGGGCCAGCCCCTTCATATTATTGTCACGCTGGCGATTGCTTACATCACTTACCAGATTGTCTATAAAATCCTCCAAAAGCGTTTTATGCTCAATGGACGAAAATTATTCGAAATTGAAATTCTGGTTGGTCTGGTCTTTCAGGTGCTATGGTTAACTGTCATTCGACTATTTGGAACGATCAATGTTGACCTGACCATTCTCTATGGTATCGGATTCGTTTTGCCTGGCGTGATCGCGCATGATATGGGGCGCCAAGGAGCTAGGAATACAACAGTCTCAATTCTGCTGGGCGTTTCCATCGTAGCGTTGATTATCTTTCCTTTATCAGCAATTGAAGAACTTTTACCAAATCTTTTCCTGCGTACCTCATCCCCGCTGCTTCGCACTCAGCCCTACACTTATACCTATCCTATACAGCTCTTACCAATCGGCATTATTGTCAGCGTATTTCTTGACCTTTTGGCTTATTCGAAACTTCAAATGCGTTCAGGCGGATTTGTAACGGCTGCCTATCTGGCTTTATTTGCGGCTCGTCCCTTGGATTTGATTTTTGTGATCGTTGCCAGCATCCTCACTTTTATCTTCGTGCAACTTCTTACATCGCGCTATGTACTTGCATTTGGGAGAACAAAATTAGGCATGATGATTCTTTCCGGGGTGGTGATTTCCTGGCTATTGGAAATCGCGATTATTAATCTTACACATGGTAGATTTGTCCCCTGGTCTGGATTCGTCATTATCATGCCCACTATCGCTTCGCTGATTGCGAATGACTTTGCCCGCGAGGGAACCTATTCAACTGTGGTTACGACCTCCTTAGCAACCGCTGGTGTTTGGCTAGTGATGCAAGGTGCAGTATTGATGTTAAACCAGACTCATCTCGAATGGCTATTCCTCACTTGAAGACAAAGTTGGGTCTTTATATGATGAGGACTCCTTCAGTGCTGCCCTCCTTGCTCATCCTGGCAGTTTTCTTGTCTGGCTGTTCGCCTTTGACTGGACAGAGCCAAACGCCTAGCCCTGTTGCATCCCCTCAGCCATTCTTCAATCTGCTACCAAGACCTGACTCACAGCAGCAACCACAAGCAGTGAGTCAGGATTTAGTTGGGCGCGTCGTTGATATGGACGGTCAACCTATACCTGGGGCGACTCTTGAATCATCAAAAAATACCGCAACCAGTGACAAAGATGGCTGGTTTCGCCTCCCTTCGGTGGGACTTCCACAATGGATCAAGGCAACCAGCCCCGGCTTTATCTCTCGTACACGGGCAGCCGCGCCTGGAATTCCGGTACTCTTTCGTCTGACTCCCGATGATGGCAAGACAATTGTTATTCACTTCGCTGGTGATACGATGTTCGGTCGCCGTTTTTTTGATCCCAACGAAGATGATTACACGGCTGACGGGTTACTGCCTCTTGAACCTACTGTTGATGATCATATGAGGTTATTGGTTCCAGTGAAGCCACTTTTGGAAAATGCTGAGTTTACCGTAGTGAACTTGGAAACAACATTGAACAATCCAGCCTTCTTTCCTAAAGCTATGCCCAGACCAGCCATTTTCCATCCTACTACAGCTTATGTTTATGCAAGTCATCCAAACAGTGCGACCGCATTAAAGCAATCAGGCGTAGATATCGTTGATATGGGAAATAATCACACTTACGATATGCTAGAAATGGGATTGAATAATTCTCTTTCTATTCTTGATCAAGCAGGAATGCTTCATTTCGGCGCAGGGACAAACGAAGCAAATGCATGGGCTCCCGTGATGATCTCAGCAAGGGGGCAAACAATCGCCTTTCTTGGATGTACCACTCTCAGAATTCCCCTTAAAACCCCGATAAGAAATGATATACCTTATGTAGCTTCGGATGTGCTGAGGAAAGGTGGTGCCGCCTACTGCGCCGAGTCGCGCTTACGTTCGGAGATCATCAAGGCAAAGCAACAAGCAGATATTGTTATCGTCATGATTCATGGCGGCACGGAATACGATCCAACCCCAACCAACAAGATAACCTATCTGACCGAAATTGCTAGGCAAGCAGGTGCCACTCTAATCATCAATCATCAACCACACGTAATCGGCGGATTTTCATTAAGAGATCAATCATTGATTGCATGGACGATGGGTAGTTTTCTCTCAGATCAAACGATATGGCCAGCCCTTAAATCTTATATATTGGCTGTTTATTTGCGAGAGGGAAAAGTCGTCAGAGCATATATCGAACCATTGATGCTCGACGATTTTGTGCCTCACGGTGTGACCGATGAACTCGCAGATTACGTTGTTCGGGACGCGGCAGGCCAAATGCTAGGTGCGTTTATTATGGAAAGCGGTGCGATGGAAATAGATCTTGATGGTCGCGCCCTTCAAAAAACAAATATCCAGTCAATGGACGGCGGATCTGCATCTGGGGAAATTATTGCAATTCCGCAATCGCAATGGATTTCGGATTTCAAAGGAACGGGTGAATTATCGCTGGGCCGTGACCTGCTCTGGGTTGGCGGATTTGAAAATGATGAAATAGATTCTGCCTTACACGGAGCTCCTCTTTGGGATCTGGAATCGGGCAGTATCCGAATTGGACGCGACTACGCGTATGAAGGAGAGACAGGCATTCGTTTGACCAGAGATGTTAACGACGTCAATGATGCCGTAACGACCAATCTACATCGGGTTTGGGTTGATCGCTATTCAAATCTAAGCATTACAGGTATGGTACGCCTGAGTCAAGGAGTTGCTACTCAAGTCCAATTGAGCTGGTATTCAGCAACCTCCGGGCCATCCTTCTTAAAAGATGTCCAACCAATCGAGGTTCAATCTTACGGTAGTTGGCAACCTTTCCGTCTTGATGTGCAGGTACCAAGCAAAGCTGTGGCATTAGGTTTGTATCTCAGGTTGAAGCCTCCTGACAAAGGGACAGTTACAGCCGATTTCGATAATATTCGTATCATTGAATGGGCCAACCCGCAAGCGCAGTTTAGCCCTCTCTATAATTATGCCTTGCTTACTGGCTCTGGAGATCTAACGTTTGCTCAAGATATTCTGCCCGGGGCGGAGTACTGGCTCGCTGACCCTTTGATCGATCCGAACAAGTAGAATGAATAAAGAAACGGATTGCATTAACACACTTGATCATCATTGGAATATTCCTACAATGATTCGTTTGGTGCTCTCACGGCTCCTCATATTATCTCTCCTTCTGTCAGGCTGTTCAACCTTAACTGAACAATCTATGCCTACTGCAACAGTCATTCCCACGCCATTGCCTCCAAAATACAACTTTACCGGGCGTGTGGTTGATATGGATGGCAACCCAATAGAAGCCGCGCGGGTGAATTCTCAAACCAATCATACAACAAGCAACCATGATGGCTGGTTTGATCTTCCAAGCGGAGGCATGCCTGAATGGATTACAGTCAAAAGCGAGGGCTTTATCTCTCGTACGCGTGCAGCCGCTCCGGAAACCCCAGTGCTGTTTCGTCTTACTCCTGACGATGGCAAAACACTCGTCATCCAATTCGGTGGAGACACCATGTTTGGCCGACGTTTTTTCGATCCTAATGAAGATGGCGACACTACAGATGGCTTGTTGCCTATTGAGCCAACTGTGGATGATCATATGAAATTGTTGGCACCAGCTAAGCCTCTTATAGAAAATGCCGATTTTACAGTCGTGAATCTGGAAACCACGCTAAGCGATCAGGCATACTTTTCCAAGAGAGATTCACGACCAGTCGCCTTCCATTCCACTGCTGATTATGTATATGCGAGTAGCCCTAAGAGTGTGATGGCGCTGAAGCAATCTGGCGTAGATATCGTCGATATGGGAAACAATCACAACTACGATATGTTGGAAGCGGGATTAAACAATTCCCTTTTAACCCTAGATCAAGCAGGTATGCTCCATTTCGGTGCGGGGATAAATGAAGCCAATGCCTGGACGCCGGCTATTATCTCATCGAAAGGGCAGACAATTGCCTTTATTGGATGCACAACTGTCAGAATCCCCTCCAGCTCGGTTACAAAAGATGATGTGCCATACGTAGCATCAGATGTACTCAAGAAAGGTGGCGCGGCGTTCTGCTCAGAAGGCCCCTTGCGTTCCGCGATCATCAAGGCAAAACAACAGGCAGATATGGTTGTTGTGATGATCCATGGCGGCGAGGAGTACAATCGCAGTCCAATCAACAAAATCACTTATCTCACCGAAGTTGCGAGACAAGCGGGCGCCACGCTGCTGATCAATCATCATACACATGTTGTGAGTGGGTTTTCGTGGAAAGATTCATCATTGATCGCCTGGAGCATGGGCAACTTCCTGTTCGACCAGATTGTATGGCCATCCTTTGAATCCTACATGCTTGCTGTCTATTTGCGGGAAGGGAAAATTGTGAGAGCGTATGTTGAACCGTTGATCATTGACGGTTATCTGCCTCATGGGGTGACGGATGAATTAGCAGATTACGTTGTTCGCGGCGCGGCGGGTCGCGAGCCCGGTCCTTTCATCATGGAGAGCGGGGCAGTGGAGCTCGACTTGAGTGGGCGTGCCATTCAAAACAGTTATGCCCAAACTATAGACGGCGGTATGGAACCTGGCATGATAATTCCCATCCCCCAGGCACAATGGATTTCAGATTTCAAAGGAGCAGGTAAATTGCTGCTGGGCCGCGACCTGCTATGGATCGGTGGATTTGAAAATGATGAAGTGGAGGCTGCTTCACATGGGGCACCACTCTGGGAGCCGATTCTGGGCAGTGTCCAGTTCGGACAGGACTACGCATATGAGGGTGCAACGGGCATCCGCTTGACAAGAGGCTCCGATGGCATCAGTGATGCTGTGACAACGAATCTTCATCGAGTTTTAGTAGATCCATTCACTGACTTAAGCATTACAGGAATGATACGAATAGATCAAGGAGGCACGGCTCTTGTCCAGTTGAGCTGGTATGAAGCAAGCTTTGGACCCTCCTTCTTGAAAACGGTAGTGCCGATTGAAGTTCGATCAGATGGCACTTGGCAAGCTTTCCGTTTCGATGCACGAGTACCGAAAAACGCGGTGGCATTGGAGGTGTATTTGAGATTAACACCTCCCGATGAAGGAACAATCAATGCTGATTTCGACGACATTCGTATCATTGAATGGGCCAACCCCCAACTGCAATTCAGCCCACTCTATAATTATGCCCTGCTGACTGGCTCGGGAGAATTGACATTCACACAACAAATTCTGCCCGGTGCTGAACCATGGCTTACTGCGCCTTATGCTGATCAAAGAAAGTAGGTTGTTAGATCAGCTTCAACCCATTTTCTTCACCTCAACAGCAGCTTTAATAGAACCATATGAATCATAAAATACGAAGGCGCACATGCCAATTGCATATACTTTTCTCATATTATCGGTAATCATGATGCTGTCACTTGTAGGTTGCACACCTCATCAAAATCCGGCCTCTCCGCCGCCTCCAACTTCTTACCTCAGCCTCACCCCTACTGCCTGGCCAGTTCTTGACACGATCAAGGGAAGTTTTCGGAACCAGATTAGCATTTTAGAAAACAACATGCCACTTGCGAAGAGTGAGGGCTATGTGATACCTACATCCCAAGAACAAGCCAACTTTGCCAAATTAGTCTTGATGATGAGCCAGGATCAACTGGCGGGCGCTATTGATCTTGCTATCGAAAATAATTACACACTGAATTATTATGTAGATCGCGGCGATGACTATGCAGTGAGTTATCTCCTGCGAGAGCAAAGACCCATCCAAAAGGGCTGGGGACTCTATGCCTTCCGCCTGGATTCTACGAGCAACATCATTATCGAAGCACCTCATCCCCTCTACGACAAGAGGACACCCTCGGTTGCGCTTGATATTTATCGTGCGCTGGATGCTCGCGCCCTTTTGATTGCTGGCGCGCATCGAAATGCAAATCGTGATGGATCAGCGGATGTCGCACATGCCACAGAGAGTATCTTTCAGTCTGTTCATATCGCCTTATCTCAGGAAATACAAACCGCGTCGAGCGATGTGATCATCCTGCAAATTCACGGGTTTCATACCAGCAAGCATGAGGGTTATCCTCAGGTAGTATTTGGCCTTGGAGAGAAACCCCTCCCCACGGAAGTGGCTATTGCCCAAAAAATAAAGGTTGCACTGTCTGAGCAGGGAATTAGCGCTGGTTTATGCATTGGCATTGAGAGCAATTTACAAGATTTGTGTGCAAAAACGAACGTGCAAGGCTCAGTTACGAAGGAAGGCGCATTCATTCATATTGAACTTGACGAAACTATTCGCAAACATGATGATGCACTTGTCGCAGCTCTTGTGCAAGTTTTTGGTAATTGATCATCCAGGCCAATCATCGCCATATCCATGCACGATTGAATTAATCGAGACCTGGTCATAAATCAAATGGCCTTGATAAAGGCCTTCAAGCCGATATTCAAATCCAAGCTATGTTGAAAGCGATAGAGCAAGGCAAGCTGGTAGACGAAAATGGCCCCCAAAGCAAAGCGTTGCGTGTTAATCAGTCCTTTGGTGGGCCCTTGTCCATGTCCATCGAAGATGCCTTTGAAATGTTCGTTGAAATTTTCGATAGCGATGGAACAGAGTTTGTGAAAGAGGCGGCGCACGCGGCATTAAGGCATCGTCCGCAGAAGAAAACAACGACGCCAAAAAAGAAAGTAGCCAAAGCGAAGCCTGGTAAAAAGATAGTGAAGATTAAGCATCCGAAGAAGTAAAGGTAAGCTCTTTGTTCAGCCGCTAAGCCCCTGAGCAAGCACTGATGGTTTGAATAACACGAAGGAACCCTGCAGATAAATATCTGCAGGGTTCCTTTTTATGGTGAATGTCTGTAAAATGGAGAATAGACATTCTAAAGGAGAGATTCATGCCAACTAGTGAAATCCCTTTGATCCCGCGAAAACTTTTATTTGGTAACCCTGATAAGACCCAGGCGCGCATCAGCCCGGATGGAAAGCAGTTGAGTTATCTCGCCCCGGTCAACGGCGTGCTCAATGTCTGGGTTGGACCGGTTGGCGATCCTGAGGCTGCCAAGCCGGTGACCAACGACTCCAATCGCGGCATTCGCTTTTACCGATGGGCATACACCAGCAAACATATTCTCTATATTCAAGATAAGGGTGGTGATGAGAATTGGCGCATCTATGGCGTAAACCTTGAAACGGATGAAGTGACCGATTACACACCCATCGAAAAGGTCAATGCTCGGATCGAATCGCTCAGCCCGCATACACCGGATAAAGTGGTCATTGCCCTGAATGACCGTAATGAACGAGTGCATGATTTACACATCCTTGATTTGAAGACAGGCAAGCGGACTCTGCTGATCCAAAATGATGAAGGCTTCCTCGCGTACACACTGGATGACAGATATCGCGTTCGTATGGGCTCGCGTATGACTCCCGATGGCGGCATGGACATTATGACACGCAAAGAAGACAATACTTGGGAATTATTCGCACATGTTCCCATGGAAGATATGTTAACCACGCAGGTCTTTGGCTTTGAAGCTTCGGGGCGATATATGTATCTCGCCGACAGTCGCGAGCGAAACACTTCTGCTTTGACGCAATATGACACACAGACCAGTGAATTCAAACTGTTGGCAGAAGACCCACGTGCCGATCTTTCGGGAGTGATCATCCACCCTACAGAACGGCGTGTGCAAGCGGTTTCGTTCACATACGAACGCAGGCATTGGCAGATTTTAGATTCAGCCATCCAAGCCGATCTTGATTTTCTCGCGACCGTGGAGCGCGGCGAGATCGACCTATTCAGCCGCACGCTGGACGATCAATATTGGATGGTCGGATATTCAATAGATAATGGTCCCCTGCGTTACTATCATTATGACCGAACCGCACGCAAGGCGACCTTTCTATTTTCAATCCGAAAGGATTTGGAAGGCAAACCACTTGCCAGTATGCAATCGGTGATCATCAAATCGCGCGACGGACTCACTCTGGTCAGCTATCTCACGCTGCCCCCTAACCATGATATTAATGGAATGGGGCGCCCAACCCAGCCTCTGCCAATGGTCTTGTTCGTCCATGGTGGACCTTGGGGACGCGACGTCTGGGATTTCAATCCCTATCACCAATGGTTAGCAAACCGTGGCTATGCCGTGTTGAGCGTGAACTTCCGCGCCTCCACCGGGTTTGGCAAGGCATTTACCAATGCGGGCAACAAGGAATGGGGCGCGGCAATGCACAACGACCTGCTCGACGCAGTGGAATGGGCGGTGAAAGAAGGAATTGCCGAGCGAAATTCCATTGCCATTATGGGTGGCAGTTTTGGTGGTTATGCCACACTCGCCGGGTTGACTTTCACACCGGACGTCTTTGCCTGTGGCGTGGATATTGTAGGACCATCGAATATGATCACATTGCTTGAAACTATCCCACCGTATTGGACGCCCATGTTGGAAATGTTGGTTTCGCGTATGGGCGATCATCGAACTGAAGAGGGACGCGCATTCCTCAAATCTCGTTCACCGCTGACGTATGCGGATCGAATTTGCAAGCCATTGTTGATCGGTCAGGGTGCGAATGATCCGCGTGTAAAACAGGCAGAGTCGGATCAAATTGTGCAAGCGATGCAAGCAAAGAATATTCCAGTAACATACGTGCTGTATCCCGATGAAGGGCACGGGTTCGCCCGACCAGAAAATGATTTGTCGTTCTCAGCAGTGGCAGAGATATTCCTGGCTGGTATATTGGAAGGTCGCTTTGAGCCAATTGGGCATGACTTCAACGGCGCAAGCATCACTGTTCCAATTGGTGCGGAACAAGTCTCGGGGTTGGCGGAGGCTTTACAGAAAAAGTAGGGGTGATCCATTTGTTTATCAAGCATATGATTTAGCCAGTCCATTTCTTTGATGAGACCCGCGAGCAAACCAACCGCAATTGATTATCGAAAACCACATTCCATAGGTTCATACTCCACAATAACGCCAAGAGAAAATGTTGTGCCCTCCATCTTGTCTAACTTAATAGAGACTATAAAACACAAAAGAAGGATATGCTTTTGAAGCACATCCTTCTTTTTGATTTAACCTTGCAAGTGCTTACCGAACTCTGATTACTTGTCCAACATAGATCAAGTTGGGGTTTTTGATGTTCGGGTTGAATGCCAGTAGACTTTCAACCGTCGTTCCAAATTTGTTGGCGATAATTCGAAGCGTATCGCTCCTCTGGACTGCATAAGTCGAGACACCGGCTGGGATTGCGATCGCCTGTCCAACATAGATCAGATTCGGGTTCGTGATCTGTGGATTGACCTTAAGGATCGCGTCCACGCTGGTATTGAACCTTGCAGCGATCTTACGCAGCGTGTCACCGCTTTGTGCATAGTAGAGCTGTCCATTCGCAGGAGGCGGGTTTGTTGGCGGAGGTGTGGACGGAACGCCGCGCCCGGAGGGCACAACCAAACGCTGACCTTCGTAGATCAAGTTGACATTACTAATGCTTTTGTTCAGTGAAAGCAGGGTATCAACCGATGTCCCAAAGCGACCTGCCAGTGATTTCAACGTATCACCCCGAGCCACAATATAGGTATCGTAACCGTTATCGCCATATAGAATAGCACCTGGAAGAAGCAAAACCTGATTGGGGTAGATCAAGTTACCCCAGCCAATCTCGGGATTCGCCAACCGCAGAGCCGCAACACTGGTTCCACAGCGATCAGCGATCTTTCGCAAGGTATCGCCACTGACCACGGTCACGCTGGTGCCGCACTGCCCCATAAGTGCTGGTGCGGCAAAGGCGGAGCTGGTGGATGCAAACGATGCAAGCAACACCGAGAGCAGAACAAATAATTGTAAAAATTTTTTGGTGTTCATCGAAACCTCCATTTCGTTGTTAACCTGAAAGACAGATGAACTTCGATATATAAAAGTTCCCCAAAACCCGCACGCAGTACTTAATTCCTACCTTTTGAAGCCTTTTGGCACCTCTGCGAATCCATTGAGAGGCAGGTCAATGAAAGTGAGTTATACTTATAAAAAATCTTCAGTCCACAAACACGGGGCTTGTGAAGCACTGATAATAACTCTCGGAGAACAAAATGGACACTATCATCGAAAGCATCTCTGCACTAGAAATCCTTGATTCGCGCGGCAATCCCACGGTCGAAGTGGAAGTCGCGTTGGCTGATGGCTCGTGGGGACGAGCGGCTGTTCCTTCTGGCGCCTCGACAGGTGTGCATGAAGCCCTTGAATTACGGGATGGCGATAAGAAACGCTATCTTGGCAAGGGTGTATCGAAAGCGGTTGCCAACGTCAATGGCGTGATCGCAGACGCATTATTTGGCTGGGATGCAGCCGAACAAAAAGCCATCGATGCGGAGCTTCTCTCGCTCGACGGAACGCCAAATAAATCCAAACTCGGCGCAAATGCAATTCTAGGTGTAAGCCTCGCCGTCGCAAAAGCAGCGGCAAATTCATTGGGCTTGCCACTCTATCGTTATCTGGGCGGCGTATATGCGCACGTTTTGCCTGTTCCCATGATGAACATCTTGAACGGTGGTGCACATACTGCCTGGCAATCCACTGATATGCAGGAATTCATGGTCATGCCGTTCGGCGCGCCTACGTTTACAGAAGGTGTGCGCTGGGGTGCAGAGGTCTATCACGCCTTGAAATCCGTGTTGAAGGAAAAAGGATACGCGACACTCGTTGGCGATGAAGGCGGCTACGCTCCTGCGTTGAAAGCCAATAACGAAGCAATTGAGGTCATTCTCGCCGCCATTGAGAAAGCTGGCTTCAAAGCTGGGCGCGGCTTGGATGTCGCTATTGCGCTCGACCCCGCGGCCTCGGAGCTTTACGAAGAAGACACCAAGACCTATAACCTTCGCAAAGAGGGCAAGAAACTGACTGGCGAGGAGATGGTTGAATTTTGGAAGAAATGGGTTACCGATTACCCGATCGTTTCCATCGAAGATGGGCATGCACAGGATGATTGGTCGTCATGGCAACTCATGCAAAAGGAATTAGGCGACAAGATCCAGATCGTTGGTGATGATCTTCTTGTGACGAATCCCGAACGCGTTCGCCGCGGCATTCAGGATAAGACTTGTAACGCCCTGCTGGTAAAACTAAATCAAATTGGCTCACTGACCGAAACCATCGAGGCCGTGGACATGTGTCATCGCGCTGGTTGGCGCGCAGTCACGTCTCATCGCTCAGGCGAAACTGAAGATGCGACCATCGCCGATCTTGCCGTGGCACTCAATACAGGTCAGATCAAGACCGGTGCGCCAGCACGTTCAGACCGTGTGGCGAAATATAACCAGTTGATCCGCATCGAAGCGGAACTGGGTGACACAGCCAAATACGCGGGCTGGGATGCTCTAAAGTAAAAACGAGACTACTCCTTCAGGGATGTCCCTGAAGGAGTAATTTTTTGGGGGAGGAATCAATGCCTAACAACGATAACGTAAAACAATATTTGGCTAATCGACAGAAAGAGATCGACGGAGCTGCATTATATTCTGTCTTGGCTGAAACGGAAAAACAGCCGCAGATGGCAGAAGTCTACAAAAAGCTGGCAGCCAGTGAAGAAAAACACGCCGCGGCCTGGGAGAAAAAACTGAGGGAATTGAAAATATCCATTCCACCGCCCAGACCCACCTGGCGCGCGGCCATGATGATCTGGCTCGCAAAACGATTCGGTTCACAGTTCATATTGCCGACCATCACAAGCAACGAAAAAGCAGATAGTCAGGCATATGATGGTCAGTCTGACGAGGAAGCTAAGGAATTTTCACTGGATGAAAAATCCCATGCGCGCCTGCTTTCCATGGCATCGCACTCAACTGGCGGCTTGCCGGGTGGATCTGTCGCACAACTAGAGGGACGTCACAAAGCGGGTGGCGGCAACGCTTTACGCGCGGCGGTGCTTGGTGCCAACGATGGACTTGTCTCCATCCTGAGTCTCACGATGGGCGTAGCAGGCGCAACAAATTCAAGACCAGCTATTTTGATCGCGGGTTTGGCAGGTGTTCTCGCAGGTGCGGGATCGATGGCTTTGGGCGAATGGCTCTCGGTGCAAAGCTCGCGTAAACTCTATGAACATCAGATCAAAATCGAAGCAGAGGAGATCGCAAATAGTCCGGAGGAGGAACAGGAGGAGCTTGCGTTAATTTATCAGTCGAAGGGATTGCCTGAGGATCGCGCCAAAGAACTCGCCTCTCATATGATGGCGGATAAGGGAAGTATCCTCGATACACTGGCGCGTGAAGAATTAGGGATTGATCCCGAAGAACTCGGCGGCTCAGCTTATGAAGCCGCGATCACATCCTTCTTTCTATTTGCATTTGGCGCTTTCTTTCCGATCCTGCCCTACCTCATTTGGAGCGGGACAACAGCCATTATCCTCAGCCTGATCGTCAGCGCGATCGGCTTGTTCATCATCGGCGCAGCAATCACCTTAATGACAGGTCGAAGCGTTTGGTTCTCCGGCTCGCGTCAAGTCTTAGTTGGCATTGCCGCTGCGACACTAACGTATGGTGTAGGAAAGCTGATTGGC
>WNFU01007407.1_pt1 | contig 18805 bp, 20 predicted proteins | sample 5400121 | NCBI WGS metagenome assembly WNFU01 (sample SAMN13153360, study PRJNA577476) | soil metagenome | isolation source: 100 cm soil or saprolite under grassland replicate 1 | place: USA:California | collected 2016-06-15 | reverse complement strand
CGAGCCCTCACTCTGCTCCTCGACGAGATCAACCAGACCCCGCCCCACATTCCCGGCGACCCCCGACCACTGACCTACACCCTCAAACCATGATCAACCTAAACAAACCCGACGACCCGACTTCCGGAGGTCTGAGACTCCTCCCTCGCCCGTTGCGAGGTCGGTTCGTCCAGGGGTAACACACTGGAAGACCATTGCCAAAAGCAAAAACGGCGTTTGCAAGGTAGAGGCACCTCCGCTGGGAGTCCTCCGGACATCATGCAACTTATCGATCGTTCCGCCGGGAGTACTCAGAGAGGCGCGCTGCCAAGATGACCACTGACCCTCGACCAACGGAGTTCTCCGAGCAGCTCGACACGGCGGCGCTGCGCCGAGCCGCTGCAGACGAAGGGCTACCGGTCAGCGACCGGTTGCTGGAGACCCTGCGCCGCGATGGCCTGGTACCCCGCCCGACCCGGGTCGGCTATCGCGGGCGCAGCCCGGTATGGGCGTACCCGGCGGTCGCCGTCCCGCAACTGCTGGCGCTGCTGCGCTGGCGCGAGCAGACTAAGGATCCGGACGCCCTGCGCCTGATCCTGTGGGTCGAGGGGTACCAGATCCACACCTCGGACGTACGCGCGGCGCTCGTGCGGTGGTGGGAGAGCGCGACCGCCATGGTTGACCGGGAGTTCCGCGCCCGAGCCGAGCGCTTGGGCTTGGACCCGGATCGGGACGAAGACCGGCCTGCCGTCCTTCAGGAGATGTCGCGCGAGCTGACGGCCAAGCGTGGCCCCCGCTCGATCCCTCGCCGGGGCCGGATACCCGCTGCTGAGCGTGCTCACGCGATGGACGTGATGCTGCGGCGGTTCCTGCTTGACCTTCCTGCTGACGGTGATGTTGAGCAGGAGGCTCAGAAGATCGAGAAAGTCCTTGGCATCGCGAAGGGCCGCATCACCACGATCCCGGGCAGCGGACCCTGGCTGACCGGCCCGGCAGCGTCGCTACTCGACGCGGCCGACATTATCGCCGTGCCTCGGCTACTCGAAGCGGCCCTGTAGCTGCCGAGAATTACGTCCGTGCTGGTCAAGCGGCGTGTTCGTACTCGTGCAGGAGGCCGCCGAGACGGTCACGGCAGTGGATGCGTAGGTGGGCGAGCTGGTCGTGGTTGGTGATCGGTTCGGGCAGTGGCGCCAGCGGTCGGGCGTTGTTGATGCCCTGATGGGGCCGGTGCGTGTTGTAGAACGTCTCGTATTCGCGCAGGGCGTGCAGCAGATGTCGCTGGTTGAAGATCAGCGTACGGTCGAGCAGTTCGCGGCGGCAGGTGCGGACCCACCGTTCCATGATCGCGTTCATGCGGGGTATCCGGACGCCGCTGCGCACGACGGTGATGCCGCTGTCGGCGAGGATGGTGTCGAATAGGGCAGGGTACTTGCCGTCGCGGTCGCGGATGAGGAACCGCGCGGTGGATCCGGCGTCGTGCAGGTCCATGACCAGGTTGCGGGCGGCCTGGGTCACCCAGGCGGCGGTCGGATGCGGGGTGGCGCCGAGGATGCGGATACGGCGGGTGGCAAGTTCGATGACCGCCAGCATGTACATCCGCGTTCCGGTCAGGGTCACCGTCTCGATGAAATCCGCGGCCAGCAGCGCGTGGGCCTGCGAGCGGAGGAACGACGCCCAGGTCGTGGCGGCGCGGTCCGGGCAGGGGTCGACGCCGGCCCGGCGCAGGATCTCCCAAACCGTAGACGCGGCGACCTTCACGCCGAGGGTGCGCAGTTCGCCGTGCACCCGGCGATATCCCCAGGTGCTGTTCTCCCGGGCCAACCGCAGCACCAGAGCGCGGACTGAACGCAACGTTCGGGGCCGGCCACGGCGGCGAGGTCGGGACGCGGTGGCGTGGCGGCGGGCGAGTAGGTCGCGATGCCAGCGCAGGATCGTGTCCGAGCGGACCAGCAGCCGCAGACGCCGCAGCACGGGGCGCGGGAGCGGGTGCAGCAGGGCGGCCAGCAGTGCCCGGTCAGCGGGGTGGAACTGGACGCGTTGGTCACCGAGTTGGCGCTGCAGCACGCCGAGCTGGTGGCGCAGGACGAGGATTTCGGTGTCCTTGTCGTGGTCGCTGCGCGGCAGCAGCCGCAGCAACGCGAACACGTTCGTGACACCGAGGTACGCGAGGCGGAGGAGCACGACGCCGCATCATCGCGTAGTCACCACCACCGATCGGGTGGGTGACGAACCCTGACGAACCAAGATCGGTCAGGCGCGGGCTGCGACGCGCTGAGCAGGGCGGATGACATTTCCGGCAGGCACAGCATGTGAGAGGATCGTTGTGGGGCAAGTGGGACTGGTACGGGGGCAACTTCTGGGTGGCCGGTTTCTGGCCATGGCAGGGCTGCCACGTCAGCTTCGTTCGATACGGCCGCGGAGGGCTGATCGCATGACCAGCGATGTTCCGGAGAAGCCCCTTCCGGTGGTCGGGTCGACTCGGCACGGGGAAGGCGCTCCCTACGGTTTCAGAGCCACAGGCACGTTCCGACCGCGTCGACTGGCCCGCACTCTGCTGAGCCAACTGGCCTGGAACCGCCGCGCGGGCATCATGCCGACCCAGGAGATACACCTGCGAGTTCCGATGCCGGCCATCGCGGTTGGGCCGATCAGGCGGTTCTGGCGCGGCCGGCTGATCGACGAACTCGAACACGGCCTGGCGCGCGACGGGTTCCGAATCGAACGGGTTGTCGTGGCGGCGGGTACCCGCGAAGTACACATCGATGCTCGCAAGGCGAGCTGAGCACAGCTACTGCCCCGGTCAGCTCCGGCGGCTGGGGCAGTGCTCAGGTCACCTGTCGAGCAGCGCGTACGTTCGCGTACTGGCATCGATAGTGCCAAGCGTGCCATGCTGATCCGGCGTGTAGAACGCGTTGCTCCAGCTCAGGAACAGCGCCGCGCCGCGCCGCGAAGCCGGCGCACGGCGCATCTCGCGGCCACGGACGGGCCAGCACGGCCCGCGCATTGCGGTCCACCTTGGCGTAGCCGAGGGTCATCTGGACGTGCAGGTGGCCGTACTGGATCGCGCCGGGGACGAGGCCACGCGGGCGGCGCACGATGTGCCAGACCAGGGTGGCGCAGCCGGGGTGCGGTGATCCTGCCGTCGGGGTCATCGCCGATGGGTGCATGGCCGATGCTCGGGGCGATGTCGGTGTTGAACCAGGTGATGAACGCCGTGATGTCGTCGTTGACGGCGCCGGACCGGCGACTGCTGCGGATGCTGGGGTCGATCCACTCGGGTGAGCAGACTTCCCCGAGCGGGAACAGCATCTGGCCGGTGGCGAGGTCTTCCAGGACCGAGACAGCGTGGGCGACCTGCTCGGTGACCACCCAGGGGATCGTGCGGAGTGAGCGTTCCTGTCGCGGTGGGCGCGCCTTCATCTGCTGTCCGGACATGACCGTCCGCCCGAGCTCGTGGTCGCGGGTGATGCAGCCCCGACGGAGGTTGAGCGCCTCTCCCGTGCGGACACCGGACAGGTACGCAGTGACCAGGAAACAGGCGGTGACGACGTGGCGCAGCAGACCGACGAGTTCGGTTGCTGCGACTGGCCGCGAACGCCAGGTCCGATCCTCGACTGGCCTGAATCGGGTAACCCGCAGGAGGTTCACCTTGATCGGCAAGTCGCAGGAGGTGACGGTGTCGCGGAGGGCGGGCCACCGGGACAGGTAGATGCGATCAAGCCAGCCGCCGACGGCCAGTCCGTCGATGGCGACCACGGTCTTGCCCGCCTGCCGCAGTCCGGGCAGGGCGTGTCCGGCCGCGGCGAGGGCGGGCAGGAGAAGTCGAGGTGCTGCTTGACCGCGGTGCGGCGGGCGGTGCCGGTCAGGCGTTGCCGGCGGGCTGGGGGTGCGACCTGGTGCGCGAGGTGGCGCATGGCGATCAGGCGCCGCGCGGTGGGCAGCAGGTCGGCGGCGATCGTGCTGGTCACCAGCAGGGCGGCGGACAGCAGCGGGTACATGGCGTCGGGATGGATCCTGGGGGTGCGGTTCTCGCCCAGTTTCGGGGTGGGGTGTTCGGCGAGTTCGGCGGCGCTGGCCCCGCCCCACGGCCGGGCGGCCGGCAGACGGCAGTAGTCCGGCAGAACGTCGCGGTAGGCGTGCAGGCGCTGGACGGCCAGCAGCGTCTTGCGCTTCCAGTGGGTGCTGGCCGCGGGCATGTCGGTGACGTGGCGCAGGTAGTCCTCCAGATCGTCCATGGTGACCTCGGCGAAGCGGGTGGTGCCACGGTCAGATAGCCAGGTCGCGAACACGTGGAGGTGTTGTACCTCTTCCCGCACAGTCTTGATGCTGGGCGCGTGGCTGCCGGCGTTGGCCAGACGAGGCACATCCTGCACGACGTTGAACAGCGCGAAGACGTAGAGCTTGCAGGCGTGCCGAAGCACCGGCGGGAAGCGGCTCCAGTGGATGCGCGGGCCGGTGGTGTGCCGGTCCGGCAGCGCGGCCGACAGATCCCACGAGGCGTCGCCGAAGTGGGGCAGCGTGCTGAGGTCGGCGTCGGGGTGCAGCTGGCGCCGCTGCAGGACCGGCGTGTCGGGTGTGGCCAGAAGGTCGCCGATCCGGTCGGCCAGCGCAGCGGGATCGGTCGCGGCGGGACTGGTCATAGTGGGTCGAGGTCTCCGGAGAGCAGGCGGGCCACCAGGCGTCGGTGGGCGTCGGTGATCTGGGTGCGGGCGTGCTCGCGTTGCGCGGGTTCGTACTCGTTGATGACGTCGTCGAGTTGGGCGACGCGGCCGGCGTATTCGCCGACCCTGTGGGTGCCGGAAACCCCGTCCGCGCTGGTCACGCGGCATGATCGTACTCGTGGAGGAGTCCGCCGAGGCGGTTACGTCGGCGGATGGTGAGGTGCGCGATCGTGTCTGGGTTGGTGATCGGTTTCGGCAGCGGATGTAGCGGACGCGCATTCGAGATCCCCTGGTGAGGTCGGTGCGCGTTGTAGTGCCGCTCGTATTCCTGGAGGGCGTGCAACAGGTGGCGCTGGTCCCAGATCAGCACGCGGTCAAGCAGCTCTGCCAACACCCGCGCCCCAGCTTGACGATTTCATCCGTGGTGTAGACGACACGGCGGATCTCGGGTGGGAAGGCTAGGAAGGGCGTGGCTCCTCAGTTACGCCTCACGCGCTTCTGTTGCGGTCGGGCGGCAGTGCAGGAGTGTCTCGGCCACGTGCCGACCCAGTGTGTGGTATGCGTCGAACTGTGCCTGGTCGAACCATTGGTCGCTGGTGCTGTCGGTCGGGAACCTCGGGTGCTGATTGGCGTAGGCGAGCACCGGCCATGGTGTTTCCGGGGTCAGGATGGCCCTGCCGAAGTAGAGTGTGCCGGTCTTCGGCGCGCCGGGTGGACGGCAGTTCGGGTAGTGGATGGTTCCGACGAGCACATTGGACTGCGCGAGCCGTGTGGGTGCCGAAAACCCTGTCCGTGCAGGTCATGCAGCATGTTGATATTCGTGAATGATGCCGCCGAGGCGGTCACGTCTGCGGACGTTGAGATGCGTGATCATGTCTGGTTCCAGAGTTCATCCGGGGCATTCGGACACCGCTGCGTACGACTGTGATCCCGGCGTCGGCGAGGATCGCGTCGAACAGCGCCGGGTACTTGCCGTCGCGGTCGCGAATCAGGTACCGGGCGTTTGGGCCCGACGTCCTGCAGGTCCATGACCAGGTTGCGGGCGACCTGGGTGACCCAGGCGGCGGTCGGGTGCGCGGTGGCGCCCAGGATCCATACCCGCCGGGTGGCGTGCTCGATGACGGCCAGGACGTACATCCGTGTGCCGGTCAAGGTCACCGTCGAAGAAGTCAGCCGTGAGGATGGCCTCGGCCTGAGAACGTAGAAACGCCGCCCAGGTGTCCGACGTCCGCTGCGGTGACGGGTCGATCCCGGCGTCCTTGAGAAGCTCCCAGACCGTCGACGCGGCGACCTTGACCCCAACACGAGCAGCTCACCGTGGATGCGCCGATACCCCCAACCGCTGTTCTCACGGGCCAGGCGCAGCACCAGCGCGCGGATGGACCGTACTGTTGGCGGCCGGCCGGCACGATTGGGGCGGGAGACGCGAGCGTGATGCCGAGCGATCAGGTCGCGGTGCCAGCGCAGCACGGTCTCGGGGCGCACCAGCAGCCGGACCCGGCGTATCACGGCGCGGGGGAGCCGGTGCAGCAGCGCAGCAAGCAACGCCCGGTCAGCGGGGGTGAACCGGACCTTCGCACCGTGCAGCTGCCGTTCGAGAACCATGATCTGGTGCCGCAGGGCGAGGATCTCCGTATCTTTGGCCCGGTCGCTCATGGGCAGCAGCCGCAGCATTGCCAGTGCGTTGGTTACACCGAGGTAGGCCAGTCGAAGTAGCACGGCATGGCATCATCACCCAGTTACCGTCAGCGATCCGATACGCGCGGAAACGTAGGCCAGGACAAGATGTCGTCGTGATGGTCGAACCGGCCGCGACCAGGGCGGACATGGTTCTCGGCACCCGCAGGGTTCCTCGCTCATTCTGACGCGATGACCTCGATGACCTCGATGACCTCGTTGCACGGGCGGCGCGGTGACCGCGGTATCAGCGGCGCACTCTCGTTCACCCCGAGCCGTACCGTCAGCTGTGGGTACCCGGCCGGCGCGACCACGCCGCGCAGCAACGCCCGCGCACCGGGGACCTCGACCACGTCGCTCATCACCGATGACGCCAGCCCGGTCGTTGTCGCGGTGAGCAGGACCGCGCTGACCGCCTCCCCGGTGCGCAGCCAATCCGCCCGGGTGTCCTGGGTGGTCGCGAACGCCAGGTAGGTCGTGTACCGGTCGTCGCCGGGACCGGGAGCCAGACCCGGTGCCGCGCCGGGAGCGAAGTCGCGTACCGGCACTGCTCGCCTGACCTGTGTCACGGCGGCCGTCGCGGGCACGCCGTCGCGTGTTGTCGGGTCACGGCGGGTCGTCCAGGTGGCGATCTCCTCCTGATAGTCGGCGTCGCGTTGCTCGATCGTCGCCGCTGACCGGGCCGCGAGAGCGAGGAAGCCCACCTGGGACGGGTCGAACACGTGCGCGCTGACCTCGAAGCGCTCGGCGGTCTGACGCAGCAGGTTTATCACCTCGTCGGGTAGCGGCCGGATGCCCAGGAACGGGCGCCGATCGGTGTAACGCGTACGCAAGGCGTGATGTAGGCGCATATCCTCGGCGGTCACCGGATGCGGGCCGGCTAGCGTCAGCCGAGCCAACAGGTCCGGGTCAGCGGGATCGTCGAGGTGTTCCATGCTGGCAGTGGCGCCGAGGACGGCCAGCACGATGGTGGCATGGTGCAGGGCCGCGCCGCAGCTGAGCACCATCAGCCGGCCCTGCGGGTCGGCGACGGTCAACTGACGGGACCTGTCGGCTCGCAGTTCCAAGGTGTCGTCGCGGATACGCCAATGCCACGGTTGGGTGTTTGCGATGGACGGCGCCCGGCACGCCACGCATGCGGCCTCGTACAACACGTCTCGGGCTGACAAGGACGCAGGTTGCTGAACCGCACTCATTGTTGCCTCCCATGTCCCGTTCAGACAAAGCTGGCGGATGCGGTGGTCGCCGAGCTGGGCTTCGTCAATTCGCACTGGACGGATCTCTCGCCGACCGTCCAGATTTTGTTGGCGCATTCGACTGATCTTGATCGCAAGGTCGGGGCTTGCGCGGGGGCGTAGTCAGTTGCGCGGCCGGGCACGGCAGGTGCCTCTCGACCAGGTGGGCGAGATGAGCGCGCCCGCCACCGAGAGCGAACCCACCGCCGTCGGCGCGACCGACGTGCGCGACCTGGTGTGGGCCGCGGCCGGTGGCCTGAACCCCGACGACCGGCAGGTGTTCGAGCTGATGGTCCGGCACGGGCTGTCCGCCCCCGACGTCGCGGCGGTGCTGGGCATCGCACCCGACCACGCGCACGCCCGGCTGTCGCGGGCCCGCGGCCAACTCGAACGCGCGCTCGGTGCGCTGCTGGTGGCCCGTACCGGGCAGCAGCACTGCGCCGAACTGGCGGTCCTGCTCCGCGGATGGGACGGCGTGCTGACCACCCTGGTACGCAAGCGGGTCAGCAGGCACGTCGAGTCGTGCCCCACCTGCGCCGAGCGGCGCCGCCGCGAGTTCCAGCCCGCCGCGCTGCTGTCCGGCTACGCGGGCCTGGCGTTCCTGGTTCCCCCCGCGGCGCTATGGCAGCGGATCAGGCTCACCAGCAGCGAACCCGGCGGACAGGCCGCCCGGCAGCAGATCACCGCGCGCACGGACCGCTTCGACGCGGCCACCGGCTTCCCGCTGGCGGCGCGCACGGCCCGTGGCGGCCGGCTGGCCACCGCCGCGATGGCAGCCGTCGTGGTGCTGTTGCTGCTGCTGGGCGGTTATGCCGGGATGCGCCTGCTGGACACCGGCGAACCGGCGGCCACGACCGTCGGCACCGGGCCGACCGCCACGGGGGCCGCGCCAACCGGGCCCGCCACCACGCCGGCACCCGTGGCGACCACGCCGTCCCCCAGCCCGCCGCCCACCACCGCCGGCCCGGTCGAAACGACGGCGGCGGCGCCAGGTCCGGCCGGCACGCCGTCGGCCAGCAGTTCTCCCGGCCCATCGCCCATCGCGTCGGCTACCGGATCGCCGGCGCCGCCACCGTTCAGCGTCACGGCCGAAGCAAGCACCAGGTGCGGTGGCACCGTGTCCGCACCGACGTTCTACCTGGTGGTCACCGCCACCGCCACCGGGGGGGACGTTCGCCTCGGCCGACCTGTACTGGTCGGTCCCGCGCGCCAGCAGACCACAGTGGATGTCGATGACCCTGTCCGGCACCACGGCCCACACGCGGGTCGACCGGATCGCCGGCACCACGGTCACCTGGTGGGTGAACGCGGTCAGCGACACCGGCGAGAAGGTGAGCACCGGCATGACGGCCACCACGGTGGACTGCCCGGCGGGCGGCTGATGCCGCTACGGCGGCGCTACGGCACCACCGGGCACGTCCAGAGCGATGCGGCGGCGGTCACCCCGGCTGGGGTGGCGACCCGGCGGGGTGGCGACCGGTCGGCCGCACGCAGAACTCGTTGCCGTCCGGATCCGCCAGCACGACGGTGCCGTCGTTGCGGGCGTCGAGCCGAGCGGCGCCGAGGGAGATCAGCGCGTCAACCGCCGCCCGCTGGTCGCCGTCCGCCGGGAGCAGCTCGAAGCGCTGCCGGTTCGGCTCCGCTTTCGGCGCCACGGGCGTGCCATCCCATGCGTCCCATGCGACTTTCGTGCCGCCGCGCGGTGACTGGATCGCGGTCTGCTCGCCCCGGTCCCACACCAGGGGCCAGCCCAGCGCCTTGCTCCAGAACAGGCCGACCTGCCGGGTGCCGGCACAGGTGAGCTCGCCCAGCGGGCCGCACCCGGCGAGGTAGCCGTTGCCGGGCTCGATCACGCAGAACTCGTAGCCTGCCGGGTCGGCCAGGACGACGTGCCCCTCCTCGGGTCGCTGCCCGACGTCGACGTGGCGGCCACCGAGCCTGACCGCCGTGGCCACCGTGTGCCGCTGGTCGTCGAGGTCGGCGCTGGTCAGGTGCAGGTGCATCCGGTTCGCGCCGAGTTGGCCGGCGCGGCCCGGTACGAACCGCAGGCCGAGCTGGGCGTCCCCGCCCGGTAGCAGCACACCGCCGGCATCCTCGATGACCTCCCGACCGAGCAGGCCGGCCCAGAAGCGTGCCGGTCCAGCCGGGTTGTCCGCCTCGAAGGTCACCGCCAGCAGTCGCGAACGCATCACCGGAACGTAGACACCGCCCCCGTGGGGCGGCAAGGCAATATCGAACCGGCGAAAACCACCCGGTGGAAACCACCCGGTGGAAACCAACCGCTGGAACGAGAGCCGGGAGGCGCCAGACCTCCCGGCTCTCGATCCGATTCCACGCGTCAATCGGTGGCGCCGCCGATGGTGCACAGCTCGTCGATCCGGTTCGCGTCCTTGCCCAGCTTGTCATCCAGGCCGGTCGGTGCCGGCTGGCCGGCGGCGACGGCGTCCAGGATCTGGCGGTAGTCGTCGGCCAGCGCCAACATCGCGTCGCGGACCTTGGCATCCTTCGCCTTGGCGGCGGCGGCGTTCAGCCCGTCCATCGCGCTCTTGAGCTGGGCGCGGGCGGCCTCCTGATCGCTGGGCGACTGGTCGAGGCCCAGCAGCACGTCCTTGCCGGAGACGCAGCCGGGATCGGCGTTTGCTGTTGTGTTGTTTGTTGTACGTCTTCTGCTCGTCGGTCAGCTCTCCACCGGTCGGTGTCTTGAACGCGATCGTGATGACCTCGGCTTCGCCTTCGTAACCCAGGTCGCCCAGCACCGGCCGATCGTCTGCGGTCCAGATCGTCAACGCGGGCAGGATCTCCGCGTGGGTACGCAGCGCCGTGGTGTCGTGCTCGCGACCCGGGCGTACCGGGGAGGTCCACAACGGCCACCCGTCCGGGGCGGTGATCACCTGGACGTTGCCGCCGTGATGGGAGTGCTTGCCCGACCACCACAGGTCCACCCCGGGTGTGGGGCCCGGAGTGCGGCACCGGTCGGTGGCGATCAGCGTCCCGTCGACGATCACGTGATCGCATCCGGCTGCTTTGGCGGCCAGCAGCGCGCCAGCGTCAGCTTTGGCGCCTACGGGCTTTTTAGGGCATGAAAGGCGGGCCGCGTCGCGAGCAGCCACCAGCATCGCCCGCTGATCATTCTCCGGTGGATCAAGACAGTCGACGACGAGCATTGCACTCCAGCTCCGGATGGGGCCACGTTCGTGTGCCGAGTTGTCGGTGGATGTGGGTTATGACGTTGTCGACGTTGGCGACGGCTTGGACGGCGCGGGCGACGGCGTTGTCGAGGTCCTTGGGCGAGGTTCGCGCGTCCGCGCGGGCGAGGGTGAGGTCGGTCCGGAGTTGGTTGAGCGCGACCCGGGCGTGGAAGAGTTCGGCTTGCAGGCTGCCGAGGGCGTGGTTTTCGGCTTTGTTGGCGAGCGTGTTCAGGTTGCGGGCGGTGTCGAGGGCGGCTTGGGCGCAGAAGCCGGTCGGGGTGAGGTCGGCGAGTTCGGCGGCAGCGGCGAGTTCGGCGTACTCGTCGTCGGTGAATCGCGCGTTGACCGCTCGGCCGCGTCCGGGGTAGAGGTGGCGGCGGTCGCGGCCGACGCGTGGGGGCGGGACCCGGCTGTCCCGGTCACCGGTCATGGCGTCGGCCAGCGGTGGCGGAGTTAGGGCAGGGTCAGGTCGGCGGCCAGGCGCGCGCCGCCGTACCAGATTGTGTCGCCGGCGGCGTTGTGGTCGTCGGGGAGCGCGACGGCGTACCCGCTGAGCTGGGCGGGTTTGGCGGTGCCGGTGCGGGGTCGCACGAGCACGCCGCTGGCGCGTAGCCGGTTGAGGAAGTCCTGCTCGCCGCCCGCGCGGTCGGCGGCGGCCCGGACCAGGCGTTGCAGGTGGTGGCGGGGCACCTCGCCGCGGTCTCGGCGGGTGGCCTTGTTGAGTTCGGCGCCGGTGGGGTGGCGTGGTGTGCCGCGGCGGCGTTCGACGCGCTGGAGTTCGTGGTGCTGTTCCAGGGTGCGGCAGCGGGCCTGGGCGTGGCGGTAGTCGTTCCATGCCCAGACGGCGCAGCGGTCTTGACGGGCGAGGGTGGCGACGATGTGGATGTGGTTGTCGGCGTGGCGGATGCCGATCCACCGCACCGCGGACAGGTCGCCGGGCGGGGCGAGTCCGACGGCTGCGGTGATCTCGGTGGCGATGTGTTGCCACTGCTGGTCGGTCAGGGTTGGGTCGTCGGGATGGTTGTGGATCGAGCAGTGCCAGACCGGCAGGGGGTGCAGGTTTCGACAGATCCGGGTGGGTTGCTCGAGGAGTTCGGTCAGTCGCCGCACCGATGGCCGCCCGTTTGGGCTGCGTGAGGGCTGCAGCTCGGCGAGGTTGCCGGCGGTGGCGTAGGCCCATGCCGCGATGACGCGTGGGTTGTCGTGCCGGCCACCGCGTTCGTTGTTCAGGCCGGGGCCGAACAGGTAGTGCAGGAGCCAACCCAGTTGGCGTATCGGGCTTCGTTTGTGGATTTTCGGGATCAGCGTGGCCTCCCCGCGTCGACGCCTGCCGCGACGGGCCGGTGGGCGTAGGGCAGCGGCGCCGCGCGGCTGTGGGGACGCGGTGCCCGCCGGTCACGGGCGAAGCGATTCGCGGTTCCGAGTTCGGCTTGACGCTGGCTATCGGCGATGTGCGGCCTTCCATCGTCGTGGTGTCCGGTGTGCGGATAGGTGCCGGCCGGCCCCAGCAGTGGACCGGAGATTGCGGTAGTCAGCCGCGGCCGCAGGGCGACGCTGATCTCAGATCCGATGGCGACGCTGCCCAGCGCCTGCTCGGCCGCGCGGATGATCTGCTCGATGTCGTGCGCGTCGACGGGCACGACCGTCTGGCGGTTGGCGGCAACAACGGCGGTGAGCGTGCAGACCTCCGGGTAGATCGCGGCGATGAACAGCGAACGGCGGTAGCCGGTGGGCATGAGCAGGTCCAGGCGTCGCTGCCACCGTGTCCACAAGGGACGGTGTTCGCTGCTGAAGCGGATGTCGACGCAGATGCCGGTCGCCGCGGCGGTGGCATCGAACGCCGCGGCCCAGCCGTGCCGCCGCTCGGTGCGCCGCAGCTGGCGCTGGGCGGGGACGAGTTCGGGCAGCCGCGCCGCGAGCCGGGGTGGCGGGTCGTCCCGGGTCGGGTCGGGCGGGCCGATCCAGTAACCATGTCGGGTGCACAGGTATTCGTGATGGGCGAACAGCCGCCGCACCGGGCCGCCCGGGTGCCGGGCGGTGCAGCGGGGACATGCCCGCTGGGCCAGGTGCCGCAACGTAGTCCAATCCGGTGCCGGCGCCCGAAGCTCGGGCACCGCGCGAGCCAGCCGGTCGGCCGGGTAGCCGGTCACCGCCGCCAACCGTCCGGCCAGCTCACGCACCTGGTCCGGGTCGCCGCTGACGCGGGTGCCGATGCGCAGGTGGTGACGTAGCTCCGCGGCTGACAGGCCGTGCACTGTGGCCAGGCGGTGCAGCCAGGACGCGAGGGTCTCCTGCCGGGCGGGGGGCTGCGGGATCGGCAGCCGCCGCCACCCGATCACGCCGAGCCCTTCGCCGTCCTCGTGCCCCGCCGGCGTGGCCGCTGGCTGCTCGCGCGGTGGGCGGCGTGGTCGACCGGGACCAGGTCGAGCAGCTCCTTGGTGATCTGCTCGGTGCCGTCCTGGATGGCCAGGACCGCCGCTCCACGCACGAGTTGGGACAGGCTGCCGATCATGCCGCTGGTGCGGGCGAACAGGTACTCGTCCAGCCCGGTCAGGGTGCCCGGCTCGTGCCGGTGCAGCCGCAGGCTGGCCTCCATCGTGGAGACCAGGCCGCGCCAGGTCTCACGCTGCTCGGCGGTTCCGTAGGCGAACGGCCGCGCCGGGATGAGGGTGAACCGGCCGGCGATCTGCCGGCCCCGGGTGCCGGCGAACAGGCCGATCTCGTCCACGTCCAGGCCCGCGTAGACGAACGTGGCGGGCAGCCTTTCGGCGAAGTACTTCAACGTGTCCGACACCTCCGCCCCCGCCCGGGTGGCCAGGGAGATGTTGTGGATCTCGTCCACCAGCACCAGATCGACATGAGTATGCGCGGCGGTGGCGCAGACCGCGTTCGTGACGTCGGTGAGGTTCGCCCGCGTCGAGGCGGGAAGGCCGAAGAACCGGGCGAACTCCACCGCCACCATCCGCGGCGTCGCGGCGGGTGGAACGGTGATGTAGACGACCGGCAGCCGGTGCCGGTCCTCGTGATGCCGGCGGCGGGCGGCCAGCTCGTGGGCGCGGCCGAGCTGGGACAACGCGGTGGTCTTGCCGGTGCCCGACGCCCCGGAAATGATCGCGCCGCGGCGGGCCGAGATCTGGCGCCGGTTGAGCTGGATCAGCAGCCGGCTAGTCGCGACGACCTGCCGGATGACCGGGGTATTGACCAACGGCAGGTCGGCGTGGTAGTCGACGCGTGCCTCGTCGTAGCCGACCCGCCGGGCCGTACTCAGCGCAGCCCGTTCTGCCTCGCCGAGCAGGGGTGGTGGGGCCGGTTCCTTGTCCACGAACCGCCGCCACCCCTCCTTGGTGGTCAACGGGTTGTCCAGTCCCGCGTCGTCGCTGGCGGCCGGGGCGGCCGGCTCGGCGGCGGGTTGCGCGGCGCCCGGTCGGGGCATCGTGGCGGTCAATACGGCCACCTCTCGGCCTCGACGCGGGCGTCGAAGATCCCCATCGGGACCACCGCCGCTGCCGGCAGCATGTCCGGCTCGTCCTCCTCATCCGGCTCCACCACATCGGGCGGCGGGGGCCGGTGCGCGGCGGCGGCGACGCGGGTGCGCGCCGCGACGCGGGCACTCGCCTTGTCCACCGGTGCGCCGGCCTGTGGACCGGCTCCGGCGCGGGTGAGCAGTTCGTCGAGGACCCGGGCCACCTCGGTCTCGTTGGTGTCATCGCGGCCGGTCTGCCCGGCCAACCGGCGGGCGTGGCGCCAGGTGAAGTCCGCGAACGGCGCCGCGACCATGGGCAGGTGCGTCCAGTCGGCGATGACCCAGCCGTCCGGGGTGCGCACGAACACCCGGGACAGGTCGTAGGGGTCGTAGTGCACCTCCCACAGCCCTCGCTTTGCCGTGACGCCGGAGTGCTGCCGTCGCCACCGCCCCAGCTCCGGGCTGTCGTAGGTGCGGTAATCGATGCGCACGCCGTAGTCGTTGATCGCCCGCCACGCCACCGGCAGCAGCTCCAGGTAGTCCTCCCCGGACAACGTCAGTGGCAGGTACCCGGCCGCGGCCACCAACGCCGCGTACCGGTCGTTGGGTGAGACCGCCCGGCGCGGGAAGTACGGGTCGCGCAGGGCGTCGTGCGGCCGGCATTGCCAGCCGATCAGCAGCCACTCATCGAGGAGGTCCTGCAAGTCGGGCACCGTCCACGCGGCCTGTGCGTCGACCAGGTCACCGCGCAGCGTGGTGTTCGAGCCGGTGTAGGCGGCCACGTGCTGGCAGAACAGCGTGTTGATCGCGTCGAATGTGGCTTCGACGATCCCCTTGTCCGTCGGCGTTGCCGGCCGGCAGTTCTGCACCGAGATGCCAAGCCGGGCGCAGGCCCGGATGAACGTGTCGGAGACGAACACCTTCCCGCCGTCGATGACGATGGTGTCCGGCACGATCACCGGCTTCGCGGCCGCCAACTCCATCCGCGCATCCACGTCCACCAGCCGTGCGTGCGGCAACCGCGACGCCGACATCCGCAGCGCACCCGCCCAGCCCGGCCGCATCGGCTCAGGCACCAGCATCCGGGCCAGCAGCAACGCCGCATCCACCGCCTTCGTGCCCACCGGCCGCAGCACCGCCGCGCAGATCGTCCGGGTCGCAACATCGACGGCGATCGTCAGGTCGGCGCGGGCCGGCATCCCCGACTCCAGCAGCACCATCACGTCGATCGGGGTCGAGTCGATCTGCACCTGCTCACCCGGCCGGGCCGCGAACGTCGGCGTGAACGGGCCAGCCGGCCGGCTCGCGGTCTGCCGGCGGGTCACCGCCGAGCCGAACGTGTGCCGACCGGTCGACAGGGCGTCGACCAGCTTGTAGAACGTCGAGCGGCCCGGCAACGGCACCACACCGGGCCCGTAGACATCTTCCACCGCCTTGACCACGCGGCGGATCAACCGGCCCCGGGTGCCGGTCGAGGCATGCGTTTCCGCCTCGATGACCTGCCGGGCCACCGCGACCAGCCGCGCGTCGACCCGGCCGGTGGCCTCCCGCGACCGCACCAGCCGCCGGTCCACCACGCCCCACAAGCCTTGCTGCGCATACCGGGCGCGCATCCGCTCCACCGTGCGGAAGCCCACCCCCAACTCCGCGGCCTTGGCCTCGGTGCGCTGCACCAGCGTGCGGACCGCCGGGTCGTACTCCGCCCGGGCTGTCGAACCCGGCCCGGCGCCCGGTGGCAGGCCGGTCTCCACCTCCACCACATGACGTTCCCAGTCCCGCGCTTCGGCGAGGACGTCTTCCGGCAGGCCGTCCAGCAACCCGAAAGGCTCCACCTGCGCGACCGGCGTCCCGTCAACCACGGCGAAATCCGCCGCAGCCAGCAGATACGAGGCCAGCACGACCTGATCCGCGCCGGCCACCGAACGCAGCCGCACCGACGTGCCGGACTCCGCGACGACCTGGTGCTCGCCACCATCGAAGCTCACCCAGTCACCCGCCCGCAGCACCGCCCGCGCCAGCCCGTCCATCAGGCCGCAACCAGGCTGGTAACGGCGGTGGTAACGCTCACCCACGGGTGCAGCGGCACCGGCAGGTCGGTGATCAGGTCATGGCGCCACAACAGGTGGAACAGCACCGGCAACACCGCGATCGGGTCACCCACTGCCTCGGCGCCGGCCATCAATGGCGCCGGTTCGGCGAACGCGGCCCGTAACGCCCCCGCGAACCCCGGCAGGTAATGCCGTGGATGCCGGTACCCAGCCAGCCAACGCAGGTTCGCCGCCACAATCGGATCCGGTGCACCAACCAGCCGGTACTCCCAACCCAGCACCTCACACGCCCGCCGCATCGCGTCGAACGCGGCCAGATCCCGGACCGGCCGACGCTCCACCGGCCGGCAGTCGACCACCACCGCCGAGCCGTCCGCCCTGCGCGCGAAGTAATCCGGCACGTGCGAACGGACCCGGCCCTCCGCCGAGGCCCAGGACAGCCAGAACGGCTGCGAGGCGATCCCCACCACCGTCGGGTCGAAGTCCAACGCCATCACATGATCGCGTTCCAGCCACGACTCGTAGCCCACATGCCGGCCATCGGTGCCCGACCACCAACGCCCCGGCAGATGCCGCTGGCCCTTTCCTCAGCCCGAACCGCCGGACCGGTGCCGTAACTTCGAACCGCACCGCCCACACGTCCAAAAGCGGCAGCCGGTACTGCGTACCGTCCTCGGCGACGTAACCGACCTCGAACACGTCAACAGACGAGCCAGAGACCGCGTCCCGCGCAGCCGGCAACGTCATCACATCGAACATTCTCAACCAAGAAGGAATCCATCGACGCGCATGACACGCCAACTAAACGTGGACGCCGCCAGATCATCCGCCACATTGACGTGGACGCCGCCACTTCGGCGCGGAAAGGACATCCCGGGTGACTCTACCGTCAGGGTCCACTTCAGGCGGGACAACGGAGCAAGGAATGGTACTGGTCGGCGGCGCGGTGGCGGCGTCGGGTTGGCGCCTGTCGACGTCCTCGGTCATGCCGATCACCGCCCCGTGAGGTCGGGCACCGTCGGCCAAACGCCGGCGTCGGGGAGATGCGTGACATCGCTTGCTCCTTCCGGGCTCCCTCCGAGCCCCCTGGGCTGCGCCGCCGCGCAGCCCGAAGGACGGGGCCCGGGGTCCCGACCGGGCCGGGACCTCACCCGTTCAGCGCTGGGAGCGGTAGTGCTGGCGCCAGATCAGCCGGTACACCCGGGTCAGCCGGGGGATTGAGCGTAGCCCCGGGATGAACGGCAGCAGCACCAGCAGCAGGCTGAGCACCATCATCAGCGCCCAGACCTGAGCGTCGGCGTTGTCGGAGGTGGAGAACGGCGGGATCTGGTACCAGAAGGTGTACAGCCACAGCCACGCCTGGCCCGGGTAGCGGCCGGTCTCGTTCATCATGCCCCACTGGTCGCCGCCGAGGTGCTCGGCGCGCGCCTGGTCTTCCAGGTACGTGCCGTCGGCGAGGAACAGCAAGGGCTTGGCGTAGTCGGTCTGGTAGAAGCCGCCGGAGGCGAGCAGTTGGCCGTCGAGCCCGCCGCTGCGGGCGAGGTCGAGCAGTCGCAGGACGAGCACCGGTAGCGGCCCGTAGTCGCCGTTGGCGACCTTGGCGGGGTCGTTGTCCGGTGCCTTGCCCAGCGCGTCGCCGTACGCCGTCGCCCACGCCGTCTGCTGGTCGGCGCTCGCGGCCTTGTACTCCTGCAGCGCGCTGGTCAGGATGGTGTCGCCGGTGACAGTGGACAGTGGTCCGATCACGAAGTCTCGGGCGGTGTCGATCGGCTTCGCGTACCCCGCCCCAGCGCTGCAACGGCAGCGGGCCGAGCTTCTGCCCGTAGCCCGGCCGCGCGTTGGTCGAGGTCCATCAGCACGTTGCGGGCCTGCTGGGCAACCCACGCGCCGGTCGGGTGGGCCGTCACCCCGGCCACGTGAACCCGGCGGGTGGCGATCTCCACGAAGAACAGCACGTAGAGCCGTTTGAGGAACACGGTGCCGACGGGTGAAGAAATCACAGGACAGGATCGTGTGCGCCTGAGTAGTCAAAAACTGTTGCCAGGTCGGTCCGGCCCGGCGGGGTGCCGGGTCCACAGACTAGTTCACCCTGGATCCTGCGGTGTCCCCACGAGGCGTTTCCCCGCGGCCAGGCGCAGCACCAGCTCGCGGACCTGTCTGTCGATCGATGGCCGGCCCGGCCGAGTATGCGGGCACGTCCAGTGCCGGGCGACCAGCTGCCGATGCCAGCGCAACAGGGTCGCGGGGGGACGAAGAACGCCGCCCAGCGCCGGCGGGGGAGTAGCCGGGACAGGGTGGCCAGCACCACCCGGTCGGCCGGTTCAAGGTCGGGGCGGTGCACCTGCCGGCGCAGCACCGCGACCTGATGGCGCAGCACCAGGAGTTCGACGTCTTTGGCCCCGCCGTCGCGGGCGAGTTGGGTCAACATCTGCAGGACTTGGCGCATGAGTAGGTACACCAGCGACGCGGTCATGGTGACGAGCATGGTGCCCGCGCCAGGGCTCGGGCTCGGGCAGATCCGGTCGTCAGACGGCCGAACCGAGTATTCGAGCCC
>WNFU01009617.1_pt1 | contig 18808 bp, 31 predicted proteins | sample 5400121 | NCBI WGS metagenome assembly WNFU01 (sample SAMN13153360, study PRJNA577476) | soil metagenome | isolation source: 100 cm soil or saprolite under grassland replicate 1 | place: USA:California | collected 2016-06-15 | reverse complement strand
CGATGCCGCCGGTGGCCGCCACCATCTCGGAGATCACCATCAGGATCAGCGACAGTGACAGGCTCACGCGCAGTCCCGCGAAGATCCTCGGCGAGGCCGACGGCAGCACGATGAAGACCAGCCGCCGCAGCCGCCCGGTCCGGAACGTCCGGCCGGTGTCCATCAGCACCGGGTCCACCGAGCGCACCCCGTCGATGGTGTTGAGCAGGATCGGCCACACCACGCCGACCGCGATCAGCGCGATCTTCATGTCGGAGCCGAGCCCCAGCACCACCAGGAACGGGGGGATCATCGCCGGAGGCGGGATGGCGCGCACGAACTCGATCACCGGGTCGAGGTAGTCGGCGAGGTTGCGGACCAGGCCGATGGCGGTGCCGACCGAGACGCCGGCGGCCACCGCCAGCAGCCAGCCGCCGAGCAGCCGGCCGAGGCTCGGCAGCACGTCGCTGGCCACCGCGGGCGTGAGGAACGCGGAGGAGGCCGGGCCCGACAGCCAGGACGTTCGCGCCTGGCTCAGGATCTCGGTGAGCGGCGGGAAGAAGATCGAGCGCCCGCCCATGGTGGCGAGCTGCCAGGCGACCGCCACCACCAGCAGCACCAGCCAGCGCAGTGCCATCCCGACCGGGTCGGCGGGGCGCCAGCGGGCCCGCCGCCGCAGCGGCCGGGTGCTCACGGTCTGGGTGCTCACCTGGCCAGCTCCGATTGCTGCTGCCAGGCCAGCGCCCTGCGCTCCACCAGCAGCAGCGCCCAGTTGAGCACCAGGCCGAGCACCCCGGTCATGGCCGTGGCCGCGTAGACCAGGTCGGCGTTGCCGCCGCCCGAGCTGGCCCGCAGGATGAAGCTGCCGATGCCGCCCGCCGCGCCGGCCAGCAGCTCGGTGGAGATGGCCAGGATCAGCGCGATCGCCGAGGCCACGCGCACCCCGGTGGCGATGAACGGCGACGCCGCCGGCAGCGTCACCCGGCCGAGGACCGCCAGCCGCCCGAGGCCGAAGGAGCGGGCGGTGTCCTTGGCGATCGGGTCGACGTCCTGGACGCCGTAGACGGTGTTGAACAACAGCGGCCAGAACGAGGCGTAGGCGATCAGCGAGGTCTTGAGCTGCAGGCCCTGGCCGAACAGCAGGATCGCCAGCGGGATCAGCGCGACCGAGGGGATCGGCCGCAGGAACTCGACCAGCGCCCTGGCCTGGCCGAGGAGCCCCACCAGCCGCGCCAGAACGGTCGACGCCCGCGGGAGGTAGCGAGGGTCGACCAGTTCCAGCCGGGTGATGGCCTCGGCCAGGGCGAAGCACGCGACGGCGCCCACCAGCCCCCTGGCGAGCCGGGGGGCTCGCACAGCCCGCCGCACCCTCCGCGCGGCCACCGAGGCCATGGTTCACCCGCTGACGCGGGTGAACGAGGCCACGTCCAGGCGCTGGCTCAGGTTGCCGAACTGCTGCATGAGGTCAGCCACCCGCTGCAGCTCGGTGGCGTTGGGGGTGGCGCTGTAGATCGGCAGGGTCACCTTGGAGGCCGCGGCCGCGTCGATCTTGATGTAGGTGGGCACGACCTCGTTGACCTTGCTGCGGTCGGCGTTGGCGTCGGCCACCGCCTTGTCGAGCGCGCGGAAGAAGGCCGCCACCGTCTTGGGGTTCTTGTCGGCGAACTGCTTGGTGACCGCGTAGCCGCCGACCGGCAGCGCGGCCGTCGGGCCCGAGAACGGGTCGATGATCGCCCTGGCGTTCAGGGTCGCCTTGACCGCGGTGGTGAACGGCTCCACCACCCACACGGCGTCGACGTCGCCGCGCTGCAGCGTGGCGCCCATGTCCGGGAAGCCCACCTCGACGAACTTGATGCTCTTGGGGTCGACGCCCTGCGACTGCAGCACCGCGCTGATCACCAGGCCGCCGACGTTGTTGAGCGTGTTCACCGCGATCTTCTTGCCGGCCAGGTCGGCTGGGGTCTTGATGGGGGAGTTGGGCATCACGAACACGCCGCTGAAGCCGGGCCTGGCCTTGTCGCCGTCGGCGATCAGGGTGAGGTCGATGCCCTGGCTCTTGGCCAGGAACAGCGACATCCAGTTGGAGAACTCCAGTCCTACTTCGGCTCGCCCTTGCGCCGGTACTCGTCGAGGTCGCTGCGCCGGTAGCGGGGCCGGGCGCCGAACCAGGTCACCTTGGGGCCGATGCCCTTGGCACGCCAGCGCTCCAGGCTGCTGATGGACACGCCGAGGTACGCGGCGGCCTCGCGCTGCGTCAGCAGGTCATCGGGGGCACTCATGGGCCAAGCATAGCCGATCCGTGCGGGGCATTGACGGGATACGGGGTGCGGGCTTACGCTGGGTTTTGCGGGGAAACCGCATTCTACCAGCGAGGGGGCACCACCACTATGCAGACCACCATCGACCGGCCGACCACGATCACCTTCGACCTGGAAGCCTCCGGCGTCTCCCGCCACGTCTACGACCGGGCCCGCCAGCTCGTCCGCACCGGCGCGGTCCGCCTGACCGTCGTCAACGGGATGGCGCCCGAAGTCCGCGAGGTCATGCTGGCGGCCGGCGTCGCGCTGCCGCCCGTCTGGTTTGTGCGCGCGGTGGTGCGGGGACGGTCGGGCATCTACCGGGTGGAGATCCTGACGCTGGAGCATGGCGCCGCCCGCGCCTACTGCTCGTGCCCGGCCTACGGGTTCTGCTCGCACCTGCTCGCCGCCTGGGGCAGCGCCGCCGCCACGAACGGCGGCCAGTGATGAGCGACCGCCCACCCGAGCGCGACGACCTGGCCTCGTTCGAGGACGAGCAGACCGAGGTCGACCGCTGGCGGGATGACCTGCTGGATGCGGGCATCGACCCCGACTACGACCTTGACGACTACGAGGGGGAGTAGATGCCGACCACCAGCCGGCGCCAGCAGGCCCGCGCCAGAAATCCACAACCTGTGGACAACGTCCGGGATGAGCGCCGTGGCCAGCCGGCGGTCGGCCCGTACTGGCCGCTGGAGGTTCGCGTCCAGATCCTCGGCGGGGACGGCTCGGCGCCGCTGGCGGTCTGCGGGCTGTGCTGCGCCATCGTCCCGGCCTCGCCCGGCGCGCAGCAGCGCCACAGCGTCTTTCATCAGCGCATCGAGGGGGAATCGTGAGCGCCCGCTGGTACGGCCGGAGCGCCAGGCTGGCCGCGACCGTGCGCCTCCTGGACGAGATCGGCCGGGCGGCGGATGCCGACGTCGGCGCCCGGCGGGTGTGGCTGCTGCTCGGCTGGATCGGCACCACCGCGGCCATCGGCGCCAGCGACCTGATGACGGGCGCCTCGGCGGCGCGTCTGCATGAGCTGGCCGACAAGCTGGCCGAGCGCGTGGCGGAGCTGGAATGGGGCGATGCGCCTGGAGCATGACGGGCAGTGCGAACGACTGGCCGCCTCGCGTGGGGGAACCCAAGGGGCGGCCGGTCACTACCAGGAGGGGAACCCATGAGGACCAGAACCATCACCATCATCGTCGGGGCCGCGCTGGTGCTGGCGCTGGCCGCGTGTTCGGGCAGCGGCGGGCAGCAGCAGGCGGCACCAACCACCACCGCGCCGCCCGCCACGGCGGCACCAACCACCACCGCAGCGCCCACGACCACGGCACCAGCACAGCCACAGGCGGGCGTGGTGCCCAACGTGGTTGGCAAGGATCTCCAGCTCGCGCAGGACACGATGCAGGCTGCCGGCTTCTTCAACCTGGACAGCCGCGACGCGACCGGGGCGGGTCGCCAGCAGGTGATCGACCGCAACTGGAAGGTGGTCAAGCAGTCGCCGTCGGCCGGGTCGAAGGTGGCGACCGGGGAGCTGATCGTGTTGACCGCGTGCAAGATCGGCGTGGACTCAGGCTGCTAGCCTGACCGACTCCAGCAGGCCTGGGGCATTCCTGGCTCTGGGCGCGGGAGAGCACGAGCCGGTCATCGCGAGGTTCGCCGTGCGGGCTATCCCAAGGGACGCGAGGGTCCAGGGGCGGCCAGGCCCACGCGAGGCGAGGTTCGGGCTGGCGTAGCCCGCCCGCGAATCTCCGCCCGCAACTCGTCCGCGAGTGACTGCGCCTCGTTCCAGTCGTTCTGGGCTCTTCCTCGCGGGACCGTTGTGTCTCTGTTCTTGCGGTGGTCGGAGACCAGCCAGCCATCGGCGATCCAGGTGTTGAAGAGCGCGACCTGTAACCGCTGCGCCAACGCCGACCCGTGGGCTGTTGGCCACCAGACAGCAAGCGCGGAGAGCTGCTCCCGCACTGCACGTGTCCGCTCGCCGAGCAGCCGCAGGGTCTCGTTCATCGGGTCCGGCTGTCCGGGTTGGACAACGGGAAGGTTGAAAAGGATGCGGTCGGGATTCAGCTCGACCAGGAGCGGCCCCATCAACCCGAACACCTCTGCGGCCCGCTCACGTTGCCGATGCCGCTCGTGCGCTTGCTGGGTGCGGACCGCGATAGCGGCACCGCCGAGACCGGCAGTCACACCCGCCAGTGCCCCGACGACGGTGGTCGTTACGACTGTTGTGTCCAAGCGGCACTGTCCCGTGGGTCGTCCTGCACTCGTTCTTGCTCACCCTGGGTTGCGGGCGAGCTTCTGGTCATGGACTCGGAAGCGGACTGCGCTGCGGCGTTGTGCCGGCGCTTGGGGCGATACTCGACGCTCAGGACGTCGATGGCGCTGCCCCGGATCACCACCCGCTGATACACGACCGGCAGCGCCGTCGTCGGCTTGTCGCCGGTGCTCGACGCCAACGGTGGCGCCAGGATCAGTTCCCGCCCATCCACCTCCAGGTCCGCGCTGAAGTGGGCGACCAGCCCGGAGTAGACAACCCCGTCGTGGAGGCGGACGCGCGCGTAGGTGTCGTGGTCCTTCGGGCGGTCGCGCTTGAACACCTGCGTCCAGGCGCTGACCGGGCGGATCGTCGCCCCGCTCTGCCGCTTGGCGAGGATCAGATGCCAGGCCCACACCGCAGCCAGGGCGAGCGACGCTTCCAGCACGAGCGTCCGAAAGAGGAGCTGGTAGTGGTCCCTGGCGTAGGAGCCCCGGGGCTCGAGTAACCGCCTGGGGTCAGGCATCCATGCCGGATGGACGATCCGTACGATGACGAGGACGGCGAAGGCGACGCCGGAGAAGGCGAGGCTGCTCAACACGACCCGGGAGACTTCGCGGAACGTCGACTCCGGCGAGCCTGCCCGCCGCCGCTGGCTCAGCAGGTCGAACAGCAGCCCGGGGGCGACGAGCAGCAAGAACAGGAGGGCTGCCAGCCAGCTTCCAGGGACCATGCGTTAGCTCGTCAGCCGTCGTAGTCCGGCGGCGCCGCGTCCTGGGCGCTGGCCTGCGAGACGGCCCCGTCGCCCGCGCTTGCCTGCGATTGGGCAGCGCCGGGAAGCTCCCAAGCTGGAACCGGCGCGGGCACCCCCATGGAGTCGAGGCCCTTGCCCCGGTCGCTGAGGTGGGTGGATTCGTCGCCCCGCTCCACAAGCTGCTGGGGCGGATCGTCGCGGCGCTCTACCGGCTGCTGGGGTGGATCTTCCGCCATCATGGCCTCCCGTCTGGGTCCTGAAGCCAGGGTCCTGAAATCACACCGCTGTAGTTTAGCCCTGCTGCTCACGAGTGCTCGTCGATCGGGTGGACCCGCCAGCACGAGTGGCAGAACGTCGGCGCGCCGAGCAGGTCGCCGGTGCGCCGCAGCGCGTTCGCGTACTCGCCGCGTGGCAGCAGCGCGATCCTGGCCACCCGCCGCCCGCCGCAGTCGGGACACGGGATGATCCTGGAGCGGCGCAGCGTCAGCCCGCCCTCGTCGACCACGGCGGGCAGCACCACCTGGCCGAGGTCGAGGCAGCGCCGACAGCGGGCGACCTGCTGGGCCTGCCGCAGCAGCTCGGCGGCCTCCCGCTCCATGCTCGCCTCGAACTCCCGATGCGCGGCCTCGTTGGCGACCATCTCGGCCTGGGCCTGCTCCACCTCGGCGCGGCCTGGCGCGACCGTGGCCGGCCCGGTCGCCTGCACCTTGGCGCGCTCGGCAGCGGCGCGGACGCGGGCGCGGCGCTGCCAGCTCTTGACCGTGCCCAGCGGATAGCCGAAGTGCGCCGCCGCGTCGGTCGGGCCGTGCGCCTCGGCGTAGGCGACCACCTGGCGGCGGTCAACCATCGGCGGCCTCGCCCTCGGCCTGGCGCTCGCCGCGCACCGAGGCGGCCAGGGCACGGATGCCCGCCGAGACGTCACCGGAGCCAGCGTCGCGGTGGTGGCCGTTGCCCTCGCCCGCGCTGGCGGCGCCGACCCGTGCGATCAGCTCGTCCTGGCGGTCTTTGGCCTCCGCCTGCACCTCGCGGCGGGCGTCATCCAGGTTGTCGTCCAGCTCGCCGAGGCCATGCGACCAGGTCGGCGGCTTCATCGTCTCTTGCTGGCGCTCCAGCTCGTCGTCCTCGTCCATCAGGGCGGCGGCGCGCTTGTCGACCTCGTGCCAGTGCGGGTAGACCGCCGAGGCGTAGCTGGCCGGCTCACCCTCGGGGTTCTGGTTGTGCTCGGCGTGCAGCGCCAGCGCCTGCAACAGCCGCTTGTCGCCCAGCACGGCCGCCTCAACCGCCAGCCGCCCCGCCTGCTCGCGGTTGGTGATGCTCTGGACGGCCACCAGCACGGGCCGCAGGTCGGCCAGGATCGCCTGGCGCTCCTCCGCGTCGGCGCCCTCGGGCCACGGCCGGTAGAGGTCGCGTCGGATCTTGGCGCGGCGGTCGGCCAGCGCCTGCCCGTACTGCTCATGCACGCGGAACAGCTCGTCCTGGGTGTTGGCCGCGAGCCGACGGTACAGCTCGTGGTGGACGCCGTCGTCGAGCTGGCGCAGACCCTTCGGGCGCACGTAGTCACGCCGGATCTCGGCGGCGGCCTCCTCGGCCGCGACGCTGATGGCGCGCAGCCGGACGTCGCGCTGCGCCACGTAGTTGGGCAGCTCCCTGGCCATGACGGGCCTCCTAGCGGGTCCGGCGACGTCCGCCGATCGGATGCTTCGGCTTGTGCTGGCTGCCGCCGCGCACGGTGCGCCCGGCGCGCTGGTGGACGGTGCCGAAGCCACGGCCACGCTTGGCCGGGCGCGGGGTGGGCACGAACGCCATGCTGATCGCCTCCTATCGCTGGTACAGCACTTCGCCGCTGGCGGGGTCCTCGACCCGGACGATGCCCGTCCAGGCTTCGCGGGTGGCGATCTCCGACCGCCGCACCATGCTGTTGCCCTCCAGGTCCCAGACCTTGCGGTCCTGCACCACGGTGCGGTCGCGCATCACGGTCTGGCCGCGCGGCCCGAAGGTGGTGCGGTAGGTGATGGCCACCTTGGGTCGGCGCTTCAGGAAGGCGTCGGTGTCCTGGCTGGCGTCGGGGAACCTGACGGTCATGCTGACCTCCTCGCTGATCGTAGTGGCCTGCTCGGACGGGGTGATGCCCGGCCGCCCGCGCTCGCTTCCCAGCCAGCCCGCCCGCCGCGCGGTCCTGACCTTCCCCGATGCGGCGCGATGCCGTGCCGCCTGACGCGGTGGCCGGGCACGCTCATGGCTGCCACCCGTCGGCGCGCAGCCGCTCGACCTCCCGCGAGACGGCCTCGGACCAGGCGCGCTCCTCCGGCGTCCGGTCGTCGTCGCCGTCGGCGCGGGCCTGCATGATGGCCAGCAGCTCCTCCAGCCGCAGCCACGTCTCCGCCTCCTGCCGGACGGTCAGCGGGCCGTCGCCCTCGTCGGCGCCTGGCAGCGGCGCGCTCAGCAGCTCCGCCTTCTCCAGGGTGATGCCGAGCAGGATGCCGGCGTCGCGCAGGTTCAGCCGCCGGTCGGCGGCCAGCTCCGCCTCGATCCGCTCGATCAGCCGCCCGCCGAGGATGCCGAGCCGGTCGGCGGTGTGCCGGCGTCGCGTCGTCCACGCCTGCCGGGCGGCCAGCGTGCGGGTCTGCGCGACCTGCGCGGGGGTGCGCGTCCAGCCTCCCTGCTTGGCCCAGCGGCGGATGGTCCGCTCTGGGATGCCCAGCACCTCGGCGGCCTGGCTGCCGCCCTTGGCCTGGAACACCTGGCGGGCCTGACGGCGGCGGGCCTCGTCGTGTGGTCGCCTGCCTGCCATCACGGCCTCCTTTTTCGCTGATGCCCTTCGCGTGCCACGAATCGGCCACGCCGTTGCATCCGGCCTGGTCGGCGGTGTGCAACCGGGTGGCCGCGCCTGGCCATCACCAGCTCGCGGGCCAGCCACGCCTCGATCTCGGCGCGACGCTCGGGGGTCAGCCCGCTCATGCCGTCCTCCTGGTGCTGCCTGCCGATCCTGCTTGATCGTACTGGTGTTCGCCCGCTCGACCGTCAGGTCGAGCCGTGAGGGGTCTGGGGACGACGGGACGTCCCCAGCACGTGGCGCCGTCGGTGGGCGCAGCGCCGCGCTCACACCCGCCTCCGGTCGCGCTCGGCCTGGTAGCGCGCGAGGCTCTGCACGCCCGGCTGGATTGCGCCGAGGCGGTCTACGCGCGTGCGCGCGTGGTCGTCCCTTTGGGGTCGTCGCTGGCGGTGACCTTTAGCCGCCGCAGCGGTGACCTTTCCGTCTGAAAGCTCGTCGCTGGCGGTGACCTTTCCGTCGGTGAACGTGGCCAGCAGGTCGCACGCGAAGCAGTCCTGCACGCACCACCAGACGCGCACCTGGCGCTGCCGGGGCCGACCTCGGCCGGGGACAGGTCCCTCCCCGATGGCATGCTCCGCCCGGATTTGCCGGAGCGCCCGGTCGACGGCCGAGCCGGACAGCCCGGTGCGCTCGGCGATCTGGGAGCGGGTGAGGTCGGCGTCGGCACCGTCGTGCTTGGCCTGGAGCGCGAGCACCACCAGCACGAACCTGGCGCTGGTGCCCAGCTTCGAGTGGTGGGCCACGACCCACTGCGCCAGCGGGCCGCTCACGGCTCCGCCTCCCGCCGGTTCTCGGGCAACCACTGGCGCCACTGTGGGTAGCGCGGCGTGTAGTCGGGGATCGGGTCGCGGGCCTGCTCGTCGGCGACCACCTTGCGAGTGATGGCGTCCAGGTCCGGCCAGCCCGCCGGTCCCTGGGTGGCCGCGCCGGTCGGGTTGTGCTTCAGCCGGTGCGCGATCCACGCCTTCTGGTTCTTCCAGGCTGGCAGCGGGTCGCCGCACTCCGGGCAGGGCGTGCCGGTGCGTGCCCACAGGAGCTGGTCGGCGGTGGGATGCCGGGGTGGGATCGGGGGCACGTCGAGGTCCTCGCGGGTGACCTGGTGCCCGCCGCGCTGGTGCAGGTTGGCGAAGCGGCTGGTGACCGGGTCGTCCGGGCTGGTCGTCCAGGCGAACGCCACCTCGCCGCAGCCCTCACAGAACAGCCGCACACGGGCGGACGAGCGCCGCCCGGTCAGCCAGATGGCCCGCTCGTACAGCGGATCGCCGGGTCGCGCCCCCTTGCGGCGCCGCTTGCGGCTTCCAACCGTTACAGCCGGCGCCGGGGTATCCGAGGTAGCGACCGGAGGCGTGTAACGGTTAGCGGCCTGCTGTCGTGCCCTGTGGGCGGCGACGCGGCAGGCGTCCGAACAGGTCCGGGTGCCGGCGCGGCGGTCGGCCAGGCTGACCTCGCAGCCCGGAGCGGCGCAGACAGGGCCGGCGCTCACAGCACACCTCGACCGTCGGCCGCGCCTGCTACTCTCAGACTTCGATGTCCTTGGCGGGTCATCTGGTCGGCGGCGCTCCTGTGCTCCAGCGGGGCGCCGTCGTCGTATCTAGCCAAGGGTTCCCCCTTACGCACTCTCCCTCTGGCGCTCGGGGTCTTGCGCCGAGGTCTGGTCGGTCAGCAACGCGCCGAGGTGCGCGACCTGGTCGGCGGTGAGCGGCGGCCAGTCGGCCACCAGCTCGCGGGCCTGGTCCCGGAAGTCGTCAGGCGAGCACGCCATCCCGCTCGTCCTCACGGTCCACCTCGGCGGCCTCGGCCCGGTCCAGCGCCGCCTCGATCGCGCGCCGCACGAACTCGCTGCGCTCGCCGCGTGCCGACGGTGCCACGCGCTCCAGGCGCTCGATGGTCCGGTCGGCCACGGTGATGCCGACAAACTGGGTGTAATGGGACGCACGACGTACCACGCGACTTCTCCCGAAGCGATTGGGCTGCACCTATGGCGTGTCACACTCGCGCGCCGAAGTCAATAATCTTGGGCGCCTTTTTAGGTCACGTTTCCGCAGGTCAGGGGTAGCGCGACCGCTATAGGTCGGGGGAATGGCCGGAGGTCGAAGTCGCGGCCGAGCCGACTAAAGGATCGTCCTAGAACCGCGTCGCCCGCCGAAAGTGCGCCGGCGTCTTTTGGGGATGATCCTCGACCCGACGTCCGGGCGCGCGACCGGCGGGGTCGAGCCGACCGTCAGCATGCCGGCGCTGACCCGACAGCGCCCCGCTAACCGTTACAGGCCCGGGGGGGGCCTGGACCGGCGGGGTGTCACGCTCTAGCGGCGCTCAGCGCCTCGGCTCGACCTTGACCGTGGCGGGGTCGAAGTAGCTCTGCCCCTTGCGCCAGCCGGCGGGCCTGCCCTTGCGGGTGGCCGGCAGGACCACCACGGTGACCAGCAGGTCGACGATGGCGCGCTGGCGGTCCAGCGACAGCCCGGCCCAGACCTCGGCCGGGTCGGGCGCGTCGACCACGCCGGACAGTACCGAGCCGCGGGCGGCGGCGGCCAGCTCGGTCTCGACCTCGGTGAGCTGGCGGTGGAGGCGGGCACTGCCGGCGCGGAGCTGGCGGGCGTCCAGGTCGCCGTCGGCGAACGCGGTCGCCAGCGAGTCCAGCCGCTGCCGGAGCACGGTCGCCTTGGCGCGGAGCATGGTCGCGTCCACGCCCGAGTCACGAGTCAGCAGCTCGCGGGCGGCCGGGTCGCACAGCCGCTCGATCACGATGGCCGACACCCAGGCGTCCACCTCGGCGGCGTTGCGGCGCACGTGGCCGCCCACCTTGCACAGGTAGACCGGCTTGGCCGAGGCGCCACCGCTGCGCCCGGACAGCAGGCCCGCGCCGCACACCTCGCACGTGGCGATCCCCGACAGGAGCCACTTCGGCCCGCCGCCGGGGTTGTCGCGCCGGGCGGGGTCGGTGAGCACGCCCACGACCGCACGCCAGGTGTCGGCGTCGATGATGGCGGGCCAGGACGCCTCGCCGACCACCTCGCCCCGGTGCTCCATCAGGCCCGCGTTGCGCGGGCGGCAGAGGGTGTAGCGGACGCTCTGAGAGCGCCACTTGGCGCCCGTCGTGGTCAAGATCCCTCGGGCGTTCCAGTCGCGGGCCACCGAGCGCAGCGACACGCCCGCCAGGACGGCGGCGCACGCCTCGCGGATCGCCTTGGCCTCGGCCGGCTCCAGCTCGCCGGTCAGCCGCAGGATCGTCCTGCCCTTCTCGGTGACCGGGTCAGCCGCGTACCCGAACGGGCGCGGGCCGCCGAGGCTGTGCCCGTTGCCGGCGGCCTGGTCCTTGGCCGAGCGCATGCGCTCGATGCCGTGCTCGACCTCGGCCCGTGCGACCGCCGCCAGGATGCGCGCCACCATCCGGCCCGAGGCGTTGCTGAGGTCGAGATGGCTGGACTTGACGGCCGCCGTCGGGACGTCCCGCTCCTGGCACACGTCGATGTAGGTCTCCAGCTCCTCCCAGTGCCGGGGCCGGTGCAGCCGGTCGGTGTGCCAGCAGATGACCGCGTTGACCTTGCCGGCGCCGATCGCGGCGAGCAGGGCAGTGTAGCCGGCGCGCGGCTTGGTCGAGTAGGCGGTGACGTCGTCGTCGGTGAAGACCTCCACCACGGTCCAGCCGAGGCGGTCGGCGAGCTGGCGGCACTCGGTCTCCTGGCGCTGGACGCCCAGCTCGTCGTGGTTCTCGTCCTTGCTGATGCGGCAGTAGATCGCGGGAGAAGGCGATCTGGATGTCACCGCTGACCAGCGAGGGGATCAGGGCGGCGCCGCCCTGGGCCTGCTGGAACTTGACGGTCAGGCCCTCCTGCTTGAAGTAGCCGGCCTTGTCGGCGATGTAGGCCGGGGCGGCATCGACCACCGGCAGGGAGCCGAGCGTGATGGTGGAGGTCTCCGGGCCGCCGGAGGAGCTCGAGGAGCCGTTGCCGCTCCCGCTCGAGCAGGCGGCGGCCAGCAGGCCGAGCGCGGCTACCAGAAGCAACGGAGCCCGGATGCCACGTCGGACGTCGTAGCGCATGGCGGTCCCTTCGTCCGGGACGGATTGGCCAGGTCGCTGCCGGAGCGGGCTCCGGCGCTCGCAATGGGGCCGTTATAGGGCAAATGTGTTGCGCCCGTCAATAGATTGCTGAACGTCAGATATACGCATCCGATCAAGATGTTCCGTGTTGCATCTCGATGCATAACGATATATCGTTAACTCGCAAGCAAGCATCGACCAAGGAAAGGACGAGGTGATGACCATGCGTCGTCCACCGTTCACACCCGGAGGGCCCGGCCGGCCTGGCTTCGGCCGCTGGCAGCCGCCCTTCGGACCATGGGGCGTGCCGTTCGGGCCTGGTGGCCCCGGCTTCGGCCCTGGGTTCGGCCGCCATCACCGTGGTGGCCGCGCCCGGCGCGGCAACGTCCGCGCCGCCATCCTGGCACTGCTGGCCGAGCGACCCATGCACGGCTACGAGATGATCCAGGAGCTCACCAACCGCACCGGCGGGGTGTGGCGGCCGAGCCCAGGCTCGGTCTACCCGGCCCTGCAGATGCTCGAGGACGAGGGCCTGATCTCCAGCCAGGAGACCGAGGGCAAGCGGCTGTTCTCGCTCACCGAGGCCGGCCGCGCCGAGGCCGAGCAGGGGCCTTCGCAGGCCCCGTGGGACGAGGTCACCGAGGGTGTCGACCCGACCAACCTGAAGCTGCGGGACACCGCCTTCCAGGTCGGCGCGGCCGTCATGCAGGTGGCCACGGCCGGTAGCGAGGCCCAGAAGGGCAAGGCGCTCGAGGTGCTCACCGAGGCCCGGCGCCGGATCTACTCGATCCTCGCCGAGGACGAGTGAGGCCCAAGGGACGTCCCCAGTGGCTCGCGTGCCCGCAGCGGCGCGCGAGCCACGACCTTTCACCTCTGGCGGTCATCTGGTCCGATCAGCCGACCACATGGCGTGGCGGTCCCGCCAGGCAAGCGGCGCCGCCGCCGGACATGCTGGCCAGCCAGCGGCCGTCGTGACGGCGCACCTCGACGGCCAGGCCGAAGCAGGCGGAGACCGCCTCGCCGGTGAGCGCGGCGCCGACCTCGCCGGCCGCCACCACCTCGCCGCCGGCCAGCAGCAGCGCGTGGGTGGTGTGCGGCGGGAGGTCCTCCAGGTGGTGGGAGACGACCACGGTGGCCAGCTCCGGCTCGAAGGCGGCCAGCTCGCCGAGGGCGGCCAGCAGCAGCTCGCGGGCGGCCAGGTCCAGCCCGCGGGCCGGCTCGTCCAGTAGCAGCAGCCGCGGCGAGGGCATCAGCGCCCTGGCGATGCGCACACGGCCGCGCTCGCCCTGCGAGCAGGTGCCGACGCGCCTGGCCCCAAGGTGGGCGCAGCCCATCAGCTCCAGCAGCTCGCGCGCCCGGGCCCGCTCTGGAGGGCCGTAGCGCTCCCACAGCGGCTGCACGCTGCCGGTCGCTCCGGTCAGCACCACCGCCTCGGCGGTCAGCTCGTCCGGCATGCGCAGCGCCGGGTCGACCACGCCGATCAGGCGGCGCAGCTCGCGCATGTCCACCTTGCCGAGGCGCTCGCCGAGCACCCGGACCACTCCGGCGCTGGGGTGGCGCCTGGCGCCGGCCATTGACAGCAGGGTGGTCTTGCCGGCGCCGTTGGGCCCGAGCAACGCCCAGTGCTCGCCGGGGCGGACCCGCCAGGTGACGTCGCGGAGCAGCTCGCTGCGGTCGGGCGCCCACACCCGTACGCCCTCCAGCTCGAGATAGGCCCGAGCCGGATCGCGCACCTGGTCCATGGACACTCCACCCCTCGACGGCGGCCGCCACGGGGCGGCGGCCTCGGCCACCGCCGATAGGAGCACGGCGCCAGCTCGGGGCGCAAACCGGGCCATCGCGGGCTTGCGGGCGCGGTGGCCCGCCGGGGCGGGGTGCTTGACGGCGGGACGGCGCGGCCCGGAGGCTTCGCGCATGGACGGAACGCCGCGGCGCTGGCACGCCGCCGCTGCGGCCCTCGCGCGCCGCTCCGCCCTCCCACATCTGAAGGAATCGAAAAACAAGGTTGACATTTGTGAAGGGCTGAGTTTCTATTCATTCGGCGCTGCCCGCCCGTGGCCGTCCGCGGAGCCGCGGGGGTCGGGCGCTCCGGCCGGGTGCACCCCGGTCTGACCGCCGGCCGAGCGCCGCTCCAACCCAACCCAAATCGGCCACCTACCACGGAGGTCTTCTTCGGCATGAGCAATTTCCTCGAGACGCGCCCGAGCGCCGGCACCGCCGCAAGCTCGGGCCCGCCACCGGCGATCGAGGTCCAGGACCTGGTCAAGACCTATCCGGGCGACGTCCGCGCCCTGCGGGGCCTCAGCTTCACCGTGGAGCCGGGGACAGTGTTCGGCCTGCTCGGTCCCAACGGCGCCGGCAAGTCCACCACCGTCAAGATCCTCACCACGCTGAGCCGCCCGGACTCCGGCACCGCCCGCGTGGCCGGCATCGACGTGGTCCAGCGGCCCGACCGCGTGCGCCGGGCCATCGGCTGCGTGGCCCAGCGCTCCGGGGTCGACCTGGAGGCCACCGGCCGCGAGAACCTGGCGCTCCAGGGCCGCCTGTACGGCATCGGCGGCCGCGAGCTGAAGTCGCGGGTCGGCGGGCTGCTGGAGCGCTTCGGGCTGGGCGAGGCCGCCGACCGCATCACCAAGACCTACTCGGGCGGCATGCGGCGAAAGCTCGACGTCGCCCTCGGTCTGGTCCACCGGCCCCAGGCGCTGTTCCTGGACGAGCCCACCACGGGCCTGGACCCGGAGGCACGCGCCGACATGTGGAACGAGATCACCCGCCTCGCCAGCGAGGAGGGCATCACCGTCCTCCCCAATCACCCGTATACTCACCACTAACGGAGGGACCTATCGGGCTGCTAGTGAAGGTGCGACAGGGGCCGGCCGCCCTGGGCATACGGGCCTGGTGGCTGGCATGTCCACAGCAGCGGGGATCTACTGCCGCCTGTCCGAGGCCAAGGACTCCGAAGAGGCAACGGAGCTGGCCGTCGACCGGCAGGAAGAGCGATGCCGGGCGCTGGCGGAGGCGAAAGGCTGGCGGGTCGAGCAGGTCTACGAGGATGTGGACCGGAGCGCCTACCGGCGCGAGGGGAAGCTGGAAGCCCCCCCGCGGCCGGCGTTCGAGGCGATGCTCGAGGACCTGGAGACGGGCCGGATCGGCGGGCTGCTCTTCCTCAAACTCGACCGGCTCGTCAGAGACCACGGCGACTTCGAGCGGGTCCTGCGGGTCTGCGAGGCCAGGCGGGCGCCGATGGCGTGTGTGGTCGACGCGGTCGACACGACCACGCCGGTTGGTGAGGCGATGGCGAGGACGCTGGTCACCTTCGCGCGGCTGGAGTCGCAGAACATCGGGCTGCGGGTTCAGGCGCAGCGGGAGCAGGCCGCCAGGAAGGGCAGGCCAAGCCCGGGGCGACGGTGCTACGGGTACAGCGCCGATGGCCTGGACGTCGTTGAGGACGAGGCGCGCTGGCTGAAGGAAGCCGCCGGCAGGCTCCTGGACGGTGAGCGCCTGCGCCCAGTCGTGGTCGACATGAACGCGCGGGGCTGCCGGACGACCGGCGGAAAGGAATGGCTGCCCGACAGCCTGCGGGTGGCGCTGCTGCGCCCAAGGGTCGCTGGGCTCCGCGAGTACAGGGGCGAGGTGATCGCGGACGGGTGCTGGCCGGCGATCATCGACCGGCTCGACTGGGAGGAGCTGAAGATGCTGTTCCGGAAGGGCACGCCAGGCGGCCGGGTGTACCTGCTGCCGCGGGCGCTGGTCCGCTGTGGGGTCTGTGCGGCACCGATGGCGGGGCGGCCGAGCAAGGGGCGACGGCCGCGATACGGGTGTTGGAAGGGCCCGGGGCTGCCAGGCTGCGGACAGGTGATGGCGGTCGTGCATGGGGTCGACGAGCTGGTCACCGAGGCTGTCATGGTGGCGCTGGACTCCCCCGCCCTCGACCGGGCCATCGGCGAGCAGGACCAGGCCGAGGACGAGCAGCGCGAGTTGCTGGACCGGATCAGCCTGGACGAGGAGATGCTGAAGCAGCTCGCCGAGGACTACGCCGCGCGGCTGATGACGCGGTCGGAGTGGCAGGCCGCCAGGGAGGCGACGACACGGCGGATCGAGCAGGCAAGGTCGAAGCTGCACCGGTCGAACCGGATGCTGGCCAGCCTCCCGAGTGGCCGCCAGGCGCTGGACCGCTGGTGGGCTGAGGCAACCGACGACCAGCGGCGCACGCTGCTCTGCACGGTCCTGGAGACAGTGATCGTGCATCCGGCGCCAAGGTCGGGGAGCAGGATGGACCCGTCCAGGATCGAGCTGCGATGGCGGGTGTAGAGCCGAGCTGACCGAGGGCCCGTGGCCGAGCGCTGCGGGCCCTTCCGCTGGACAAGCGAACCGGTTGATGTCGGAATAAGCGGCTGATCGACCCAGGTTGCACCATAGGCGAAAACCTGGCACCATGAACATAACCTGAAGCTCTAAGCGGCAGGGAGCAGACTGCACGACCGCCCCGGGTTCCGAGCGCACAGGATGCGCTCCCCGAGTGGCCTCCGGAGGTGCGACGAGCAAGGCGAGGCGTCTCGCGTTGTCGTTGTACCGAGTGGAGGAAACGGTGGTGGACAAGGGAGTAGAGATCGAGCGTTCGCCTGCGCTGAGCACGGCGAAGGCCGCGAAGTACCTCCGCATGTCGCGTGGCTGGCTGGATGCCCACGCCGACGAGATCCCGCACTACATGATGGGCGAGAAGCGCCTGTTCCTGATCGAGGACCTGGACGCGTACCTCGAGAAGGTGCGGCGTGGACCGGCCGGAGTGTCGGCGTGACCGCCGCGGAGCTGGCCGCCCGCGTCGAGCAGGAGCGGAAGGCTCAGGGCCTCGAACCCAGGGTGGTCTCTCCCGCGGTGTTGGCCCGCCTGGCGCGCATGGTTGTCGGCCGGAGGGAGGCCCAGCGGCCCGAACGGCGGTCGGCATGAGCGAGGTGCTCCCGTTCGATTACGGGGGCCCGTACGGCAGCCACTTCTTCGACTCGGAGCCCACGGTCGCCTCCACTGGCGCGACCGAGCCGCTGACCGCCGACGCCGCCAAGGCGCTGACCGGCCGGATCCGCGGGTGCCTGGAACGGGCGTACATCCTGCTGTACGAGGCGCACCAGCGCAGGGCGTGGGTGGCGCTGGGCTATGCGACCTTCGCCGACTATGTCGCTGGCGAGTTCCAGATGAGCCGGTCGCGTGCCTACCAGCTCCTCGACCAGGCCCGCGTCGTGCGGGAGATCAGCGCGGCGGCGTCCACATCTGTGGACATCCCCGAGGCTGCCGCCCGGGAGCTGAAGCCGTACCTGCCGGTGGTCACCGAGCAGATCCGCGCCCGGGTCGCGGTCGTCGATCCGGAGAAGGCGCCGGAGATCGTCGAGGAGGTCATCCGTGAGAGCCGACTCGCCCTGGAGCAGCGCCGGGAGATCGAGGAGTGGGACCGCAAGCGCAAGGAGGAGCGCAAGGAGAAGCGCAAGCGCAAGGCGGCCAAGCGGCGAGAAGAAGCCGAGCGGGAGCCCGAACCTGACCCGCCGAAGCCTGCCCCGACTGACGACGTCGACTGCGACCTGCTCAACGTTGCGGAGTGGGTGATCGAGCGGCCCCTGGTCCAGCGGCCACGTGAGCACGTGGAGGCGCTGGCCGACTGGCTCCACCACACCCGCCAGGCGCTGACGGACATGGAAGCCGATGTTCGGGTGGCGCTCGCCGACGACGAGCTGAGGCGGCTGTGAGCACGTTCGGGTACCGCCGCTGGCGTGTCCAAGGTGGCCGCCTGTACCCGCTGGTCTACGACAGCCAGCCGTGGGAGCCGGGTGTCACGGTCGCGCGCTGCGGCCAGGCCAGCGAGTGGCGTGACCATCTCGCCGACCTCGGCATCCCCGGCCACGACACGCGCAACCTGTACGAGCTGGCCAAGCTCGCCCGCGCCCACGCCGACCAGTTCCGCCCGGTGGACCTCCACGGGTGTGGCCTGTACGCCTACCGGACCGTCGAGGCGGTGCAGGCCGAAACGCGGGGCGCCGTGAAGGGGCTGGTCCTGCTGACCGGACGGATCCTCCCTTACGAGCGGATGTTCCGAGCGCAGCGTGGCCGGATCCTCGCGCTGGTCGACAAGGACCCGGCCGGCCTACGGAAGCGGCTGCACGCCGACTACCGGGCGGTCGAGATCGTGAAGACGTGGGACGAGGCGGAGGTGATCCGCGAGAGATGGGAGGACTGATGGGCAACACCGGTAAGCCGGTCGGGGAGCCGTACGAGGAGCCGGAGCCCCTGGAGATCCCCGAGGAGGAGCCAGCCACACCCGAGCCGGAGCGAGTCCCGGCCTGACCTGTCCCAGACGCAGCAGCGAGGAGGGGTTGCGCGTGATCACACGTGAGGAGATGGAAGCGGTGCAGCAGGCGTACCGGAAGTGGGCCGAGGCGCTCGCGGAGAAGGAGCAGCGCGACCGGGAGGCCAGGGAGACCGCCAGGCAGACCGAGGACCCTTCGACCGAACAGGGGGCATGAGCGCCCACGACGGAGGTGCGAGAGAAGCCTGGCTCGGGTCGGCTGCGCAAGCGGCAGCGGCCCAGACAGAAGAGCAGGCCCCGTGGGGCGGCACCACGAGGCCCAGAGAGGAACAGCACGCCCCCCGACCAAAGGAGGACGGTCACTATGAT
>WNFU01011351.1_pt1 | contig 18809 bp, 21 predicted proteins | sample 5400121 | NCBI WGS metagenome assembly WNFU01 (sample SAMN13153360, study PRJNA577476) | soil metagenome | isolation source: 100 cm soil or saprolite under grassland replicate 1 | place: USA:California | collected 2016-06-15 | reverse complement strand
GAGGCAACACCAGCGGCAGCAGGAATCCAAGGGGGACGAACAGCAGCACATTGCCGGCCGCGCCGGCCAGGGTGGCGAGCCGACGGTCCCCGTCGGCGATCCCAGCCATGAGGTTCCAGATCGGGACGAGCTGCGGGTGCCAGTTGTCCGGCCAGCGGGCCAGGTCGGACCGCCAACGGATGGGCAGCAGGGTGACCGAGGCGAGCAGGGCGACATACACGACCGCGACCAGCCGGGCCGCCGTAACCGGCGGCCTGGTCGACCCCCCGTCGCGGCTCAGCGGTCCGGCGGCGGGGGCAGCGAGCGCGGCTCGCCGGGGTTGGGTGGCCGGCCCCAGCCGGACGGGTCGGAGCCGCCCGCCGGCCGGCCGCCGTTCGCCGCGGACGGCTCGCCCCAGCGCACCGTCGTCCGCGGCACCAGGCGGAGCCGGCCCCAGTGCTGCTCGCCGAGCGACCGCACCTGCCTGGCGGCCAGGCGGGCGGCGATCGCGGACCCGACCAGCGGGGCGACCACCTCGGGGATCACCACCCTGGCGAAGCGGGCGGGGACCATGGCGGCGATGCGGGCGGCCAGCCTCCTGGCGGCGGCGTCGGGGAGCGCCCGGCGCAGCGAACGGCCCCGCACCGTGCTCCAGCCTCCGGCGGCCTGGACCTCGCCGATGACGTTGCTCACCAGCTCCCGGGGCGTGAGCGGGTGCTGCCCGGCGAGCGCTCCGAGGTCGGCGCGGAGCTTGGCCTCGATCAGGAACAGCGCGAGCACCTCGGCGAGGGCGGTGACGCCGATGCTGCCGATGGCGGTGCCGGCGGCCGGCGGGGCCGCCAAGGTGGCGGCGGCGACCGCCTGCTGGGCGGCCACCACGCCGCCGACGAGCATGGCGAGCGCGGCGGCGGTGCGGGCGGCCCGGTCGATCAGCCGTTTGGCCACCTCGTCGTCGGTGAGGCCCGGGTAGCGGCCGCGTAGCTCCTCGAGGGTGGCCGGCCGGACCTGGGCGGCCGCCTCGTCCAGCAGCGGCCGGATGCCTCCCTTCGCCACCTCGCCGAGCCGGCCCCTGACGACCCCGACCGCGTCGCCCAGCAGGCGCCGCACCGACGACTGGTCGCCGCCGGCGGCCGCGCCCTCCGCGGCCAGCCGCTCGCCCCATGGATGCTGGCTCTGTGGGTCCATCTCGCCAACCGCTTCCCTTCGAACGGCTTCGTCAATCCTGGAACGCCGGTCGAGTATCCGGGGAAACCAGGTGATGATCTCGGTGGCGGGGGCGAACTCCCCCTGCCGCGCCCTCACCTCTGCGTGGATACTCGACCGGCGTTCCAGTCCAGGTTAGCGGCCGGTCGACCCGAAGCCGCCGTCGCCCCGCGGGGTGCCAGGCAGCTCTCCGACGTCCAGGAACCGGGCGTGGGCCACCGGCTGCACCACGAGCTGGGCGATGCGGTCGCCGCGGCGGACCGTGAACGGCTCGGTCGGGTCGGTGTTGATGAGCACCACCAGGACCTCGCCGCGGTAGCCGGCGTCGATCGTGCCGGGCGTGTTGACCAGCGTGACCCCGTGCCTGGCCGCCAGGCCCGAGCGGGGATGCACGAAGGCGGCGTAGCCGTCGGGGACGGCGACGGCCAGCCCGGTCCGCACCACGGCGCGGCCGCCGGGCGGCAGCACGACCTCCTCGGCGGCGCACAGGTCGGCGCCCGCGTCGCCGGGGTGGGCGTAGGCGGGCAGCGGTAGCTCGGGGTCGAGGCGGCGGACCGGCAGCTCGGGTGCGTCCACGCCGACGACCCTATCACCCGGAGATGGCCAGGGCCCCGGACCACGCTTCCCCTCGCGGCCCGGGGCCCAGCTCGTTCCCGCCGGCGCGTCGCCCGATCCACCAGAGCACCCCTCCGGGGTTCCCCGGACCCAGCCGGCGGGACAAATTACAGTGATGTGATTCTACCCTCTTGGGCCGCCAGCCGGCAAGCTTGTGTCGTGGGAGGAGGTGACCGGGCTGGCCGAGGAGCAGGAGGTCGAGCGGCTGTTCGGGCTTGGCCCCGAGTCGTTCGTGGCGGCCAGGAACGAGGCCGCGCGCCGGCTCAGGCAGGGGGGTGACGCCGGGGCGGCGGCCAGGGTCACCGCGCTGCGGCGGCCGTCGCTGTCGGCCTGGGCGGTCAACCAGCTCGCCCGCGCCCGCGGGCCGGAGGTCGAGGGGCTGCTCGAGGCCGGTCGGCGGCTGCGCGCCGCCCACCAGGCCGCCGTGGCGGGCGGTGGCGCGGCTGCGCTGCGCGCGGCCACCCGGGCGGAGCGGGAGGCGGTGGCGGGCCTGGTCGCCGCCGCGGTCGAGGTCCTGGAGTCGACGGGCCACGCCACCACCGACGCGACCCGCGACCGGGTCGCCGCCACCCTCCACGCGGCGGCCGCCGACCCGGCCGCCGCCGAGCTGGTCCGGCGTGGCCGCCTCACCCACGACCTCGACCCCGCCGGCTTCGGCACCCCCGACGGCCTCGACGCGGCCCCGGGGGCGGAGGGGGTCGAGGCGGGCGCCGCCGGGGCGGGGGTCGAGGCGGGTGCCGCCGGGGCGGGGCGGGGGGTCGCGGCCGGCGGGCGCCACGCGGCGCGGGCCACCGCCAAGGGACGCGACGCCGCGGCGGCGCGGCGCGGCGACGGCAAGGCGGCGGTGGACGCGGAGGCCGTGGCGGCGTCGCGGGCCAGGCGGCTGGCGGCGGTCGCGGCCCGCGACGAGGCCAGGCGGCGGGCGCGGCTCGCCGCCGACCAGGCGGTGCTCGCCACCCGGCACGCGGAGCGCCTCGGCCGGCTGGCCGACCAGGCCGAGCGAGAGGCGACCCGGGCGCGCACCACCGCCACCGCCGCCATCGACGCGGCGGCGGCCGCCCGCGAGCGGGCGTCCCGCGCAGCCAAGGAGCTGACCGAGGCCGAGGGCCGCCTCGCCGACGACGGCTGAGCCGCCAGCGCGCTCCCCACCCGCCGCTCCCCACCCGGCGGCTCCCCGCCAGCGCGCTCCCCCACCCGCCGCTCCCTCACCCGGCGCCTCCCACCCCGCGGCTCCACGACCCGGCGGCGCATGCGCCGTGCGCTCAGCGGCCGCGCCGACCCCGCCGGGCGCGGAGGTAGTCGCTGACCACGTAGTCGCCGAGGCGCTCGGCGGAGGCCGCGAACACCCGGCCGCCGTTCAGCCGGGCGATCCCGTCGACGAAGCGGACCAGCCGCGGGTCGTCGTCGAGCATGAACACGTTGATGGTGGCGCCCCGGCGGGTGAGCCGGGTGACCTCGGCGAGGGTCAGCTCGATCGTGCGGGGGTCCGGCGGATAGTCGAACCAGGGGAGGCCGTCGCGCTCCAGGTGCGCGGTCGGCTCGCCGTCGGTGACGACCAGCACCACCGGCTCCGCCTCCGGATGGCGGTCCAGGTGCCGCCCGGCCAGCACCAGGGCGTGGTGCAGGTTGGTCCCCTGCCCGACGGCCGGAGCCAGGTCCGGCAGGTCGGCGGTCCGGACCGTCCTGGCCAGCAGCGAGAAGCCGACGATCTCCGCAGCACGGCGTTGCGGACGGTGCGGACCACGTCCAGCGGGTCCTCGTCGCCGAACTCCCAGGGGCGGGAGGCGCCGCTGGGCTCGCCGGCCAGGCCGGTCCCGGCCACGTCGTGGTCGCCGCGGCGGCCCTCCTCGAGGCTTGCGAAGATGCGGCGCAGCGCGACCGCGCCGATCCGCCGGATCGCCTTGGGGGACAGCCGCAGCTCTCCCTGCTCGCGGAGCAGGTAGCCCTGCTCGGCCAGCTCGCGCTCGAGCCGGCGCAGCGTCTCCACGTCCTCGACCGCGGCCCGCCCCAGGGTCCGCTCCAGCGCCTCCTGGTCGACGTCGTCCAGCGATGCGCCCGGGTAGCGCTGCCCGAGGGACGCCTCCAGCGACTCCAGGTCGGCCAGCTCCTCCAGCGCGGTGGTCGCGTCGCCGAGGCCGAGCGGACGGTCGCCGCCGATCTGCGCGCCCTCGTCCCAGGGCAGGTCGGGCCGTCGGCCCCGCAGGGCGCGGCCGAGCCGGTCCAGCTCGTATTCCAGCCCGAGGTCGCCGAGGACCGCCTGGGCGAGGCCGGCCAGCTCGGCCCGCTGCTCGGGGGTGAGGGAGGCGGCCAGGCGGCTGGCGGCGGCGGCGCGCCGGGCCAGCGCGTCGACCAGCTCCTCGAGGGTGCGCGGGTTCTCTGGGAACATGTCGCCGTAGCGCTGCATGAACTCGTCGAACTGTCGCTGGGTGTCCTCGCCGCGGGCGTCGGCGTCCAGCATCGCGTTCAGGTCGGCGAGCATGTCGCGGATGCGCTGGAGCTGCTCGGGGCTGGCGCGGGCGAGCGCGTCGCGCATCCCCTTGAACCGCGTGTCGAGCACCTCGCGGCGGAGCAGGTCGCGGATCTGCTCGTAGGTGGCCGCCGCCTCCGGGGAGCGCCACCGGTAGTCGGCGAGCTGCCGGACGGCCCTGGCGGTGTCGGGGGGGAGCTGGTCCAGCTCGGCCTCGGCGAGCCTGGCCTGGTCGGACGGGTCGGGGAACAGCGCCGCGCGCTCCTGCTCGACGGCCCGGTCGAGCAGCTCGCGGACCCGTTCCAGGGTGCCGTCGAGCTGGCCGCGCTCGCGCAGCCCGCGGCGGCGCTCGCGCACCTGGCGGAGCAGGTCGCGCAGGCCCCGCGTCCCCGGCATGCCGCGGCGCAGCAGGTCGGCGAGCGCGTCGGCTGCACGGTCGCCGGCCAGCACCCGCTCCCCCAGCCGGTCCAGCGCCCGCGCCAGGTCGAACGGCGGCTCCAGGGGGTCGGGGCCGCCACGCCAGGCGCCGTACCGGTAGCTCATCCGCCGTACACCGCACGGCCGGGCAGCTCCTCCTTGGCCAGGCGCTTGGCCAGGTGGAGGCCTTCCATCGCGAACTCCAGCGCGGCGGCGGCCAGGCCTGGCGTCTCGGCGTGGCCGTCGCCGAGGTGCCGCAGGAGCCGCGCCAGCCCGGGCACCGTGCCGATCCGCCGCAGCAGCTCGGGCGCGGCCACCAGGTCGCCGGTCTCCACCGTGCCGCCCTCCTCGAAGCGGCCGAGCAGCCCCGACAGGTCGGTCCCGGCCAGCCGCGCCCGCCAGGTGTCGGCGACGGCCCGTCGCAGCAGGTGCTTGAGCAGCTCCAGCTCCCTGCCCTCCTCGAGCTGGTCGAACTCGACCTTGCCGAGCGACACGGGGACCACGGCGGGCAGGTCGACCACCCTGGCCACCGGCGTCTCCTCGCCGGTGACCGCGGCCCGCCGCACCGCCGAGGCGGCGACGGTCTCGGCCGCGGCGATCGCGAAGCGGGCCGACACGCCGGAGCGGGCGTCGATCTGGGGCGACTCGCGCACCCCGCGGGTGAAGCGCGCGATGACCTCGAGGACGTGGTCGGGCACCAGCGGCCGGCCGAGCGGGCCCTCGTCCCACTGGAGGACGGCCTCCTGGCGCATCAGCGTCAGCTCGTCGTCCAGCCGCAGCGGGTAGTGGGTTCGGATCTCGGCCCCGAAGCGGTCCTTGAGCGGGGTGATGATGCGGCCGCGGTTGGTGTAGTCCTCCGGGTTGGCGCTGGCGATCAGCAGCAGGTCGAGGGGGAGCCGGAGCTGGTAGCCGCGGACCTGGATGTCGCGCTCCTCGAGCACGTTGAGCAGCGCCACCTGGATCCGCTCGGCGAGGTCGGGGAGCTCGTTGACGCTGAAGATGCCCCGGTTGGTGCGCGGCACCAGGCCGTAGTGGACGGTCTCCGGGTCGCCGAGGGTGCGGCCCTCGGCGACCTTGATCGGGTCGACGTCGCCGACCAGGTCGCCGACGCTGGTGTCGGGGGTGGCCAGCTTCTCGCCGTACCGCTCCGAGCGGTGCCGCCACCCGACCGGCAGCTCGTCGCCGAGCTCCCGGAGCCGGTGGCGGCAGGCGTTGCAGGCGGGCAGGTAGGGGTGGTCGTTGATCTCGCAGCCGGTGACCGCCGGGGTCCACTCGTCGAGGAGGTGGACCAGCGAGCGGATCAGCCGGGTCTTGCCCTGCCCGCGCTCGCCGAGCAGCACGACGTCGTGGCCGGCGAGCAGGGCTCGCTCCAGCTCCGGCAGGACGGTGTCGTCGAAGCCGACGATGCCGGGGAAGCGCTCCCCGCCGCCGCCGAGGGAGGCCAGCAGGTTGTCCCGGACCTCGTGCTTGACGGCCTTGTAGCGGTGCCCGGAGGCCCGCAGGGCGCCGAGGGTGGTCGGAGGCGGCGTGGTGTCGGTGGTCATGCGCGTCCTTTGCAGATCGGCCGGTCGGTCCCATAGTCGCCCCAGTCGCCTGGTTGCGCACGCGCCGAGGCCACGCCACGGCGGGCCGCTCAGGCCGGTCCGCCCCCAGAGCGGCGCCAGGCGGCGCGGCCGAGGAAGGCGAACCCGCCGAGGAACCGGCCGGCCAGCTCGGCGGCGCCGTGCTCCTCCAGCACCGCCATCACCGCCTGGCGTTGCAGCGGGCGGTTGCAGGCGGCGACGTCGAGGACCACGTCGTCGCGGATCGCCATCAGCTCGCGGTTCAGCTCGTAGACGGCCCGCTGGGTCACCAGCGCCTCGACCACCCACGGGCCGAGCAGCCGCGCCACCCCGGCCGGGTCGGCGAGCGCCGCCTCCACGTCGGCGTAGGCGGTCAGCAGCCTGGCGGCGGTCACCGCGCCGATGCCGCGAATGCCAGGCAGGCAGTCGCTGGCGTCCCCCCGGAGCGCGGCGAAGGCCGGGTACGCCTCGGGGAGGACCCCGTAGCGCGCGCGCAGCCAGCTCGGCGACACCTGCTGCATGCGGCCGCCGGTGACCAGGTAGAACACCTGGACGGTGGGGGCCACCAGCGCGAAGGCGTCCTGGTCGCCGGTGGCGAGCGCCGCGGCCACGCCGCGGCGCCTGGCCAGCGCCGCCGCCGAGCCGAGCACGTCGTCGGCCTCCAGGCCATCCGGGACCACCACCGACAGCCCGAGCAGCCCGAGCAGCCCGGGGAGCCGGTCGAGGAGGCCGACCAGGGCGTCGTCCTTGGGCGGGCGGGTCGCCTTGTAGCCGGGATGGCGGTCGCGCCGCAGCGAGCGGACCGGGTCGTCGAAGCCGACGACGCAGGCGGTGGGCCGCACCGCCGAACCGATCCGGGCCAGCATCAGCAGCACCCGTTCCAGCGCCTCGCCCGGGGGCGCCTCGGCCCCGCCGACCGCGTGGAACGCCCGGTGGGCGAGCCCGTTGCCGTCAACCGCCAGCAGCACCGGGCCCGGCCGCTTTGGCGCGCGTCCCCGTCGCGCCCGCCGGGCGACCGGGACGGCGGGCGGCGGCGCGGTGCCCGGTCCCGTCCCATCGGGGGACCCCGGGGTCCCCCGAACCCCCCCGGGCTCGTCGAGGACGAAGAGCCGGGGGTCGTCGGCGGCGGTGACGGGCGGCATAAGCCAACGATGGTCCCTGGTGCCGCGCCGCGCAAGGGGCCGGGCCGCCAGCCCCTTGCGCGACGTGGTCATCCCTGCCCGGCGGCGATGGTGTCCTGGACCTGCTGGCGCCGGCGGTCGTCGATGGTGGCGGCGACGGCCTCGTCGTCGGCCATGAGCGCCTCGACGTCGAGCTGCTCGAAGCCGAGCACGCCCATGTCGGCGAAGGCGGCGCGTACCTTGGGCCCGAACATGCCGATGTCGCGCAGGGTGGGCACGATGCGGCTGAACAGCAGGCTGCGGAACTGCCTGAGGGTCTCGCTCTCGCGCACGTAGCGGATGCAGTCGTCGGCGTCGAAGCCGAGGGTGCGCCAGATCTCCTCGCCGAGGAAGCGGTCGCGCATCAGGTAGCAGGCCTCGACGCAGAACTCCTCGCGCTCGTCGCGCTCCTGGTCCGACAGCTCGCGGTAGTAGTCGCGCAGGGCCAGCCGCCCGAAGGCGACGTGGCGGGCCTCGTCCTGCATCACGTAGGCGTTGATGGCCTTGGCGAGCGGGTCGACGGCCATGTCGCGGATGAGCCCGAACGCCGCCAGGGCCAGGCCCTCGATCAGCACCTGCATGCCGAGGTAGGTCATGTCCCAGCGCGCGTCGGCGATGACGTCGTTCAGCAGGGACTTCAGGTGGGGGTTGATCGGGTAGGCGAGGTCCAGCTTGTCCCGCAGGTAGCGCGAGTACGCCTCGACGTGGCGTGCCTCGTCCATCACCTGGGTGGCGGCGTAGAACTTCGAGTCGAGGTCCGGCACGGTCTGGACGATCTTGGAGGCGCAGATCAGCGCGCCCTGCTCGCCGTGGAGGAACTGGGAGAACTGCCAGGCGACCATGTGGTGGCGTACCTGGGCCCGCTGCCGCGCGCCGAGCGACTCCCAGGTGGGCGAGCCGTAGATGGGGACGGTCTCCTCGGGGGCCAGCAGCGGGTTGTCCAGGTCGACCTCGTGCGACCAGTCGATCCGCTCGGCCGCGTCCCACTGCCGCTTCTTGCCCTTGTCGTAGAGGTTGAGGAGCCGGTCCCGGCCCTCGTCGTAGTCCCAGTCGAAGGCCGTGGTGCTGCCGCTGGGCACGTGCCAGCCGGTCTCGTGGACGGGAAGGGCGTAGATGCGGGTGCTCATGGCGGCGCCTCCTGGCTCCCGGCAGCCACCCCAGGGTACGGACGGTCGTGACACAGTGTCAACATCTGGTTTGCTAGGCTCACACGATGGCCAGGAGCGTCGAGCTGGAATCGGCCCCGCGCCGCCGGCGCCGCCGCGAGGACTCTGAGCAGGAGATCCTCGAGGCGGCCGAGCGGCTGCTGCGCGAGCGGCCCTTCCGAGAGCTGACCGTCGACGACCTGATGGCCGCCACCACCCAGTCCCGCACCGCCTTCTACCGCCACTTCACCGGCCGCCAGGACCTGCTCATCCGGCTGCTCTCGGACCTCAACCAGGAGCTGTGGGAGGTGAGCCAGGGTTGGTTCCAGGGCAGCGGCGACCCCCTGGTGGAGGCCAGGGAGGCGCTGGAGCGGCTGGCCGGCGTCTACCAGGCCCACGGTCCCGTGCTGCTGGCCATGGCCGAGGCCGCCCATCACGACGACGAGGTGGAGCGGGTCTACGGCGCCCTGGTGCAGGGCTTCGCCGACGGCGTGGTCGCGCGCCTGGAGCGCGACGCCGCCGCTGGCCGCGCCAGCGTCCCCTACCCCGACGAGGTCGCGGCGGCGCTGGTCTGGATGACGGAGCGGCAGCTCGCCGTCGCCTTCGGCGGCCAGGAGACCGGCGCGGCCGAACGCGCCGCCACCGTGGAGGCGCTGTACACCATCTGGACGCGGGCCTTGTACGGCGCGGACCCGGGAGACTGATCGGCTCCCGTGCGCGCGGTCACCATCCGGGACGGCCACCTGGTCGTGGCCGATCGGCCGGACCCGGAGCCGGGCAGCGACGAGCTGCTGGTGCGGGTCGCCGCCGCCGGCGTCAACGGCGCCGACCTGTTCCAGCTCATGGGCGCCTACCCGGCGCCGCCGGGCAGCCCGGCGGACATCCCGGGGCTGGAGCTGGCCGGCGAGGTCGTGGCGGTCGGCCAGGCGGTGCGCCGCTTCCGACCGGGCGACCGGGTCATGTCGCTGGTCGGTGGTGGCGGCCAGGCGGAGCTGGCGGTGGTGCACGAGCGGGTCGCCATGCCAGTGCCCGAGCAGCTCGGCTGGCCGCAGGCCGGCGGCTTCGCCGAGGTGGTCACGACCGCCCACGACGCGCTGTTCACCCAGTGCGGGCTGGGGCTCGGCGACCGGCTGCTGGTGCAGGGCGCCGCCGGCGGGATCGGCACGGTCGCCGTCCAGCTCGCCGCCGCCGCCGGCGCCCGGGTGGTGGCCAGCGTGCGCAACCGCGACCATCACGCCGCCGTGGCCGCGCTGGGCGCGGAGCGGGTGGTGGAGCCCGCCGACGACTGGGGGCGAGCCGGCCCCTTCGACGTGATCCTCGAGCTGGTCGGCGCGCCCAACCTCCCGGCCGACCTCGAGGCGTTGGCCATCGGCGGCCGGATCATGGTCATCGGCGTGCCGGCCGGGGCGCGCGCCGACCTGGACCTGCGCCGGCTGATGACGACGCGAGGCCGGGTGCTCGCCTCCAACCTGCGGTCGCGGTCGCTGGAGGAGAAGGCCGACGCCGCCCGCCGGGTCGAGGCCCAGACGCTGCCGCTGGTCGCCGCCGGCCGCCTGCGGGTCCCCGTGGCCGCGACCTTCCCGCTGGAGGCGGCCCGGGAGGCCTACGACCGCTTCGCGGCCGGCGGCAAGCTGGGCAAGCTGGTGCTCGTCACCGGGGGCGGGTAGCGGTGCGGGCCTCCAGTTGCACGCCGACCTGCCGCTTGAGCCTGGCCAGGATGGCGGAGATCCCCCGCAGCCGCAGCGGCGACACCACCCGGTCCAGGCCGAGGGCGCTGTAGAAGCCGTTCGGGACGGCCAGCACCTCGGCGGCGGCGGCTCCGTTGAGGCCCTCCGACAGGATCCCCGCGAAGCCACGCGTCGTCGGCGCCTCCGGCGGCGCGTCGAAGTGGATCGTGACCGCGTCGTCGTCGCCGACCTCGGTGGCCAGGAAGAACGGGGTCTGGCACTCGGGCACCTGCTCCATCGCGTCGCGGTGGCCGGCCAGCCGCGGCGGCAGCGGCGGCACCCTGCGCGAGTAGTCGAGCAGGGCTTCCAGGCGCAGCTCGGGCGGGAGATCGGCGAACTCGTCGACGATCTCCTGCAGCCGGCCGGGCAGCGACATCCTCAGCCGACCGCCTTGAGCCGCGGGTCGGGACCCGGCTCGCTGGAGCGCTCGATCGGCACCCGCACCGAGTTGCCCCACTCGACCCAGGAGCCGTCGTAGTTGCGGACCCGCGGGAAGCCGAGGAGCTGGCTGAGCACGAACCAGGTGTGGCTGGAGCGCTCGCCGATCCGGCAGTAGGCGACGATGTCGTCGTCGTGGGTGAGGCCGAGCTCGCCCTCGTAGATGGCCCGCAGCGCGTCGGCCGGCTTGAAGGTGCCGTCCTCGTTGGCCGCGCGCTTCCAGGGCACGTTGGCCGCGCCGGGGATGTGCCCGCCCCGCAGCGCCCCCTCCTGGGGGTAGTCCGGCATGGCCAGCAGCTCCCCCGAGTACTCGCCGGGCGAGCGCACGTCGACCAGGCGGCCACCCGTCCCGACGTGGTCGAGCACCTGGTCGCGGAAGGCGCGGATGCGCGTGTCGTCCCGCTGGACCACGGGGTAGTCGGCCGGCGCCCGGTCGAGCACGTCGGTGGTCAGCGGGCGGCCCTCCTCGACCCACTTCTGCCTGCCGCCGTCCAGCAGGCGCACGTCCTGGTGGCCGAAGAGCGTCGAGACCCACAGCGCGTACGCCGCCCACCAGTTGAAGTTGTCGCCGTAGAACACGATCGTGGTGTCGCGAGAGACGCCCTTGGACGACATCAGGCGGGCGAAGCCCTCGGCGTCCACGTAGTCCCGCTCGACGGGGTCGTTGAGGTCCAGGTGCCAGTCGATCTTGACCGCGCCGGGGATGTGACCCGTCTCGTACAGCAGCACGTCCTCGTCCGACTCGGCGACCACCAGGCCGGGGTCGTCGAGGTGCTCGGCCAGCCAGGCGGTCGTGACCAGCCGCTCGGGATGGGCGTAGACGCGGAGCTTCTCGGACGGGTCGAGCTCCACCGTAGTGTTCACCGGGCTCCTCCTCGGGAGTGTCGCCATGGTTCCGGTTCGCTTCGCCACCACGATAGCGCGTCCCCGCCGGCCCACCGCGACTGGTGCACAGGCCGGCCGGCCTGAGAACCTTGGACCCGAGACACCGAGGAGGCCAGATGCGGCTGAGCAGCTTCGCCGGGACCGACGTCGGCCTGGCACGGTCCGGCAACGAGGACAGCCACCTGCGCGGCCGGACCGTGTTCGCGGTCGCCGACGGGCTCGGCGGTCACCAGGGCGGCGAGGTCGCCTCGGCGATGGCGGTGGAACCGCTGGCCGCCCTGGACGGCCGCGCCTTCGCCGACGCCGACCAGGCCGCGGAGGCGCTGACCGCCGCGATCCGGGCGGCCAACCAGGCCATCCTCCAACGGGGGCGCTCCGACCCGGAGCTGTGGGGGATGGGGACCACGGTCACCGCCGCCGCCGTCGCCCACGACCGGGTCCTGCAGCTCGCCCACGTGGGCGACAGCCGCGCCTACCTGCTGCGGAAGGGTGCGCCGCTGCGTCAGCTCACCACCGACCACACCGTGGTGGCCGAGGCGGTCGAGCGGGGCCTGCTCACCCGCGAGCAGGCCGCGATCCACCCCCAGCGGGGCGTCGTGACCCGGGCGGTCGGGCTCGACCCGGACGTGCGGGTCGACCTGCCCGAACCGCTGGAGCTGGAGCCGGGCGACCAGGTGCTGCTCTGCTCCGACGGTCTCACCGAGGTAGTCGACGACGACCAGATCGCCGGGATGCTGGCCGACCAGGTCGACGGCGACGACGCCTGCGGGACGCTGATCGCCGCCGCCAACCGGGCCGGCGGGCCCGACAACGTCACCGTGGTGCTGCTGCGGGTCGCGGACTGAGCGGTAGAGCGGCGGGCAAGCATCGGTGCCGCGCCGCGATCACCTGCGGTGGCAGGATGCGGTGACGGCGCGCGCCGCGGGTACTTGCCCGGCGCTCTAGATGCGCCGCAGCACGGTCACGACCCTGCCGAGGATCTGGATGTCGTCGGCCTCGATCGGCTCGTAGGCGGGGTTGGCCGGCAGCAACAGGACCCGGTCGTCGCCGACGGAGAGCCGCTTGATCGTCGCCTCCGGCTCGTAGCTCGGGACCAGGGCGGCGACGATGTCGCCGTTGGCGGCGGTCGGCTGCTCGCGGACGACCACATAGTCGTCCTCGGCGATCTGGTCGCCGACCATCGAGTCGCCACGGACCCGCAGCATGAACAGGGTGCCGTCACCGACGAGCTGGCGCGGCAGCAGGAAGCTCCCCTCGATGCGCCCTTCGGCCAGGATCGGCTGGCCGGCGCGGACCTCGCCCACCAGCGGGACCGAGATCGTCGGGGACTCGCCGCGGAGCTGGATCGAGCGGTTCTTCCCGGAGTCCCGGCGGATGAGGTTCAGCGTCTCCAGCTTGTCCAGCGACCGCCGCGCGGATCTCCCGGACGCTCGGGACCAGCCCGGTCGCCGCCTGGGTGTCCCGGATGAAGTCGTAGATCTTCTGGCCCGTCGCGCCGAGCTCGCCGTCCGCCACCCGACCACCAACCCGTCGGCTTCGTTCACCTCGGCTTGCGGAGCGCCAGCCAAGTTGCCCTTTGCGTCACCTTGAACTCTGCACGGCCGCCGCCCGCCAGGCAAGGGTCGGGCCCGGCTCAGGAAGGCGTGAGCTGGCGCCGGGACATGAGGTACCGCCGCCACGGCGCGTAGCCGACGCGGACGTAGAAGTCCCGCCGGACCACCCAGCCGATGTGGCAGGCGCGGGTGCCGGCCTGCCGCAGCAGCTCGGAGGCGTGCGCGACCATCGCGCTGCCGACGCCGCGGCCCTGGGCGTCGTCGGCCACCCCGACGCAGCCGATGGTGCCCGCCATCGGGCCCAGGAGCGGCGCGAACAGCAACGCCTCGTCCGGCCCGCGGAACAGCAGCGTGCCGACCACCCGCCGCTGGCCGTCCCGCGCCACCAGCACCGAGGAGTCCCGGCGCTCGAACCAGCGCAGCCAGGTGGGGAAGGTCGCCGCCTCGAAGGCCAGCACCGCCGCCAGGTCCCGCTCGCCGGCCACCTCGAGCGAGACGCCGGCCCGTGCCGCCCGCTCGTAGACCCCCGCCGGGGGTCGGTAGTCCCGCAGGTCACGGACGAGGTCGATCACCTGGTAGTCCCAGCGCCAGCCCCGCGCCGCGAAGAAGCGGACCGCCGCCGGCAGGTCGTCGGGCACGCCGGGCCAGATGTAGTCCTCCCCGCCGCTGCCGAGGGCGACCGTTCGGGCCCCGAGGGCGCCGAGGCGTTGCAGCGCGGCGGCGAGCAGGCGCGTGCCCACCCCACGCCGCTGGTGGGCCGGGTCGACCAGCAGCAGCGGGATGCTGCCGGCCGGGTCGGTGGCGACCATGCCGAGCGCCGCGCCGCGCTCCTCGACGACCACGCCGTCGCGGATGAGGTCGAGCCCCCAGCGGCAGCACGAACCGCATGGTCGTGCCGCGACCCGGCTCGCTGTCGGCGGTGATCCTGCCGCCGTGGGCCTGCACCAGGCTTCTCGCGATCGCCAGGCCGAGCCCGGCGCCGCCGGAGTCGGCCGACTTCACGAACCGGTCGAACACGTACGGCAGGTCGGCGGCGTCGATGCCCCTGCCGGTGTCCGAGACCGTGAAGGAGACGCCCGCCGCCGACGGCTCGACCACCGCCGCGACCGACCCGCCGCGGGGGGTGTGGCGGACGGCGTTGGACAGCAGGTTCGCCAGCACCTCACCGATCCGCACGGGGTCGACGTCGAGCTCGGGGACGCCGTCGGCGGCGCGGCACTCCAGCGTCACGCCGGCCGCGTCCGCGCGGGCCCGGAACGCCGCCACCGCGTCCTGGACGAGCGCCCCGGGGTCCACGCGCTCGCGGTGCAGCCGCAGCACGCCGGCCTCGGCCGTGGAGAGGGTCTGCAGGTCGTCGAGCAACCGCGACATCACCGCGGTCTCCTCCAGGACCGGCGCGAGGTGCGCCTCGTCGGCCGGGTACAGGCCGTCGAGCATCCCCTCGACGTTGCCGCGGATCACCGACAGCGGCGTCCGCAGCTCGTGGGCGACGTCGGCGAGCAGGCCCCGGCGCTGCGCCTCGTTGGCCTCCAGCCGCTCGACCATCTGGTTGAAGGAGCGGGCCAGGCGGCGCACCTCGCCGGGGCCTCGCGCCTGGACGCGGGCCCCGTAGTCGCCGCCGGCGACGCGGTCGGCGGCCTCCATGACGTCGCCGATCGGCGCCGCCATGCGCCGCACCGCCCGCCCGGCCAGGAACGCGACCAGCAGCACCCCGATGGCCAGCAACGGGAACGGCACCATCGGCGGGCCGTACCGCCGGCCCGGTTCGTAGCCACCGTTCAGCAGCCTGAACACGAGGCCGCTGAGGAGGAACATCAGCAGCACGAAGAGCGCGAACAGCAGGCCCAGGCGGCGGGGGAAGCGCCGGGGCGGTCCGCCCCAGCCCCAGCCGCCCCGCGGTGGGAACGGCTCGTTCTCCGGCCACCACGGAGGGCGCCTCGGCGGGCCTCGCCAGCGGTCACGCATCGGCGAAGCGGTACCCGACGCCGTGGACGGTGAGCAGGTAGCGGGGCCGGCCGGGCGTCGGCTCGATCTTCTTCCGGAGGTTCTTGACGTGCGCGTCGATGGCCCGCTCGTAGGATTCGAACGCGACGCCGTGGACCGCGTCGAGGAGCTGACCGCGGGTGAACACGCGACCCGGCTCGCGCACCAGCGCCGCGAGGAGGTGGAACTCGGTGGGCGTCAGCTCGACCGGCCGGCCGCCGACCGCGACGCGCATGCGCGGGACGTCCACCTCGACGTCGGCCACGCGCAGCACCTCCGGCCCGCCGGCCTGCGCCGTCTGCGTCCGCCGCAGCACCGCGCGGACGCGCGCGACCAGCTCCTTGGGGCTGAACGGCTTCACCACGTAGTCGTCGGCGCCCAGCTCGAGGCCGACGACCCGGTCGGTCTCGTCGCCGCGGGCGGTGAGCATCACGATCGGCACGCTCGACGTCCGCCGCAGCACGCGCGCGACGTCCAGCCCGTCCCGCCCGGGAAGACCGAGGTCGAGCACGACGAGGTCGGGCCTGGAGCGGCGCGCGCTGGCGAGCGCGGTCTCGCCATCGCCGACCACGACGGCCTCGAAGCCGGCGTGCTCGAGGTAGTCGCGCACCAGCCGCGCGATCTTCGTCTCGTCCTCGACCACCAGGATCTTCTTCACCGTTCGCCTCCGATCCTCCAGGAGCCTGACGAGACGGCGGGGCGGAGGCAAGCCTCCGCCCCGCTTCCGTGGCCGGCGCCCTCACCCGCCGGTCGGCTCGCCGCCGGGGGGCGGCTGCTGCTCGGTGGTCTGGTCCTTCGGCTGGTCGCTCGGCTGGTCGTGCTGGCGGCGGTGCCAGTCCTCGAACCGCTGTGGGCCGCCCTGCCCCCACGGGCCCGGAGGGCCCCAGCCGTAGCCACCGGGGCCGTAGCCACCGGGGCCGTAGCCACCGGGCCCACCCCAGCGGCCGCGCCAGAACGCGCCGCGCACCAGCAGGATGATCCCGATCACCAGCAGCGGGAACAGGATGAGCCCGAACGGGAAGAAGCCATACCCGTAGCCGTAGCCGCGGCCGAACCGTGGACCGACCACCCGCACCGCCTGGGCGTCCTGGCCGCTCTGGCGCAGGCCCTCGGCGACGCCCTGGTCGAGGCCGGCGTTGTAGGCGGCCACCCCGATCCCGATCGCTCCCAGGATCGCGAGGAGCACCACCCCGATCACCATTGCCCGTCGCATCTTGTCCTCCTTCAGACGGGTCGATTGCGTTCACGGCCGATGCTGCCGGGGTGATGTGAAGGAGTCGTGAATGCGTCAAGGAGGGCTGTAGGAGGTGGCGACCCGCTTGGGCACCACCATGCGCCACGCCTCGACGACCAGCTCCCGCATCTCCGTCTCGTCGATGGCGTCCAGCCACACCCGCACCCAGTGGTAGCGCTCGTCGGAGCGGGCCGGCATGTGGAACTTCTCCGGCACCCCATCGACGCCTCGTCCGGCGAGATCGAGACGAAGACGAGCCTGCCGACCCGGAACTTCACGTGGTCGCGCACCAGCCGCTCCTCGCTGCGCGGCAGCGAGCCGGCCAACCGCCGCACGTCCTCGGCCGTGACCATCCGCGCATCACCTCCTGTGGCCACGACTGTCGCACCGACACCCGACGACGGGTCCCGCCGCACCACCGATGCGTCGTGGCGGCGACCGAGGGCCCGGCCGCCGCCACGGACGCTCGCTCCCTACGCCACCGCCGCCCAGCGTTGCGGCTCGAAGGCCTCGTCGACCGGCGGGTCCGCGAGGTTGGCGGCCCAGTTCGCCATGCTGGTGCAGGCGGCCTGGGCGATCACCTCGAGCGCCTGCTCGGTGGTGTAGCCGGCCTTCCGCAGCGCCTCGACGTCGTCGGCATCCAGGTGCCCGCGGCTGCGCAGCAGCTTGCGCGTGAACACGTGCAGCGCCTGCAGCCGCGCGTCGGGAAGCTCCCGGCCCGACCGTAGAGCTTCGAGCACCTCCTCGGAGGCGCCCTGCGCAGCGGCGAAGGTCGAGTGGGCGGCCATGCTCCAGGTGCAGGCGTTCTCGAAGCTGACGGTGAGGCCGACCACCTCACGTTCCAGACCGGTCAGCGCGCTCGCCCCTAGGCGCTGCTGTAGGCGGACGAAGCCGTCGATGAGCGTCGGCGACCCGGCCATCGCCCCAGCGAGGTTGGGGACGAACCCGATCCGTTGCTGCAGCAAGGCCAGCGGCTCCTTCGAGCCGGTCGGCGCCGACTCGGCGGTGTGGATGGTGAGCTCGTGCATCGCTCTCCCTCGGTCGTGGCGAGCCGTCTCCGACGCGGCTCGTGCTCGCCGCCACCATGGGCGACGACCTGCGGCGCCTCAATTCCCTCGCAGGGAAGTGCGCCGCGCCGCGGGCGGCCTACACTCCCTCCATGGCGGCACGCTCGGCAGAGCTCGACCAGCGGCCCAGGCCCAGCCCGGTCGGCCGGCTGCTCCAGCATTGGCGGCGGGTCAGGCGGATGAGCCAGCTCGACCTGGCCGTGGAGGCGCGGGTGACCCCGCGCCACGTGAGCTTCGTGGAGAGTGGCCGCGCCCGGCCCAGCCGCGAGATGGTCCTGGTCCTCGCCCGCGCGCTCGACGTGCCGCTGCGGGAGCGCAACCAGATGCTGCTCGCAGCCGGCTATGCGCCGGTGTACCGGGAGACCGGCGTCGACGAGCCGGCGATGTCGCAGGTCCGCGCCGCGCTCGACCGGGTCCTGCGACACCACGAGCCGTTCCCCGCCGTGGTGATGGACCGGCACTGGGACATCCTGATGGCCAATGCCGCGGCGACGGTCATGTTCGCCTGGCTGCTCGGCGGCGAGCCGTCGGAGCGGCCGGCCAACGTCCTGCGCCTGATGTTCGACCCGGCGGGGCTGCGCCCGTTCGTCGCCAACTGGGAGCAGGTCGGCGAGGCACTCGTCCAGCGGGCCCACCGGGAGGCGATCGGTGGCGTCCCGGACGCCCGCACCGCGGCGCTGCTGCAGGAGCTGCTCGCCCTGCCCGGTGTCCCGGAGCGCTGGCGCGCGCCGGACCTCACCGCCGCGCCCCTGCCGGTGATCCCGGTGGAGTTCCGCAAGGGCCGGCTGGCCGTCAGCTACTTCTCCATGGTCACGACCGTCGGCACGCCTCAGGACGTCACCGCGCAGGAGATCCGGCTGGAGAGCTTCTTCCCGGCCGACGGGGCCACCGAGGCGCAACGCTGGACCTGAGCGCGTGCCCTCGGGGTGGCGATGCGGCAGACTGCCGTGCATGCCCCACGCCAGGACCGCGAGCGCCGCGCCCTTCGTCGCCGAGGACGACACGGTCGTCGCGGCCGCGAAGGGGGCGACGAGTCGGCGTTCGCCGTGCTGGTGGATCGTCACCGGCGCGAGCTGCACGTGCACTGCTACCGGATGCTCGGCTCGTTCGAGGAAGCCGAGGACCTCGTGCAGGAGACCTTCCTGCGCGCGTGGCGCCGGCGTGACAGCTTCCAGGGCGGTCCCTGGTTCCGTGGGTAGCTGTACCGCATCGCGACCAACGCCTGCCTGGACGAGCTCCAACAGCAGGCCGGTGGCGACTCCCTGATCGGGCGCCGGTTGTATCCGCTGCTGGTGCAGGCCGGCTATCGCGACGTCAACGTGTCCCCCCGCATGGTCTACGCCGATGCCAGCAGACCGGCACTGGTCGACGGCT
>WNFU01017391.1_pt1 | contig 18810 bp, 22 predicted proteins | sample 5400121 | NCBI WGS metagenome assembly WNFU01 (sample SAMN13153360, study PRJNA577476) | soil metagenome | isolation source: 100 cm soil or saprolite under grassland replicate 1 | place: USA:California | collected 2016-06-15 | reverse complement strand
TCTGGAACGCACAGGCGTAGCCGGTGAACGCGTTGTCGTAGACCACGTGGTAGATCTGCTCGGTCTCCGTCCAGCCGACGCCCTTGAGGTGCAGCGTCGTCTTCGTGCCGGACGGGCCCCGCTCGACCGACAGCGGGAACGCGTTCGCGAGGATGTAGCTCGTCGTCTTCGCGACGACCGCGTCACCGACCTTCGCGGTGATGGTGTGTTGGCCCCCGAGGTCGTCGGGGACGTTGAACGCCCACGCGAACGTGCCGCTCGCGTCGGTCTTCGTCTTGCCGAGGGTCTTCGTGCGCTCTTCGAACCCGGTGACGGAGCGGTTGCCGACCATCGTCGTCCACAGGATCTCGACGTCCGCGTTCGCGGCGAGCCCCTTGGCCCGGAGCGTCGACGGCGTGCCGACGGTCGCGCCGTACGGCTCCGCCCAGATGCCCTTGTCGACGGGCTTCGCGGCGATCGTCGCGAACCCCTGCTTCTCGGGCGCCGGCGGCATGACGGCCGTGCCTTCGGTCACGGTGAACGGGATGTGCGGGAACGGGCGCGATGCGACGACGGGCTGCTGGTTCGGGTTCATGTACGGCGCGCCGAACTCGCTGTGGCCGAGCGTGATGATGTGCGTGCCCGGGTTCCCGGTCGCGGGGATGACGAACTTCGCGTACCCGTCCGTCGTCAGCGACGAGACCCAGCCCGTGTACTTGTTGTCGTAGGTGAGCTGGAAGCTGTTCTGGTACGACTGGTAGCCGATGCCCTTCACCTCGACGGTGATCGGCGTCCCGACGGGTCCGCTCGTCGGCGTGATCGTCGTGACCATGTCGACGTCGAACAGGCTCTTGTTGCGGATGACCTTCTGCGCGTCCACGACCATCACGTCGTGTCCGTAGCCGAAGCCGCGCGGCACGACGAACGTCGCGGCGAAGGCGCCGGCGCCGTCGGTCGTGACGCTCTGCAGGACGTTCTCGATGACCTTGCCCTCGCGGCCGACGTACTTGCTCTTATCCTCCGAGAGCTTCCACTGCATCTTGCCGGTGGTCCACACGAGGTCGTACTTCGTCTGCGGGCTGAGCCCGCTCGCCGTCGCCGCGACCTTCGTGTCCCATGGACCGTGCGCCGGCTCGACGGCGAACTTGCCGGTGACCTCGAGGAGCGGCTGCGATGCCGCGGCGGACGGCGCGGCGCTCGCCGCGGTCGACGGCTTCGCGGTCGGCGCCGGCGCGATCTCGGGCTGCTGGCTCGCGGCGCTCCGCGGCTGGCCGGCGCACGCGCTCGCGATGAGCGCCGCGGCGGCAAGGACGAGCGCGATCTGGCGCGGTCGTGAGGTCATGTGACGCCCTCCCATTCGGCCCGTAGGCACCGACGATCGTCGGGGGCCGGGCCACCCGGGCCCTAGGGTCGTTGGTCCCGCGGGGACCGGGACGCGTCCCGGCGGGCGTGGGACCCGGGGCCTCAGCGCACGAGGAGGGTCGCGATCATCCCGAGCTCGCGGTGCGTCGGGATCGTGCAGTGGACCACGTACGCGCCGCCGCTCGCGAGCGACCGGATCGTCGCGCTCCCGCTCTGCCCCGGATGGAGGAGCACGCGAACGCCGAAGTCGTCGACGACGAGGTCGTGGTCGACCTTGCCGGCGTTGCTGATGGCGAGCCGGAGCGGTCGCCCCGCGGGCGCTTCGATGAGCTGGGTCCCGTACGAGTACTCGGTCATGACGACGTCGATCGTCGCCGGCTCAGGGCTCGCCGCGCTCGCCGCGCAGGCGGTCAGCACGGCCGCGAGGGGGATGGCCCCGAAGCGCGCGCTCGTCATGCGACCTCCTTCGATCGATGCCGGGACGGGCGGGATCGCTCCCGCCCGTCCCGGTGTTCGCTACGGCGCGGTGATGAGGAACGCGAGCCGGAAGATCGGCATCCGCTCGCCCGGGTGGTCGGCGACCGCGGTGAGCTGCGGCATCTTGTAGTTGTCGGGGAGCTTGTCCTCCCCGTCGTAGATGCCGGGATAGAGGTCGATGAAGTGCCAGCCCACGTCGCCGGAAACCCGGAACGGGATCTTCACGTTGCCGCCGGTGTTGAACGAGCATGAGTACCCCGCGTACGCGTTGTCGTACACGAGGTGGTAGATCTTGCCCGTGTCCGTCGTGTAGATGCCGTTCAGCTGGATGGTGAACTGCGTCCCTGACGGGCCGCGCGTCACCGGCAGGGGCTGCACCGAGGGCTGGATCGCGAAGGTCGTCGTCGCGAGGACCTGATCGCCCGCGCGCGCCACGATCTTGTGGACCCCGCCGGCCTCGTCGGGGACGGCCATCTCCCACGTGAGCGCACCGGAGGCCCCGGTGCGGACCTTCCCGAGCGGCACGGCGGTCTCGGCCCGCGCTCCGGCGACGGCGTCGACGCCGCCCGCGTTGTACCAGACGAGCTCGATCTCGGTGCTCGGCCGAAGGCCGCTCGCGCGGAGTGTGGCCCTCGATCCGACGACCCCGCCGTTCGGCTCGGACCAGAAGGTGCCGCGGTCCGGCAGCTTCGCGGTCGTGTCGGCGACCGTCTGCGTCACGACGGACGGTGGCAGCACGGCCTCGCCTTCCGTCACGGTGAACGGGATGCGCCAGGTCGGACGATCGGGCTGCGGCGAGTCCTGCGGATTGAGATAGGGCATGCCGTACGCGCCGTGGATGACCGTGACGATGTGGGTCCCCGGACGGCCCGTCGCCGGGATGACGGCCTCCGCCGAGCCCTTGGTCGTCACCGCGGACAGCCAGCCGGTGAAGGCGTTGTCGTAGCTGACGAGCCAGCTGTTCTGAAGCGTCCGGTACCCGATCCCCTTCACCGCGATCGTGATGGGTGTGCCGGCCGGCCCGCTCGTCGGGCTGAGAGTGAGCTCCATGTCCACGTCGAAACCGAGCTTGTTCAGGACCTCGTCGCCCTTGACGACGAGCAGGTCATGCTGGAATCCGAATCCGCTCGGCACCGTGAAGGGCACGCTGAAGGCGCCGCTCACGTCCGTTGTCGCTGCCGCGACCTTCTTGCGGATCTCGGTGAACTGACGGCCCTTCACGAGGACCTTGTCGTCGGTGAGCTTCCACGACGCTTCGACGTCGAGCCACACGAGATCGTAGGAGGTCGCGGGCGCGAGACCGGTGGCGGAAGCGGTGACGAGCGTCCCGGCGGGCGCGTGCGCGGGCTTCGCCGAGAACTTGCCGACCGGGATGAACGGCTTGATCGAGGGTGACGTGGCTGGTGCCGCCGCGGGCGCGGACGCCTTGGGCACAGCGGCCTGCGGCTGCGCGGTGGTGGGTGCTGCCTGGGCGCACGCCGCGGCTACGAGCGTCGTCGCCGCGAGCGCCATCCCGAGACGCGCGATGCGCTCGTGACCTGGCATGTGCTGCTCCTTTCGGACTGGAAGGGGTGCCTGCGAGCCGGTACGGTCGCGGCACCCCCTCCGTCTGCGACGAGTCCTGTGATGGCCTTACTTCGCGGTGTGGCTCTCCGGGTAGTCCTCGCCCTTCTTCGTGATGATCAACTGCGCGGGGCCGACCTTGAACTGCTCGAAGGTGCCCGAGCGCCCCTCGAGGTCGGTCGCCTTCAGCAGCACGTTGAACGCTCCGGTCGGGTAGTCGGCCGGGACGGTGAAGCCGACGGCCCACAGGAAGTCGGCCGGGTTCTCTTTCGTCCCGCCGTGACCGGCGTACTTGAGGCTGTCCTTCTTCCCGTCCGGGTACGTGATCGTGAACTCCTTGATCGCCTTGTCGTCCATGTACTTGCCCGTCGCGGGATCCACGACCTTCATCCGCCACACGATCCGGCCCGTCTGCGGGAACCGGCTCTCTGCTGAGTGCAGTGGACGCCCGGTGCGGTCGTGAGGATCTCGACGGGGTTCAGGCCCAGGTTGCCGCGGATCGTGTCACCGACGATGACGAGGAACTGCGGCTTCGCCGGCGCGGCCGGTGTGGCCGCCTGGGCCTGGGTCGCCGCCGGCGCCGCGGTCTGGACCGCCGCCGTCGACGCGCTCTCGCCCGTGCCCGTCCCGCCACAGGCGGCCGCGAGCAGCAAGGCAGCGACGCCGATCGCGAGGATGCGCAGATGCAGCTTCATGAGACTCCCTCCTCTTTTTGGGGCGCGAGGTCGCGGCCGCTACGCAGGATCCCGCGTGCGGTGCCGAGGATCGCGAATGCAAGGAGCGCCCAAACGGCCAGGACGAGCGCCCCGACACCGAACGGGACCGCGGCGCTGAACGCCGCGAGCGGAGCGGGCTCTGGCCGGTACGCCCGGGCGGCGACGGTCGCCTCGAAGGTCGTGCGGCCCTCCGAGCCGATGAAGTGGTCCTTCCTGGCGGACCGAGCGACGATCTCGTGCGTGCCGAGGCGCGCGGGCAAGTAGGTGAACGACGTGTCCCCCTGGCCGTCCGTCGTCGCCGAGCCGATGTACATCTCGCGATCGCCGAAGAGCTCCACCTTCTCGTAGAAGCGGACCGTGGCCTCGTTCACCGGCTTGCCGTCGGCCGTTCGGAGGCGGACGTTCAGCACGTAGCCCTTCTCGAGCTTCGCGCTCGCGGTCGCGGTCACCTCGCAGATCGCTTTGACGTGGTCCGCGAGCGCCACGTTGCCGAACGTGAGCGTGAGCGCGAGCGTCGCGATCAGCGCGATCCCTGGACGTCGCATGTCAGTCCTCCCCTCCCGCGAAGGCCGGGGCCCGCCGGGTCACCGCGACCTCGTGCGTGCCTTCGACCTCGTCCATCTCGTGGATCGACATCACCGGGAAGAACCGGAAGAAGACGATGAGCATGAGCGGGATGGCGGCGGCGGATCCCGCCGTGATCGCGATCTCGACCCACGTCGGCTGATAGCGGCCCCAGTCCCAGGGGACGATAGGGTTCGCCATCCCGGGGACGACGATGAGGAAGCGCTTCAGCCACATGCCCGCGACGACGAGCAGCGATGCGATCGACGCACGCGCGATCGGGAAGCGCCCGGGCATGGCCGCGAGCGCGATCGGCAGGACGAGACCGCCGATCGAGAAGGTCCAGAAGGCCGGCGCGTACGCGCCCGTGAAGAGCGATTCGAGGACCGGGGTCGTGTTCTCGGCGAAGACGTAGCCCTCCGTGAGGTACTCGCTGACCATGAAGTACACATAGGCGAGACCGAGGGCGACGAGCAGGTACGAGAGGTACCGGAAGTGCTTCGCCGTGATGAAGGCCTCCAGGCCGTACACCCTCCGCAGCGCGGCGATCACGAGGATGACCGCGGCCACACCGGAGAACATCGCGCCGAGCACGAAGAGCGGCGCGAAGATCGTGCTGTGCCACTCCGCGCGCACCGTGACGGCGAACAGCCATGCGAGGACGGAGTGCACCGAGACCGCGAGCGGGATGATGAGCACGGCCATGATCCCGATGCCGCGCGCGAGCGCGCGGTGCTGCGGCGGCGTGCCGCGCCAGCCGAGCGCGAGTATCCGGTAGAGCGGCGACAGCACCCGCCGGCGCCCGCCGAGCGCCTCGCGCGCGACCGCGAGGTCGGGGATGAGCGGCAGGTACAGGAAGATGAAGCTCGCGACGGTGTACGTCCCGATCGCGACGAGGTCCCACACGATCGGCGAGCCGACCTGCGCGTACCGGATCACGTTGAGGAACCGGTCCGGCCGGCCGAGGTCGATGATCGGGTAGACCGCGCCGACGAGGAGCGCCGCGACGGCGGTCGCTTCGGCCAGGCGCGTCAGCGGCGCGCGCCACTTCGCGTTCGTCAGGCGGAGGATCGCGCTCGTGATCGCGCCGCCGTAGCTGATGCCGATGAAGAAGACGCAGTTGATGATGTAGAAGCCCCACGACACCTTCTGGTTGAGCCCGGTCACCCAGAGGCCGTTCTGCAGCTGGTAGATCCACGCAGCGATGCCCGCCGCGACCGTGGCGGAGAGGATCACGACCGCGATCCAGAAGTTGCGGTCGCCCTTGCCGATCGGCCAGAGCGCTCGCTCGACGTAGTGGGCGCGCGTCCGTGCGTCCATCTATGTATCGAGGTGCTGGCCGTGGCCGGCGATGTACCAGACGCGCGGCGACGTGCCGAGCTCCTCCTTGTACCGGAACGCGTCGTTCTCCTTGAGGAACGTCGAGAGGCGGACCGTCTCCGTGCCGTTGGTGGCGACGTCCTCCACCAGGTCGCCGAGCCAGATCGCCTGCATCCCGCACGCTTCGAGGCATGCCGGCAGCTTCCCGTCGTCGGTGCGGTGGACGCAGAACATGCACTTCCCGACGGTGCCCTTGATCTGCGGCACCGGGTGCTCCGGCGTCGGGTTCGCGAACGGGTTCGACGCCTTGGGCGGATCCGCGTAGTTGAAGGTGCGAGCCCCGTATGGACACGCGGCCATGCACATGCGGCAGCCGATGCACCTGTTCACCTGATCGACGAGGACGACGCCCTCGTCGTCGCGGAACGTCGCCCCCGTGGGGCACACCCGCAGGCACGGTGCGGCCTCGCATTGGAAGCACGGCCGCGGCATGAAGTACTCGCCGCCGGACTTGTCCTTGACCTCGAAGACCTTGATCCACTCGAAGCTCTTCGGGAGCTCGTGCTCGGCCTGACAGGCCTCCGTGCACTTCTTGCAGCCGTCGCAGCGCCGGAGATCGATGACCATCGCCCACTGCCGCTGCCGCTTCGCGGTCGCCGCATGCGTGTGCGCGTCCGCCTCGGGGAACGCGATCGGGATCAGGGGCGCGGCCGCAAGACCCGCGGCCCCGGCCGTGAAGACCTGGAGCAGTCGGCGGCGCGAGCGGTCCGTAGGGCCCGGCGTCACGGGATCCTCGCTCATATGTGAGGAGCATCGGCCAGGGGACGGAGGGTCTCTAGCGCCGTTGGACCCCTGTCGGACTGGGCCACACGCGACGACGAGTGGTCCCATCGCCTGCCCCGCGGGTGCCGTTCAGCCCGGTCCGCCCGGCACTCGCGCGCCGATGATGATCGTGGCATGCGCGTCCTGGTGCTCCTCGCGGTGCTGCTCGCGGCGTGCGCGCCCGGCGCCGCGACCGCGTCGGCCACGCAGAGGCCCGCCTACTGCGTCGACGCGCGACCGGAAGACCTCCAGGAGATCACGGGCACTCCGGCGGGGCCCTACTTCGTGCACCACCCCGCGGCCCTGACCGCTCGGGCCCCCACGGTGGTGTTCCTCCCTGGCGGATCGGGGCTGAAGCGCAACGCGCAGCGCGCATGGGACACGATCCTGGGCGCAAGAGACCTACTCGATGGTGAAGGCGGCCTGCATCCGGACGAGGTGGTGCGTCGGCATCTCGCAGACGAGAACGACGACGGCCGCTAGTTGCTGTGCATGCCCCGTCGCGCGGCGAATGCGGCGGCCTCGGCGCGGCGGTGCAGGCCGAGCTTCTCGAGGATCCGGCTCACGTAGTTCTTCACGGTCTTCTCGGAGAGGAAGAGGGCCTCGCCGATCTCGCGATTCGTCTTGCCCGTCGCCAGCTGCTCGAGCACGCGCCGCTCCTGATCCGTGAGCGCGGCGAGCGCCGGATCCTCGTCCGCGCGGCCGCGGCGCACGCGGTCGAGCACGCGCGCGGTGACGTCGGGGTCGAGGAGCGCGCGGCCACGCGAGACCGTGTCGATGGCCTCGACGAGCGCGCGGGCGCGGGTCTGCTTCAGCAGGTAGCCGGATGCGCCCGCGACGATCGACGCGTAGAGCGCCTCGTCGTCGGGATAGGACGTGAGCATGATCACGCGCGTCGCCGGGAGGATCTCGCGGATCGAGCGGCACGCTTCGACGCCACTGCCGTCGGGCAGCCGGACGTCCATGATCACGATGTCGGGCGTCTCGCGCGCAGCCGCCTCGATGGCGTCCGCGGCGGTGCCCGCCTCGGCCACGACACGCATGTCCGCGCGGCCCGCGAGCAGCGTGCGCAGGCCCTCCCGCACGACCTCGTGATCGTCACAGATGAGGATGCGGACGGGGCGCTTCGGCTCGGTGGCCGGTCGGATGGCGGAGGTGAACGTTTCCATGGGGCGGAGCCTGGGCGCGGGCCGGGCCACGGGACAGTACCGACCGGCCCTGATCGATCGGGACCCGTCCCGAATGCCTCAGTACTTCGGGCGGCGCTTCGCCATGTACGCGGCCGCCTCGGCGCGCCGGGCGAGACCCAGCTTGTCGAGGATGCGGCTCACGTAGTTCTTCACGGTCTTCTCTGACAGGAACATGATCTCGCCGATCTCGCGGTTGGTCTTCCCCTCGGCGACGTGCTCGAGGACCTTGCGCTCCTGCTCCGTCAGCGAGGCGAGGCCGGGATCCTCCTCGGGCCCCTTGCGGACGCGCTCGAGGACCTTGCCGGTCACCGTCGGATCCAGCAGCGAGCGGCCCTGAGCTACCGCGTTGATCGCTTCCACGACCGTCTGGCCTTTCGCGTCCTTCAAGAGGTAGCCCGCGGCGCCGGCGATGATCGACGCGAAGAGCGCCTCGTCGTCGGCGTACGACGTGAGCATGATCACGCCCGTTTCGGGCCGCGCGGCGCGGATGGCGCGGCACGCTTCGACGCCGCTCCCGTCCGGGAGCCGCACGTCCATGATCACGACGTCGGGGCGCGCGCGCGCCGCGCTCTCGATCGCGTCCTTCGTGGTGGCCGCCTCGCCGACGAGGGTCATCCCCTTCTGCTTCGCGAGGAGCGTGCGCAGGCCCTCCCGGACGACCTCGTGGTCGTCCACGATCAGGACGCGGATCGCCTGTCCTTCGGTCATCTAGCCCCTCTCGATCGGCAGCTCGAGCCGGACCGTCGTCCCGCGTCCGGGCTCCGAGCCGACCTCCAGTCTGCCGCCCGCGACGAATGCGCGCTCGCGCATGTTCCGCAGCCCCAGGCCGGGCCCGCGCGTGGAGGGATCGAACCCGATCCCATCGTCCGTGACCACGAGGACGGCGCTCCCGTCCGCGCGCGAGAATCGGATCTCGGCGCGGCTGGCGCGAGCGTGACGCGCGACGTTGGTGAGGGCGTCCGCGGCGACGTAGAAGGTGGCTTCGCGCTGCTCGGGATCGAGATCGTGCTCGGCCTCGGGGTCCACGTCGATCCTCACCTGCAGCCGGGCCTGATCGCCGATCTGGATCGCGAGCGTCGGCAGCGACTCCGACAGAGGGCGCTCGGCGCCGCGGATGGGCCGGAGTCCCATGACGTACCGCCGCATGTCCGCGATCGTGCCGTTCAGGAGCTCGACGGCGCGATCGATCGTGGCGCGCGAGCCGGCGGCCTCGGGGAGCTTCTCGCCCGCGTCCTCGAGCAGCAGGCCGACGCCGTACAGCGCTTGCATCGCGCCGTCGTGCAGGTCCATGCCGATGCGCTGCCGCTCCTCGAGCACGGAGATCCGTCCGACCTGCTCATAGAGCCGGGCGTTCTCGATGGCGACCGCGGCCTGCGCGGCGAGCGTCGTGATCGCCTCCTCGTCCTCGACGCTGAACTCGTCGACGCCGACCTTCTCGGTCATGTACAGGTTCCCGAGCGATCGGCCGCGCCACAGGATCGGGACGCCGAGGAAGCTCTTCATGGGGGGGTGGTTCGCCGGGAAGCCCACGGACGCGGGATGCTCCGCGATGGTCCGGAGGCGGATCGGCCGCTGCTCGTCCTGCAGCAGGCCGAGGAGCCCGCGGCCTCGAGGCAGGGCGCCGATCCGATCGCGCTGCTCCTGCGTCAGTCCCGACGTGAGGAACTGCACGACCTCACCGTTCTCGTTGAAGATCCCGAGCGCCGCGTAGCGCGCGCCGGCGACCTCGCGTGCGAGCTCGGCGATCTTCTGCAGGACCGACGGGGTCTCGAGCTCCTGGGCGAGGGTCAGCCCCGCGACGTTCAGCGCCTGCAGCTGCCGGCCGCGGCGATCGAGCGCGGCGGCGAGCTCGGTCTGCCGCTGGGACGTCTCCCGCTCTCGCAGCTGGAGCTCGGAGAGCCGGTCGAAGATGACCCAGGAGAACGCCAGGATGCCGCCCACGCCGAGCGCGAATACGACGATGTGCGACAGGCCGCGCGTGAGGACCGGCTCGAGGACGAGGTAATCGAGGAGGACGAGCGCGCCGAGCAGCAGCGAGGGCAGCACGAGCGCGGCGAGCTGCAGCCGGCGTGAGAACGGCTGTCGGATGTCCCTCACGCCGGCCATGCTCGCAGAACGGGCTGTGCGTCAGGCGGCGGACCGCACCACCCGGGCCTTCGGCGCGTCCTCGGGACCCTTCCACGGCGTGCCGAGGACAGGGAGCAGGAACCGGTCGACACCGATGATCCCGGCGACCTTCCAGGCCATCAGGATGCCGACGGCGAGGACGAACAGCACGGGGTTCGAGCTCGCGCTGCCGGCGAGCATGAAGTTCATGTTCATGAACGCGCCCGTGAGCGCGGCGAACCCGGTGAGGATCCCGAGGATGAGCGCGATGCCGACCGTGGCCTCACCGACCGCGACGATCTTCGCGAACCACGTGTACGCGTTGTTGTCCAGGAGGAACTGCAGGAACCCGCGGTACCAGTCGTATGTGATCGGCGCCTTCGCGACGGTGGGCGGTGTCTTCACCGCGCTCACCCAGAAGCCCTGGAGCGCCGTGCCGGTGTCCATCCACTTCGGGTCCTGAAGCTTGTGCAGCCCCGCGTCCAGCCATCCCCACCCGACGTAGAGGCGGATGAGAAGCCAGAAGGGTGCCGTGCGGATGTCGTTGAACAGGAACCGCGAGAACGGCGGCTCCTGGACGACGGTGACTCGTGCCATCTCACTCTGACGACCGGAGGTCCGACACGAATGTCCCGCGCGGGGGGCCGCCCGGACAGGGTCCGCGGGCATCGCGTCACGGGACGGGGGCTCGCCCGGGCCCGGTCCCCCGGTCATCGCGGCGTGGGCCCTTCGGCCCTGTCCAGCATCCGGGCCCAGGGCGGACGATGCCGCCGTGCCCGCTGACGCGCTCGCCTCGATCGGATGGGCGGGCCTCTTCGCCGTCCTCGTGATCGTGGCGATAGCGATCGGGAGGACGGCCGCACGTTTCTTCCTGCGCGCGACGAGCGCGCGAGCTGACCCCGCAAGTCCGGGGGCTCCTAGAGGCGGCGGCCCTCCGCGCTGAATAGCGCGTCGATCCCGCCCGTGTGCTCGCGCAGCGCGGTGGCGAGCTCCGTGAGCACGACGGCGATCCCCTCCTTGCGGCACGCGCCGCACGCGCAGTGCACGAAGACGTAGCCCTCGCGCTCGCCCGCGATGCGGAGATCCGCGCGCGCGTACATCGCGCCGCACGATGCGCATCGGATCGTGCCGACCATCGCGTCGAGCCATGCGGGGCCATGCGCCATGCGGGCCATCCTCGTATCTGAACGGACGAGGGGAGTGGGACGTTCGGCCCCATCTGCCTGCATCGCTGGTCGATCCGCGCTCGGGACCGCACGGGGCCGCCGACGCCCCCGGACCCGGCCGTTGCGGGCCGTCCTTCCCTATCGCTCGCCGCGAGTGCGCGCGAGGATCGCACGATGTACGACCGGCAGCCGCGGCGGATCCTCTTCGCCACGGACGGCTCCTCCGGCGCGGACGCCGCGCTCGATGTCCTCTGCGCGCTACGCCTCGGGCACGAGGACCGCGTCGCGGTCGTGACGATCGCGGCGGGGTCGCCGTTCGTCCTGGACGCGGGGCTCGGCGACGTCGCCGACGCGTACGAGGCCGCGCTCGAGATCGCCCAGGACGCGGCCGCCCGCCTATGGCGCTGCGACATCGTCGCGGAGTGCCGCGTGGCCACGGGTGTCCTGGCGGAGACGATCGTCGATACCGCGCGCACCGAGCGGACGGATCTCATCGTCGTGGGGTCCCGCGGCCGAGGGCTCATCACGGGGACGCTCCTCGGGAGCACGGCGCGGACGCTCGCGCGGACCTCGCCCGTCCCAGTGCTCGTCGTGCGGGATCGCCGCGACACGCCCCGGCGGATCCTCATCGCCGTCGACGGGTCGCCGGACTCGCGCGCCGCGGTCGACGCGCTGTGGGCGATCCCGCTGCAGCGTGGATCCGAGGTCGTCGTCCTGCACGTGGCGCCCGACGGCCGCACGGACAACACGCGCTCGCTCGATCTCCTCAGCCTCGTCGCGTCGCGGCTGCCGCCGACGTTCACGACACGCATCGAGGTCGCGCGCGGCGACCCGGCGAGCGGCATCCTCCAGCGCGCGGCCGCGCACGGCTCGGACCTCATCACGCTCGGGTCGGGTGGTGGGCGCCGGGGTCCGCTGCAAGGCAGCACCGCCGACCGCGTGCTCGGCGGCGCGCACTGCTCGGTCCTCGTCGCGCGCGCCGCCGAGCGCGTGAAGGCTCGTACCCCCGCGCTCGACCCCGCCGCCGCGATCGCCGGACTGATCTAGACCCGACCGAGGAGGCGGCCCCGCGCGCCGCGAGCGGTTCGGAACGTCACGTGCATCTCCGCCCGCGTATGGCCGACGTGATGCCGACCGAGCCGCCCGAGCTGACCATCAGCCACGGCGACACGTTCCTCGTGACGGAGCGCGGCGGGCAGGCCCGCGGCGGGCGCAGCGGGCTGTACCACCGGGACGTCCGATACCTCGACCAGTACCAGGTCACGCTGAGCGGGTCGGATCCCGTGCTCCTGTGCGCGACGAACACCGACTTCCACCGCTCGCTGTCGTACTTCACGAACCCTCGGCTCGGGGGGTACCGCACGGAGCTGCCCGCGGGCACGCTCGTCATGGAGCTCGTCCGCGAGATCGAGGACGAGGACCTCGTCGACCGATGGGAGATCCGTAGCTTCGCGCGGGGCGATGCGCGGTTCACATTCGCGATCTCGTTCGGCGCCGCGTTCGACGACATCTTCGAGGTGCGCGGGATCCAGCGGCGCCGCCCGCGCATCGTCTTCACCGACTGGGACGCGTCGAAGCGCGTGCTGACGTATCGCTATCGCGACCGCGACTTCGAGCGGTCGATGCGGATCATGTTCGACCTCGACGAAGGCGATCGCCCGCGCTGCATGAGCGACCAGATCGTCGTCGATCGCGTGCTCGCGCCGCACGTGTACTGGCGCCTCGGCGTGCGCGTGACCTTCGAGCATGACCTGGCCGGCGACGACGTGCGGACGCCGACGGAGGAGGCGCACGGCGAGGGTCCGGAGCATCTGCACCGGCTGCTGCCGTACCCGGAGCTGCGCTGCGCCGATCAGGCCGTGATGCGCGCGTGGGAGCGATCGCGCGCGGACGTCACGGCGCTGCACCTCCGGCCCGTCGCCGGCTCGTACTTCCCCGCCGCCGGCGTGCCCTGGTTCGCGACGCTCTTCGGGCGCGACGCGCTCCTCAGCGGCTACCTCCTCGTGCACGGCCATGCCGGGCCGGCGCGCGCCGCGCTCATCCGCCTCGCCGAGTTCCAGCACCGCGGCGCGGTCGACCCGCCGCGCGAGGCCGAGCCGGGGAAGATGCCGCACGAGCTCCGCGATGGGCAGCTCGCGCATTTCCGCGTCCCGCCGCAGCGCCCCGCGTACACCACGGCCGACGCCACGCTCCTCTATCCGATCCTCCTCGAGGAGACGTGGCGCTGGACGGGGGACCGCGAGCTCGTTCGCGAGCTCATGCCGGTCGCGGAGCGCTGCCTCGAATGGGCACGGCGCTACGGCGACCGCGACGGCGACGGCCTCCAGGAATTCCTCCGGAGCGCCGGCCAGCGCGGGTTCCTGCAGATGGGATGGAAGGACTCGGACGACGCGTTCGTCGACGAGAACGGCGACGTCGCCGCGGGACCGTACGCGCTCGTCGAGCTCCAGGGCTACTGGTACGACGCCCTCGTGCGCATGGCGATGCTGCGCGAGCAGGTGATGGAGGAGGACGCGGCCGATCTGCACGCGCTCGCGGCGGACCTGCGCGCGCGCATCGAGGACCGGTTCTGGATGGAGCACCAGGGCACGTACGCGTTCGGTCTCGATGGCCGCAAGCAGGCCGTGCGGAGCGTGGTGTCGAATGCCGGCCACCTCCTCTGGAGCGGCGTACCGTCGGAGGAGCGCGCGCGGCGCGTCGCGGCGCGGCTGCTCGCGGACGACATGTGGAGCGGCTGGGGGGTCCGGACGCTCTCGCGCGACAATCCGGCGTACAGCCCGATCGCGTACCACCGCGGGACGGTGTGGCCGCACGACAACGCGCTCATCGCGCTCGGACTGCAGCGTTACGGCCTGCGCGAGGAGGCGAGCCGTATCGCCGAGGCGATCCTCGCGGCCGCCGCGCGCTTCGAGGGTGGCAGCCTCCCCGAGCTGTGGTCCGGCATCCGGCGCGCGCGCGCCGCGCTGCCCGTGCCGTACCTCGACGCGAACCGGCCGCAGGCGTGGGCCGCCGCGACGCCACCCGCGCTCATCCGCGCGGTCTTCGGCCTCGACGCGGATCCGGTCGCGCGTCGCCTCATCGTTGACCCCGCCGTGCCTGACGCGCTCGGCGAGGTCGAGCTCCTCGGCCTCGAGGTGCTGGGCGCGCGCGTGCATCTGCGCGCGCGCGGGCGGGAGTTCGATGTCGTCCGCGTGGACGGGGACGTGATGGTGACCCGTGCCTCCGGTTGACGTCGGCTGGGCCGCGCTCGCGGGGTTCGCCGCGGGATACGTCATGGCCCTCGGCGCCTACTGGCTCGAAGGCGTCTTCGGCCTTCCGCGTCTCGACTTCGGCCACACCGGGATCAAATACGTCGGAGGCGAGAAGCCGGGATGGTGGATCGTCGGGATCCTCTTCCATCTCGTCGACAGCGTCCTGCTCGGCCTGCTGTACGCGGTGACGGTGTACCCGCACGTCGCGCACGGCGTCGTCCCCGCGGGCGTCGTGGCGGGCATGGCGTACGGGGTCGTGCTCTGGCTCGTCCTCGCGATGCTCCTCGTCCTGCCGCTCATGGGGTCGGGGGCCTTTGGCCGCCGAACGGGGTCCTGGAAGCCCGCCGTGGCCTTCCTCGTCCTCCACCTCGTGTACGGGGCGATCCTCGGCGGGGCCTACGTCCCGATGCTCTGACCCGCATCGCGGTAGCCTCGTATGCGAGCGGGCCCCGTTCGATGGGCCCGCGACAAGACGGAGGTCCCACATGGCAAGCGGAACGATCAAGAAGCTGGTCAGCGACCGCGGGTTCGGATTCATCGCCGAGGACGGCGGGAGCGAGATCTTCTTCCACCGCTCTCAGGTCGCAGACGACCGCTTCGACAGCCTCAAGGAAGGCCAGAAGGTCACGTTCGAGCGCGGGAAGGATCCGCGGAGCGCCCGCGACCGCGCGGAAAAGGTCACGCCGACCGACTAGGACCGACACACCTCGAGAAGGCGGCAACAGAGCTGACGCCAGCGGGCGTCAGCTCTGTTCCTGTTCGGTCATCCGGCGCGTCGCGATCGCGGCCTTCATGAACTCGCCGATGATCGCGCGGAACCGCTCGCACTCCGCCTTCACCGCCGCGTCATCGGTGCGGCCGGAGATCGCCTGGACCGCGAAGTTCGCGCCGCGGAAGTACGGCGCCATGTCGTGTAGCGGCATCGGCTTGTCCGCGGGGTTCCCGGCAGCGAGCGGCCGCGGGCCGGGGCCGCTCACCGCCTGATCGAGCGGGCGCGGCGCCGCGTCGCGCACGCTGTCGAGCGCCGCGAAGACGACCGAGTTCGGCGGGCGATCGGCGAAGTCGCGGCCGACGTACTCGAAGGGGATGCTCAGGTCGCGCCCGACGACGAAGATCGCGGGGCGCGCGATCGGCCCGTGCGCGCCGCCGACGGGGTCGTACACGTCCCACGCCGCGATGGCCGCGGCACCGGGATCGCTGAGGAGCGGGAACGGGAGCCGCAGCTTCTCGACCATGGCCGCGTTCTCCGCCGGTGTGTCGACGGAGATCCCGACGAGCATCGCGTTACGGCTCGTGAGCTCCTCGTACTGTCGGGCGAAGCTGACCAGCTGCCCATTGCAGTACGGTCACCAGTCGCCGCGATAGAAGAGGACGACGACGGTGCGGTCACGCAACGCGTCTGAGAGCCGGAACGTGCCGCCAGCTTGGTCCGGCAGCGCGAGGTCGATCGGTCGGTCCACGCGCCTAGCGTCGCACGTACGGCCAGTGGCGGCTCTTGTCGCCGTCCCAGCTCGCTCGGACCGCGGGGTCGCTCAGGTCCCAGTCGGGCCGGATGCGCCGGGTGACCTCGCGTAGGTCCTGCCACAGCTCCCACGGCGACGGACGGCCCCAGAACCAGTAGCCGTTGTACACCTTGAAGATCTTGAGACCCGGCTCGAGCACGAGGGTGTGCGGGATCATCGGGTCGTGGTGCGGATCGGTGTACTCCTGGATCCCGAGCTCCTTCTGCAGGATCCGCTGCGGGTCCGTGAGGAAGGGCCACTGCGCTCCGGCGGCGTCGCGCATCTCGTTCGCTTCGAGGACGTTGTCGGTGGAGATCGTGACGATCTTCGTGTACGCGACGGCGATCTGCGGGTAGAAGTCGGACATGATCTTGTGCTGCCGCGCGTCCTGCGCCGTGAATTCGTGGTCCGGGAAGATCGCGTCCGGCACGAGCTTCGGCCGCGCGAGCCCTTCCGTTATCTCGGTGCGCTGTCGCTCGTCGATCGCCATGTCAGCCCCCGTTCATGTCAGTTGGTTCACATGCCATCCCGCAGCCGGCATGCCCGGTCCTTCGCTCGGCGGGAACGGCTGAACATCCGCCGCTCCTCAGAACATTCGCGTGCGTGGGCCGATTCCGCGTGGGCGTTGTGACGTCGGACACACGACGCACATCCCGCGCGGTATTCGTCCGCGGCTTGGCGTCGTCGTCCTTGAGGTCGGGCTGCGCGGCCTCTGACGTCGTGGTGTCGGTGGTGCTGAGCTGTTCTTCGATCATGTCGTTCGTGCGACCTCCGTGGGTGTGTCTGCACGGTCAAACACGCGACGGACCGCGTCTCATCCCTGGGATGGGTATCGTCACAGCTTGAGCGGATGTGATGGCCGTCACCCTTCGGGACGCAGGAGCCATCACGGCTTGTTCCATGAATGTGCAGAAGCGTGAGGTCACCCTCTTCGTGACGGAGGACTGCGACCTCTGCCGCTCGTGCGCTACTGGCTGCGCGGTCACCACGTGCGGTTCGTCGAGGTCGACATCGGGGCCGATCGCCAGGCCTACGCCGAGCTGCGGCGCCTGGGGGGCTCGCCTGCGGTGCCGAGCGTGCAGCTGCCGGGAGGCGAGCTGATCATCGAGCCGTCGCCCGCGGATCTGGCGACGTTCCTCGCGCGTCGTGCCGCGTAGAGCGGCGGATGTAGTGAGGCAGTGACGCAGGGACGATGACGACCGAGCTGATCATCTACTCCGACTACGTCTGACCGTTCTGCTACATCGACTCGGTCCGGGTCGACGAGCTGCGAGAGGCGGGACTGGTCGAGGTGACGTGGCTGCCGTTCGAGCTCCATCCCGAGATCCCGCGCGAGGGCATGGCGCGCGAGCGACTGCTCCCACCCGAGTACATCGCGCGCGTGCGCCGGAGCATGGACGCGATGGCGCGCGAGGTCGGGCTCGTGATGGCGCCGAAGGACCGGCTCATCAATACGCGGCTCGCGCTCGCGACCGCGGAGTTCGCGCGCGAGCGCGGGATGTTCGAGCCGGTGCACCGAGCCCTCTTCAAAGCGCACTGGGAGGGTTCCGCCGAGCTCGACCGCGTCGCGGCCCTGCGCCGCATCGTCGCTGAGCACGGCCTCGACCCGAGCGAGCTCGAGGAGGCGCTCGGCGACGGGCGCTACGAGCCGGTCATCGATCGGCACCGCGCCGACGCCGCGTCGGTGGGCATCGACGCCATCCCCTCGCACATCGTCGGGCGCCGCTATCTGCTGGTCGGGGCGCAGCCGGTCTCCGTGTTCAAGGAGGTCCTGGAGCGCATCCTCGCAGACACCTCAACGTAGATGGCCGACGCACGACCGCAGCGAGTCGGTGTGGGATCGCCACTACGTCGCGAGCGTCCAGATCACGATGGCTGAGAGCTTCGGCGTCGAGGGCCGCGGGAAGTTCTACGAGGAGGTCGGCGCGTTGCGGGACGTGCTGCAGAACCATCTCCTGCAGGTCGTCGCGCTCCTCGCGATGGAGCCGCCCGTCGGGACCGGCCCGGAGGACGTGCGCGACGAGAAGGTGAAGGTCTTCCGCGCGATCCGCCCGCTCGATCCGGCGTTCGTCGTGCGCGGCCAGTACCGCGGATACCGCGATGAGGAGGGCGTCGCGCGCGACTCGGCGGTCGAGACGTTCGTCGCCGCGCGCCTCGAGATCGACTCGTGGCGCTGGGCCGGTGTCCCCTTCTACCTGCGGGCCGGCAAGCGCCTTCGCACGACCGCGCTCGAGGCGGTCATCGAGCTGCGGCAGCCGCCGCGGCTGCTGTTCGCACAGCCGGACGCGCGCCCTCCCCACCCCGATCACATCCGCTTCCGGCTGTCGGGCGGCGGCGAGGGCGTCACCGTGACGATGAAGGCGAAGGTCCCCGGCGAGCGCATCGAGACGGGACCCGTCGACCTGCGGTCCACGTTCGAGGAGGCGCTCGGTCCGGAGAAGATGGACGCGTACGAGCGGCTGCTCGCCGATGCGGCCGACGGGAACAGGCAGCTCTTCGCGCGCCAGGACGGCGTCGAGGAGGAGTGGCGGATCGTGACGCCGGTGCTGGAGCGACGGCCGGCGCTGCACACCTACGAGCCGGGCTCCTGGGGTCCCGACGCCGCGGGCGACCGGTCGAGGCGACCGGGACGCGTGCCGGGTTCGCCCACCGCCACGCACCGATCCCGGCCATCCCGGCAGCGCGAACGCTCGAGAGATCCGCGAGGAGGATGTGGGGTCCGGGGATGGGCTCGCGCGCGGCGCTCGCCAGATCGAGGTGCACCGCGGTCACGCTGACGGTGCTCTCGTGCC
>WNFU01006622.1_pt1 | contig 18818 bp, 22 predicted proteins | sample 5400121 | NCBI WGS metagenome assembly WNFU01 (sample SAMN13153360, study PRJNA577476) | soil metagenome | isolation source: 100 cm soil or saprolite under grassland replicate 1 | place: USA:California | collected 2016-06-15 | reverse complement strand
CAAGAGAGCAGCTATCTGGATAGCCCTGATGTCGGCGACCGGCTGGGTTGCCACATGGATTAGTAACTCGGCGAGTTGTCGCCGCTTTGGGTTCGACGGCGTACTGTCGCCAACGTTGAGCTGCAGCAACACGTCGTCCAACAGATCACCAAAACAGTGGATCTGTTCATAACGATTGGAATGCCTGCCTGTGTCGCTCATGCGACCTCATCATTGTCAGAAAATTCGGCAAAGTCAAGGGCGTCAGCATCGTAGTCGGTCGCCTCATCGCGCAGATAGCGATCGTTAATACTACAGCCGCAGTTTTCTGATATTCTGCACCATGACCGGCAAGAAGGAGGGGAGCGGCCATGGTGGAGAACAGAGCAGAACAGGAACGGCGTCCGCCGCAGGAGTACACAGAGCTGGAGGAAGTCACCGCCTGGGCCGCCGGGCTGGAGGCGATGCATGCGCGGATTGCGGAGCGCTTCACGCGCCCAGAACCCCGGCAACGGGCGCTGGCCTACCTGAAGGGGCTGCTGAGCCCCGTCGAGCGCAAAAATGGCTGGCAATTGGCCGAGCAGGCCGGGGATCCTACCCCCGATGGGATGCAGCGGCTGCTGGCGACGTATCAGTGGGACGCGGAGCTGGTGCGGGACGACTTGCGTACGTATGTGGTCGAGCACATGGCCGATTCGCAGGCCGTGCTGGTCTTCGACGAGACCGGCTTTCTCAAAAAGGGGCCCAAGTCGGTCGGGGTCCAGCGGCAGTACTCCGGCACGGCCGGCCGCGTCGAAAACTGCCAGATCGGCGTGTTTTTGGCCTACGCCAGTCCTCAAGGGCGGACCTTCATCGATCGTGAACTGTATCTGCCCAAGACGTGGGCGGACGATGTCGCTCGGCGCCGGGAGGCGGGCGTGCCCGACGAGGTGACGTTTGCGACCAAGCCCCGACTGGCGCAACGCATGCTGGCACGGGCTCTGACTACAGGGATACGCGTCCCCTGGGTCACCGGGGATGAAGTCTATGGTAGCGATCCTCGTCTGCGGTGCTGGCTGGAGGAGAAGCGGCAGTCCTATGTCCTGGCGGTGCGCAGCAACGAGCGCGTGTGGATGAGTACCGGGGCGAGGCTCCGCCATGTGACTGTGGCCCAGGTGGTGGCCACGATCCCGCGCGTCCACTGGCAGCGGCTGAGTGCCGGGGACGGGGCCAAAGGACCCCGGCTCTACGATTGGGCCATGAAGCCGCTGGTATCCCCGGTGGACCTGCCGTGGGGTCGCTGGCTGCTCGTGCGGCGCAGCCTGAGCAAGCCTACGGAGCTGGCCTACTACCTCGTCTATGGGCCGGTCGCTACGCCCCTGGCGGAAATTGTGCGAGTGGCCGGCAGCCGATGGGCCATCGAGGAGTGCTTGGAAACGGCCAAAGGCGAGGTGGGCCTCGACCACTATGAAGTGCGCCGCTGGCCCGGCTGGTATCGGCACATCACGCTGGCGCTGCTCGCCCATGCCTATCTGACGGTCACCCGTGCCCAGGCAGCTGCCGCGGCGCCAGCAAAAGGGGGGACCGGAATCCGGCAGGAGCACGCGACCTTCCTCTCGTGCCCCAAGAGGAGCTGCTTCCCCTGACGGTACCGGAAGTACGGCACCTGTTGCGGACGCTTGTGTGGACGGAGCCATCATCGGTCGCACATATCCTTGCCTGGTCGCGCTGGCGCCGCCGGCACCAAGCACGTGCCAGGCGTTGTCATTATCAGCGTCGTCTCACGACGCATTAGCTGGAACTGCGGCTGTAGTATTAAGAAAGGCGTACAATCTTTGGGTGCTGCTCAAGCTCGCGAAAGGGTAGTGCTAAACAGGTAATGCTGGCCACCCAATTCCATGCTACTGTTATCAGGTAGAAGCCGAAGCCGACGAAATGTGGAGCGTCGTAGGGAAGAGAGCCAACAAGCAATGGATCTGGATGGCCATGGACGCCAAAACCCGTCAGGTTATTGCCTTCCACGTTAGGGATCGCAGTCGGGAGAGCGCTCAAGAGCTGTGGGCCAATATCCCTGGGGCATATCGCGAGCAGGCCAGGTTTCATACGGATCAGTACGAAGCCTATAAAGGCGTGATTCCGGCAGAGCGGCACCAAGCTATTACGAAACAAGCCCGGAAAACCAATCACATCGAACGCTTCAACAACACGCTGAGGCAGCGTCTGTCCCGTCTAGTCCGCGAAACGTTGTCGTTCTCCAAGAAATTGGCCAACCACATTGGTGCTATACGGTATTTCATCTGCCACTATAATCTCACGAGAGCGGCAGCATTACCTGTTTAGCACTACCTCTCCATGAGTTTTTGACCAGAATCCTTGCCGCTGTCCGTAATCGCGCAAAAAATGGCGTTATCCCGTCCAGTTTGCTGGACGCCTCCCTTAACATCTTGAAGAGAGAAGATATACTACAGGATGTCTCTGGTGTATGATCCGGTTGATCCTGTCCGATCCCGTGTCTCAGGCATCCTCTATGCGGACGTGACAACAGGAGAATGACGTATTGTCGCGCCTTTTATCACCGTTGTTTGGGGTGTCGCTGCGTCGACGATGCATGCCCTGGCCACAAAACTGGACAGGATCGCGCGATGAATTGCTCCGTTGATGCCGGGAAGCCTGACTGGCCAACGTCGTCATGGCGTGGATGACCCAGAACATCCAACGGGTCCTGGAGGCGTGGCATCACGCTGGGATGCGGCGTGTCGAGGTGGATCTGCTGCGCCACATGGCGCCGGTGCACGTTCAGGGGACCAACTTTCGTGGCGTGTTGCAGGTTCCAGTGGCCTGATACTGCAACCGCCTGATCCTCGCGACCCCTTCCCGTGCGCGCCGGCGGGCGAATGCAGTCACCGGGGACGCACACCAATCGCAGGAGGCCATTGATTCTTTTGAGGAAGCGGACTTCACAGAACGCGAAGCCATGGATGTTTCTCGCCGATGAAATCGTGAGTTTTCGCACGAATGGCCCGGATACCCCGTGAACGGGAAGCAGACGGATGAAGAGCACTCCTGTATGGGAAACGCACCTTGGTTGACAAGAGGTGGAGCGGCGATGCGTTATGATGATTTTTATCCACCATATGTCCCGGTTGGGGAACGGCGTGCCAAAGCGGAGAAAACGCTGCAGCAGCTGCGCAAGAAACAACCGGGCATCACACCCGTGATCATTGCCGGGAACACCCTGGCGACGACCTGGTGGGGGAAGTCCTGGAACAGTAACCTGGAACGGTACGCCGATTACCGCAATCGGATTGGCCGTGGACGCAGTTACGTCCGGCACCGGGCGGTGCTGGATTTGCAGCTGGCCCCTGGCAACATCACCGCGCTGGTGCAGGGCAGCGAGGCGCAACCGTACCGTGTGGCCATTACCGTCGACACGCTCAGTGCCAACCACTGGTCCACCATCCGCACCGCCTGTGCCGGGTGCTTCGACTCGCTGAGCGCGCTGCTGGCCGGCACCTTTCCGCAAGCGTTGAAGGACCTGTTTTTCGCCAAAGGCGCCGGCCTCTTTCCGTCGCCTCGGGAAATCCATTTTGATTGCAGTTGTCCTGATTGGGCGTCGATGTGTAAACACGTCGCCGCCGCCCTCTACGGCGTGGGCGCCCGATTCGATGAAGATCCGTCACTCTTTTTTATGCTGCGCGGCATCACGATTGACGACATCATTACGCAGACCGTGGCCGACACAACCCAAACGTTGTTACGCAAAGCCGAGCGTCAGAGTGCTAACGTGCTGGACGATGTCGATCTGGGCGATGTGTTCGGCATTCAGATCGACGACCTCCACACGCCTCGCCCGGACCTGCCTCCCGTGCAGCCGAAACCGGCCACGAGGACGAAGCACGCGGCCCACACCCAGAAGGCGCGTGCTGGCACAACGAGCACGCCAGCCAGCCAGAAGATCGCAGCGCCACGCCGCAGCACGCCCCAGCACCAAGCCGTGACCGCCATGACCGCCACCCACCCTGCTGCTCCGCTACCCAGTTCCCAAGGGACCATGCTGGAGGCGTTGGTCAAAGCGCTGGGGAAAACGCACAAAGGCAAGCCCCTCGAGCAGCTGCAGGACCGATTGGGATGGACGAAAATACAGCTCCGCAACGCCCTCAGTCGGGCAGGCGCCAAAGGGTTCGTTGAAATGGTCACTCCCGGCGTCTATCGGCAGAAAGTTTGAGGCGACGTTTCTCACATCCGGTAGGCGCCATCACATCACGGGAGACCTATGAGCCATCAGGAATTAAGTGCGATTATCCGTCCCGACGGACTGCTGCTGGAATGGACGGACACAACGGATGATTACTCCGAACCATCGCGACATTTTCAGCAGGAGCTCTATCGACGTTATCATGCCGAACCCGACGCCTGGCTGCTGTTTTTGAGCTTTTCCGATCCGCAACTACCTCTCGCGCCAGCGCTGGCTTTCTGGCGCGACCTGGCCTGCAGCTTTGCCGATAAACTGGTGCACCTGTCAGACCTGGAAGCCCTGCGCGACCAGGCAACAGCCGCGCTGGAAGAGGACGAAGTCGAGCACTGGCTGGCCATCGCACCGCTGTGTCCAGGGGCGGAATACCTCAATCCTCTCTATGTGCGGCGCCTCTGGTCAACGCTACAAGACACGTTTCGTCGCCTCATGAAAACCTATGACGGGACCGTTGAAGCCTTCATTCATGCGTACAGTCCCACCCGGCAGCTGGCCGGGAGAATTTTTTTTCATCTGGTCGAACACACGAAAGGCCCGGCACCCTTTGCATTTCTGGTGACCTATTCCACGCGCCTGGGCGGTGATGGCACGGCACGCCACCTGCCGCTGAAATATGCGCTGCAGGAATACGGCAACGATCGCGACAAGCTCCTGGAACTGCTGGGCACTGTCTATCGGGCAGCGCGCACCAGCACGCTTCTGCCGCCCTTACTGGAGAGTGGTGACATTTTTCATCCCTTAGGTTGGGAAGCGCAAACCGCCTACACCTTTCTCCAGGAAGTGCCGCTCTACGAGCAATCCGGCATTCTGTGTCGCATCCCGAACTGGTGGAGCGCGAAAGCCGCTGGCGCCAGCCTGCACGTCAACATTGGCACCGCGGCACCCACGTTTATCGGCATGGACGCTGTGCTGGACTGTGCGCCGAGCCTCTCGATCAATGGGGTACCGATTACCGCTGAAGACGCTCGGCGCCTGTTGCAAGAAAGCGAAGGGCTGGCGCTGATTAAGAACAAATGGGTGGTCGTGGATAAAGCCAAACTCCAGCAAACCCTCGAAGCCTACGAGCAGGTGCGCACGCTGTTGGAGGACGGCGGACTGACGCTGCGGGAAGCGCTGGCTTTGCAGCCCTCCCTCACCAAACAGCTTGGAGACGAGCACGCTGGCGTGGACGTCGGAGTCTCCTATGGCGTATGGCTTGAAGATATCACTCGCAAGTTGCTCAACCCCCAGCTAGTCACAGCAGTGGCACCGGCCACCACCTTCCGGGCGACCCTGCGTCCCTATCAGCAGGCAGGCTTGAACTGGTTGGGCTTTTTGGATTCCCTGGGGTTCGGGGCCTGTCTGGCCGACGACATGGGCCTGGGCAAAACCATCCAGCTACTGGCATTTTTGAGCGTCAAGAAGCCGCAGAAGAGCACCAGTCTGCTGGTGGTACCTGCCTCGCTCATGGCCAACTGGCGTCATGAAATCGACCGATGCTACCCAGAACTCGCCTATTACCTCGCGCATCCCGGCAGCACGCCTGCCTCGCACCAGGCAGCCTTGTCCACGGAAGTCTTAGCGCAGTACGATCTGGTCATCACCACCTACGCCATGGTGCAGCGCTATGACATGCTGCAGACCTTTCACTGGGACTACGTGATTCTTGACGAAGCGCAGGCGATCAAAAACCCAGGCACACAACAGACGCGCGCCGTCAAAAAGCTGCATGCGGCCAACCGCATCGTCCTGACCGGCACACCGGTGGAAAACCGTTTGTCCGACCTCTGGTCCCTGTTTGATTTTCTGAACCCTGGCCTGCTGGGCAATCTGAAGGAATTCAAAACCTTTGCCAAACACCTGCACGACGATCCGGCAGGCTATGGCCGTCTGCGCCAGGTGATTCGCCCCTACATCCTCAGACGCCTGAAAACCGACACCAGCATCATCAGCGACCTGCCGGACAAAGTCGAAATGAAGACGTTTGCGTCGCTGAGCAAAAAACAGATCGTCCTCTACCGAGCGCTGCTGGACGACCTCAAAGACTTCCTGGAACACAGCGAAGGCATCCAGCGTCGAGGCTTGATTCTTTCGTCGCTGATGAAATGCAAGCAGCTCTGCAATCATCCCGACCAGTTCCTGGGTATGGGAGGATTCGAGGAACAGCACAGCGGCAAATTCCAGCGCCTTCGGGAACTCTGCGAGACGGTCCTGGAGAAACGTGAAAAAATGCTCGTGTTTACGCAATTCAGGGAAATCACCTCGGCTCTCCATGATTTCCTGGCAGGCATCTTCGGACGGGCCGGCCTCGTCCTGCACGGCAGCGTGCCGGTGAAACAACGCCAGGCACTCATCGACGCCTTCCAGAAGCGGGACACCTACATCCCATTTATGGTGTTGTCGTTAAAAGCTGGCGGCGTGGGTCTGAACCTGACCGAAGCGAATCACGTCGTCCACTTTGATCGCTGGTGGAATCCAGCGGTGGAAAACCAGGCCACCGATCGCGCCTTCCGCATTGGCCAGAAGAACAACGTCGTGGTGCACAAATTCATCATGCAGGGCACCATCGAAGAAAAAATTGATGCCATGCTGGAAGAAAAAGCCCGCCTGTCCGGGGAAGTCATGGCCTCTGGCGGTGAAGGGTGGATCACGGAACTGGACAACGACCAGCTGATGGACCTCTTCAGCCTCGGCCTCTCGTAAACGGCCGTTTTTCGGAGACTCCACCCATGTTCCCACACCATGGTCTATGCCGGCGGTTTCTGTCTCCCAAAACGCTCTCTTGAAACCGTTCTCTGAAAATGGCTATACTGGGATGACTTGTCGGAGGGACGCTGATGAAGATTGGCTATGCCCGGGTCTCCACCCAGGACCAACACCCCGCGCTCCAGCTCGACGCGCTGCAGGCCGCGGGGTGCGCCAAGGTCTTTGTCGAGCAGGCCTCTGGCGCCCAGCGGGATCGGCCCCAGCTGCAGGCCGCCCTCGACTACCTACGGCCCGGAGATACGCTGGTGGTCTGGAAGCTTGACCGGCTGGCGCGATCGCTCAAACAGCTCATCGAGACGATGGAGCGCCTAGCGGCGCGGGAGATCGGGTTCCACTCGCTCACCGAGGCGATCGAGACCACCACGGCTGGTGGGCGGCTGGTGTTCCACATTTTCGCGAGTCTGGCCGAGTTTGAACGCGCCATCATCCGCGAACGTACCCGGGCGGGGCTGGACGCTGCGCGTGCCCGCGGCCGGACAGGGGGGCGCCCGCCGGCCCTCACCACACGCGAGCTGACCGCGGCCAGGGCGATGCTTGCAGATCCCGCCCTTACCGTCGCCGAGGTGGCGCAACAGCTGCGGGTCGCGCCGTCGACGCTCTATCGCCACCTGCCAGGCGGACGGAGTGCGCTCCGCGAGGGGCGGGCCTGACGCGGGGGCATCGCGCGCGCCTGACCCATGCCGGAGGACCTGGAGGCTGAGGATACGACCGCTCGCCACCTCACACTGAACCCCCGCGGGGTGCCGTGTCTCGACGGCATCCTCCCTCGGGGGCTCGATACCATCGCCGATCTCCCGTCCAGAGCATCCTCCGACACATGGACCGGTCCTCACCGGGCCTGGGGTGGGGGCTCTCCCATGACGAGGTGTGGCGTGCACACGAGCGCTCCACACATGGCGATCCGTGCCTGCCGTCGTGGACATGCGCGCGCCTCTCGACCCGGGGCCATGCGGGCCTCCGAGGCGTGAGCCGCGCTTCGGCCATCTCCCCCGCGGCGCGGTGAGGCCTCAGGGCGGTTCAGGCGCGGATGGCACCGACGAAGCGCCTCCCGCAGGGGAGGGCGGCACGCCACCCCGTGTCCCCCGGAATGTCCCACGCTCGGCCAGGAGGGCGAGGAGCGTCGTCTCTTCGATGCGTGTCTTGCGCCCGATGTGGACCAGCGGGAGACGGCCCGAGAGCAGGAACCTGGCAAATGCCTCGGGGCTCACGTCCAACCACCGCTGCGCTTCTTGGACAGTGATGAGTGGTGGATGATCGGGGATCTCGAGCGGTAAGACCTGTTGTCTCGCGGACACTCGTCTCATGGCGCGTGCTCCTTCGAGCGGATCGGTCCATGGCCAGGCGTATGGCGTGCAGAATCGCCGGGGTGGCGGCGCACGTGAGGGCACGCGCTCCGCATCTCGAGAGACGCTCACACGGGACAGGGACCCGGGGCGGCGACAAGAGCCCCAGGAGGGATGGTCCTCGGCGACCTGGACCACCCGTGGCGCGATCGCCGCTGCGACCTGGGGTCGCCCCAACCGTCTGCCGGGCATACTCCCGTCGACCGTCCGGGCGATCAGCCGCCGAGACCAGCGCCGGAACTGAGCGGTCCTCCCTGGCAAGCCGTGCACAGGATGATGAGCGGCGGCTGGTACCACCTGCCGTTGTGCTGGTCGGTGGCATCATCGTCTTCGCCGTGGCGCCGGGCCAGTACCGCTCCCCCGCCTGGCGAGGTCCCACTCGCCCACGGTGACCTCCTGCGCCGCGTGCGCCGGGGCCACCATGCCGGCCGTGCTGACCAGCGGCGGATCGCCCGTCTGGGCATGCCAATCAGTCGTGGTGCCCTGGTGGCAGTGGATGACACGACAGCGGTCGGGCGCGGAGTCCCCATTGCGGCTGAATGGTCCGCCGTGCCCGCATGACGGCTGCCCCGGTCCAGCCGGCCATGAGTGGGGCTGCGCCCAGCGGTGCATCGTGCCGATCGGCGAGCGTGACGACGCGCCTCGCGCGACTCCCCTCATGGGGGGCATGGTCCCTCGGCGGTCGGCATGCTCGTCCCCGACGATGGTCGCCGCACAGCGGGCCGCTGTCCAGCGCCGTGTGACCCGTGCGCTGTGCGACCGGAGAGGCGAGCCCAACCCGCTCACGGCGTGGAGATCCCATACAGGCGGAGCACAGGAGTACATGAACCATCATCCCTCATGATCCTGTCCTCTCGGATCAGGCGCGGCGCCCTCGTCACCCACCATGACGACGCCCGACCAGGAGCCCAAGGCGGGAACGCGGGAGCACTTCCTCCAGGTCACGCAGCTGCGGCGCTGGGGGACCATCCAGGACGGTCGTGTACCTGCCCGCTGCGGATACATGAGATGGACCTGTCCGGGGGTGCCAGCGTGAGGTGACCAAGCCGGCACGGTCTCTCCATCCGGCATCATGGGCCTTGTGAAGCCTTCCTCGTCGGGTCAAAAAACTCATGCAGCTTCGCGGTAGTAGTACTTGAGCAGCCCTCCGAGCGTTTCCCGGCACTGGATTGGGCTGTCACCCTCCCTGCCCTGGCTTGGCTCAGGAAAGAGCACTACATGACCCTTGCCTTGATGTGGGCGCTCTGCATGATCATGGGCCACGTACGCTGTGAGGGCATGACGCAGGGATCGTTCACCACACAAGATCAGCCGAGACAACGCTTCGTCCTTGACGGAGCGTACCCATCGTTCCGCGTAGGCGTTCAGATGGGGGCTCCGCGCCGGCAACGGGACCCTGCGGATCCTGAAACCCCGCCGCAGCGTTCCCAGGCGAATGCCCTCTGCGAGCGGCTCATAGGCACGCTGCGGCGGGAATGCTTGGATGGCGTTGACAACTTAACCGGGCCCCCTGTACAGCCTCAGCACACTGTGGCATACTCGTGCCACTTCAGCAGCTCCTCCGGAGAGGAGTGCGCTCTTCTCATCCAGCCGTGTCCTCGTATGGAGGTGTCATGGCGACCTCAGCATCGACCAATCTCTACACACATCATCGTTTTCCTGGTGAGATGATCAGCCATGCCGTCTGGCTCTATTTCCGCTGCTATCTCAGTCACCGCGACATGGAAGAACGGCTGTTCGTCCGCGGCGTGATCATGTCGTACGAAGCGAGCCGCCAGTGGTGCTTGAAGTGTGGCCAACAGTACGCCAATCAACTCCGGAGGCGGCGTCCTCGGCCTGGCGACACGTGGCACGTGGATGAGGTGTTCCTCACGATCAACAAGGAGCGCCACGACCTGTGGCGGGCCGTCAATCAAGACGGACACGTACTCGACATCCTGGTGCAGCGGCGGCGCGACAAGAAGGCTGCCACGAAGTTCTTCCGCAAGCTCCTCAAGGGCTTCACGTACGTGCCACAGGTCATCATCACCGATACGCTCAACAGCGACGGTGCTGCCAAGCGGGAAATCCTGCCTGGCGTGGAGCATCGGCAGCACCGCTATTTGAACAACCGTGCCGAGAACGCGCATCAGCCCACGCGCCAGCGGGAACGGCGCATGCAGCGGTTTCAATCACCAGGACAGGCCCAACGCTTCCTTGCCGCCTATGGTCCTATCGCGCAACACTTCCGCCCTCGCCGTCATCGGTTTTCCGTCTCCGACTACCGTCATGAGATGAAGAAAAGATGCCAGATATGGGGGGAGATCACAGGCGCAGAGCTGGCGGCCTGAGAGTAGAGTCGGTCCGAGACAGGTCCGATTTCGTCTCTCTGTTGCCTCCAGACGATGTCAGCACCACATAAGTTGTCAACGCCCTCTTGTGACGTGAGTACCTCTGCCAAATCGGGAAGTATTATTTTTACCGCCCCTAAGGGTATGGGGAGGCAGGTGAGCGATGAGCTATTATGGTTCTGGCTATCCAGAATATGTATCGGTTGCTGAGCGACGCGCCAGAGCTGAAAAAAAGCTGCGGCAGTTGCAACAGAAAAATCCGCACCTCAAGCCGGTGATCCTTGCAGGTCAAACCCTGGCGACAACCTGGTGGGGGAAGTCCTGGAACAGCAACCTGGAACGCTACGCCGACTACAGCAATCGCATTGGACGCGGACGTAGTTACGTGCGTCACCGCGCCGTGCTGGATTTGCAGCTTTCTCCCGGAAAAGTCACCGCCCTGGTGCAGGGCAGCAGTTCGCAGCCGTACGATGTCGTCATCAAAGTCGACCAACTGCGTGCTAGCAACTGGACGACCATCCGCCAGGCCTGTGCCGGCCGCTTCGACTCACTGAGCGAGCTGTTGGCCGGTAAATTTCCACCAGCATTCAAAGACCTGTTTTTCGAAAAAGGCGCCGGCCTCTTTCCCTCTCCCCGGGAGATCCAGTTTGATTGCAGTTGCCCTGATTGGGCGTCGATGTGTAAACATGTCGCTGCGGCCCTCTACGGCGTCGGCGCCCACCTGGATGACGATCCGTCATTATTTTTTACGCTGCGCGGCATCAAGATTGACGATATCATTACGCGGACGGTGACCGACACCGCACAGACGTTATTACACAAGGCCGGGCATCAGAGTCAAAACATTCTCAAAGACGTCGATCTGGGCGATGTGTTTGGGATCCAGATGGACGACATCGAAGCGCCCATGCCCGACTTCCCTTCTGTGCAGGCGAAAGCCTCGCGACCCAGGAAGACTCCTACCAGAGCCCCCAAGGCCATTGCCGCACAGAAGAACAGGCATGCCAGCAAGACCCTGACAACGCTGCGCAGCGTGCCGCAACGGAAAAATGCCTCGGTAGCTATGGCGCCTGCAACCGCGAGCACGGCGAGGCAAAAAAGGGCTCCTTCCGCGCCGCCAGACCTCCCACAGGGCACGATGCTGGACACGCTGGTCAAAGCCGTCGGCAAAGCCCGCACAGGGAAATCTGTCGACCAGCTACAGGAAAAACTCGGGTGGACGAAGATGCAGATCCGCAACGCCATCAGCCGGGCGAGCGCCAAAGGTCTGATTGAAGCGGTCAGTACTAATGTCTATCGCCAGAAAGCCTGACCCTCGGGAGGATTGACGAGGTCGCAACGCCTCGTCTCCGTTCGGTCGTGTCCCTGTAATGAACGGATAATTGCCGAGCCGGAAAAACGGGTGATATACCTCCTCTCCATCTCGATGGAAGGGGGACGACATGGGACACGACCTGTTTTTCTACACCTTCCTGCTGCTCGCAGGACTCTGGCTGGGCATGATTCTGTCTTGGCTGTGGCCACAGAGTCGAGCCGCGATGGGCCAGCTCCAGCCCACAGCCGCCACGCGAGCCAAGACGCCGACCACACCCCCCAAGCCTTTGGCCGGACGCACCACAAGCCACGCTGTGAAGCGTGTCAGCCTGCCACCGAGACCCACCAGCAGGCTCCCTTTGCCCTGCCGCCTCTGCTCACGTGCACCCGAGGACGTCGGCGAACGATTGACACGCAGCAGCCCTTTTGTCCTGACCAGGATTGTTCCTAGTACGGCTGGGTGGGACGGGGCAATATCCGCGGCAACGGCCATCCCGGTCATAGACCCTGGCGGCAACTTCAGTGTGTCGCGTGTCACACCTCCTGCCAGGAGACGCACGGCACGCCGTTGCACGGCCAGCGTGTGTCATCCGAACGGCTCGTGGGGGCCGTGGGCGCTCTCGCGGAAGGCTTGGGCATCCGTGCCGTGGCGCGGGTGTTCGAGGTCGCCCCCCATACCGTAGGGGCCTGGTTGGGGGAGGTGGCCGACCATGCGGCAGCCTTCGGCCGGCATTTCCTCCACGACGTGCGCGTCACCCAGGTCCAGCTTGATGAACTCTTTGCCCTGCTCCGTGCGGTCACAGCAGGTGAGGGCAGCGAGGCTGCGACGATCCCGCGCCTGTCGCGCTCGCCCCCCTGGGTGTGGGCGGCGCTCGCCCCTGTCACCAAGCGGCGGCTGACGATCGACGTTGGGGCTCGTACACTGGCCATGGCCCAATGCGCGGGGCCTCAGGGAGCTCAGGTGTTGGCGCCAGACGGCATGCCCCTGGTGCTCACCGAGGGTGACCAAGAGTCCGTCACGGCGCTGCTGAGCCATTGCGGCCAGTGGGTGCAGCCTCCTAGACGACAGGCCAACGGTCCGACGCCGACGCCGCGCGGGCTGCCCCTACCGCAGTGGCTCTAGGCACCAGTGGTGCAACCGTATCGACGTCGCCGTCTGGTGGGCGTGCGCCACCGGGTCGTCTTCGGGAGCGTTGAAGGAGTCAAGCAGGGGTTGGCCCCCCCAGGGTGGCAGATCAACACCGCCTTCATTGCGCGCGTCAACCTCACCATCCGCCAGCCTGTGGCCGCGGTCGGGCGGCGGGTGATCACCCTGGGCACAGGCGAGGCTGGCGTACGCCCGCAGCTCGCTGTCTATCACGTGTACGACAATTGCTGCTTGCCGCATCCCTCCTTACGCAGGCCGTTGCTCCAGCCCGACCCGACGAACGGGATGGGCGCGGCCACAGGCTGGTACCCTTGTACGCCAGCGATGGCCGCCGGGCTGACCGCCCCCGTCTGGACGCTACGTGAGGGAGTGTTGTGTCGCGTGCCGCCGTGGCACCAGCCGCAAGAAGGGGAAGTGGGAGCTGAGCGTGATGCTCGTGGGGTGGAGTGGGCCGGGGATGCTCACAAGCAGGTGAAGAAGGCGCAATAAGGCCTGGGAACCCCGAGGTGTACGCCCCTGACCCTCTCCTTCACGCGACGCGGGCGGCTCGGAACAGGATCATCCCCATTATCCGTAGCCTACAGGTACACAACCCATCAAAAGTGTCCAAGGGGGCCATAATCAAGTGGCGTTGTAGGGATAAAGGGGCACACCGCGTCAGGTCAGCTTCACTGACCGTGTATACCTTCACGGAAGCCCGGCAGCATCTGGCCGCGGTCCTGGACTTGCTTCCTATGTCGTGATCAACGTGTGAGAAAACGTCTGTTTCGATTTTTCTTGAGCCGTCGCTGTTGGTATGAAATCTCAAAAACTTACGCCGATACTGCCGAATAAAAAGGTACATTTAACCACAACATACCAAAGTGCCTATCCCAGTTTTCTGTTCCATTGCTACTCAGACCCCGCATCGAGGTGGAGATACGCACCTTCCAGAACCAAACCCGTCATTTTGGACACTCTCTTCAACGCTTTCAGACCATCTGGAAGCAGCACCACATCTGCTTCATTCACTGGAGCGACTGGGAGTGGAGACAACACATAGCCATTGTTGTCAGTTATGGCCAGTACTTTCTCGCCCTTCTGGTGTTTGTAACCAGAGTAACCGATCCCATCACCCCTTTTTTGGCCACGGTGTTGGTCCCATCGCCATGGAGCACGCGGATGTCGAGTTGCTTCTCGGCTGCGAGATGGGCCACACTGGCGATGAACGCCTGCTGGAGCGACCCATCATCGGCCCATTTGGCAAAGGCTCGATAGACATTGGTGTAGTGGATTTCAGGCTTGCCATGAGCATCTTTCAGCATGGGCAAGCACTTCCATTGCCTCCCCGTATAGAGCACCCATAAGATGAGGTTAAAGAGGCGATGATAGCCGATTTTGCACCTCGGACCGCGCTTGGGCATCGAGAGGTGCGGGACGATAAATGCGTTGAACTCCGTTTCGGAGAGTTGGACAGGGATGGGCGTTATTTCAGGATTTTTAGCCGTGGTGCTCATCATGGGCGGGCCTCATGTGAAGGATTTTGATCCGCACGGGAGAATCAGTTTTCTCCACATACTACAAGAGGTTAGGCCAGTTTGCAAAACTCGCAACCAGTTCAGTGTAAAGAGAAGAGATCTCAGGAAAACCTTACAATCTTGGGATGTTGCTCCAGCTCTCGGAAGACCTGCTCGCGCAGGGGATGGGTGATCTGCGCGTAGATGCGGGTGTTCTGGATGTTCTTGTGGCCCAGGTGGTCGGCCACGTACTCGATCCCGCGGCCGGCTTCCAAGAGATGCACGGCCATGGAGTGGCGGAGCGCATGCACGGAGCGCGCCTTGATGCCGGCCGCCTTGCTGTAATCGGTGAAGAGCTGCTGCACCTGCCGCTTCTGCAGGGGCCCCTTGCGGCCGGTGAAGAGGTACGGCCCGACGTCGCGGCGCTCGCGCAGGTAGCGGCGCAGCAGTGTGGCCGTGTGCCGCCAGAGCGGCTTTTCTCCGCCGAGCCCGTTGTGATCCGCAATTATTGCATCTCCACGCCAATAGTGGACCAGCTGGCCTCGAGCCACACGGGCGCATTCGACATTCGAAACAGCACTGGACACCTGACCTCTGAATAGCGACAATAGCCGTGGGTGATCATCCATGATTCAGAGGGATACCGCACGATGCTGAAACTCTCAAGCCGATTTCGCCACCTTATGCCGCGAACGGCCATGTTGCTGACGCTTGTTGTTGATGCTGTGCGCTTCTTCCGGCTCTGCCTACGGCCCAGGGCTGCTCTGGCCGCTGAGAATCTCTTCCTCCGCAAGCAGCTCGCCATGTATCAAGAACGCCAAGTCAAGCCACAGCGTGCCACGCATGCCATCCGTATCGCCATGGTCTGGTTGGCTCATTGGTTCGACTGGCGCCACGCCTTGGCCGTTATAAAGCCTGAGACCTTTATCCGGTGGCATCGTCAGGGGTTCCGATGGTTCTGGCGATGGAAATCTGCACCGGGACGGCCACCGATTCCTGCGGAGCTGCAAGCCCTGATACGTCAAATGGCTCGTGATAACCCGAGCTGGGGCCAGGAGCGCATCGCCAACGAGTTGTTGCTCAAGCTGGGCCTGCGCGTGTCACCTCGGACCGTGTGCAAGTACATGCCGAAGCGGTTGGACCGGGGTCCAGGCATACGCGTTCAGTCTCAACGCTGGCGGACCTTTGTGCGCAACCATGCCCGAGCAATCGTGGCCTGCGACTTCTGTGTCGTCATCACAGCCACCTTCCGTCTCCTTTACGTGTTCGTCGTCATTGAACATGCCAGCCGCAGACTTCTGCATGTCAATGTGACGGCGCACCCTACAGCCCCATGGACCCTTCAGCAACTACGCGACCCGATTCCTTCAGATCACACCTATCGCTTCCTGATCCATGACCGGGATGCGATCTTTTCCCAGCAGCTCGATCAGTGTGTCCGAAACCTGGGGCTGCGGGTCCTGAAGACACCGCCGCAGAGCCCTCAGGCCAACACCATCTGCGAGCGATTACTTGGGACACTACGGCGAGAATGCTTGGATTTCGTCATCCCTCTGGCCGAGAATTACCTCCGACGCCACCTCCAACAGTGGGTGCAACATTACAATGCAGGCCGTCCTCACATGTCTTTGGGTCCGGGTATCCCGCAGCCGCCCTCGTCACTACCAGTTCCGCTGCAAACGCACCGGCACCGGCTTCCGAAGCATCTGCGAGTCGTGGCCCGCCCGGTCCTTGGTGGCTTGCATCAGGAATACTGGCTGGAAGAGAAGGCGGCGTGATCATGACACCAGTGTGTGTGCAGAGCGGTGGGAAGGGAGTGATGGCTCGGGCACAACGGTCCACGACACGTGTCGCGTATCCAATCAAAGTCATCCTGAAAGGGAGCAAGCCGCCAATCTGGCGCCGGATTCAAGTTCCCAGTGCGACAACGCTGACTCAGCTGCACGACATTCTGCCATACGTGCTGGGCTGGGAGGGCTCTTACCTCTATCAGTTTGTCATCGGTGGCAGCGCCTATGGTGATCCGGAGATGCTTGCGGAGCTCGACGCCAAAGACGCCCGCACGTCGACCTCGAATACCATTGTAAGGGGCGAACGGTTCAAATCCATCTATGAGGATGATTTTGGCGATAGCTGGGAACATGAACTCCGCGTCGAGAAGATCCTGCCGGTGGAGAAAGGGAAACGCGGCTGTCCGCCCGAGGATTGTGGTCGTATCTGGACAGAACACCCTGGGGACAAAGAGATGATGGAAGGGGCGGGTGGCAAGTGTGATCCAGAGGCCTTTGATCGGGACGAGCTCAACACGGAACAACAAAGCCTCACACAAGCATGGAGATGACCTCCTGGCGCGCTCAGGCAGATGCTGCGCTGGCACAGATGTGAAATGCATTGCAGACAGAGAGCGACTCTATGGTGGTGCGTTTGCATCCACATGCTCGGGAACGTATGGAAGAGCGTGGCGCCACGGAAGAAGAGGTGAGAGCCACGGTCGAGCAAGGCGAGTCATTTCCGGCGAAGTTCGGACGAACGGGTTTTCGACGAAACTTTCGGTTTGACCAAAACCGGCATGGCCGGCATTATCAAACCAAACAGATTGAAGCCTATGCTGTCCAAGAAGGAACTGACTGGCTGGTCATTACCGTTCTCACACGCTACTTTTGAAGGGCTCGGGAGGATTGAGAGACGTGAAATTCACCTATGATCCCCGCTATAACATTGCAGATATTCGTTTTCGATAGAAGCACAGCGATGTAGACAGCATACGGATAAGTGACGAGCTGGTCGTGGATATGGCCCCTGATGGGACGCTGTATGGTATCGAGCTGCTGAATGCGAACGATCAGTTACGCCGTGATGAGACGGAGAAGCTACTAATCGTCAACGAAGCCACGGGTGAACAAGTCGAATTTCCACTTGCGACCGGCTAAGCGTTGTAGCGGCGCACAATGGAGATAAGGCAGCGATGATTTTGCGCACCACAACTCCTGAAACCCCCAGTACGTCCTTCCGCCTCATGCATGTCGCGGGGACCGGCACCCTCACGCTCGAGAGACTCACCCTAAAGGGTGGGTACCTGTATACCTCCGGCGGCGGCGGGATCGCCAATAGGGGCACCCTGACGATCACCTCCAGCACCCTCAGGGACAACAGTGCGTACCGCTCCAACGGCGGGATCGGCAATAGTGGCACCCTGACGATCACCAACAGCACCCTCAGTGGCAATAATGCGGTCACCGCCGCCGGCGGCGGCGGGATCGGCAATAGTAGCACCCTGACCCTCACCAACAGCACTCTCAGTGACAACTGGTCGTTCAATTCGTTCGTCGACCGCGGCAGCGCCGGCGGCGGGATTGACAATAGTGGCACCCTGACGATCACCTCCAGCACCCTCAGTGGCAACTGGGCGTACAGCTCGGTCTCCGGCGGCGTCAACGGCGGCGGCATCCTCAACCGCGGCACCCTGGAATTGCAGAATACCATCCTCGCCCGCAATACGCTGGAGGGACCTGGAGGACCGGAGTCCGATTGTTCTGGCCCAGTGACGTCGCTCGGCACCAACCTGATTGGCGACCCGGCCGGCTGCACCATCACGCTGCAGGAAAGTGACCTCACGGGCGATCCCGGTTCGCTCAATTTATCGGGGTTTGTAGCAGGTCGAAGTGGTCAAAGTATGTGACAAACTCTCCCCTCCTGGCTCTGCTGGCAATGGCTGGGTCCAAGGCTGCCTGTAAGATCAGCTCCGCCTGCTCGAACGCATTCCGTTGACGAAAGTTCCGTAAGAATTGAAAGAACCCGAGATACCCCGGCAGGTTGGCTTTGCTGAGGCCACGAAACACTCGCAGATAAGGCTTCAGCAGCGAAAATAAGCACTCTGCGCGATTCTCATGCACCTCGCCGCGGGCATATTCCTTCTGCGTGTGGTTCACGAATGCATGGCGGTATCCCTTCAACGCTCGATAGCTATTGGCCGAGTCCGTATAGAGTCGACTGCCCGCTTGGACGGCGATGTCAGCCGCCTGTTGCACCGTGGCGACGGTAAAGTCCTTCACGGCCTGTGCCACAACAGGCCCCTGACGGCTCACCCATGCGATGATCGCGGGCCGGTCTTTGTCATAGTGGCCACGGCCAGGCTCGCGCTTCTTGCGGCGATGACGCGCCCGGCGTCCCAAGGGCTTTTTTCCTCCCCGTTTTGCTTGCCCCTTGTGGCCGGCGGTGTGATAGAGTTCATCC
>WNFU01004093.1_pt1 | contig 18830 bp, 15 predicted proteins | sample 5400121 | NCBI WGS metagenome assembly WNFU01 (sample SAMN13153360, study PRJNA577476) | soil metagenome | isolation source: 100 cm soil or saprolite under grassland replicate 1 | place: USA:California | collected 2016-06-15 | reverse complement strand
ACGGCGAGCCAGAAGCGGTCGCGCGGAGTGTCGGTGAAGCGGCCGGCGAGGTCCTCGGCGGCGGCGAACGCGACCGAGTGGACGAGCAGGTCGAGGCCGCCGCCGAACGTCTTTTCCACCTCCGAGAACACGCGCGCGACGTCCTCGTCCGAGCGGACGTCGCAGGAGGTGACGAGGGGGCTCGAGACGCTCTCGGCCAGCTCGCGCACGGCCCTTTCGATCCTTTCGCCCTGAAATGTGAAGGCGAGCTCGGCGCCCTCGTCGGCAAGTAAGCGCGCGATCGCCCACGCGATCGAGCGCTTGTTGGCCACGCCCAGGACGAGGCCTCGCTTCCCGGCGAACGCGTTCCTCACGGCGGGCGCGAGTCTAACTTCCTGAGGTACTCTGGCTCGGACGGTGCGCCGCTCGATCGCCTTCCTCGCCTTCGCGGCGTCCTTCGGTTTTGCCTCGAGTGTTGCCGCCGCGCTTCAGCCGGTCCGGCGGGACTTCGGCGAGCGGAGCGTCCCGCGCGTGCACAGGGGGACGGTGCAGATTCCCGCCGCCCATGCCTCGGGCCGGCTGCGCGTCATCGTCGCGCTCCGGCTGCCCCCACTCGCCGTCGCCCACAGCCGCACGCTCGCGCTACGCGAAAGCGTGCGCCGGAGACTCGACGTCGAGTCGGCCTTCTCCCGCGCGTACCTCGCCCGTGAAGACGCGGCGCAGCGCGCCGCGATCGCGGCGCTGCGGCGGTCGATCCCCGAGGCGCGGGTCTCATGGCGCTACCGCGTCGTACTGGACGGCTTCGCCGTCAGCCTCCCTTACCGGCGTCTGCCCGACCTCCTGCAGCTCGGCTTCGCCGAGAAGGTGTACTCCAGCGGCCGCTACAAACTCGACCTCAACCGCAGCCCCTCGCTGATCGGCGCGCCTCAGCTTTCCGAAGGGAGCGGAGCCCGCGGCGACGGGGTCAAGGTCGGCATCATCGACGACGGGATCGACCAGACGAGCTCGTTCTTCAACCCGGCCGGCTTCAGCTATCCGGCCGGGTTCCCGAAGGGGTCTGCGGCCTTCACGACGCCGAAGGTGATCGTCGCGCGCGCGTTCCCCGGGCCGGGCTCGGGAGCCGCAGGCAAGCTGCCGGTCGACCGCCGCACGTCCTTCCACGGCACGCATGTCGGTGGGATCGCTGCCGGTGACGCGGGCACGTTCGCCCCGGCCGGGATCGACCATCCCGCAATCGCGGGACTCTCCGGCGTGGCGCCGCGCGCGTGGCTCGGCAACTACCGGATCTTCAACGTGCCCGTCCCCTTCACCGGTTGCTGTGTCGCCGAGGATCCGGAGATCGTCAAGGCGATGGACGCCGCGGTCGCCGACGGCATGGACGTGATCAACATGTCCCTCGGCGCGCCCGAGACCGATCCGGCGACGAGCGCGCTCGTCGTCGCCGTGAAGAACGTGACCGCGGCGGGTGTCGTGGCCGCGGTCGCGGCCGGGAACGACCGCGACTCCTTCGGCCTCGGATCGATCGGCGTCCCCGGGTCGGCCCCGGACGCGATTACCGTCGCGGCGGTCGACAACAGCCACTTCTTCGGGCGGGCCCTCACGGTCGTCTCGCCGAGCGCTCCGGGCCTCTCCCAGCTCGCGGTCGTCCCCGGTGCGGGCGGCGTCCCGACGGCGTGGGCGACGGCGGACCAGCGCATCGTCGACGTGGGTGCGATCACGGGCACCAACGGGAGTCCGGTCGATCGCGACCTCTGCGGCCTCGGCGGAGATCTCAACGGCCCCTCGTCGACGCTACCTCCGGGCTCGTTGAGCGGAGCAATCGCCCTCGTCTCACGCGGCCACTGCACCTTCATCTCCAAGGGCGACCGGGTCAAAGCCGCGGGCGGAATCGGAATGATCCTCGTGGACAACCGACCGGGCGATCCCAATCCCATCTCAGTCCAGACAGCTGTCCCTGCCGCGATGATCTCGACCGGCGACGGGGCGAAGTTCCGGACGGCGCTTGCCTCGGCGGGCGGACGTGGGTCGATCCGCATCGGCCGAGACGAACTCGAGATCACGACCGCTAACGCCGGTGTGCCGACGAGCTTCTCCTCCGCCGGGCTGACGGATTTCACGCACGAGCTGAAGCCCGACATCTCCGCTCCGGGCGCCAACGTCCTCTCCTCGACCCTGACCGAGTTCGCAGGCGAGGCCTTTGCGCCCTTCAGCGGGACGAGCATGGCGACCCCGCACATTGCCGGAGCGGCGGCGCTCCTGCGCCAGCTCCATCCCGGGTGGACGCCGAAGCAGGTCAAGTCCGCGCTGATGTCCACCGCGTCGCCCACCTACTCCGACTCGGACCATTCCAGCGAGGCGTCCGTTCTGCTCGAGGGAGCCGGCCTCGCACAGCTCACGGCGGCTGCGAACCCGAAGGTGTTCACCGGGCCGCAGTCGCTCTCGTTCGGCTACTTGAACGTTCTCGCAGGCGCCGCGAGCCGCCAGATCGCCCTCTCGGTCACGGACGCGGGCGGTGGCGCCGGGAGCTGGCAGGTGTCCGTCGAGCCCCAGAGCTCCAGCGCCGGAGCCTCGGTGGCCGTGCCGGGATCGATCGCCGTTCCCGCAGGTGGCAGTGCCACCCTGACGATCTCGGCGAACGCGGCGGCCGGGGCGGCGGCCGGCGACGACTACGGCTTCGTGGTGTTGACGCAGGCCGGCGTGCGGCGCCGTATCCCGTACGCGTTCATCGTCACTCGGCCCCAGCTTGCCGGGGTGAAGGCGGTGGCGCTGCGGCGCTCCCAGGCGGGCGACACGCGCAAGGGAGCGAACCATGCCCAGGCCTACCGCTGGCCCACCGCGGGACTCGGGCCCTTCGTCAGCAGCGTGCTCGGCCCTGTGTCGGAGGACGCCGCCGAAAAGCTCTACGTGACCAGCGTGGAGAAGCGCGTGGTCAACGTGGGCGTCGCCGTGGTCTCGGAGTCGGCGACCACACTCGTGGATCCCTGGTTCCTCGGCTCGCAGGACGAGAACGACGTACAGGGCTACGCCGGCACGCCAACGGCGGTCAATTCGTCCCTGCCGCTCGAGTTCGGGCTTCCGATCGGCGCCGCAGGCGCTCTGTTCGTCAGGCCCGGCCGCTACTACGTCGCCGTCGATTCCGGCCGCAATCAGTTCACCGGCCGCTCGTTCGCAGGTCGCTACGTCTTGCACTCCTGGGTCAACGACGTCAAGCCGCCTCGCGTCAAGCTGGTCACGACGAGCGTCGCGGCCGGCCGGCCCACGCTCGTCCTGCGCGCGCTCGACGCGAAGGCGGGCGTGGATCCCTTCTCGATCCTGATCGGCTACAACCGCGCGCTCGTCCTCGCCGCGGCGTTCGATCCGAAGACGGGCATCGCACTCGTGCCCCTCCCCCTCCAGGCGCCCCCGATCGAGCGCGGCAGCACCCAGGTGCTGCTGATCGCGTCCGACTACCAGGAGTCGAAGAACATCAACACGATCGGAACGAACCTGATGCCGAACACCGTGTTCAAGACCCAGCGCCTGAGCGCGGGCAGCGGCCCGACGCTTCACTGGGTGCTGCCGAATGCCAACACGTGCGCGACGAAGAAGACGCACGTGCTGGTCGTGGGCAGCGACACGGCGAAGATCTCGTCCGTCCAGTTCTTCGACGGTCGCCGCAAGTTCGCCACGGTGAGGAAGAACGTCGCCGGGCTGTTCTCGGCCACCTGGAAGACGAGCGGAGCGGCCAGGGGCGAGCATGCGCTGCGCGCCGTCCTGGCCGACCGCGCTGGGAGGCGTGCGACGACGAAGCGCATCCTGCGCGTGTGCGGTAAGAAGTCATAATCGAACGCGTCGCCGTCGTCACCGGTGGATCGAGCGGCATCGGGCTAGCCATTGCCCGGGCTCTGTCCGGTCGCAGCTACCGCTGCGTCTTGCTCGCCCGGAACCAGGAGAAGCTCCGTGCCGTCGCCGGCGCCCTCGGAGCCGAGCACGAGGTCTGCGACGTGGGCGACCGCGAGGCGGTCGAGCGCGCCGCGGGCGCCGTTCTCGCCAGGCACCCCGCCGTGCACGTGCTCGTGAACAACGCCGGTGTGCCGGGCCGCGCCGGGTTCGTGGATGCCGCTCCGGAGCAGATCGAGGAGGTGACCCGGATCAACTACCTCGGCGGCGTCTGGTGCGTGCGGGCCTTGCTCCCCGCCCTCGAGGCGGCCGCTCCTTCCGACGTCGTGAACGTCGTCTCCGTCGCTGGCACCGTGGCCGCCGGCACATCCGGCCTCTACGCGGCTGCGAAGCACGCGCAGCTCGCCTTCTCCCGCTCTCTCGGCGCGGAGGTCGCCGCCCGCGGCATCCGGGTGCACGCGGTTCTCCCGGGCTTCATCGAGACCGAGGGCTTTCCGCAGTACGAGATCTATCCGCGGTGGATGCACCCGCTGGTGGGCACGCCCGAGGACGTGGCGCGCGCGGTGCTGCGCACGCTCGACCGCAACCGCTCCGAGGTCACCGTCCCCCGCTATTACCGGGTGGCGACCCTTGCCCAATGGCTCTTCCCCGGGCTCGTGGGGCGTGTCGGACGCTCCGGTCGCCTGCGCAAGCCGGCCTGACTTGCCCGGCCGGCCTCGCCCTCTGGGGCGTCGCTGGCCAAGGAGGCGGGCCCGAGGCCCGACGGACAGTACAAAGAGGTACGGCCGAGGGCCGAGGGCGACGCATTCTGCCGTCAGCGGCGTCAGGCTCCTCTGCGGAAGGCCGGCTTTGCCGGCCGGCGGCAGGAGCCGCCCAGAGGCGCGAGACTAGAGCTGCCAGATACCGCCGGTGAGCACCGGGATCCGCGCCCCCTCGCGGGTGATGCCGGTCACCGAGACGTCGGCGCCCCCAATCATGAAGTCGACGTGGATCGCGCTCCGGTTCGATCTCGCGCGGTCCTCCTCCGACAACCCCGACTCTTCCCCTGCCCCGAGCGCAATGTGGCTGACGGCGTTCTCGTCGAGCAGGGTGTCGTAGAACACGGTGCCGAGCTCCGCGATCCGGCTCTCGCGGTCGACCAGCGCCACCTCGCCGAGTCGCGAGGCACCGGCGTCCATGGCCGCCCGCCCCCGCATGATCTCGGCCCCCTCCTCGGCGTCGATTCGTACGGCGCGGCCGCCGGCGAACTCCACCTCCAGGCCCCGAATGAGGCTGCCGTCGAAGAGGACGAGCGGACGGGTGGAGCGGACGCGACCTTCTGCCCGCGCCGGATCCGGAGTGGCGTAGACCTCTTCACTCGGCAGGTTGGCGATGTGGACGATCCCCTCCACCGTCTCCATGCGGGCCGACTGCCAGATGGAGCTCGGCAGCAGGCCAACAGTGAGGTCGCTTCCCCGGCCCTCGAAGTGGAGCGCGTCGAAATGGCGCTCGTTCAGCCTGCGGGCGATCGCCTCCAGCGTGTCGGCCCGCTCCTGCCAGGCTGCAGATGGATCGGCCTCGTCGAGGCGCAGCACGCGGGCGATCTCCTCGCAGAGCCGGTCCAGGGCCTCGCCGTCGCCGAGCTCGGGATGGACCAGCGTTGCCCACGCGGTTGTAGGGCAGGGAATGACCGTCCAGGAGAGGACCCGCTCGTGGATAACGGTCAGGGTCTCCTTCAGGAATGGGAGCTGGTCGCGGCCCAGCCTCGCCGGGTCGAGGCCGTCCAGTGCCCCAGGGGCCGTGGGACCGGCCAGGGCGATGTTTGCGCCTCGCTCCTTGCCGAGAGCGAGCACGCGCTCGCCGTACCACGGAGGGACGTAGTCGAGGGTCTCCTCGGCCGCGAGCTCGATCCGGGCGCGCTTCACGTACGGGTCGTAGTAGCGCACGTCGACGAACCGCGCACCGCGCCTGTACGCAGCCTCCGCGACGACGCGGGCCATCTCCTCCTGCCCGAGATCGGCCCCCACCCCGACGACCTGTCCGGGCTGGACGTTTGCGCCGGCACTCACCGCGAGCTCGGCCAGCTGCTCCAGGATCCGCCCGCGCATCGCGCTGAGCTTACGCGCCGGCCGGCTTGACGGCCAGGTACCAGCCGATCGTCACGGAGAGCTCGGGGGGCGCGAGCGCCACCGCCTGCCTTCGAAGCTCGCCCTCGCACGCGGCCAGGTCCAGGTAGGGCTCCAGCGCGCGCTCCTCTCGCTCGAAACCGGAGCGCAGGACCACCAGGCTGTTCGCCTCGAGCAGCGCCCGGACGTCGGTGTCCGGCAACGTCCGCGTGTGGGAGGGATCACGAGCCCGCTCGAAGCGGTCGAGCTCGAGGGCCGCCAGCGGGTCGACCGGGGCAAGCTGGTCGACGAGGAGCACCCGGCCGTCGGCCCGCGTGACCCGCGCGAGCTCGGCGACCACGAGCTCCGGACGCCGGACATGATGCAACGTGCGCAGCGTCCCCGCGAGGTCGAACGCCCCACCCTCGAAATCGAGGTGCATGGCATCACCTTCCACGAACGTGACGTTGGGAAAGGGAGCGCTTCGGCGGCGGCCTTCCTCCAGCAGCTCGGGGACGACGTCGACCGCCGTCACCTCCCTGACGAGCGGCGCGAGGGCAAGCGCGAGGGCTCCGGTCCCCGACCCGGCATCGAGCACGCGCTCGTCGCCGTGCAGCTCGAGGAAGACGCGAAGCTTCTCGCGCAGTGCTTCCCGACCCAGCTCCTCACGCTGCGCGATGCGCGCGGCGGACTTGACGAAACGCTCCTGCACCGCGTCAGCGTGATCCTGCGTGACGTCGGACGTAGTCGAGCGCCTCCTCTCTCGTCGTAATCGTGCCTACCGCACGCTCCTCCTCGATCAGCTCGAGCAAGCGTCCGATCTCGGGCCCCGGAGGGAGTCCGAGCTCGTCCCCCCGCACCAGCGGCTCCGCGTGATCGCGGGAGCGCGCCTCGCGGACGGCCGCGGCAAGGTCGTTCCGACCGTGGAAGGCAAGCGCCTCGATCGCCCAGGGCTCGGTCCCCCGGCGAAAGCGATGGACGGCGCGTGGGGAGGCGTCCTCTGGCGGGGAGCTCCGTAGGAGCGCCAGGGCGAAGCGGCGTAGCTCCTTCGAGATCGGGAGCGTGCCGACCGCCTCGCCCAGGAAGACGACGAGCCTGTACCGGGCCGACTCCACGGCGTCGGCACGGTCGGCGCGCTCGAGGGAGCCGCCCAGCGGGTGGAGGAGCCCGAGGTCGGCGAGACGCCCGTAGCCGGCGGTCGAGAGGCGGCACAGCTCGCCGAGGATGCGCTCGCCGGCAGGACTGGTCACGAGCCGGGCGTGGTCGCGGATCAGGCCCTCGGTACGCGGCTCGATCCGGAAGCCCAGCTCGTCCTCGAGACGAACGGCGCGCAGCAGGCGCAGGGGATCGTCGTCGAAGACGTGCTCGGAGACGGCGCGGATCACCTGAGCCTCGAGGTCGGCGCGTCCTTCGAAGGGATCGACGAGCTCCGCTGCTGCAAGCGGTCTGGCGACGGCGTTGATGGTGAAGTCGCGCGTCGCCAGGTCCTCCTCGATCGACCCGCGCAGCGGCGTGAAGTCGATCGTCCGGCCGTCCTCCAGCGCCACACGCCAGGCGCCGTGCCGCTCCGAGAGCGGGAACGGGGCTCCGCCTTGCCGCTTTCCGTACGCCCGCGCCGCGCGCGCGGGATCGCGGCAGGCGATGTCGACGTCGACGACCGGCTTGCCCAGCAGCTCGTCGCGGACGGCCCCTCCGACCACGAAGGCCTCCTCCCCGGCGAGAATCTCCTGCGCGGCCTCGATCACCGGCCCGTCACCCGCCGGGCGGCGCGCTCGGGGTTCACGCCGATGCGAGAGACGATCTCGTAGGTGATCGTGCCGGCCACGCGTGCATGCTCCTCGGCGAGCAGTCCGTCGCCGATCAGCGTCACCGGCGTTCCCGCCGGCAGCTCCCGGTCCAGCTCGACGGCGAACGAGTCCATGGAGACGGTGCCGACGACGCGGTGTCTCTGCTCCGCGACCAGCACCTCGGTCCCGGTCAGGTCGCGTCGAAAGCCGTCGGCATAGCCGACGGGAACGATCCCGATCCACGTTGGCTGCTCGGCGACGAACCGGCGGTCGTAGCCTGTGCTCTCGCCCGGCTCGAGCAGCTTCGCCTGGGCGAGCTCGCTGCGCCACGAGAGGACCGGTTCGAGGCCGTCCTCGGCCGGGTCGGTCCCGAAGGGAGAGAGGCCGTACAGGGCGATCCCGCACCGGGCTGCATGAAGACGCGACTCGGGGAGCCGGAGAGCGGCGGCGGAGTTGGCCACGTGCGTCTCGAGCCCGGGATGGGCTTTCACGACTGCCAGGAAGCGCGCCAGCTGGTCGCGCGCGAACGCCAGATCGGAGTCGGCGGTCGCCAGGTGGCTCATCAGCCCGATGGCGTTGTCCGGCAGCGCCGGCAGCTCCCGCACCCCGTACCGCCCCATGCCCGTGTCGACCTTGACGTGGACCGGCAAACCTGAGGGAGCGCGGGTATCGGCCAGCGCGAGCTCGAGGCGCGCTTCCTTCGCCTGCGCGAGCTCGGTGTCCGACACCGGGCCCATGACGAGGATGCGCGCCCCACCGAACGACCGGCGAAGAGCGAGGCCCTCGCCGACGGTGGCCACGCAGAGCGCGGCGGCCCCTTCCTCGAGCGCGGCTCCGGATACGTCTTGCGCCCCATGCCCGTAGGCGTCGGCCTTGACGACGGCCCAGAGCTGCGAGCCCCGAAGAGCGTCCAGCAGCCGCCGGGCGTTGCGGCGAACCGCGTCCAGGTCGATCGTGACCTCAGATCTCGGCGTCGAGCACCTCCGGCAGCGCCCCGATCACGTCCCCGGCGATGAGCCCGCGCGCGGGGCGGAGCCAGGCGGCGAGGCCGCACGCCGTGGCGGCGGCCGCCGCCGCGAGGGGCGCCTCGATTCCCTTGGCCAGGAAGGCGGCCGTCACGCCCGTGAGGACGTCTCCGGTGCCCGCCGCAGCGAGCGAGGGCGGACCGTGTGCCGCTACGACCACCCCGCGGCCGGGCGCGGCGACAAGCGTGTCCGCCCCCTTGAGCAGACACACGCATCCGAACCGCTCCGAGCCCCTCCGCACGGCCTCGAGCCGGTGCGCGGAGACCCAATCGGAGTCCTCGTCCAGCAGCCGGCCCAGCTCTCCGGCATGCGGGGTCAGCACGGTGGACGCCCGGCGCTCGACCGGCTCGAGCTCGTGGAGCGCGTCGGCGTCGACGACCGCGGGCAGCTCGGTTTCCGCCAGCAACCGCCGGACGAGCTCCCGGCGGTCAGGAGTCCTGCCCAGGCCCGGACCGAGCGCAAGCGCGCTCGCCCTTGCTGCAGCGTCAAATGCCCCCTCGAGCGGTCGCTTCACCGCTTCGACGACGAGGGTCTCGAGCACCGGCAGCGAGGGTGCCGGTGCGCAGATCGTGACGTAGCCGCAGTCGGCCCGCAGCGCCGCGTTCGCGGTCAGCGACGCGGCTCCGCTCATGCCCGGCGCGCCGCCCACGACGAGTACGTGTCCCGCCGTGTACTTGTTGTCCTCGACCCGCTTCGGCGGAATGAGTGAGAGGATCTCGCGCGTCACGAGCCGGTGCTCGGTCTCCCCAGGGTCGAGGCCGATGTCGGCGACCACGACCTCGCCGCAATGGAACCGTCCGGGAGCGACGACGTTCCCGACTTTGCGCCCGTGCATGGCCACGGTCAGCTCGGCGCGCACGGCCACGCCTTCGACCTCCCCGGTGTCTGCGTTCACCCCCGACGGCAGGTCGACGGCGACAATCGGAGCGCCCCGCTCGTTCATCCCGTGGATCTGGGCCGCCGCCTCCGGTCGCGGCTCGCCGCGGAAGCCTGTGCCGAACAGGCCGTCGATGATCACGTCCCCCTCGAGACCCTCGCCGGCCTTCCGGCCGGCCGAGCGCAGCACGTCGAGCGCGATGCGCGCATCTCCACCGTTCGCGCCCTTGCCGCAGACAGCCGAGAACGACTGGGCGTCGGGGTAGCGGCGCAGCGCCTCTTCGGCCACGGCCCGCCCGGCCCTCGCCATTAGCTCGCCGACGTCGTGCCCCTCCTCGGCCGTGCGCATCTCCTGCGCCGTGTACAGCGGCTCGAGCATCACGCGAAACCGGTGAACCCGGCGACCCTCGTGACCGTCGGCGTGACTATCACCGGTCGTCGTCGACGACCGCGATCGCGGCCGCCAGCTCCCGCGAGTGCGTCATGGAGAGGTCGATGTCGCCCGCACCGACCTTCGCGGCCCACTCCCTCACGCGCCCCGACAGGTAAACGCCCGGCTTCGGCCGCCCCCGGATCTCGACGTCGCGCCAGGCGAAGCGCGTTGCCACGCCGAAGCCGAGCGCCTTGCCCACGGCCTCCTTGCCGGCGAACCTGGCAGCGTAGTGTTGCGGGGGGTTCGGCCGAGACTCGCAATACGCGATCTCGGCCTCGGTGAAGCAGCGCAGCTTGAAGCTCGGGTAGCGCTCGAGCGTCCGGCGCACCCGCCCGATCTCGATCAGGTCGACGCCCACCCTCACAGCGCTCGCTCGAGCCACTCGGGAAGGTCGGCGATCGAGCTGACGACCATGTCCGGGGTCACACCCGCGCGCTCGAGGTCGTCCGGGCGGAACTTCCCCGTCCTGACGAGAACGGTCTTGAGGCCAAACGCCTGCGCGCCTCGGATGTCCGCGTCGATGTCGTCGCCGACCATCCAAGTCAGCTTCGCGTCCGCGTCGAGCGCGGCGAGTGCGGCGTCGAAGTAGGCGGCGCTCGGCTTGCCCAGCACGGTGGCCTCGATCTCGGCCGCGTACTCGAGACCGACCACGAATGCTCCGGAGTCGAGCAGCGCGCCGCGGGAGGTCTGCCACCAGCGACTCTTGTGCAGCGAGTAGAGCTCCGCACCGCTCTGGAGCTCGGAGAAGGCCCGGGCGAGGTTCATGTAACTGAAAACTCGTCCCGTCTCGTCGGTCTCGTCCGCCCCGCCGATCAGAACCGCGTCCGCGCCTTCGCCGACGAGCTCGATCCCGTCCAGGTCGGCGACGATGGCCTGCATCACCAGGGCGAGCACGCGCCGGCCCTGGAGGGCCCGCGCGGCCGCCACCGCGGTCGTCTGCAGCTCGTCGTCCGAGAGCCCGATGCCGAGGGCGCGAAGCTCGTCGGCCAGCTGCCCGCGGGCCCGTGTCGTGTTGTTGGTGACGAAGCGCAGCCGGTGCCCGTTCTCGCGCAGGCGCTCGACCGCCGCCGCAGCGCCGGGAATGGGCTCGCCGGAGACGTGGAGCACGCCGTCGATGTCGAGCAGAATGGCCGCCATGGGGACACCGGAGTCTATTCGGGTGACACGATCGGTCTCCATTCCGCGGTCGGAACTCGAGCTGCGGACCTCGCGCTCGAGCGGCCCCGGCGGCCAGCACGCCCAGAAGACCGAGACGCGGGTGGAGGCGCGCTTCGACGTCGAGAGCTCGACGGCCCTCAGCGAGGTGCAGAAGCGACGGGTCGTAGCCAAGGCCGGGCCGGTCCTCCGGGCCGTGGCCCAGGACGAGCGCAGCCAGCTCCGAAACCGCGAGCTGGCCGTCCAGCGGCTCCTGGACCAGCTCCGCGAGGCGCTGCGCGTCGAGCGTCGCCGTCAGCCCACCCGCCCTCCGCCGCAGGCGGAGGCACGCCGGCTCGAGGAGAAACGCCGTCGAGCCCGGCTCAAGCGCTCGAGACGACCCCCGGCGAGCGACGATTAGGGGACAGTTAAGAGTCTGTAAGAACGCGCAAGCCCGGGCCGGGGTTGCCGCTATTGTCCGCGAGGCCCCAGGACCTGTAAGGAGTTGCCTTGACGATGAGACGCACTCTCGCGTTGGCGTGCCTGCTGATCGCGGCCGTCGCCCCGGCCTCCGCGCTGGCCGGCGCTCGCATGTTCATGGGGTTTCAGGACGACCCCAGTCTGCGCTGGCGGGAGGATCGCAGAGCGGTCTTCGACCAGGCGGCCGAGGCGAACGCGGGCATCGTGCGGACGACCGTGTACTGGTCGCGCATCGCGCCGCAGCGCCCTGCCGTGGCGACGGACCCGTTCGACGCCGCCTACCGCTTCGACGACCTGGACGAGTTCGTCCGCTCGGCCCAGCTTCGCGGCATGGAGGTGATGCTCACGATCTGGGGCACGCCGGCCTGGGCGAACGGGGGCAAGGGCCAGAACCGAGCGCCGAACCAGATGCGGGATCTCCAGAACTTCGCGCGGGCGCTGGCCTCCCGCTATTCGGGACGCAATCCCGGAGTGCCGTTCGTCCGCTACTTCACCGTCTGGAACGAGCCGAACCTGGCGCAGTTCCTCTCCCCCACCTTCGACAGCAAGCGCAAGCCCGTCTCTCCCTTCATCTACGCGAAGCTCTATCGAGCGGCCTACGCCGGCATCAAAGCGGGGAATCCGAACGCCCTCGTGGGCATCGGGGAGACGTCGCCGCGCGGTCGCGACAAGCCGAGCCCCTCGCCCGGCAAGCTCCAGGAGACGCTCTCACCGGGCACCTTCGCCCGTCTGCTCTCCACGGCGAGGCCGAAGCTCAAGTTCTCCGCCTGGGCGCATCACCCGTACTCCGCGCTCGGCTCGAACCCAACGCAGCGCTACCGGTTCCCGAACGCGAACCTCTCGACCATGCGGACGTTCGAGAAGAAGCTCGACCAGTGGTTCCACCGCAAGAACATCCCGATCTGGATCACGGAGTACGGCTTCGAGACGAAGCCCGCTGAGCCGAAGGGCGTGACAATCTCGCAGCAGGCCGCCTACATGCGACAGGCGATCCGGATCGCGACCCAGGACCCGCGAGTCGGAGTCTTCATCTGGTTCATCCTCCGCGACGACCCCACAAGCGCCTGGCAGAGCGGTCTGCTGTCCCGCAACGGGACGAGAAAGCCGGCCTTCGCCACCTTCTCGTCACTCGCCAAGCTCCTCGACGGACGCAACCCGATAGTGAGGGTCAAAGTGGGCGTGGTTCCGGTCCTGCGGATCCCGGTGATCGAGCTCGCCGCACGGGACGGCGCGGGCACGACGATCGGTGCCCAGATCCGTCTCTTCCAGCGGCCGAGTGGCAAACTGGTCACCAACACGCAGCTGGCCGGCACCATCGGGATTGACGGCACGGTCTCGTTCGTCTTCGGCAAGAGTGCGGTCAAGACGAGCTACGACGTGTCCTTCGACTTCAACGACAAGAACGGCAACACGCTCCGGCGAACGGCCTTGCTGATCTACTACTGAGAGACATCTCGGCGACCGGCGGGGGGTCATGCCGGCGAAAGCGGCATGCGAGCCCTCCGGCTTGACGCCGGTGCCCACCTACAATCGGAGCCCGTGCGCACCGCTCTCGCCTCGATCGCGGTCCTCCTGGGACTGTCCACGGCCGCCCTGGCCGCAACGCCAAGGCCGGCCCCGCCGCTCGCCGGAGCGAGCCTCTCCACCGGGACTCGCGTGAGTCTCGCCTCGTACGCCGGGCGGCCGGTCGTCCTGAACGTCTGGGCCTCCTGGTGCGGAGGCTGCATCCACGAGGCTCCGACACTGAGGAGCTTCACCCGCGCACATCCCCGCGTCGCCGTGCTCGGAATCAACACGCTGGACTCGAAGGCCCAGGCGCAGGCGTTCGCGCGCCGCTTCGGACTCGGCTTCCCGAGCATCTTCGACCCGCACGGCCGGCTTTTCGTCCGCCTCCACTCCCCCGGCCTTCCGGCGACGCTCTTCCTCGACCGGCGGCACCGAATCGTCTTCGGCATCGCCGGTGCTGCGAGTCGTGCGCAGCTCGAGACTGGCCTGCGAGCAGCGCGACGCACTGCCTGAGCGACGGCGCCTTTCGCGAAGTGCCCTCAGGCGAGGGATCGAGGGAGGGCGCCGGTTTCGCCGATCCCTCTGTCGAGGTATGTCAGCCCTGGAGGAAGACAGGCCCGAGCTCGAGACCGAGGGTGGCTTCGGTACCGGTCTGCGCGCTCAACTCGACCGCCGCAAGAGGCCGGACGAGCCCGGGCCCGTGCCCGCGGAGCGGCCCGCTGCAGCTCCCACCCCGGCGGCCGCGAAGCCACCGGAGGTCAGGGGCGAACCCGATCCGCCGCTGGAGTACGACGACCGTCTGGAGGAGCTGGACCGGCGCGCCGCGACGCTTACTGCACGCGAGCGCAAGGCCGAGGATCTCGACCAGCGTCTGGCCGAGGTGGCCGCCCGCGAACGCCACGCCACCCAACTCCAGGCAGAGCTCGAGAACCGGAAGCGCGAGCAGACGGAACGCGAGGTGGAGGCCGAAAGCGCCATTCGCGATCGGGAATCGGTGCTCGCCGAGCTAGAGGAGGCCCTCGCGGCGCATGAACGAGAGCTCGAGATGAACGCCGCGCGGCGCTCGGCCGAGCTGGTCGGCGAGCGCGAGAAGATCCGGGCGGAGACGGAGGGACTCCAGCAGGAGCTGCAGAAGCTCACCGAGCGCAAGCTCGAGACCGAGGCGTCGCTCCGGTCGCTGCAGGAGCGCGAGGCCGAGTTCGCACGGCGCGACGAGGCCTCCCAGCAGCGCGAGGCAGAGCTCCAGCGTCGCGAGGCAGAGCTCCAGCAGCGCGAGGAAGGACTGACCGCCGAGCTCGAGCGCCGCCAGGCGCAGCTCGCCGGCGAGCTCGACAGCCGCAAGCTCGAGCTCGAGAAGCTCGCCGCCGAATCGACTCGCGGCCGGGATCTCGACGAGCTCGCTGCCCGGCTGGCCGAGAAGGAGCGCGAACTGAACGCGCTGGGGGCCGAGCACGCGAATGCCGAAGAGCTGCTCGCATCCGAGCGGACGCGCCTCGAGCGGCGGGAACAGCGAGTCGCCGTCACCGAGACCACGCTTTCCGACCGGGCCAGGGAGCTGAACGACCGCGAGGCGGAGGTCGACAGGCGCGAGGCGATGCTCGAGACGGATCTCGAGCTTCGCGCCGAGAAGATCGAGCGGCGGGAAGTGGAGCTGGACCAGCGGACGCGCCAGCTCGTGCAGAAGGAAGCCGAGCTCGGGGCCTTCGTGACGCAGGCCCAGGGCGAACTCCAGCGGCGCGAAGCCGCGCTCCGCAGCGCCTAGCGGCACTAGCACCAGGCACGGCTTCAGCTGCGCCTCTTGACACGCGGGCCTCAACCGCGCGAGACTCCCGCGCGCAGGCGACGGCGGTGGAGGCAGAACAGTCGTGCACATCGACTCACGTTCGCGCGCACAGCGCCCGGCCGAGGACCGGTCCAGCGGTTTGGCGACTCCCTCTCCGTCCGCATCGCTGCACATGCTTCGCCCGCGAGCGGGACACCGGCACACCCGGAGACCGCTTTGTCTGCGAAGCCAACAGTTCGAGGAAAGGAGCTGGTGGGAGTGCTAGAGCTATCCCTCGTCCTTTGGGGTGCCGCCGCGGCGAGTCTCGGCTGGTACTGGGGCGGCGTGACCGAGGCCCGCACGACCTGGGTGCCGATCGGCGCCGCCGGCGCGGTTCTGGCCGGGATCACGATCTTCGCCAGTCAGGCGACTCCGCTGCCGATCTGGGCATTTGCAGCAATCTCGGCGGTCGGAGCGATGCTCGTGGCGGCCGAGGTCGGCTGGGGGATCGTCTCCGATAGGACGCTCGGTTTCGGTGCCCTCTTCTTCGCGGCCGCGGCCGGTCTCTCGACCGGCGGGATCGCGAACAGCGCCGACGCCTTCAACATCCAAGCGCTGGGAACGCTGCTCGCCGCAGTGGGAGGCGGCCTGGTCTTCATCTCGGCGGCCCTGATGCCGACGGCCGTCGTGTTCCGCCGCGTCCTCGGGTGGCTGCTCGTGGTGGGTGGGTTCGGCGTCGCCTTCATCGGCTATGCGCCCTCCATCGGTGTCAGCTTCTGAGGACGAGCAAGATCGCGAGAGGGCCGGCACACACGGCCGGCCCTCTCGAGTGTTCAGGCAGGCCAACGACCTCGAGCAGCGGAGGTAGGAGATGGAGACGACCGGGCTCCTGAAGGGCATTCAGCAAGAAGCACGGCAGCTGACCGCCGAGATGCCGTTCGAGACCTATCTCGAGAAAGTCAAGCAGGACCGGAAGCTGGCTCGCCTTTCCCACGCCCTGGTCTACGACATGATCGTGGAGTCGGGCCTCAAGCGGGACCGCGCAGGCGTTCCCCGCTACGAGCTGTTTCGTGACGACCTCTTCGGGGTGGACGAAGCCATCGCGCAGGTCGTCGAGTACTTCGCGGCGGCCGCCCGCCGACACGAGACGCGCAAGCGCATCCTGCTCCTCGTCGGCCCTCCGGGGTGCGGCAAGTCGACGCTCGTCAACGCGATCAAGCAGGGCTTGGAGGAGTACTCGCGCGCAGACCGCGGCGCCGTCTGGGCGATCAAAGGGTGTCCCGTCTACGAGGACCCGCTGCACCTCCTGCCACGGCACGTCCGGCACGAGCTGCGGGGCCTCCACATCGAGGGCGAGCTCTGCCCGTATTGCCGCTGGCTGGTCCGCAACGCGTACCGAGGTGACGTCGCCCGCGTGCCGGTTCAGCGTTTCACCTTCAGTGCAGCCGAGGGGGTGGGCATCGGCACCTTCGTCGCCACCGACCCCGGCTCCGAGAACCTCGCCCGCCTCGTCGGCGACGTCGACCTGACGCAGCTGCGCGGCTCGACCGACCGGGCCGCGGCCCGCCAGGCCTACCGGCTCGACGGCGAGCTGAACGCCGCCAACCGCGGCCTCGCTGACCTGATCGAGGTCTTCAAGATGGACGAACGGTTCCTGTCCGTCCTGCTCACGGTCAGCCAGGAGCAGATGATCAAGCTGGGCGGCCGCGGGACGATGTACGCGGACGAGGCCATCGTCGCCCACTCCAACCTGGCGGAGTACGACTCGCTCGTCGCCGACCCCAGAGCTGCAGCCCTGCTCGACCGGCTCGTCGTCGTTCCCATGGGCTACGCGCTGTCCGTGCGAGACGAGGTGCGTATCTACGAGAAGATGATCGGCCAGGCCGGGCTACGCGGCGTGAAGATCTCGCCGCTCGCCTTGCCGACGGCGGCCACGTTCGCCATCCTGACCCGAATCTCGCCGCAGTCCGGCTGGAGCCTCCAGCGCAAGCTCCACTACTACGACTCTCGCTTCGTCGCCGACGTGCGACCGCAGGAGATCGCCCAGCTCCGCGCCGCATCGCCGCGGGACGGAATGTCCGGCTTCTCGCCACGCTACGTGATGAACCAGGTCTCGCGCGCACTCTCACGCAAGAACACCTGCCTGACGGGGCCTGTGACGCTCGACATCCTCTGGGAAGGCCTGAGCCAGCGGGCCGGCTTCGACGACGGGCAGCGGCAGGCCGCGGCAGACCTCATCGCCACCGCACGCCGCGAGTACGACGACATGGTTCGCCGGACCATTCGCCGGGTGCTCGTGCCGGACTACCGACGGGCTGCGCAGAAACTCGCCCGGGACGTGCTCCGGGAGCTCGAGGGGTGGTCGGCCGGCAGCGCGCAGGATCTCTCGAAGTTGCGTGACCTCGAGAACGCCCTCGGCGTTGGCCCGTACCTCCGGCAGGAGTTCCGGGAGAGCCTCCTCGCCCGGCTTCGCGAGACCGGCCGAAGCGATCCGGGCCTCTACCGCGCGGACGGGCGCCTCGAGGAGGGCATCGACAGGCTGCTGCTCCCCCGCTGGGAGGACGCGGCGCGATCGCTCGGCGGCTTCCTCGAGGAGCCGAAGTCGAAGGGGCTCGCCAAGCTCCGCAAGCAGCTCGTCGCAGAGCACGACTTCCCCGAGGAGTGCGCCGACGACCTCGTGGCCTACGCCGTGTCCCTCGCCGGCCCGGAGCTCGAGCGCCGCGGCATCCTCCGCTGGCGCTAGCCCTGGGAAAGCAACTGAGGCCATCGGGTACCAGCCGGGCTTCGCCCGGGTGAGGCGGCCTGCGCCCAGGGGACGAGCTCTAGCTTCTGGTGGGGCGCCGCTGGCAAGCGTCCCGAGCGGGGACAGTGCGATTGACACGGCCCTGCGAGGAGAGCGCAGCCAGCGGCGTCAGGTAGCCTCGGGCGACGGGGCGTCCTCGGTTTCCTGGGGCGCCGCTGGCAAAGGAGGCGAGCCCGAGGCGCGCAGGACAGTACCTGAGTACGGCCAAGCGCCGAGGGCGAAGCATCGTGCCGCCAGCGGCGGCAGCAGGCCGGCGCAGCCGGGCTTCGCCCGGGTGAGGCGGCCTGCGCCCAGGGATGCGAGGGAGCTAGAGGACCTTGGAGAGGTTGAGGAAGGCGGGCCCGAGGATGACCAGGAACATCGCCGGGAAGATGAACAACACCGTCGGGAAGAGCATCTTGATCGGAGCCTTCATGGCCCGCTCCTCGGCGGCGGCCTGGCGGCGTAGCCTCGTGTCGGCGGCCTGCACACGCAGGATCCGGCCGAGCGAGATGCCGAACTGATCGGCCTGCACGATCGCTCGTACGAAGCCGGACACCTCGGGCGTCCCCACGCGGTCGGCCATTTTCCTCAGCGCCTCCGGACGGCCCTCGCCGATCCGCATCTCGCTGAGCGTCAGCTCGAACTCCTCGATGAGAGGCCCTTCCATCTGCTCGACGAGCTTGGCCACCGCGCCGTCGAAGCCCATGCCCGCCTCGACGCTGACGGCGAGCAGGTCGAGCGCGTCCGGCAGCTGGGCGCGGATCTTCTCGCGCCGGGAGCGGATCTTCTGCGAGATGAAGAAATCCGGACCGATGAAGCCGATGCCGGCGAAGGCGACCGTAAAGAGAATGCCGGAGAACCCGCCCCCGGAAGCCGCCCCCATCGCCACCCCGAGCACGAGTCCGCTGATGGCGAACACGCCCTTGGTGGCGAGGAAGCTCGTCGGCGAGACGCGACGCCCGAGCCCGGCGGCGAGCAGGCGCATCGAGATCTGCTCGACCGTGTACTTCCGGTTCACCCGCATGACGGCCCGCGCAAGCTTCTCCTTCAACGGCTGGAACGCACGCGTCCGCAGGCCTTCGTCGGCCGGGCCGGTCACC
>WNFU01004090.1_pt1 | contig 18837 bp, 9 predicted proteins | sample 5400121 | NCBI WGS metagenome assembly WNFU01 (sample SAMN13153360, study PRJNA577476) | soil metagenome | isolation source: 100 cm soil or saprolite under grassland replicate 1 | place: USA:California | collected 2016-06-15 | reverse complement strand
AGCCCTGGCTGAGGCAGCATCACCATACCGGGTTGCGCTCGCTGTCGTCTTGATCCGCGCAGTCACGCGGCCTTTGGGTGTTGTCGCTGACCAGCGGCTATACCCCTCCACCCTCGGTGAATAGCTACTTGGTCTGTTGCCTTGGACGTTGCTGGTCGCAGGAGCCGGGAGGATAGGGCGACCCGGACCGCGTGGGTCGTGGTAGCGCCATGCTCGTCGAGTTCCCGGATCAGACCACGCCATGCTGCGGTGCGTTCAGTCTGAGTTCGAGCGTCTCGCACGTGGGCAGTCGCCGCGACGACGTTGTCGTCGGTCGCCGCCAGTTGGACGATGCGCGATAGTTCGCTGTCGACGATTTCGTGCTCGGAGGCGTCCACTACACCTGATGCCAGTCGCCAGAAGCGGCGAGGGTCCTCCTGGTAGCGGTTGAAGATGCCTTCAACGACGCCGACGCCTCCTGGCCGGTGCTCGGAGATCCGGACGATCGCCTGCCCGTCGCGCCAACGTCCTGGATCGACGATGAGGTCCTCGACTGATGCGTCCCGGTGCAAGAGGGCCGCGGCGTGGGTGACCGCACCGGCGACGGTGGATAGGTAGCGGTCCCGGAGCCAGGCCTCGAACTCCTCGCCGCCTGGACGGAGCAGGTCGCCGGTCGCGTCTCTCACCGCCGTCACGGTGCCTGGTTCGTTCGCCAGAGCGACAAGATCCTGGTGGAGTTTGGTGACGTTGACGTCATCTTCGGCGGCCTCGGCGCCAGTGACCTGTGTTGGGTCCACCGACTGGAACACCACAGTTAGCACCCGGTCGAGGACATCACCTAGCTTCTGGTTCTCCAAGCGCTCGACGGCGCCTTCGAGATCGAGACCGGAGGTGACGGCCTCCTCGGCGATCGCAGCCAGGGTGAGTTCCGAGAGCCAGTCGCGTTTGAAGATTGAGGTTGACGACCGCAGCGCGACGTGCCGTCGGAGCCGTTCCCGGAACCAATCAGCGCGGAGTCCGCGGGCGCGGACGGGATCGCGGCCGAACACTTCCGCCCAGTTCCCGGGATCACCGATCGTGATCGAGAAGCCGTCGACATCCAGTCGGAAGCCAAGGCCGACAGGCCCTTCGTCGTCAACAAACCGGGTCGTCAGGATGCGCGAGTCACCGCTCACCGTGACGGTCGCCTCAGACCCGAGGGCGACCCGGTGCACTACCAGTCGACCGCCGGCCTGATGCAGGTGGAAGCGGAGTTCGGGGAGCACCGCATCCCAGCCCCCACTGGTTGGGGCGGTACGCGCGATGGTCCGGCCGAGAGGCTCGATCGTCGTCCGCCAGATCGGCTGGGCGTTCGACGAGTTGGCGATCGAACGGTCTGGGTTGGTCGGGAGGAGTTTCCACGGACGCAGAACCCGGAGGCGTTCGTTGTCCATGTCATCAAAGCCGATCTCCACCAGTGGATCCGCGCGGACGAAGTCGCGGATGTGGACGTCGCCGCCGTAGACGTCCGATCCGGCCGGGATCCATAGGCGGTCAAGGGCGTGCCCGACCGCGAACCGGTGGGTGACACGCCCTGGCGCGAACTCCCGGAGCGCCTGTTGCACGCCCATCCGCTCGGGCTCACCTGCGGACTGTCCCGACGTGGAGGGCGTCACCTCCACCTCGGGGAGTAGCAGATCCTGAAACAGCGCGCTTGGCAGGAAGTCCGGGAGCGGGGTGTCGGCTGTCAGGTCCTCACGGCCGGCGCCGGGCGCGCTTCGCTGCCACCCCGACTCGATCCGTCGGAGGAGCGTGGGAACGACCGTCGCAAGCACGGCCCGCGGTGGATCCCAGAGCAGGTGGTCGACCTCAGTGCGGGACACGGCGAGTGTGTCGGCGACGAAGTGTGCAAGTTCCCCTCGACGCGTAGGCTGATCGAGCAGTTCCCGTAACTCTCGCTCCACCCGATGTCGTCGGTCCTGATACTTGGGATCAGGGCCTCGGACCTCCTGCCAGACGTAGCCCTTCTTGGCCCCGGTCTCCCGAAGGCGAGCGGCCAGCCAGTCCAGTAGGGCATAGGTGGCCTGGATGCGCAGCACATAACGATTGCCGATCGGCAGCCGTGCTGGACGCAATTGCGGATCGAAAAGCGCGTCCCACGCCTGGAACGCGAGTCGGTCCCGGCCGTAGTCGGACAACACGACCGAGGTCCAGGGTCGCATCCGTCGTGTCCGACCGGCTCGGCCGCGACGTTGGATGAACTGCGCGGCGTCCCGTGGCGCCTTGTGCTGCAGGATCGCGCCGACCGTGTCGTCGTCGAGCCCGACCTCGAGAGAGGCGGTCGTAACCACGATGTCGGCTGATCGTTCGAGGCCGGGGTCCTGGCTGCTGGTGCGGGCGATCTGGAGGGCTTTGGCGGGTGTGAGGCGATGTCCGACGGCACGGCAGAGGTCCCAGGCCTGCCCGTCCTCAAGGCGAAGGGCGTGATCTGGATACAACTCGTTCCGGAGATTGGCGAGCGACCCGTTCGGGGAGCGCGCGTCCGGTCTTCCCCGGTCGTTTTGGCCTTCTGCGTTTCGAAGAAAGTGCAGGAGTCGGTTCGTGACGTCGAGGTCGTCGGTGAAGACGAAGAGCTTTGTCCCGGTCGTACCGTCCGACACGGGTTTCCGGGTCGTGTCCAAAGTTCGCCGCAGGAGCATGGCCGCCTGAATGCTGGTGGACAACAGCGCGGTCCCCGACGCCGGATCGCCGCGAAGCGCGATGAGGTATTCCTTGCCTTCCTCGTCCAGTTCGTCCTCGGCGGGTTCGACGACGGTGACGTTGGCGGCGGGGACACCGACAAGGTCGGCGAGGAAGGTCGCGCCGTCGACGACGGTGGCTGAGAGTCCGACGGTGTGGACATGGCCGCCGACGGCGTGTCGCCAGCGGCGCAGCAGGATCGCAGCCTGGGCGCCGGTGAGCCCGCTGTAGGTGTGCACCTCGTCCAGCAACAGAAACCGCGGTCGTTGCGATGGGGGAACGCCGACCCCAAAGACGTGTCGGCTGTAGTCGCTGGCGAGTTGCCGGTTCAGCGTCTCGGTGGTGGTGAGCAGGACATCCGGAGGCCTCTGCTGCATCTGGTAGCGGGAGACGAGCAACTCGTTGGGCAGTACCTGGTCCGCACAGTTGGAGCACCGGAGTGCCCCATTACCGCGGTGGGAGAACCACAGGAGCTCCGAACTGCATGTCGGGCATTTCAGGAACGGACAGACGTAACCTTCCTCGCCTGACTGCTGCCAGGAGCGGTCAGGCTCGTTGGCGTGCAGGGGGGTGTCGCCGTAGAAGGCGCCGATCGTGAGTTGAATGCCGGTACGGCGGTGGAGGTTTCGGAGTTCTGCCAGCGCCGTTTGCAACTGGTCCTTGAGCAGTTCGTTTCGGGGGTACACAGCCACGAGCTTGGTCCACCCTGCGCTGTCGGCCAGTGTTGCAAGTTCGGCGAGCGCAGGTAGATAGAAGGCTTTGGTCTTGCCCGACCCGGTCCCGGCCGCGACGAGGGTGGCAGTTGGCTCCCGCAGGCCGTGGGCGCTTAGGATCGCGGTCGCGGACCGGACCTGGAAGGGAGCGAAGCGGAGGTCGCCAGCATCGGACGCGGCCAGCGCTCCCAATGCCGCGACGACCTGGTCGTGACTGCGGAGCTGCTGCACGGCGGCGATAAGTTCGAGTGCGGGTACGTCCCGCCGTGGGAAGCGACGCGGCCGAGCGACGAGCCGGAAGTCCGAGACGAGATTGGGTGCCGTCCGCCAGGTTCTGGTTGTGAGGTGGCGGGGGAAGAGTTGGCGGAGTCTGATGAGGAGTCGGACCGTCTCAGCCATCCGGGTCCGCCAGACTGGACCGCTCGGGAGGTTGACCTTGGTCAGCAGCACCCGGTCTTGGAGGCTGTTGCGGATGTCCTCCGCCGTTCGGGAGTCGCCGGTCTGTTCGGCTATCCGATCGAGCAGGTCGAGTAATTCGTACTCGTCATAGCCGCCATCGACGATCCCCCAGGATAAGAGCGCCAACTCAGAGTCCTCGAGGCGATCAAGGGCGTCGAGGTCTGTGTGGAAGGCCTCCACCGTGTCGGTCACCTTCGCCTCGTTTCTTCTCGCTTCACCGTCCGACCGGCCGCCGACGCACGACGTAACCGTCGGCCAACCGGTTCGACTCGATCCACTGCAGCACGGTTGGGGTGAGGGCGGCGAGCGGCGCACCTTGAGCAGCAGCCGCAGTGACGAACGCCCGGATCTCCTCGTCGTGGATGTCGGGCAGTCGCCTTCGAGTCTCGTCGCGCTCGCTCAGCAGCCGAACGAACCCTCGCCGGAGTTCCTCGCTATCGAGGTATTTCCGCTTGCGGAGCTGCTCGTACTGCCGATCTTGCCGCTCGGCCTGCTCCACGAGGTTCGCGAACGCCCCCTGTCCCTGGAGCCCTGCGTACAACTCGGCGTCGGGAGGTGGAAGCCGATCAACATGGGCCGACCAGCCGTCGGTCGCACGCGTCTCAAGGTCGTCGGCAGCACGCTTGGCGTGCTCCTCTGCATCGCCGAGCAGTTCTCCAGCGAGTACGCCATTGGGATCCCGTTCGAGACGTTCAAGGAGCAACCGGACGGTGGACCGAGCTGCGGCGACGGCGGGACTCTCCACCGCGACCTGTTCACGCCGTTCGACGTGAAGCCATTCCAGGGCGGCTCTCGGCCGGTCGATGCTGACTGCACACTCATCGAGTGCTTTGGCATGAGCGGTCCAGACCTGGCGGCTGTAGTCTTGCCGCTTCCGCTCCCGGAGGGAGGCGGCGGAGTCGCGAATCCAGCGAGCTCGTCGGAGAATCACGAGGCCTCCTCCGGGCCGAGCGAGGTTGCAAGCCGGCGGGCCGCATTCATCGTCAGATCGAGCGGGCTCTCTGAACCACCGTGTCCCAACTGGTCCAGCCGGTGGCGCATCGTGTCCTCGGCCGTCCGGAGCACGTCATCCAGTTGCTCAAGCGCGGCAAGCCCACGCTGGGGGTCGAGCTTGTGGATCTCGGCGATCCTCGCGAGCCGGTCTCCCGTGTCGGTGTCGGGCCGTGGGAGGCGGTCAGCCAGCGTCCGCCACTCCTCCACGGGGACGCGGGATAGCCACTCGACCAGCCGTCGGGACTCCATCGGATTTCCCGGCAGGCAGCCCACACCCTCTGCGTCGTCGACGGCGGCGGACAGGGTCTGCACAAATTCGTCGCGCGTGAGCGTCTGGTCACCGAGCAGGAGATGCAACGCCCCCGCAAGCTCGGTCAGTCGCCTGATCTCGTCGTCGGCGACCACCTTCAGGTCCCGCTGCGAGATCCTGCCAAGTCGCGTGTGGAGTCCGTCAGGAAGCTCGCGCGCGGCCCGCGGGTCCCACCCTATGACGAGCTTGCGGAGGCTGCGGGCGACCCTTCCGATCCGGTAGGCGCTCGGCTGTCCGGTTGCTCCCTGGCGGGTGCTGGCCAGATCGACAAGGTGCGCCTGCGCGTCCGGTCTCTCATCCACCAGTTCGTTGACGAAGTCCGACCATCGCGTCGCGGAGGTCGCGCGGCGCCGGTCGGCGGGATCGTCGAGCACCGACCGGGCCAGCTCGAGCGGTTGGCTGCACGCGCTGTCGACCCCAAGGGCTAGTGCGCCGATCGCGAGTCGGTCGGCGAGCATGCCCACTTTGCTCTGGGGTGACTCGGGATCCACCTCCTCGGCGATGGCCGCCGCCACGCGGGCTGCCAATTGGTCGACGAAGGACCGCAGGACGGCATAACCGTGTCCGCCTAGCGCCGTCGCTGCTCCCAGTTCCTGGGCTCTGGCCAGGAAGTGGAGGAGGTCGCGCTGGTCTCGGGTCAACGTGACGGTCACGGCTGTTGCGGCGCGCTCGGTGCCGAGCGCGTCCTCGATGTGCACTGAGTGCTGGCGGAAGATCCGTGCTCTGGCGGACTCGACGAGGTATGGATGGTTCGGTCGGACGCCGAGCGCTGCCCATGGGACTGCTTCTACGACCGCCCGGTACAAATGGCGCTGCAGTTCCTGCGTGGCGTGACGGGGAAGCGGCTGACCACTCGCCCATCGATCGACGAGTTCCCCGAGGCTTCGCGAGGGTGACGGTTTCGGCTCCGGACGCTCCAATCTCGTCCGGGGTTGGGGCGGTTCTGCCGTGGCCGACTTACCCGTGACACCCACCGGACGGAGCGCGAACGCGGTGTGGATGCCTGGGTCGAGATCTACGAGCCGGTCCGGAGCGCCTCCCCAGAATCGCAGGAGCACCTCCCGCCGATCCCGGTCAGGATGAAGCCCGGCCGCGGTCGTCGTCGTGCCTGGAAGCGGAGGAGCATCAGGAAACGCCATCGCGAACGCCCGCGACGGGAAGTGGCCCTGCTGGAGGTCGTCAGCGTGGCTGGCGAGCGTCGCATGGACCACGCGGCCCAGGAGCCCGCGGGGATCGAACCGCCCGGCGTTGAAGACCGAGGCTGCGGTGGCGCGCAGGGCTGGCCGGTTGAACGGGTACAACCCCCGCCCGTCGACTTCCCCGAACGCCTCATGGCAGATGGCCCGATGGGGGCAGTCGTCGCAGCCGGAGGGAATCCACCTGCTCTCGGCTCGGGTCTCCTGACCTGCCCGATCGTACTGCCTGCGGAGCTCATCAGCGCCGACGCGGGTGGCGTTCAGGTAGCGGCTCACGAAATCCGCGACGTCCTCATCGGACCACCCTCGACTGGGATCACCGTAGGGCGCATCGAGGAGGAACTCGAAGCCAGCGTACTGGGCGCGAGTTGCGAACGTGTCTAAGAACCGACCGAAGTACCCGGTGGTCACCGCGACGGCGGCACGAAGGTCACAGAGGACGCGCCGACCATCCTGGAATGGGGGTTCGAGCAGAGCATCGACGAGGTCGCGGTCGACTCCTTGGAAACGAGTGAGGTCTTCGATCAGAAGGATCAACTCGACCCCGCGTTCCCCGAGGATGCGCCGGGTCTCCCGAAAGACCGCGTCCAGCGTGATCTCGCCAGTGAGTCCGAACACTCTGGGGATCGCGCGCTCGAGCGCGTCGGTGACCAGTGCGGCGGCCGCTTGTCGGAATACCGGCGCCGACGACACCTCGCTGAACGCCCGTGCGGCATAGCCGCCGATCTTTTCGAAGTCATCGAGCCGATCCGGCTCGGGGAAGTCCTCCATCGTGAACGCGAATCCAGAGCGCTCCTCAACCGGGCGGACGCCCTCGTCAAGCACAGCGTCGACGAAACGCTCGACGACGCCGCCGGGACGGAGGAACCAGCGCCGGAAGACTTCGTCTCGCAGGAGCGGAGGAAGCAGGGTGGCGAGACCCCGGCGCCGGCGCAACTCCCGCCCCTGGACCCCCTGGTCGGCGACGTTCGGGACCTCTTGGGCGATGGCATCGAGCAGTTGAACCGGGAGCAGGGTGCGGTCGGTTGAGGAGAACGCCCTGGCCAAGTCTTGCCGGAGGCGAACGGCATCGGAGCCCTCCATCTGGTCGAGGATGAGCTCGATCAGGCCGCGCAGGCCCGTGCCGCTCCTGGGCACGTAGATCACCCTTCGGGTCGGTACGTCCTCGAGTTGGGCACGGAGCCATTGCACCAGGTGCGACTTGCCCGTACCCGACTCGCCCAGGATGGGCAGGATCATGAGGTGATGGCTCCGATCGAGGAAGTGCCTGAGCACCTCCTGCTCACTGACCAACTCCCCCTCGTCGGTCGAGCCGACCGCCCGCCGGCGGATCCGGGCGGGGTGATGGACGGCGAGCAGCGTCGACGGGGCCGGCGAGGCGGCGTCCATGTTGACGGTCTCGGAGACACGGTCGGGGTCCCAGCAGAGATATCCCTGGAAGGCGCCTTGTTTGATGCGGCGGATGGGTGCGTCGTCAGTCATCAGGCGGCCGCACCCTCAGACGGATGTAGTCCATGGTCGACGTCCCTTCTGGAACAGTGAGCGACCGCCGTTCGGTCACAGGCGTGTCTGCTCGTCGTTCGGGAACGAGTATGCCGTCATGCTCGAGTCGGACGATTGCCATGCTGAGCGAGGGCGATATGACGGCCTCGTCCTGCTCCCAAGGCAACTCGGATGGCACGACCGACTCAGTAACGGTGACGCGGATACTCCCTCCATCGAGCACCGGGCAGCGTGCGGCGAGAAACTCGACGAACTCGCGAGCCGAGTAGGTGTCGCGCTCAGCGGAGTGCAGTTCCTCGCGCACCGCCGCTGTGGGGTCGGGAACCACTCTCCTGGGGTCGATGGGATCGGGCGTCCCGAGACCGAGGAAGATGGCCCAGCGACACAGAGACGGCCACTTTGTGCTGTTGACGAGTTGAGGGCCGCCCGGTAACTGCCTCGCCTGGCGGTCCTCGGCAGAGCCTTCAACGCGCTCAAAGGCCGGGGGCGGGTCCCAAGCGTCTTGGGCTAGGAACCAGGCCAGTGCCCGTGCTAGATCGCGGCCCTGGCTCTCCACGCCCGAGTCCGAAGGACGCCGCCCCGTGGCTAGCAGGCCACGGCGAATCAGCCTGGGTAAGCGGGCCTCAATTCGACGGCAGTCGAGGGCGCCGAGTTCCGGGGAGGCCGCGAGCCGGTCATTGCGCTGTTGCGCCAAACCGAGCCACTGGGCCGCTTCGACAGTGAGGTCGATGACGTCTGGGGTCCGGTCGCCGAGGCGGGGGGGCTGGAGATAGCGCCGGATCTCCTCGATGGTGAGATCGCGCTCGGCGACCGTGAGGAGTTCTGCCAGCGCGACGAGGAGTCCGTCATGGACCTGGAGATGACTGGAGAGCAGGGACATCAGACCCGTGCGCCTTCCACGAACTGGGCGAGTGACACCACCGGTGGGCGAAGCTCGACGAGCAATCGATCCTCCCGCTCTGGGTCGGGAGTTCCCGATGGAATCAGCAACACTCTTGGCGGATCTCCTTCATAGCTTTCGACCCACTGGATCGGGACACTCCCACCGGGTGCGACGACAGCGGCGAGGGGGAGGCCGGGGAGGCGGTCGATGGACAACTCACGGAGATCGTCGTGCCGCTCAAGGAACAGGACATGGTCGGGCACGGCGTGATGCAGTTTCCCTAGGAGACCGGCAAGCGGTTCGTCACTGACCAGTTCACCGGGAGCGATCACAATTCGGACACCGGCCGGCACGAGGCGCCGGAGTGCTTCCGCCAGCAGTTGTCTGAACGCCTCGCGGTCCCGTCGGGTTCTCGGAGGCGCATAGGAGATGAGCCCCACATTCCGAGTTCCCGCTAGTCCCCGCAACAGCGAGGTATCAATCTCGAGTGGGTGGTCGACTGGCCATATGAGTGGTTGGAAGCCCCGCACTCGTCCCGAGCGGTGCGCTGGGCAGCCGCCGCAGACGATGGCGGGGCGCCCATGATGGGTTCGCGGCAGCAGCCGTGCTTGGTTGAGGTTGTAGGCCTGGGCGATCAATTCGCAGATCGGGGCGCCAGGAACCAGCGCCTGCAGCATAAGGTCGTGAGCATGGTGGTTGGCTTCGCGGATGGTGAGGCGTACTGGTTCAACGCGCTCCTGCCAGGTCGACTCGTCGATCATGCCGTGCGCAAGTTGGACTACTAACTTCCGCTCTTCGGCGTCGAACTCGTCCTCGGACGATCGGAGTTCCTCGACCGCCCTGCGGGTCGGTGGCGGTACGTCCCAGGACAATTCCACGAGCCCGGCCCGTGCGAACAGGCCGAGCGTTCGGATATTCCACTTCTGGTTCTCGTCGGAATCGGAGTCGATCGCCAGGCGTCTCGCCGCGACGGGGATGCGGTACCGGCCCGATCCACAGGGCTCCGCTGCCAGGAACATCGCCTCCCATCGCTCGAGTCCTTTCTCGGCGCCGATCGCCTTCGAATGGGCGAGGCTGTAGGCGTCCTTTCGGTCGCCATTCGTCCAGCAGACCAGCGAGATCGACGCACGACCGTCTCGACCGGAGCGGCCGACCTCTTGGTAGTAGCGGTCTATTGTCTCCGGGATGCAGGCGTGGATCACGGTGCGGATGTCGTCCTGGTCGACGCCAAGTCCGAATGCTGATGTCGCCACGACCAGGTCGATCTGGTCGTGGCGGAATCCCTCTAAGATGCGTCGGCGTTCGTCGTCGGGGGTGTTCCCCGTGAAGAGTGCGAGTCGACGGAACCTGGCAGCCAGCAACTCCTTGTAACGTTCGGCGGCAAGCGACGGGCGTGTCGTATAGACGATCGCCGGACGTGGGAGGTGCCTGAGCGCCTCGATGACACCGTCGCGACGTGCCTCCCAGCCGTCGAATTTCGCAATCCAGTAAGCGGGTTCGGGTCGGAGCAGATTGGAGACCACAGCCTCGACCGGTCCTGGCTCACCGAACAACCGGAGGACAAGGTCGGCTGCGCTCGGCGGCAGGGTGGCTGTCATGAGGAGGGTACGGAAGGCCGAGTGTCGGGCACCCGTCTGTGTGTGCAGGAGTTCGCGCCGCAGTCCTGCCATTGCCTGGAATTCGGGGCGGAACTCCGTACCCCACTGGTCCACGAGGTGGGCTTCGTCGACCACGAAGTACCGCAGGTGGCCGGCCCTGGCTGCGTCGAAGAGTGCGGGGGCGAGGGAGCGCGTCACTGCCTCGGGCGATACAAGGACGACGGTCTGAGTGCCGTCTCTGATGCCCCAGCGGATCGCACGACGGGTCTCGTCGGGTGTGGCGTGGGTGTAGGCGAAGTGACGCCGCGGATCGTCGATGAGTTCTCGGATCCGGCGTTCCTGGTCGAGTGCGAGTGCGACCGTCGGGACGATCACAAGCGACACGCCGAGCGGTTGGCCGCGTACGAAGGCGGGACCCAGAGCTACGGTGGACTTGCCGGAACCAGTCGGTAGATTCACGAGGATCGTAGCTTCGGGACGAGCTGCCATGGCCGTGCGAACTGCCTGCCGGTGGGCGTCCGAGGTGTACATCGAGAAGTCGGTCGTCGAGTCCGGGAAGGTTGCTCGGAGGAACGGGTCGGCGGGCTCAGGCTGGACGCGGCGCCGCATGCCGTCGGGGTGAGGCGCCGACACAACCGATCCATCCGCTCCCTCGGGCGGGGTTCCGGGAAGCCAATAGGGAGCCCAGGGAGCGGCCTTGAGTTGGCATCGTCCGTCGGCGAGGGTGAGTGCTTGGACGCCACACTGCAGCCACTGCTGCTGATTGGGCCAGGCTTCGCTCTCGGTCGGGACGGTCAGAGACACCTCGTCGGTTCGTGTCGATGGAGGTTGGATCCCCGTCCGCAGCGTCTGGCGGATGAGCACTGCGAGGTCGGCCCATCCAACCTCGGCGCCCGAGCGTAGCCCGCGAAGGCAACTGGCCAGGCGACGCAGGTGCGGGGTCTCGAGGTCATCGGGGACGCGTTCGGAGGGCCATGTGCGCAGGCAACTCGCGAGAGCGGTGAGCTCACGGGCCAAGGCGAGGTCACGCATCGTACCCACCCGCAGCGAACAGCCGAGCCGGTGGCTCCCACGCGAGGACGATGACGCCGACAGCCTCGGGGGTGGGTACGGCGTGCTTGATCGCGTGAACCACTGCGCCCTCGAGTGTGTCCAGCATCGCCAGCTCATGCTCGATCCGGCGGCGATGGGTCGAGTCCAGCTCGACCCGTAGCCGCAGCTGCTGCTGGTACCGGGCGTACTCGTATGCGGCTCGTGCCTTTGCGAGGGCCCGGGCCTGCTCTTCTGCCAGCCGGGTCTGCTTCGCGACGAGTGTGTGTGCCACGTCCGCCTGCAGGGTCCACCAGGTCTTCCACTCGAGTTTGAACAGGCGCTCCAAGTGGCTGATGTGGTGCGACCCGAGGCTGTAGTCACTGCGGTGATTGAAGGGCTGGGCGAGCTTGGGGAACTGTGTCTCGTCAACCCCGTTTCCGTCGCGGTCCAGCCACACGGTCATGGCTTGCGGCCGGAAGAACCCGTCTACAGTGCGCTGCAGTGCCTCGCGGCGATCGGGTCCCACGTCGGCGCTTTCCAGGAAGCGGGCGCCATGCTCGATGTCCGCCTCGACACGGAATGTCAGGCCGGCCACAAGCACTGGTTCCCTGGAGCGGGGATCACGTCGCCAGAACCCGAATGTTTGCCCGAGGTCGTCGTCACGAGTAAGGTCCTCGATCGCGTCGAAGAATGGCTCTCCAGGCCTCATCAGAGACACGCCGGGAACGCTCCCAGCGGTCGCCCGGCGGAAGGTGCAGCGGCCGCGTTCACCGAGATAGTCGCTGAGATGGCCAAGGATGATCTCGCGAGGCATACCTGGGTTGCTGTTTGGATCGAGGAGGTAGTACCGCACGCTAGCGAACTCTCGGTCCACGCGGAGCTTGAGCCCGATGCCTGCAGGAGAGCGCGGCATCGTGCAGAGCCATTCCTCCGTGCGGTGCTCCAGTTCGCTCTCCTGGTTCTCGGCTGCTTCCAGAGATTTGAAGAACCCACGGCTGAAGACGTTTTCGCCCTCGATGGACTCGAGGTTCTCGAGTTGGGTGATCTCCCGCCGTTCCCGGTCGAGCGATTCCCTCAACTCGCGTGCGAATGGTTCGAGCGCGGTCGGTCCAAGGTCGACCAGGCGCTGGATCGCCTCTTGGACTGTGCCGTCGAGGACGTGCTGGAGGGTTGCGATGGAATCGCCGAACACGCCGTAGCCCTCGGTCAGAAGGCGTAACCACGCGTCATCGGTGGCGCCTTGGGCGGCGACAACGAATGACGGCACGGGATTGGCATCACCATAGCGATCGACTCGGCCGATTCGCTGCTCCAGGCGGTTGGGGTTCCAGGGAAGGTCGACATGCACTATGGCGGCTGCGAACTGGAGGTTGCGCCCTTCCTCTCCCGCTCGGTCACAAATGAGATATGGAGCGGTGCCTGTGTGAAAGCGATGGAGTTGGCGCTCGAGTCGGTCGAGGTCTGTCTCGTCGTTGAGGTATCGAGCCACAAACCGCGGAGCGAGGTGACGGTCGAGTTCATCTGCGAGCGCTGTGGTGGTCGCGCGATGCATACAAAACACCACGGTCTTCTCGGGTGCCTTGAGGATGTGGGACGTGACCTGCGTCAGCCATGTGGAGCGGAGGTCGTCCCGTTGGAGGAGTGCGACGAGTTCCAGCAGGTGTCGCCGCTCGGCCTCCGATAACGGCAATTGGACGAGCGCACTGTGTTCGGCTGCGGACAGTTCAGCGAGCGCTGGCGCTTCCCGATCGGTGTGCAGCCAGGCCGAGACGTAGGCGCGGAGCACCTCAGGAGCGGCGCGCCACCGATCGAGTAGACTGGTCACGGCGGTCAGGAGGGGCTTCTCCAGGCGGGCGCCAGCGAGTCGACCGCTGACAAGGTCGAGCCACGCAGACAGCCAGGTCTCGAGGGCTTGATCTTCGGTCCCGGTGATCGGGAGTCGCTGCGGTCGCCGCCGCCCCCGCACTGGGAAGTCACGCGCTAGCGGGGAACCACGCCGTCCACGAAGCACGCGTTGATGCAACCGGTACGTTTCACTGAGATGAATCCGAGCAGCTTGGGTAATTCTGTGCTGCTCATCAGCATCCTCGGCGTCGATCGCCTGGATGAGTGCGTCGAAATGGCCTCGAAGGACGTCGTCATCTGGGAAGAGTTCGCGGAAAGCCTCGGCGTGCTCCTCGAGGACGAAGTCCGGTGCTCCAGGCGTAAACGCCTGCAAACGGAACGCGAAGTCCCGTCGCGACGCGACCCTGGCAGAGAACTCCTCCAGACCATCGAGTGGATACAGCGTAGGATCGAGCAGGTGGAGCATCGCAAGGAAGTTCCGCTCGTTGTGCAGCAGTGGTGTGGCCGAAAGCAGCAGCAATCGCTCGGTCTCCTGGGCCACTCGACGCAGTTCTTCGTACGCCTCGCGTTGACGGACATCCGCACTGCCGAATCCTGCGGCGAGGTGATGTGCCTCGTCCACGATCACTATGCCGGGGCCCCTCCGCCACCGATGCTGCTCTTCATGAGGGAGGAATCGAACTCGCTGCGCCCCCAGTTCATCAATGCCGAACTTGGTGGTCAGTTCCTGGCGCCACTGACCGATGAGCAGACGAGGCGCAAGCACGACGGCTGTTCGACTCGGGTGGTCGAGGAGATACTGGCGCAGAACAATCCCTGCCTCAATCGTCTTACCGAGACCCACCTCGTCGGCGAGGAGATAGCGCTGCACGCTATCGCGCTGGATCCGCGACGACACCTCCACTTGGTGAGGGAAGAGTCGGATGCGCGACGAGACGAGACCGGTCATCCCTGACGCGGCGGCACGATGGCGAAGCAGTTCGGTAACGAAGCCAGCCCGCGCCACAGCGTGGCCTGAACCTTGGAGCACGCCCCCCCGGATCACGTCCGTAGGGTCATCGAGTCCCCCTTGGCAGCGCACGTGGACCCGTCCGAGCGGCAGCCTGAGGCGGTCGTAGTCGCCGGCCGCCACCCCGACCTCATCATTCCCGACCCAGAGCAGCCGACCGGCGCGCCACCAGCCGTCCTGCGAGAAGAAGCACCGAACACCTGCAGGCGGGTTCTCCTGTGTCACCGCCATGAGCGGTATGACCCTCTCAAAGCGTCCGCCCTCGGCGGAGGATCGATAGAACTCGACGGTGGCCTCTGCCCCATCGATGAAACGCAGTTTCCCGAATCCCCAACCGGGAACCTTCACGAACTGCCCAATCCGCCACCCGACGTTGTCCCCCAACCGCACTTCCCCTCCGACCAATCCCCCCCGTCCGGCGCGAAAGGGGTAAAGACTCCCGTCCGCGACTGAAGGAGAATAACAGCAGAGTCTCGGAGGATGCAGGCGTGGCGGGAGGTAGACCGGGTTGGGGACAGGTGGTTGGCAGTCAGTCCCGCCAGGTTGGGTGGTAGGGCCGAGACACGGACCTCGGAGCGGTGGTTGCCGACTGCACGGGGGTCGTTGTGGTTGTCCATCTACCCGACGAGGACAGCGCAGGGGGCGACCAGACTCCAGCCTCTCGTGAGCAGGCAGATTCTGCCTCGAAGGTGCTGTGGGATCCCCGGTTGATGAACGCCTACATCCAGGAGGGTGGGAGCGAACGGCGTTCAGGCATCCCTGCGCTGCTCGAGGGAGCGACTCCACACTCGTGCCTTGTACTCGAACAGCAGGTAGTTCGTGAGCAGCTGGATGTCCTTAGGGGTGTTCTGCAACTCGTTCCACTTGCGTTGCGCGTGCGGGCCGAAGTCCCAGTGCCCATGCGTCCACCGGCAGAGATCCTTGAGAGCTGCGAGATCGGCAGCGAACTCTGCCACGCCGGGGATGGTGACGCGCCAGTAGCGGTCAGCGATGGCGTCCATGACGAAGCCGAGACTGACAATGCCGACGCCGTGCATCAGGCGGGACCTGCGGGCCGGCAGACCCCAGGCGTCGGGAAACGTCTCACGAACGGCGGTCCAGAACGCCTGCACCAACCCCAACATCGCCGCCGCGTCCCCCTCGCCGGTGGCCGGGTCGCGGAAGCGGTACAACGCCCCGTCGCTGATGCTGTGCTCCAGCATCTTGAGCACCGAGTTGTCCTTGATCACCCCCTCCGGGGTGGTGGGCGTGTGGATCAGTTGGTACAGCGGGGAATCGGGGTGGTGGTTGAGCCGATCCAGCAGGTGGGCGGGGAAGCGGCGCACCTGCAACTGGGTCGGCAGGGTGCCGGTGGTTGCGGGCAGCAGTTCGTAGATCAGCCCCTTGGGCAGGGGCTTAGTTGAGTTCACCAGGATGAACTGGGACCGCTGGTCGGCGTCGCTGTCGGTGATGAACGCCGTGACACAGATCGGGAACTGGTCCACCTGTGCGTCGCGGATCGCCGCGCACCGTTGCTGCCCATCGACGATCCACCCGGGCTTGTCGAGCTCCGACCAGGCGTCGTCCAGTGGGATGATCAGGGTGCCCGGGCGGGCAAAGCCGGCGGCTGGGGTGGTCGGATCCGGTTCGAAGCGCACCCGCGAGTCGAAGGCGACCACCAGCGCGTTGGGGATCATCGGGTCCTCGGACTCCAGGTAGCGGCGGATCGCCGCGATGTGGGAGAGGACCTCGGGTCGCTGGTAGCCGTGGATCTGTGCGGTGTCGTCGCGGTGGATCCGTGAGATGGCAGCAAACCGTGGGAGTTGCTTGCCATCGACGGCAAAGCTGTACAGGGTGCGGTTCGGGCCTTGGCGGATCTGCAGTGCGGGCACGCGGAGATGTTCACGGTCGGGCACGGCGATCCCCTTCCGGTCGTGGAGACGGGTGGTGGCGTCATACGGCGGTGGTGGCGAGTTCACGCTGGAGTCGCTGGTGGAAGACGAACAGGTTGTGAAAGCCGCGGCGCTTGTTACGTTCGGAGCCACGAAAGATTGCCACATCGATGCCGACCGTGGCGCAGATACCACACCGGCAGCGCTGCCATGGGCGATCGTCGAGCAGTTGGCGGTAGGCGTCGGTCCGGTCGTGGCGGCCGTCGAACAACTCGTCGTAGGCACGCAGGGCGTCCAGGACCGGACCAAGCGGCGTGGTGCCGTCGTCGTAGGCGCGGAGCAGTCGCAGGCAGGCCTGTTCGAGTTCGAATGCTTGAGCCTGGCTGACCCGTCCGGCGCGGATGCGGGCCTTCAGCTTGGTGTTGCCGTCGACCTGGGGGACCCGCATGGCCGTGTAGGTGCGGTCGAGCGTGTAGTAGTTGTCATGGTCGTCTTTGAATGCTTGGCGGAACGGGGAGGTGGAGTCGAAGCTGGTCACGCCGTAGGACGCAAACGCGCCGACGCTGTCGCAGCGGCTGATGCCGAGCAGGTGCAGTTGGGTCGTGGCGTGGCGAATGTCGTCCGCCGCTTGCAGGCACGCGAGGATCTCGTGGGTCTTGAGCGGCACCATGCCGCCAAGCGCGACCCGCCGGTAGCCCATGCGTTGCAGTTGGCGGACTGCGGTCGCATAGGAGCGAGGGCTCCATCCTTGGGCGACGCCGACCGGTTCGAACCGCACTGCCCGAGCAGCGCAGGCGGCAAGAAACTCGGCGGCGAGCTCCAGGGTGAGCTCTTGGCGTCGCCGCCACTCGGCGCCGAGTTCGCTGGCTGGGTCGTCGGCGGTAGGGTCGAACCCGAGGATGACGTGGTCGACGGACACGCCCAGATCGAAGCCGCATTCGGCGTAGAACGCAATCACTTCTTCGGGGGTGTAGGGGGGGACATCGTCGCGCACGTAGGAGAACGCGCCGCAGTCGCCCATGCTCTGCAGCGGGGCTCCCTCGACGTGGGCGAGGCGGAAGAACCGCCGGGCCCCATCCCGGTACAGCCGATGCCGCTGGGCCAGGGTGTACTTGCTGGTGGTCTGCCGGGTGCCGTCGACGATGGTCTTCGAGACGAGGATGCCGTCGAACGGCGGGTGGACGAGCACCTCGTGGGCGTAGCGGTCGTCGCGTTGCCGGACCCGGTGCGGGGCGCGCTCCTCCGAGGTGAAGTCGAAGCTCGGGTCGATCTGGTCTTGGCTGTCGGGAAAGAAGAACTTCATCCGCCCTCCTGGGTGCGCAGGTAGATGCGGACCAGAAGGTTGGACAACTCGTTGATGTGCCTGGGAACGTTTTGGATCTCATTCCAGCGCAGCCCAAGCGTGGTCCACGTGCCGCGGGTCCAACGGCAGTGCGACGCGATGCGGCCAAGGTCGGCGCGGACCAGGTCGGCGGCCTCAGGGCGGCGGGGGTTGACAGCTGCCAGGATGCGATCCATGAGTCGGCCCATGGCGCGGATCCCGGCTCCGTGCATCAGGCGGCTGCGGCCTGGCGGCTTGCCCCACGCGTCAGGGAACGTGTCACGGACCGCGGTCCAGTACAGCAGCAGTACGGTCCAAAGTCCGTCGAAGTCGGTCTCACCGCTGGTCATGTTGCGGTAGGGGAAAAGGCAACCGGCCGGGGAGGTGAGGCTTTCGTGCAGCATGTTGATGATGCTGGTGTCGGCGACAACCGCCCGCCGGCGATAGTTGCCCTGCGAGGACGCCCGGCGGATCAGCCCGTGGAACGGCGAGTCAGGGTCTCGGTTGAGCAGGTCGCACAACGCCGACGGGGTCTGTCGTAGCGACAACCGCGTGGGCAGCGGGGTCTTCACCGTGGGAAGCAGTTCGGTGACCAGGCCGCGCGGTAGGGGCCGGGTGTTGTTGATCCGCAGGAACTGATCCCGCTGGATATCGACCGAGTCCGCGATGAACGCATTGACCGGTACAGGAAAGTCCCGACGGGTCGCTCGGGCAAGGGCCAGGGCTCGCTGCTGCCCGTCAACTATCCACCCAGGCTTGGCCTCATCTGTGCCGGGCAGGGGAATCTCGAGTATGCCGGTGGTGGCGAACCCGTCGCAGACCTTGCCGCGGCTTTGGGTGAACCGGACCGCCGAGGACATCGCGAGGATGATCGGGTTGGGGAAGATCAACTGGTCGCTGTTGAGGTAGTCGACGATCTCCTGGATGTGCCGCCGGACCTCGGGCCGCTGGTAGCCGATCAACTCGCCGGTCTGATCACGGGCGACGCGGGAGATGTCGGCGATGTGCAGGATCTCCGCAGCGGTCAGGCTGAACAGATACAGTGGGAACTCAGCGGTCTGGGTGATCCGCAGCGCACGGCGGGCGAGCACCACGTGGCTGTTCGCACGCGTGGCCATCAGCGGTCCTCGCAGACAGCGCGGTACAGCGCAGCGAATCTGCCCTGCTCACAGGCGTAGCCGAACTCTCGGAACTCGCGCAGCAGTCGGGACGCCGTCACCTCGGGCTCGCTGGTCAGGCGCCTTCGAATGAACATCCGCACCTGATGGTCGGTGCGAGGGGCCCGCTCGTAGCGGGCCAATGGGGGCGCGGCCGCAAGCAACCCGCCGAGCACCCTCTGGATGTAGGTGTGGGTGAGTGCGGCCGCTTGCTCGCGGAGCAGGTAGGCGAGAATCCGGGCGTTCAGGG
>WNFU01004087.1_pt1 | contig 18838 bp, 12 predicted proteins | sample 5400121 | NCBI WGS metagenome assembly WNFU01 (sample SAMN13153360, study PRJNA577476) | soil metagenome | isolation source: 100 cm soil or saprolite under grassland replicate 1 | place: USA:California | collected 2016-06-15 | reverse complement strand
CCCAATTTTCGTTTGACAAAGATCTGCAGACTGCGCGGATCTTGCACGAAATCATATATCAATATGGCAGTTTGTGTGACAGAAACATGTTCCGCCGTGAGAGATATCGCCAGGCTTTCCAGGGGATGTGCAGTGGGCGTGAAAACATGAATTTGCCAATCGGTGGAAGCTTCGCTCCATCGTAAGGCAGGGATCAATCCTGCCCGCACGAGCGATGACTTTCCGCTTCCTGAGGCGCCAACAATCGCAAGGAAACGTTCTTCGTTCGGCTGGTGATGGGTGGTCAAAGAAATGACGCGCTCGACAAGCTTTGCCGTCAACCCTTCACGACCGACGAATAAATCGGCATCCGCCTCGTCAAAATAATTCAGTCCTTTATAGGGACATAACCCTAGGGATGGCGCGTCCTCACGGCGGATGTTCGCCGCCAGGTCCAATAGGCGCGCCACAGCTTTCGGTTCCTCCTCCAGCCCGAGGGCGGGAACGAAGCGGGCTTCAACCGTAGGGATATCCGGCAGGCGCAGGTTTTGCTCCAGGCGACTGATCTGTGTGTGACCGTACCCGACAGCGATCGCAAGTTCTGTTTGTGTGAGGCCGGTACGTCGGCGCAGGAAGCGCAACAGATCGCCAAAGGTGGTGAATTTCTCCAGCGTGCTGGAAGGGATGGAAATGCTCATTTGAATAATCCAACCCCATTTTATACAGAATGATACTTGTTTGAGCAAGTTGGGTAATTTTGGCACAAAAAGTCAAACCTGGCGAACGGTGGAATGCTAGAGTGGGAACATCAAATGACCGGCGCGTACTTCATACGCAGATTCACCCGGTCGAGGAGAAAAAATGAAAGCACTCGCCCGTATATTTACAATCCTTGTAATTTCATCTTTCCTGATGTCGGGATGTGGCGCTACGCCCGCCTCGACTCCAATAGTCGTTCAGCCTACGCAGCCTGCCCCGACGTCCGCGCCCCTCGCGACCGCAACCTCCATCCCCACAATCGTTCAACCAACAGCGACGGAATCGACACCTGGGATCCTCGCCGTCGTGCCCGTGGCTCTGGGACCCATTAATCTCGCAGCCACCTCTGATTCCATATGGGTTGAGTCACACCGTCTCAATATCGTGACTCGTATTGATCCGATGCAGAACAAGGAAGTCGCAAGGCTCAAAGACGCGCCCGTACATTGCAACGTGGTCAGCGGCGGCGGTTTTGTTTGGGCTGCCGAAGCTCATACGGGTGGTGGCCCTAACCTCAAAGAGGGTAAGGTCACCAAAATTGACCCGGCCAGTGGTGTAGTCCTAGGTTCAATTGAACTAGTCACAGCTTGCGGCCTCGCCGCGGACGATAATGATGTCTGGGTTACGAGCCCAATGGATTCCAAGGTGGTTCGTTACGACGCGGCTACTCTGGAGGAACGTGCTGTCATTCCACTGGGCAGAGATAGTTTTGAGATAGCGATCGGACCAGATGCAGTGTGGGCCAGCGGTGAGTCCGGCGGCGGTACCGTCTGGCGGATCGACCCCGCTACGAACCAGGTCGTGACTTCCATCAACATTTCGGATTCCACACCCATTGGACTCATCGCTGCCTTTGGCTCCGTGTGGGTAGGGTCGCGCGCCAAGGGCGTCCTCTATCGCATCGATCCGGCAACGAATACGGTCACGGAGACGATTAAGGTGAACAGTTCGATCGGCGGGATCGGGGTCGGGCAGGACGCAATCTGGGCCTCAGGGTTTGGAGATGGCACGATCTACAGGATTGACCCCGCGACCAATTCGGTCTCAGGATCCCTGTCCACTCGCTTCTCGAATCTTGGACCGCCGCTAGTTGCGTTGGATTCAATTTGGGTGGCGGCACTTGACCAGAATGTGGTACTTCGGATCGACCCGGCTGCTTTTGACGGTTCTGCCGCGACAACGCCTTGATAAACGACACATCCTTTAGGAGATAACCATGCGACACAAATTCTTTCTTCACTTTGTGAGCCTGTTGCTCATGCTCTCAAATATGATTGTGACTGTCCGTCCCGTACGCGCGCAGAGTAATGTAATCGTCGTTTCTACTACGATTCAAGCCGCAGTGGATGCTGCTCATCCGGGTGACATCATTCGAGTTCCGCCGGGCATCTATCGCGAGAATGTGCTTGTTACCAAGAATAACATTACGATCAAGGGGCAAAGCAGCGCCATCCTGGATGGGACTGGCTTGCCTGGTAGCTCAGGAATCACAGTGAGGTCATCGTCTCCCTCCACTAGGATCAATGGGTTCAGACTCACTGGATTGCAGATTCGAAATTACCGCAGGAACGGCGTCATCCTCATTCGAGTGGATGATTACCAGTTACAAGATGGAAAATACATTAATAATGAGGAATACGGAATCTTTCCCATCCTTTCCTCTCATGGGTTGATTCGTGCCAATCAAGTATCCGGCTCAAGTGATACTGGTATCTATATCGGTCAGTCACAGGATGCAGTGATTAAGGATAACTATGTCAGCGACTGTACTGTGGGGATCAATCTTGAAGTTAGTTCCAATATCACTGTCAAGGATAACAGAGCTACTGAGAACACGATTGGCATGACAGCGGTAGTTCTTCCGGGCCTCACGCTGACTGTCACTACGGATATACAGATCATCGATAATACATTTGACAATAACAATCGCGTGAACCCTGTGACTGATCCAGAGGACGTTCTCTCGCAACTTCCGAGTGGCTCCGGGCTTATCATTTTCGGTGCTGATCATGTGATGGTAAAGGATAACAGGGTGGTGGGAAACAACAGTGTCGGGATTGCCGTTGTGCAGCTTCCTCCAGCATTAGCCTCCCTAGATCCACGCATCGATCCTTTCCCCGATTACAATGAAATCATTGACAATGTAGTGGTGGAAAACGGCAGCAATCCTGATCCAAAGCTTGCCCCGTTTCCGCCAGGCGACCTGCTGTGGGATATGTCAGGAACTGGAAATTGCTGGAGCGATAATACATTCAATACTGCTTTCCCGTCGCCGCTGCCTGACTGCCAGTAATTCGGAATTGCTATCGCCAGAGACCTTTTGTTGGTCAACGTTCGATGTGTTGGTAGATGTTTATGTGACTAGACTTACTATATTAGCTAGTATCCGGCTATAGAGAAAGATAAAAGGGATACAGTAGAAACGTGGCTGAGAGTATATGCTCAGCCGCGTTTTGTTTTATCACACAGAATCCATTGCCCTCAAACGATGAATAAAGTAAATCATCAGCGCAAAAAGGGACAACGCACCGGCTTGATGAGCCAGTGCGATCGCAATTTGCACGTGAAGAATAACAGTCAAGATGCCAAGAACAATTTGAAAGACGACTAACCCAAGCAGCCAAGTTAATCCATTCCTGATTTCAACGGAATTGCTTTGCTTTCGGGCGGCAAAATAAAGCGCAGTAACTGCAATCAATACCGCGAATGCAAACCAGCGATGGATGAAGACAATCGTTTGTGGGGTTTCAAAAATATTTATCAATGAACTGAATAGGTTCGGCGGAATCAATCTGCCAAACATGAGCGGCCAAGTATCCGATACATGACCAGCCTTGAGTCCGGCGGTCATGCCACCATATGAAATTTGGATGATGAGCGAGATGAATGAAATTAAGGCGATCTTGGATGGTAGGGACCATTTTGCATTTTTATTTTTACTTGGGAAGCCATATTTATGTCCAAAGGCGGTCCAAAGACTCAAGCAAAGCAACGACAGCGCAAGCAATAAGTGAATCGTCAGATTGAAATGACTGACAGAGGGACGGTCCACGAGTCCACTGGCAACCATAACCCAACCTGCAAACGCCTGGGCGATGAAGAGCAATCCCATTACGAAGTAAATCCCAAATTCTTTAAAGGGAATTTTCTTTGTGAACAGGAAATAAAAAACAGGGATGGCGTACACAAGTCCTGCAAGGCGCGCAATGAAGCGATGGATCCATTCGATGTAGAAGATATATTTGTATTCTTCCAGCGTCATGTTGAAATTGATCTGCTTGAATTCAGGGGTACCCTGGTATTTTGCAAATTCCTCCTGCCAGGCTTGCTCGCCAATAGGCGGAACGCTTCCGCTAATTGGATTCCATTCGGTAATGGAAAGACCAGAACGGGTGAGGCGGACAAATCCTCCGAAGAGGACAAGAAACGCCACGATGAAAGCAAAGAGGAAGAGCCAATTCATCACGGCGCGGTTACGCAAGGTACCGGCGTTCTCGCGGTTCAGAGCACCGGTGTTTTCCCAATGAGTTTGATACATAAGATGTTCTCTCCAAAAACGAAATCGCTGGGATTATAGCACTTGCATGTCATTGCGAGGAGTGTTCGCTGCGACGAAGCAATCTCCAGTTAGAGGCAGTCTCCTTGTTGAGAAGACTACCTATTAAAGAGGAGACACTGGCACCGCACGTGATTTGCTAGGCAAATCATACAGATGTTGCTTCGCGAAGAGCGCTCGCAACGACATCTAAACAAAACCCGTCACATGTTCGTGACGGGTAAAAATCTACTGTTGTTGAAGCTGCATCAACAATTGGCGGTACTGATCGGAATTCGGCGGTCTCATCAGGAGGATCTGGTTGATCACCACCATTGCCTCTTCCTTTTTGCCAGTACTCAACAGGGACTCAGCCACTGAATCGAGCTGTGCCACCGCATCTTCCACTCTGCCTGCCTGCTGATAGAGTTGCGCAAGTGCGCGGCGCAGCACAGGATCATTCGGGCGTTCAATGAGCAATTCTTCTACAAATTTGATGCCCTGCTCGCTGTGGCCATGAGTCTGCAGATAGGTCAGATAGCTTTCGATCTCGGCGTTGGCTTGCGCAGACTGTCCCATTCGCAGGCTAAGCTCGATCAGATTCTTTCGCATGCCTTCATCATCCGGGCGCAGGGTACGGATCTGTTCATAGACGCGGATAGCCTGCTTCCAGTCCAACCGTTGCATGTCAATATCTGCCATGCGCTGCAGGATGTGAATGTTCCAGTTGCGGTCCGCGTTGGCTTGCTGCACCACGCGCAGCGCGGTCGTATAGGTTTTGCGGGCCATATCCAGTTCAGCGAGACGATAATAAATATCTGCGAGTTCCAGGTATTCACGGATAGCATCATCCATCTGTCCGCGTGAGGCCAACTGGTCGATCAGTTTTTGACGCGCAACCATATCCATGGGCGCGAGTTGAAGGACGCGGCGTAGTAATTTTGCCGCTTGAACTGCTTCGCCGCGGACACTATAGGCTTCCGCGATCGTATTGAATTTGGCAATGGCTTCTTCGGTATGGCTCTCACGCACCAGAAGATCGCCCATCAACGTGTGGAGGGGCAGGTAGGTGGGAGCAAAGGTCAGCGCATAAAAAGCTTCTTCCATGGCAGAGCGCAATTGCCCGGCACGCGCAAGCTGGTGAACATGATTGATCGATTCGAGAACTTGACTGGACTGTGCCTGGATGATCACTTCTGCAAGCGGCATGGGCATATCGCCATCCTGTGACTTTGGCATTTGCTCGCGTGCTTTGTATAAATGATCCCGCCAATTTTTGCGCATGAGCATCTCGTTGATATTGTCACACAGACGTTTGAGCGTAACTTCATCTGTTTGGTTCGCCTGGGCTTCGATGAGCGGCTCATACATCTGGCGAATCTCGTCGGATTGCTCAGCCGGGACGACCATCGCATCTGCGAGTTTCAACGCTTCGAGATAGTCAAGAGATGCAGGACCCAGCCTTCCAAGCTTTTGATTGACTTGACCCATCAACAGACGCGCCGCAAGACCAAAGTCCTGATGTTTGACGGCATGTTGCAAATGACGCACAGACGACTCGAGCCGATCTCCTTTTGAACGGAGTAGACCCAAATCGAAATAAAGAGCAGGGTGATTGAATCCCGCTTCGAGCGCGTGTTCCAGTTCTTCAGCAGCCTGATTCTCGTTGTTCTTTGTCTGCGCATCGATGGCCTGACCAAGGTGCATGACCACCTTGGTCTGTTCAGAGGCTTGCATGGAAAGTTGGCCCGTGCCGCGCATGAGTGCCTGCAAGCCACGCCGCGCCTGCACGGTCTGACCGTCATCGGTTGAATACTCGAAGAGGATCTCTGCCAGACGGGTCAATGCTTTTTTACGCCCCTCCGCGATTGGGTCCAGTCCTGAATCGGTCTCTTTTTTGGGTCGATCCAATTGTTTCACTTGAGCCATCGCAATAGGCGCTGTCGCTCCCTTAGGGCGCAAGGGCTTCGGCAGTAATTGTCCGCTACGTAAAATCGTAAGCGCCTGTCGCGCTTCTTCACTTTCGGGCATGATTTGCAATGCCTTGTTCACGAGTTCCGCAGTTTTTTGGATGTTGCCGGTGCGCTGGACGAGACTGGCAACCGCAATATATTCGGTCACTGCCCGCGCTTTATGACCGAGACGTTCGTGAGCGAGAGCGAGGCGGGAATGTGCCATCACATGATCAGGGTCGAGCATGGTCACCCGCACCCAGTTTTCGATGGCTTTATCCACATCCCGCTGATTGAGGAAGAGCTCGGCGGCTCTGGAAGCTGCTTCAACTGCTTCTTTGAGGTGACCTGTCCGTTCAAACAACTGCGCAAGTTTTTCCATCGGAGAGGGATCCTGATGTGATACTTGCGCGGCGCGTTTGTAAATTTGAAGTGCCTCCTCATAGCTGCCCTGTTGGAACAACGCCAACCCCAAACTGTTGAGAGCCTTGGGGTTATCCGGCATCTCTTGCAGTGCCTTACGATAGGCCACTGCCGCTTTTCCCCATTCCTGATCCCAGGCAGCGGAATGGCCTTCATTCATTGACTTTTGGAAAATGTCTTCTCGTCCGGGCATGGGTGCTATTATAACGTAGAGGGATTTTGAGTTACCCCTACAAATGGTTTATTCTGAAATCGACTTAGTTTCACCCCAATTCGCACCGTAGCGTGCTTCGGTGGAAAGGGGAATGCTCAAAGGAAACGCGTTTTCCATGACTTCCTGAACAACGCGCGCCGTTTCTTTCAATTCAGATTTTGGACATTCAAAAACCAGTTCATCATGTACCTGTAAAAGCATCTTGGCTTTCAAACCAGCTTGGTTCAAGGCAGAGGGGATATTCAACATGGCGATCTTCATGATGTCGGCCGCGGTACCCTGTACTGGCGCGTTGATGGCTTCACGTTCTTCACGATTCTTCACCTGGACGTTGGCTTTACTCTGCAGCGCTGGGAAGTAGCGTCGGCGCCCGAGCAGAGTCTCAACATATCCCTGCTGCGCGGCGAGCTTACGGATTCCATCCAGGTAATTTTTGATGCCGGGAAATTGCTGGAAGTAAGCTTTGACAAAGGTCTCGGCTTCCGCCAGTGTCAGATCTGTATAGCGTGTGAGACCAAAGACGGACATCCCATAGATAAGTCCGAAGTTGATGCTTTTGGCACGCCGCCGCATTTGTTTGGTCACCACATCAGGTTTTACACCGAAAATAGCTGCTGCGGTGGCAGCATGGATGTCTTCTCCCGCCCGGAAGGCTGCTAACATGCCTTCATCCTGAGCCATGTGCGCGACAATCCGCAACTCGATCTGCGAGTAATCCACAGAGAGCAGCACATTGCCTTTGCCCGCGATAAATCCATGGCGCAGACGGCGACCCTCTTCTGTGCGGATCGGGATGTTTTGTAGATTCGGATCTGAGGAAGATAAGCGCCCCGTCACGGCGCCGATCTGGCTATAGGAGGTATGCACACAACCTGTCTCTGAATTGAGCGCGGCTTGCAGCGCATCGACATAAGTCGATTTCAGTTTCGAGAGTTCACGATGTTCCAACACCAAATCCACAACCGGATGTTTACCGCGTAACAAGTCAAGAACACCCGCTGAGGTGGAGAAATGTCCGCTGGCAGTTTTGTTACCGCGATCGGGTGGTTCCAGTCCAAGGCGATTGAAGAGGATATCTGAAAGTTGTTGGGTGGAGTTGAGATTGAACGGCTTGCCAACCGAGTCAAACACCTGCTTTTCAATCTCAGACATTCGTTTCTCAAGTCGTTTGGAGGTCTCTACGAAGAAGGGCAGGTCAAGCGAGATGCCTGTCATCTCCATGTCTGCCAGAACAGGCGTGAGAGGTAGATCGATTTCGTAAAGTAACTTTTCGCCGTTGACGCGTTTCAGTTCATCAATCTGCAGAGCCATGAGGCGCAAAGGGATTTCTGCATCTGCAACTGCATAAGGCGCAACGGATTCAATCACTACCTCATCCATAGTAATCTGCTTCTTCCCCTTGCCAATCAAGTCCTCGATATGTGTCATCTCTTCGCCGAGTTTCACAAAAGCAAGATTCTTCAAACCGAGATTGTGCGAGGCTGGGTTAAGAATGAACTCAGCCAGCATGGTATCAAATGTAAGGGGCGAGACTCGCAATCCATGCCTTGCCAAAACGATGAAGTCGTATTTGGCGTTGTGAGCGATCTTCCCGATTTTCGGATTCGTCATGGGCGCTTTAAGCACAGAAATAACCTGCTCCAGTGGAAGATTCGTCCCTGCACGGTGACCGATTGGGATGTAATAGCCTTCACCCTCTTTGATCGATAGCGAGATGCCGACGATCTCCGCTTTCATCTCTTCTGTGGAAGTGGTTTCAGTATCAAAAGAAATTACTTTTGCTTTGTTGAGTTCTTTGACAAGGTCAGCGAGCTTTTCACTTGTGTCAATGACTTTGACTTCGATATTCAGACCGGTTGTTGGCGCAGGCATGTAAATGGCTGAGGATTCATTCGCAAACATGGACATCTGCTCGCCAGGTTTTCCTAGCGCTGCAGGTGTAGATCCATCTTTTCCCGCAAGCCGGTCAAGAGTCTTGAGGAGTGAGCGGAATTCCAATTCCTTGAAAAAGGATTCGAGCCTAGAAACATCCCATTCTTGGGCTTTGGCGTATTCAAGGTCAAGTTTGATATTCAGGTCGGTTTTGATCTGAGCCAGCTCGCGGCTCATAAATGCGTTCTCTTTGTTTTGCTCGAGCTTGTTCCGCCAGCGGTTTTCAACCTGATCGATGTTTTGATAAATATTATCGAGCGTTTGAAATTTTTCAATCAATGAAATTGCGGTCTTTTCGCCAATCCCTGCCACACCGGGAATGTTATCGGATTTGTCGCCGACGAGCGCTTTGTAATCCACGACCTGAGCCGGGCGAACACCGAGCTTTTTGATCACATCTTCATCGGTAATGTAATTCTGGTCATCGCCTGCCAGATAAACGGCTGTACGCTCATTGACAAGCTGTAGCAGGTCGCGGTCACCCGTAATGATCTTGACACCCAGCCCTTGTCCCGCGGCGATCCTTGCGATCGAGCCGAGTACATCATCTGCCTCGTAACCTTCCATTTCAAGCCGTGGGATGTTGAACGCATCCACCAGCTCACGGATACGCCCAATCTGTGGGCTGAGATCATCCGGCATCTTGGCGCGCGTACCTTTGTAGGCGGGAAAAATCTTATCCCGAAATGTTTTGCCGGTATCGAATGCAACCGCGATGTAATCGGGTTTTTCCTGCTCAATAATACGAAGTAACTCGCGGGCGAAACCATAGGTGCCCGCGGTAGGTTCTCCTTTGGAGGTCTGCCAGCGTGTGCTGCTTCCACCGGCAGTCAATGCAAAGTACATGCGATAAGCGAGTGCGTGTCCGTCAATCAAGTAAAGTGTAGAAGGCATGTTCCATTCCAATGGTATTTGTTGGGTAGGGGCGACCCGCCCAGTTCTTACGTAGATCAGTTTGCGTAAGACATCCTGAAGAGTCGCCCTTACGGAATTAAATAGAAACGCGGAGGTATTATACTCCGCGCAGATTATGTCATTGTGAGAAGAATACGGTAATGGTTATCTTCTTGCTGGTTGAGAATATCCCTGTCGTGTGCGGGTTTGTTTGATGTAATCTTTGACCAGTTGTGGTGGATGTGGTTGTGTACCACCCATGATTAAATAACCTGGGGCCCAAAAATCACCGGACGGATTTTCCTTCTTCAGGCGTGGAAATTCAGTGAATATTTTTTCGGAGGTCTGCTGCCGCATAATTCGCATTAGGTAGCCTGGCGAAGTTGCAGGCGGCACGTTCAACACCCATTGGACATATTCGGGGCGCACAGCCATATACTCCAGACGCCAGCCAAAGGCAATGCAAATTTGAGGCATCCATTCAGAAACTTTATCTGCAATATCGCCGGTCAGATAGTGGGAACTAAAACGCGGCACCAGTAAACAGGCATAGGTCAGGTTATAGAGTCCGGGGGAAATTGGCTCGAGCATCACACGTCCAGCGACTTCTGTGATCGAATGAGGGCGCGTCTCATCTAACTCGCCGGGCATCGGTCTACGAATAGGCGTTTCAGGGCGGGGTCGTGATTTTGATGGCATCGTTGCATCGAAATCTTCGACAACGTGTTCAACGGTCTGCTCGCTCTCCTGGTTGGATACCATTAAATCATTCGCGTGCACGGCCGGCGAACTCTCACGGCTATACTGCCTGGAACGAGAGGGAGAGGCAGGCGGAACAAAATCTTCTTCATCTTGAAATGGGTTCAGCCTCGGTTCCGGTCTTGGAGACGGGATATCGGAAAGAATTTCAGCGATACTAGGAATATCCAAATCAGCATTGCTTTCATCATCGATATATTCGGTCGGCGTATCATACGAAGCCGGAAGCGGCTTCTGCATCACAGGCGGTTCCGCTACCTCGGGACTTTGCGCTGAAAGTCGGGTCACCAATTGTCCAGCCTGTGAACGAATTGTGCTGAAGGGTGTCTCAGCATCGAAGACCAGCGCCAGAACTACATCATCTGCCAGACGTGTGGCATAAAGCATATGCTCCGCTTTCGTTGCTTCCAAACGGACGAAGCGCAGCAGGTCACTTCCTTTTTGCCCATCCCAGTGACGCGTAACGGTCATTGCCAGTTCTTTCGCCGCGCCCTGTGAAAGCTGACCAGCATAAGCCCACAAATTATCTCCACGCGTGATCAATGCCGCTTGCGCAGAAGATTCCAGGGTGAGCCGCGTCAGGTGTTGCGCGGCTTTGGTCACATCCGACAGCCAGGGCAGTGCAGAATCGCTTGTTTGGACTCCGGGAGGAGTCTGTGTATTCGAAAACTTTGAAGCAGGGGAGTTATTGTTTAGCATATTCAGCACATCCGGTAAATAGTATGGCTTGGGCGAAAACATCCAGGGACCGAGTTCATCTAGTGTGGGCGGACTTCCCTCGCCAGAGAAGATAATCAGTTGGATCTCCGGGTTGAGCATCCGCAGCGCCTGACCAATTTCTAGGACCGCGCGATATCCAAGATCCATGTCTAGGAGAGCGAACGAGGAATTTTCCTCATCCGCCCGGACAACCGATTCGCCTTTTCCTTTGGTGATCTGAACGCGATAGCCTTCCTGCTCAAGCCCATGGAGCAGTACCTGTGAAAACTTAGTATCTGCGCTCACAATTAACAGACTTTTGGTCATGTTTTACAAAGTGTATCACGTCAGAAGTTCATAAGCAAGCAGAACTGTTAAGAAACCTTACGAAATTGCCAACAAATTCTTAAATTTGTCTAATCAACTTGATTTTCACGCCTATTTGTGCTATCAATAGAAAAAATTTTGAGGGCTGTGAATGCATCGCGAACGAGTTTCTGAAAATGTTTTTTGGTTCCAGAGTGAAGTTTATGCTCAGGTAACGGCAGGAGTAGTAGCGGGTCCGCAATGGGCCGTGGTGATCGATACGCTGGCTTTGCCGGATGAGACGCTTAGTATTCGAGAATTTATTGAACATGAATTGAATGTTCCAGTACGTTATGTGATCAACACGCATTACCATGCCGATCATGCCTGGGGCAATTGTTTCTTTCCCGGTGCGACTGTGATCGCGCACGAACGCTGCCGCGAGTTTCTGATTGAGCTCGGCATCCCATCCTTGGAAGCAGCCCAAAAACAAAACCCTGCCCTACGCCAGGCAAAGGTCATATTGCCGCAAATGACGTTTACAGACGGTGAAGTGACGCTGCGAGTTGGCAAAAAGAACTTGATCATTTCGCTCGCCCAAGGTCATAGCCCAGATGGTATTGCTGTGCTGGTGGAAGAAGACCGCATATTTTTTGCAGGGGATTCCTTCATGCCAATTCCCTATGTTGTCGATGGAGACATTGATGAAATTATGGCTTCCATCAAACGGATTGGGCGTATGGGACTTGAAAATATCGTGCAGGGTCACGGCGATATTATTCTGCGCGGCGAGATCGATGCAGCAGTGAAAGAGAATCTAAATTATCTGGCTTGTATTAAGAAGGCAGTTAAAGCGATATCGAGGCGCAAAAATGCAATCGAGCTTTTGGACGATATCGCCATCGAGGATTGCGGGAAGAGTCGTGTCTATCTGGGTGGATTAGCACAAACATTGCATCAACGAAATTTACGGGCTTTGCTTCAACAAATGACGAAATCATAGTCCCCATTCGGGGACTATTGTTTTATTTGCTTGATTCCGTGTGCGCTTCCTTCCTCGCTCTCAGCCATCCATTCAAACTGAACTTAACGACGCGTTCCTTGCCAGTCAACAGTTTTTTGATATTGGGGCGTAATGCCCACATCAAAAGGAGTTCGGCGATGACTCCATACCAAATGTTCACAGGCTCGCTCAGTCCCAGCCAGGAGCGGATCGCGAAAACAATGGTCACGATCAATCCAATTGCCAGGGTTGTTACAGACGCGATGCCCAGGGTGAACCAGACCAAAGCACCCGCTGCAAACACAATCGGAAATATGGGAAGCCACAAACCCATCGCGCCGCCCAGCGCTGGCGCACCACCGGCGCCTCCATGAAAGCGCAATTTGCCGGTCTCGTCCCGGCTGATCAAGAATACGGAATAGTTATGCCCCAGAATCGCAGCCAGGGGAGCAAGCACATGGATCAAATGATTTTCAGGAAGAAGAAACTGTGCCAACCAGACGGACGCCGCGCCCTTCAAAATATCGAGAATCGCCGTAAGCAGACCAGCTCCAAAACCTGCGGCGCGCACCGCATTTGTCCCACCTGTACGTCCACTTTCTATGGTGCGAATATCCTTCCCGGTTTTGCTCTTGACGATTAATAAGCCAAAGGGGATAGAACCAATAATATATCCGATCATAACAACCCCAATGGCGATCAACGTCTGCATAGGCTTCTATCCTCCGAGATGAGTATAAAAATGGAAACACAATGAGACCAAGATGGTTTCTCTACTCAACGATTTGTAAGGGCACTTCAGTTGCGTTGCCATCTTCGATCCAGAAGCCGCGTACCTGCCAGCTATTTTGATTCCGTGACCAGATGAGATGGACAACCTCGTAGGCTGCCTCAGCGATATCCGTAACAGAGGCACCTTCAGGTCCCGCGGGATGGGAGTGGAAGATGCCCAGGAGATCAAGCTGATTAGAGTCTATCCAGTCGAAGGCTTGGAGTTGTTCATAAGGATCCATCACGAATCGCGTTGGACTTTGGGCCTGATTCTGTACAAAAATCACTTTCTCCACTCGATCCTCATTGCCAGCCAGCAAGCCACAGGCCTCTAAAGGGGCATGCTGCTGGACATAGTCCAGCATTTCCTGCCAGTGTGTTTTGCTTATCATTAGCTGTTGCTTCATCGAATAATTATTGAATAAAAATTGCCAACCCCCAAGAGAGTCCGATCACAATGGCAGGTTCGAGCACCGCGCGGCGCGGCGGTTGGTCTTCACCAAGGTTTATAGCCAGATTCGTCAACCCATATAACGAGCCAATCAGCATCAACCCAAACTGGATCGGGGAAAGCGGCCAGTAGTGCAAGCCCGAAGCAAGTTGAACACAAACGAATGCGATGCCTAGCGCCCAGGCATATTCCCAGCGGCCCGTCAGGCGCAAGTGTAGAATCCGCAGGCAGGCAAGCGCCGCAGCCAGGAATAAAGTGGGCGCCAAAATGTACAGACGAACGCTGCCATATCGCAAAGCTACAGCGAGCACAAAGAAAAGTGTATAGGAAATCGCAGTCAAGCCAGCCATAGAGATGGCATAATAGGGCGCGCCCGGGTCGACCACAAGGTATTCAGCCACAAAGACAAAGAAGAGAAACGCCCCTGTAACTAAAAAACCGATCCACCATCCTGCTCCATTTGGCAGGATGGAAAGCGGCACACCGACCACAAAAGTGGTTAGGGTGGGGAGGAGCCACCACTGATAGGTGGGGCGTCCATTCAAAGAGGGATGGCCGCGCAGCAGCCAATCCATGCCAGTGGCGGTGAGTCCAGCTGTCAGCAGCCCCATCGCGGTGGATAAGTTGAGTGGCAGCAGGAAAAAGAAGCCCGGTAACTGGATTTCTATGTTGAATTCCGGGGATTGGATCAGGTGGGTAAGGGCAAATGCCAGCAAAACCGTGGAAGTGAGCATGCCAACCCGGTCAGCATCCGGCAAATACCGCTGTTCATTCATGGATGCATTGTACCTGTCTCATAGTTGGATGCCAAGACAGGGTCAATATGGTAGAATCAATGGGTTATGAACGTGCAGAAAATTGAATCACTTCCTCCGCCGCCAGGCGTAATCGGTTCATTAAAAGCCGGTTTTGACGCAGTTTCCAATCATATCGGTCTAATCCTCTTGCCCGTGGCACTTGATATCTTCCTATGGCTTGGGCCGCGCTTGAGCATAGGAGGGTTGGTCAACCCGTTCTTCAAGTTGGTGTTCGAGGAAGCGCGCAAGACCCTGACTTCCTCTACCGATCTCCAACGACTCACAGATTTTCAATCGGGGTTTGGCGAAGTTGTAGAACGTTTTAATTTACTCAGCCTGCTCAGCAGATTACAGACGTTCCCAATTGGAATTTCGAGCCTGCTGGCGCAAACGATGCCAGTAAAGACTCCGCTTGGTTCACAGGATGTTGTGCAGGTGTCTTCTGTTCCCGGCTCGATAGGATTGATGTTCCTGCTTGTTCTGTTCGGCTGGATTACAGGAGGCTTGTATTTCCGCTGGGTATCAGGGACAACCTTGGGCGGCACGAAGCCGGAAGTGGAAATCAGCTTTGGGTGGGCTATCCTCCAGACGGTGATCCTGTCTGTTCTTTGGTTCATCGGCTTGATGATATTACTCATCCCTGTGATGCTTGTTCTGACGTTTCTGACGTTTCTCAGCCCGGCATTAGCGAGCGGCGCGTTTTTTGTCATGCTGATCCTGTCGTTCTGGCTGATCGTGCCGTTATTCTTCACCCCGCACGGGATCTTTGTGCGCAAGCAGAATGCTTTTTATTCGATCTTCACCAGCTTACGCATGGCACGCTTCACACTCCCGACCAGCGGATTGTTCGTACTCAGTGTGATTCTCCTCACCACGGGTTTGAATTACTTATGGAGCATCCCACCCGACGATTCGTGGATGTTGCTGGTAGGGATCACAGGTCATGCTTTTATTACAACAGCATTACTTGCAGCGAGTTTTGTCTATTATCGGGATATGAATGTATGGCTGCAAACGATCTTGGAGCAGTTGCAGCAGAAACAGGCATTTCCCGCACAACGAGTGTAATTTACTCTTATCGTTTGGAGGCTTTTGTGGCGAAAGAAAACCTAGTTAATTATGATGTAAGTTCCATTCAGGCGCTCGAAGGGATCGAGCATGTTCGTAAGCGCCCGGGTATGTACGTGGGCGGCACGGACATTAAAGCGTTACATCATCTTGTCTATGAAGTCGTTGACAATGCCATCGATGAAGCGTTGGCTGGCTACTGCACGAATATCAATATCGCCATTCATGATGACAGCAGCGTAACTGTTGAAGATAATGGACGCGGTATCCCGGTCGGTCCGCATCCCACAAAGAAGGACATGAATGGGAAGCCTATGGAGACGGTAGATGTGGCGATGACCATCATCGGCGCAGGCGGTAAGTTCGGCGGCGGTGGTTACAAAGTCTCAGGCGGTCTGCACGGCGTGGGTCTCAGCGCTGTGAACGCTCTCTCTGAATGGATGGTCACGGATGTTAAGCGCGACGGCAAGTGGTGGCAACAAAACTATAAACGCGGAGTGCCTCAAGGCGCCATCAAACAGATTGGGAAAGTGAAGGACGAAACCGGTACCAAGCAAACATTCAAATTTGATAAACAGATCTTCACGGAGGATATTGATTACCGGTTCGATACGTTGATGCAACGCTTTCGTGAAATGGCGTTCGTTACCCGCGGTGTCACGATCCGTTTTGTGGATGAACGTGCTGATCGCGAAATGACCTTCTATTTTGAAGGCGGCATTACCTCTTTTGTCCGTTATTTGAATCGCAATCGCGAAAATTTACATCCCGTGGTGCATGTGGAAAAAGAGATGGAAGGCATCGGCATCGAAGCCGCCATCCAATATACAGACGCGTACACCGAATCGGTGTATTCATTTGCCAATACGATCAATACGATTGACGGCGGGACACATCTGACTGGTTTACGGTCCTCCCTGACGCGTGTTGTCAACGATTATGCGCGCAAGAATGGTCTGCTCAAAGATGCGGATCCGCCCTTCTCCGGTGATGACACGCGCGAAGGGTTGACAGCGATCGTTTCTGTCAAACACCCCAACCCGCAATTTGAATCGCAGACCAAGGTCAAGTTGATGAACCCCGAGGCGCAGACGTACGTCACGCAGGTGGTAGGTGAGGCGTTCCGCACATTCCTGGAGGAAAATCCTCAAGCGGCAAAGACGATCATTGCCAAGTGTCTCACCTCCGCTCGTGCGCGTGATGCAGCGAAAAAGGCACGTGAGCTTGTTATTCGCAAGTCTGCGCTTGAGTCGTTGACCTTGCCCGGTAAACTGGCAGATTGCTCCGAACGCGACTCGGCCAAGACCGAACTCTATATTGTAGAAGGTGACTCGGCAGGTGGCTCCGCCAAGCAGGGACGTGACCGCCATTTCCAGGCGATCCTGCCTCTGCGTGGCAAGATCATGAATACGGAGCGTGCCCGCCTGGATAAGATCCTGTCCAGCAATGAAATCAGGGCGTTGATCTCTGCGTTGGGAACTGGCATCGGCGATAACTTTTCGGTTGAAGGTCTGCGCTATGGACGTGTCATCATCATGACCGATGCCGATGTGGACGGCAGTCACATCCGAACCTTATTGCTGACGTTCTTCTTCCGCTACATGCCTACGTTGATTGAAGATGGGCATTTGTATATTGCCCAGCCTCCGCTGTACCGAGTTGCCTACAAGAATCAAATCAAGTATGCCTATAGCGACAAAGAAAAAGATAAGCTGGTCAAGGAATTAGGAGAAAAGGTAAGTCTGCAACGCTATAAGGGCTTGGGTGAAATGAACCCGACCCAGTTATGGGAGACGACGATGAACCCTGAGAACAGGACACTGCTCCTGGTCACGGTGGAGGATGCGGCTGAGTCTGACCGTACCTTCGACATGCTGATGGGTGACGCGGTGGATCCCCGCCGCAAGTTCATCCAAACCCACGCGAAGGCTGTCAGAAATCTGGATATCTAGTTTGTATTCAGCGTCCCGAAGGTTAAAATGGCTCAAAAGAGTTTTTTCGAGCAAGCGTCACCTGCATGATTTGCTACACCGCATGATTTGCTAAGCAAATCACGTACGGTGCCAGTGAGCAAATCACGCGCAGGTGCAAGTGTCGGGACGGTTTGCTTAAGAAAGGCTCCGCCTTACTTCTTTGTTATGAAAGTACCATAGTTAGAGGTGGGGGTGTAGTGTAAAATTCTGTCGAATGTTCTTTCTTAGTATATTATGAACGAATCGTATCGTATCAATGACGCTATAAGCAAAGCCACACAATCCATCGTTTTGGTTTACCAGACGCTGGCAGTTGTGGTCTTTGCCATTTCGTTATTCCTGGCATTTGACTGGCTCAGCACCCCGTTCATCGGCGGCTTCTTCGAGCAGACAATGGTACTCAATGGCACAGATACGCGCGAGGTGGGTAAGCATTGGGCGCTGTATGAGCAGGGATTTACAATTGGTAATCAGCTCGTTTCCGTCAACGGTACTCCGATCTCAAATGCAAAAGATTTGGAAGATGCGCTTGATCCTTCGCAAGTTGGCGATCATGTTTCGGTTGTGATGCGAACATCCGAGGGGGAACGCGCTGCTGATGTGACCTTACAGCAATTCCCTGCTTTCGATCGAATTTCATACTTTGTTATCCCTGCCTTCTTAAGCCTAGTATTTCTGGTGCTCAGTTTGTGGATCTTTGGTCTGCGCCGAACAGAGTCAGCCGGACGCGCGTTTTCGATGATGTCCACCTCGCTGGCGATTGTCATCGGTGCTCTTTTTGATCTGTATACTTCTCATCGTTTCACTTACATTTGGACACTGGCGGCGGCACTCTCGGGTGGCGCTTTGATCGATCTGGGGCTTTGTTTTCCGCAGGAAGCGCGTATTATGTTTCGCCGTCCATACCTGCGCTGGTTTGGATATGTCATTGGCATTGGCTTGGCAATTAGCGCTTATTTCAAACTATATGATTTTCAGAATCCAACTGCGTACTTCGATGCATGGCGCAACATTTATATCTTTGTAGGCGTTTCGGCTTTGTTCTATTTTGGCGCGCTCGCTTTTCACGCCTTCTTTTCCTATTCCCCAGTTGTCAAAAGCCAGGCAAGGACGATCCTGTTTGGAGCGGTACTGGCGTTCGGTCCAACGGTTTTTTGGTTACTGTACTCTTCCTTGAAGAATGCCGTTCAACGGTTGGAAGATCCTATTCCGTTTAATCCTTATCTTTTTGTGCCCTTCATTCTATTCCCACTGGCAAATGGATATGTGATTCTCCGCTTCCGCCTTTTGCGCACGGACTACTGGGTGAGACAGGGGATTGTT
>WNFU01009287.1_pt1 | contig 18841 bp, 21 predicted proteins | sample 5400121 | NCBI WGS metagenome assembly WNFU01 (sample SAMN13153360, study PRJNA577476) | soil metagenome | isolation source: 100 cm soil or saprolite under grassland replicate 1 | place: USA:California | collected 2016-06-15 | reverse complement strand
GGCTTGCAAACCTGGATCGATGCGGGATACCCTGTGGAGCCGTAAAAGCGTAAACACGGAAACAGGTAAACAAGTACACAAGTGTATATTGTTTTACCTGTCTACATGTTTACTTGTGTACTATCTACCGATTCGCTATAACCATCCTCTCGATTGACCACGTTCAAATTGCTATACCTTCAGTCAGAGAAGAAAAGGCGCGTGCCTTCTATGTTGAACTCTTAGGATTTATAGAAATTCCAAAACCACCTGAACTTGCAAAACGCGGCGGGGCATGGTTCCAGTCAGGAAACGTTCAACTCCATCTCGGCGTCGAAGCGGATTTCAAACCAGCGCGCAAGGCTCATCCCGCGTTTGTTGTGGATGATCTCGATACGCTGATCGCAAAGGTTCAAAACGCTGGATATGAAACGGATATATCCCAACCTCCCTTGAATGGATACAAGCGCGCCCACGTCTTTGACCCGTTTGGAAATCGGATTGAACTGATGGAGAAATTGTAGAGCGGGATGGTATCCCGCTAGGACGGATTGCCAATCCGCCCTACGGATAATAATATGAGCACGCCTCTTGTCACACCTTGGGCTGATTCTGTTACTCCTGGCCAATCCACCCTCTGGCAAATCATGATCGATGAGGGGCTTAGTCCCTATGCGTGGTCAAATGGACCGCATGATATATACCCAGCACATTCGCATGCATACAACAAGGTCATTTATGTTGTGCAGGGAAGCATCACTTTTGGGTTGCCTGAGCTCGGCAAGCAACTCACCCTAAAAGCAGGCGATCGCCTCGACTTGTCTGCGGGCACTGTCCACGACGCGCGGGTCGGCGCGCAGGGAGTGGTTTGCCTGGAAGCGCACAAAGATTGATTATTTCTTGGCTTTTGTAGAACGAAAAGCCCAACAAAAAAGACGCGTCTATAAAAGACGCGTCTTTTTACTTCTTACAAATTACCGATTATTCTTACCAGTCGCCATGGAGCCAGCCGCGGATCTGCATCGAATCGACCACGCGCTGGATGGAAACCATATACGCTGCATCGCGCATGTACTCATTTTCCTTCTCAGCCATTTGAAGGATATCATTGAAGGCGTTCGTGATTTTTGCATCCAGCCGCTCCAGCACTTCCTTCTTTGACCAGTAGAAGTTCATGTCATTTTGTACACCCTCAAAGTAGGAGGTGGTCACACCACCGGCGTTGCACAGAAAATCAGGAATATTGAAGATCTTGTTCGCTTTTAAGACTTCATCCGCTTCGGGCGTACAGGGACCATTGGCGCCTTCCGCTACGATCCGAACACGGCTTGACATTTTTTGGACGGTCTCGGAATTCACATGACCTTCAATCGCAGCGGGGATTAACACGTCTGCTTCCTTTGTTATCCACGCATCGCCATCTTCTACAACGTAACCAGCTTCTTCTGCTTTTTTCCGGTCAATCGTTCCATATTGATCGACGATCGAAAGCAGGAAGCGCCCATCCACGCCATCTTTGTGGCTGTACGTGTAGGATTTTTTATCATTGCGATCCCAACAGGAGACGCAGGCGACTTTGCCGCCCAGCATTTCCACAAAACCAATGGAGGCATATTGTGCCACATTGCCAAAGCCTTCAATGGCTGCAACACATTTTGTTGAATCCATCTTGAGATGCTTCAAGGCTTCACGCACCGTATAGATCACACCATAGCCTGTCGCTTCCGTGCGCCCCAGAGAACCGCCGCCACCAACTGGTTTACCGGTAAACACACTTGGTGCATAATAACCGGACAACTTTGAGAACTCGTCCATCATCCAGCCCATCATCTGGGGCGTTGTGCCAACATCCGGAGCCGGGATGTCCTGTCGCGGTCCTAAATTCTTTATCATTTGCTGTACCCAACCGCGGCACAGGTGTTCCTTTTCATTGGCAGAAAGCTTGGAGGGGTCGACGATAATGCCGCCCTTGCCGCCACCAAGTGGGATATCCACTGCAGCGCACTTCCAGGTCATCCACATGGAAAGGGCACGCACCGTATCAATAGTTTCATCTGGATGGAAGCGAATGCCACCCTTATTCGGACCGCGCGCATCGTTGTGCTGGACGCGGAAGCCGGTGAAAACCTGTAAAGTGCCATTATCCATCCGCACAGGAATGCGGAAGGTAAATTCACGGGCTGGCCAACGTAGGACTTCCCGGACGCCCGGATCAAGATTCATCTTTTCAGCAACGCTGTCGAACTGGGTTTGGGCAATTTGGAATGCATTGATCTGCTCTGTCATAGTTTTCTCCTAAATAGTATATTGAGGTTTATAGAAAAGATAAGCGGGCATCCCCGGACAGGGATCCCGCTTTTTATGTACCTTATGGCGAACACAAGTTCATCTTGAGTTTACTCAATAAAGCTTAACTGCCTTAACGTTATCATGAGACTCAAATCCCCGTCAATATGATAAAAATCAGCTCATTTTATAACAAAAGATAACAAAAGACCGGACTTCCATCCGGTCTTTTGACTTATTCAAAATTGTCTTCGTCCGATTCATCATCCCCTTTGTCAAACTCATATTCCACCTTGTCATGGTCTAAATACACCCACAAAAGGAGGACATGCCCATCCGAAGTCTCCACATTCCGAGCCGCAAGGATGGGAGCCGATTGTTCCACACCCATATCATTTCGGTAATGCAGATGTATAGGCAATTTATTGTTCCAAGCCCGATAACAACGCTCTACAAGAGCGGGCCCATTAAACGTCCGCAAACGGGTCAATGCGGGAACCGATAAACGGGAGCCTTCATTCAGGCCCAGTGCCCAGCCATCATTTACTGCTTCAAAAACAGGAGGCGGGCCTTCAATGATTGTAATTTTCTCATCCATAGTGCCGCCAATATACCATAAAAGAGATTTTTGAAACCTTACGAGTACCTTCTATTCTCCTAACAGAATTCATAACTGCCTCCAGTAACAGTAAATGGACGAAAAGCCACTTCACTTACTTACTCGATGCTGAGTGCAAATTCAGCTACATATTCAAGACGGGAATCCACCTACTTTTGTTTCATAAGAGTTTTATTATTTATTTTCTTTTCATTACAAAGTTGTCACGTTTAATGCTTGCGCCTACCCATTGGCATAGGTATACTTGAATCACTATGCAACCGGAAAAAATTGGCATTTACGAAGTCAAATCCGAATTAGGGCGCGGGGGAATGGCAACTGTTTACCGTGCATATGATCCGCGTTTTGAGCGCGAGGTGGCTGTCAAAGTATTACCAAGTGAGCTTTTACACGCCGATCCGCAGTTCCGCCTACGGTTCGAGCGGGAAGCGAAAATTATCGCCCAACTTGAACATTCTGCCATTGTCCCGGTCTATGATGTGGGCGAGGCAGACGGGCAGCCCTATTTCGTCATGCGTTATATGAATGGAGGGTCGCTCTCCGACCGGATCAAGGCCGGCGGGCTTACCATGGAAGACGCCACCCGCATTCTAGGCGCCATCGCCCCAGGGTTGGATGAAGCACACTCCAAAGGGATTGTCCATCGCGATATAAAACCCAGTAATATCCTGTTCGATAAACGCGGCAATCCTTATATTTCAGATTTTGGCATAGCCAAACTTTCCCAAGCCCAATCTGGAAATGTAACCGGCAGTGCCATCATCGGCACCCCTGCCTATATGGCGCCCGAGCAGGCTCAGGGCACGGAAGTGGATGGCCGCGCCGATATCTACGCGCTGGGCATTATTCTTTTTGAAATCCTGACCGGCAAACAGCCTTTTGAAGCTGATACGCCCATGGCTGTTGCCATTAAACATATCACTGATCCGGTCCCACACATCCATCAGACCAACCCCCAGCTTCCAGAGGCAATGGATACGATCATTCAGCAAGCCATGGCGAAGGACAAAACCCAACGTTTCTCCACTGCTGTTGAAATGACCGATGCTCTGCGCGAGGCGGCCCGTGGCACTCCAACCAAATTACAGACAACGCTGGCGGGCAGTGTCAGGCAAGCCACACCTACTGTAAAAGCCAGCATGCAGCCTGTCCCCGCGAAAAAGGGATTCAACGCGCTATTCGTCATCGTCCCGGTGATCGCAATTGCGGCACTGGCTGGAGGGTTCTTTCTCTTTAAGGAGAACAGAAATTCTCCCGCGACGAAACCACCAATCAGCACATCTGTCGAAACATCGACATCTGCTCCTTTGCCAACCGAAACATCTGCTCCCGTCAATAACCCGACAAACATTCCAATCGTTGAGATTGAACCAACGATCACTGAGACTTCCCTGCCTCCAACTCTCACCAAAACAACCATCCCAGCGCCCCTGGCTTTGGGTGGCGCGGACAAGATCGCTTTTGTTGCCAATAATGAGATCTGGGCGATGAACGTGGATGGCTCAGAACTGAAACAGTTGACAGCAGATGGTGGCACCAAGAACGATCTGCAGTGGCTTCCAGACGGAGATAACATTGTTTTTATCAGTGGCTTGACCGTCAAATACTATAATATCAAGACCGATGTCGTCGACACCCTCACCAGTTTTCCTTCTGCCTCTTCGCTGAATGCTTTCCGTGTTTCTCATGATGGCAAACAAGTCATCGTTGCCATGAACAACGAAATCTTCGTGATCCCCTTCGACATCGATCAGTTGAAGAACGTTCACAAGAAGAGTGATTTGCTGGCCTTGGAACCTTGCATTGTTCCTCAGGGAAAGACAAAATCTGCGCTCGTCGTGAAAGAGGCCCGCTGGGCTACAGATGATCAACTTGTGGCTTGGCTTTATAAAGGACCCTTTGCATCTGATCAGGTCAGTGTGCTCGATATTCACGACTGTGATCCAGTGAAAATCAAAATTGTCGATACCTTTCCAGGCACCCGCTTCGAGCCCCCTGGCTTTCAAGGCGGTCTGATGCTGGATTTTGATTGGGACGGATTTAATCAATTCATTTTCAATACAGCCAAACGAAATAACGGCTGGGGCGACCTGCATATTTACAACTGGGAATCGCACAAGCCCAATCTGACTGTAAACCCAATTGGGAAAAGATGCTGTTACCGTGACGCGCGTTGGAGTCCGGACGGTACCTATCTCCTGTTTGCCTTCCAGGATGCAGGCCTCGCAGCAGATACGAAAACACTTTTATACTATGTTCCCTTCGGGGAAATCGAAGCAGCTACAAATCTTACACCGATTCCATTGCCTGAAGGTCTCTTTAAAAATCTAAAAGAAGCACCGCAACCCGCTTTACGATCTGTCCATTAATCAAATCCTGGTGAAGCATTAGAGCTTCACCAGGATTTTTTTTACCAATCCGGGTCCTTGATAAATCAATCCGGTATAGATTTGAATCAACGTCGCCCCCAAATCCAGGCGTCGCTTTGCATCATCAGGATTCATAATCCCGCCTACACTCACAACCGGGACTTTCCCATCTACGCGTTTCATCACCTGACATAACACAGACTCACTTCGAAGCCGGAGCGGGCTTCCACTTAACCCACCTGCTTCTCCCCGATGCTTTGACCGGAGACCCTCGCGCGCGAGGGTCGTGTTTGTCACGATGATCCCGTCCATGTGTGTAGCAAGGATCACATCCACCGCGTCATCCAATTCCGCTTCGTTGAGGTCCGGCGCGAGCTTGACGAGAAGCGGGATTCGTTTCTCCAATGTCTGCTCTTCCATCTTCCGCTGTATGTCCAATTGTGTGAGCAAACCTTCCAGCGCGGCGCGGCCTTGCAATTGACGGAGTCCGACCGTATTTGGGGAACTGATATTGATAGCCAGGTAATCGGCATACGGCGCGAAACATTGCAATAATTCGAGATAATCCAAGACAGCTTCTTCGTTCGGAGTATCTTTGTTTTTGCCGAGATTAATCCCAAGGATCATGTCACGGCGACGCGCTGAGCGAGCAGGTCGAGGTTTGGCTGAGGTAACATCCAGGGCCAGGCGAATCATTCCACCGCCAAATTGAGGATTGCTTTGCCTGCCTCGCAAGGATTTGACCATGAATGCCGCGCCCTTCCCGGGAAATCCCATGCGGTTGATGACCGCTTCCTCTTCCGGGAGACGGAAGACGCGCGGGCGCGGGTTACCAGGCTGAGGCTTGGGCGTGACCGTGCCTACTTCCACATGACCAAAGCCCAACGTGGAGAGTCCACGAATGGCAATGGCATCCTTATCGTAGCCAGCGGCAAGTCCCACCGGGTTTTTGAATGTTAATCCAAATGCCTGGACAGGTTTGGACGGCGCTTTGTAAAGCTGTGTAAGAAACCAACGGGAAGTTGGAACGTTTCCGGCAAACCGTATGGCTCGCAGCGTCAGTTGGTGTGCCAACTCAGGGTCAAGGCGAAAGAGGAGGGAGCGGAAGAATTTATACATTTTCGCGACGCTCGCCGTCCGCAGGATGCTTTGCAAAGGACGGCGGCTAGAGCATTTAAGTTAATCAAAGGCCGTCGGGCGGTTTGGATCCTGTATATGGGCAAAGACTTCCTGCACCATGCTTTCGTTGGTGCGATAACTCGATAATGGAGGCAGGTGATTCGGGTCAAAGAAATCCACCGCCAAGGTTTCATAACTGGTGCGCGGCTCGCCATCCAAAAGTTTGCATAGGAAGATAAGCTTATAAGCGTGATAGAACTCCATGGGTTCGATGCGATTGGCATCGATCACGGCTATCACTTTTTCGGCTTTGACGCGATAGCCGCTTTCCTCCCATACTTCGCGTTCCGCCACGGAGGCAGGGGAATTGCCCAGATCTGCCCAACCGCCCGGCATCGCCCACTTGTTATCGGCTCTTTCCTGGATCAGCAGGATTTTTCCATCTTGAATGACCGCGCCGCGCACATCCACCTTTGGCGTGATATAGCCCGACTGCATGGAAAAACTATCCAGGGCAGATTCTTTTGAAATCTCCGATTGGCTCTCGATGATCTTGGCGGTGATCTTTTGCAAGCGTTTGTACCGGTCGATATCGTATTCATTTCCGCTATAGGTCAGGCCGGATTGGCTGAGTGAAAAAATTTCCCTCGCCCAATCGAGCCATTTTGGAGTTTGATGATTCATGAGGCTTCCATTATTCTTTCCTTTGTCCACTCTTTACTAAAAAATATTGCACGATTTCATCTTCAGGGTGGGGAATATTCATCAATGCGAACATGGCCGCCAGTTCACCACGGTGATGCGTGTTATGGTTTGGCGGCTGGACAATCATTTGCCATAAAGGTAGAGTGAACGTTTCGCCTTTTGGATTTGTGTAGGTAATCTCACGCAAAAGGGATTGCTCGGTTTGCTCAGCGACCAAGGCGCGCATGTTCTTTTCCACATCCACCCAATACTCGCGAATGGATGCAGCAGTCGCAAAGTCTTTGGGATCAAGGAATGTTCCTGTTTCGCCTCTCCAGCGCTGGGGCCACATCCGCTCGGAGCTCATCATGTGCACCAGCACCGCATGGACGCTGTCCCAACTATGCCCCTGCCTGCGGAAGAGTTGTTCGTCGGTCAGTGTTTCCGCAACCGCGAGATAACGTTTGTTCGCCCAGTAATTGTAATCGTAAAGGTGTTCAAGGTAGGCTTTGAGTTCCATAAACATCTCTCATTTCAATCATGTCGTTGCGAGGAGGAGCATAGCGACGACGAAGTAATCTTTTGTTAACTGGAGACACTGGCACCTGCATGATTTGCTAAGCAAATCATGCAGGTGTTGCTTCGCAGAGTGCGCTCGCAACGACATGCTAAACTCCTCTCTTGCCCTTCTTCAACATTTCAATCGTTTTGACGATTCGGTTTTGATGGGTCTCTTCCTTTTTGGCTTCCTCCACCCAGCGCACATATTCCTTTTGGTGGGTGTAGGAGAGTTTATCAAAAAAGGCTTTGGCTTTTTTATCTTTCTTCAATTCCTTCATCAGATCTTTTGGGATTTCGATCACACGCGGCTCGGTATCTAGCTCAATTGTGATTGTCACTTCATCTCCAAATGTCTTGCCACTTTGTTCCCGAATCTCTTTCAATATCCCTAGGATATGGCATTCCGTTCCCATCCGCATCAACGTGCTACGATAGGGAATTCCCTCGATCATCGCCTTGACTTTGGGACGCTTCAAGCCAAATGCCTCTTCCACATCGAATGGCACTTCGACGAACGCGCCGCCTCCGCCTGCATTTTGGATGGTGGCTGTGAAGGTTTGTTTTTTCGTCATGGTCTATACCTTTCCTTCAAATTTCTTGGCACAAGATTTTTCCCGCCGATCCATACACCGACAATTGTGGCTAAAATGGAAAGCAGGAAACTCAGCGATACTGCCGTTTCAAAGCGCCCCATCATAAGCACATCGAGCACGGGCAAGCCCTCCGTATGGGCACTCATCCGCCAGGATGTGGGAATCAGCGCACCAAGGATCATGCCAAAAACTCCGCCAAATAGCATACCCGTAAAATATCCAACGCCGATGCCGCCAGTTGTGCCAGCGATTTTGACGGTCAACGCGGCGGTGAGAGCACCTGTCACAACTCCTAAAATCAGGCCGATAAGCAGTCCAATGAGAATTCCATTAAAGGTCACGGTAATGGCACCCAACCCAGCTCCGATCAACGCGCCGAAAATTGCGCCAATTACAGCACCCAAAATAATACTCTTTCGTGTCATTGATTTATCTATCAACGACGTTTTCATCCAGGTACTGAACGGGTCTTTACTTTTCAACCTCACATACTTAATATTTAGTGGTTTCAGCCACTTGTAAAAGCCACCGGGTTGGATGCACTCTATCTCAAAATTTTTATTATCATATTTTTGGACCACAACCCCAATATCGCCAATGTCTATTACGCCTTCATATTGTTCTGGTACTTGGATAATCTCGACTAAATCGTATTGATTAATCTTCTCACGGTCATCCATTTTTCATCCTGAGCTATATACAAATAAATAAGTCTCTTCAATTTTATCCTTCTCTGCCTGCATTTTGGATGGTGGTTGTAAAGCTTTATTTTTTCGTTGCCATTCACTCTTAATAAGATATTGGATCCGTGAATGACTGATCATCAGCACTTCATACAAGGGATAACCTGCTGGCATTCTGAAGGATCGTCGTAAATTTTTAGCAATAGTAATCCTATAGGTGTTCAATTCTCGAAAGTTTATCAGCTAAATGAGAAATCTCAGCACGCATAAATAATTTTTCCAGCCACTTTGTAGGAATCCCTGATTTTCCATAATATGCACCCGCGACTTGCCCACAGATCGCAGCAGTTGTATCCGCGTCATCGCCAAGATTGGCAGCTTGCAAAATTGCTGACTCAAATGTGTCTGTCTGATAGAAGCACCAGAGCGCGGCTTCCAAACTTTTAACTACATAGCCTGTGCCTTCAATCTGTGTCATAGATTTTTTGCAATATTCGCCGCTGGCAATATCTTTTATTTGCGGAGACACGGTTTTTACAGAGGTATTAAATAGAATATCATCCTTGCTCATTCCAGAGAGCGCCCGAAAAAGTATCTCTGCAAAAAGTTGACAGGCTTCCACACACTCCAGTGTCCCATGAGTCGTACGAGAACTTTCTCCTGCAAAATTTATAATGTTCTCAAGCTTAGGAAAATAAAACATAGGGATTGGAGCAAGGCGCATAAGAGAACCATTTCCTGCAGCGTTTGCCGTAGTTGCTCCACTGAAAGGATTACCTGTATGTTTATACCTTTCCAATGCCTGGCGGACGGTGTTCCCAATATCAAAGCATTCACCTGTGCTGCTCAAATAACCGTTTTGATACCAATCCCAATATCGATCCATCTGGTCAATAGGATCAAAACCATTTTTGGTAACCAGACTTGTTGCCAGGCATAATGCCATTGAAGTATCATCCGTCCACTGACCAGGCTTCAAGTGGAACGGTCCACCTCCCACCATATCGGTAACAAGTGGGAAAGATGCACGCTTCTGAAACTCTACCGTGGTGCCAACCGCGTCTCCCACGGCAAGACCAAGCAAACAGCCACGAAATCTATTTAGATCGATTTGCATTAGCCATTACTTTCCTGCTAAAAATTTCCTCGTTTCCTCGACTTTATCCTTCTCTACCTTCCCATGCTCTTCCCAATAATCCAACAATTGACTGATTGTCAGCACCGCGTGCATGGAATAGCCCGCCTGCTCCAGTGACTCCTTCGCGCCCGACTGGCGGTCCACCAGCACAATGACATCTTTCACAACCAAGCCTACGCCTGTCAATTTTTCGATGGCTTCGAACTTGCTTCCGCCGGTCGTGGCAAGATCGTCAATGACGACAACTGTTTCACCTGCGTGGTATTCGCCTTCGATCTCGGCTTTGGTGCCATAGGTCTTGACTTCCTTGCGCGGGTAGATCATCGGGTAATTTCCCTGTAAGGATACAGCAGTTGCGATTGGGATCGCCGCATATGGCAAACCTGCGATGCGGTCGAATTTTAGGTCTTTGAGTAAGGGTAAATACGCCGCACCGATTTGCTCCAACAATTTGGGATACGTAATGATCAGGCGTAAATCAATGTAAATAGGAGATTGCAGTCCCGATTTCAACGTGAAGTTTCCAAATTTGATGCAACCCGCCGACAACAAACCGTCGGCGAGAGATGTGAGCTGAGCGTCGAGTTGTGTCATAAAAATCCTTTTACCGCGAAGCACGCAAACAGCGCAAAGATTTTCTTTGTTCTTCTTCGCGATCTTAGCGATTCAATTGCATTTTGATATACCCAATCTGATCACGTAACTCCGCTGCTGCTAAACCTGGTCCTACGGCTGCACGAGCGATCGAGCGTGAGACGTTGATCAGCATCCCTTTACCATCTTTGCGTAGACCTGATTTCAACGCCAGTTCCAGCTCTCCACCCTGTGCGCCGATGCCGGGAGCAAGGAACCACATGTCAGGTACCGCTGCGCGGATATTAGACATGATCTGTGGATGAGTCGCGCCAACGACGAGTCCGATGTTGTTCTTCTCATTCCATTGTTGGGCAAGCTGCGCGACGTAGTTATACATAGGCATTGGGTTATCTGATCCAACGGGCAAGACAAGCAAGTTTTGCAAATCCATCGAACCCGCGTTGGATGTCTTACATAAGAGGAACACACCCTTCTCTGAATTTTATCGAGTATTTGCCTAGGTACGGATTCAAGGTGATGCAGTCGGCTCCAAGATTCTCAAATGCGGATTTGGCATATGCTTCCGCCGTGGAGGCAATGTCGCCACGCTTGGCGTCGAGGATGACGGGGATCATCGAACCCATTCGATTCGATTCATCTTGAATTGCATCGATGACCTCTTTGAGCGCGGTCCAGCCGTCTGCGCCGAAGACCTCGAAGAACGCCGCGTTGGGTTTGAATGCCGCCGCGTAACGAGAGGTCTGTTTGACGAGATTTAGGCAGAAGTCCCGCGCGGAGGCAGCAGTGGGTTCGGGCAAATCATTGACATGCGGATCCAGTCCAATACAGAGCAATGATGAGCAGTCATCCACGCGTTTTTCAAGAAAGGTAAAGAAAGATTCCATAGTTGTATACCTGTCTACGTGTCTCCTTGTTTACGCTTTTCCAAGCACCATCGCCAGCAACGCCATTCTTACATATAAACCATACTCCATCTGACGGAAATATGCGGCGCGAGGATCATCATCGAAGTCCACACTGATCTCGCCCACGCGCGGCAGCGGGTGCATGACGATCATTTGCTGCTTGGCAGCTTTCATAATTTCGGGGTCGATCACATACGCACCCTTGACTTTTTCATACTCGGCCGGATCTTCGAAGCGTTCCTTTTGGACGCGCGTCACATACAACACATCCGTTTCAGGCAACACGTTTTCGAGCGAGTTGAACTCCGCTTGCGGAATGTTCTTCTCCCCAACCTCGTCCATCACTTCCTTCGGCATGCGCAAAATCTCCGGCGAGACGTAATTGATCTTGACCTTGAACAACGACAGCAGACGAGCCAGCGAATGGACCGTGCGCCCATATTTCAGATCGCCAAGCATGGTTACGGTCATGCCGTCAACGCTGCCCCCGCTGAGTTCCTCGAAGATTGTGAACGTATCGAGCAACGCCTGCGTGGGATGTTCACCGATCCCATCACCTGCGTTGATGACAGGTTTGCGTGCCGCCTTGGCTGCGATCGCCGCCGAACCCGTTTCGGGATGACGGAGCACGATCACATCGGCATAACATTCGAGCGTACGCACAGTGTCCGTAAGACTTTCGCCCTTTGTCACAGACGAATACTTCACTTCATTGATCGGGATGACCGAACCACCGAGTCGTTCCATGGCGGCAGTGAATGATGACGATGTACGGGTCGATGGCTCATAAAATAGGTTCGCTAAAATCTTGCCTTTCAATAGATCGAATGTTCCGACGCGCTCGACCATACCGCGCATCTCGTGCGCCACGCCGAACACGTACTCCAGATCGTCACGCCCGAACTGTTTGACGGAAATAATGTCCTTGCCATACCAGTCAGCATTCTTGTTCTCGCCAAACGGCAGGTAAGGGGATGAAGATTGAGTTGGCACTGTAGTCTCCTCGTTTAGTAGTTTGCTAGTCTTCTCGTCCTTCCGCTTCGACTAGGTGACTAGCCGACCAGAAGACTATAAGACTAATTTGATCGGGACTCTGGTTGCTCGCCGAGGGCGAATCCCGTTAAATCACAAGTTTTACTCATCCTCATGCCGATGATGGATATCGGGCATGTGTCCATGCTCGTGCTCAGTGCGGGAATGTTCATGTTCGTGGGAGTGTACAATCTCATCCTCGTCATGCGCGTGGAATTCTTCATGTGTATGTCTGTGTTCATGCACCACAGGCATGTGGATATGAAAATGGGCATGTTCTTCGTTTGCCAGCATCAATGCGCCTGCAACCATCAAAACAGTGGCGATGCCAAACAAGAAAGTAATCGGATCTTTAAAAATAAGAATGGAAAGAAACACGCCTGCAAGTGGAGCGGTTCCATACAACGCGCTGGTGCGCGCCGCACCCAGTCCACGCATGGAGTAGATAAAGAGCATAGTGCTAAGTCCATAGGAGACAAAGCCAAGCAGGAGAATGCTAAAGATGGTGGTCAAGGCTGGGACTTGCTGACCAAGAAAAAGCCCCAAAATAAGTGAGAAGGTTCCAGCCACGAGTCCCTTCCAGGCGACGATGGTCAATGGATCTTTGGCAGAAATGTTGCGCGTGAAGTTATTGTCCACGCCCCAGAGAAAACATGCAAGCAAAATGCCTAACGCTCCTAGTGAAAAACTAAATCCGCCTTGAAAATTGGTAGAGAGAAAAATGCTTGCCAGGGTAATCGCAAAGATTGCGGCGAGCGCGCGGCGACTGATCGATTCACGGAAAAAGAATAATGCAATGAGCGTTGTCCCCACCCCTTCAAAGTTGAGCAACAACGAAGCCGTGGAGGCGGGTGTATTCTTCAAGCTAATCATCAGAATGATCGGCGCGAGGATGCCGCCTGAGATGATCGCGCCTGCCAGCCATATCACGTCTGGAGATTTGATGCCCGCCTCTTTTTGATTCGATGTCAGTCGTTGATACAGCTTGATGAGTGAAATCCCAGTCCCGCTTCCAAGATATAAAAATGCAGCCATCAGAACAGGTGATACGTCTCCCAACAATAGTTTTGAAATGGGAGCGCTTGCGCCGAAGAACAAGGCCGCCAGCAACGCTTGAATGACGAAACTGAAATTTACCTTCATTGCCCCGACATACTCTTCATATCGAAGAGATGATTCGCAAGGGGGATAACATTGACCAATGGTTCTTCATACGGGTGAATTTTTCTTATCACCTTTACGGCTTCGTTAACCAGTTCGCGTTTGCAATTGACTTCGATCTTGTGCTCTGCGGTCTCACTGATCTTTTCAATTTTTCCCTCAAAGGGCTCGGCGCCCGGCAAGGGTCGGTAATATCCCTGGACGGGAGAGATCGCAAGACAATGATCGTAATTTCCCACCCGCCCGACCCCGATCTTTGCCAGTTCATCGCGGATTTTCAACGCATATTCCTTAGGAACAAATATCTCAAGTTTTACATCTGTGAAATTTTCCATTTTTCCTACTTTCTTTTAATTCTGTGCTTGACGGCATCACCAAAAATGACTATGATAAAAGTATAAAAGTCGCAAGACTTTCCTGCCTCGCGAAAAGTCGCCGATTGTGGCGGCCTGCCCCCATCTATACGTGATGGATCGGGATAGCGAGGCAGGTTGGCTTTAACCATATTCAATCAGTTTCCTGATTTTTTGTTCAATTACATCAAAGGCACCACTGTCATTATGTGTGTCACGCCGCCAAATTGCTCCTGCAATTAAGTCCGCAATTTGGATTGGTGGTTCGCTTTGCGAACGACGAGTCGAGATACGCCTAAATCTATGATTGATATTTCGTGCTTTCATAATACGCCTTAACTCATCTTTTGTTTGGTCAGGATAATCAAATTCGTCTAATATCAAAGTCCCACCTTCACGTTTTTGCCTTGGAATTTGATGGATTAATTCTGAAACAAAGTACAAATAAAAATCCAGGCCCGACATGGCTTTAAAAGCTTCTGCTAATGCACTTTTGTCCACAAGGATTGCCCCAATGTCAAAGTCTGAGCTTGCTAAGGTAGAGAATACTCTCTTTCGTAGTTGCTCGGATGAAAGTCTGTGATAACCAAATTCGTATCTTTCAGGCAATTTGGAATCTTTGCGAAGCCGTTCAAGAAGTCCGCGCAATTCTTCAGGCTTTTGGGTGGCAATTACTGTAACAACAAAATATCGGGATGCGCCTTTCGCAAAATTGAAACTCACATCCCCTGATTCATCACCTGCAAATGTGAATGTGAACATATATTTATTGCCTTATATTCTTTCCATAACCCTGTTCAACCAAAATCCTTTCATCTTCAAATACAGTTTTACCACGCAAAACAACTTTTCTCACTTTGCCCTTAACCTTCCAGCCTTCAAAGGGAGTCCATCCGCAACGGGTAAATTGATCCGCGGCATGGATTTCATATTCTGCATTCTCGTCCACTTCGACCCAGGTTTCGGGCTGCTCGGGGAGATTGAAAATTTTTCTTGGATTAATAACTGATTTTTGAATCAAATCGTCTAAGGTCAAGCGTCCAACGTCAACAGCTGTCAAAAGAAGGGGCAATAACGTTTCCAAGCCAGGAAATCCCGGCGGAGGGTTATCGGAGTCTTTTTCTTCCAGGGTGTGTGGCGCGTGATCTGTGGCGAAGCAATCGATGACATCCATGTTTGTCCACAACGAATCCACATCTTCTTTTGTTGCAAGCCGGGGTCTGACTTCAGCGCGACCTGGATGTCCATGAGAGATCGCTGGAATATCATCTTTCGATAAGAATAAATGATGGGGACAAACTTCGCAAGTTACTTTTATTCCCTTTTCCTTGGCAGTTTTGATGAGTAACACTTCCTCTTTCAGTGAAATGTGCGCGATATGAACGGGTCTATCATAGATCGCAGCAAAAAGAATCCCTGCCGCCATAGTTCGGGATTCGGAGTGCAGCACGATGGGATACTCTTTTGGAAATTTTTCAAAATGCGGCATCCAGAGAGTCATGTCGTCGAGGCGGAGTTCGCCGAAGGTTGAGTCGAGATACATTTTCAAGCCCGCGGCTTTCGAGGCGAGCTCTGGAAGAATGTCCGCGTTGTCGGGTCCCGCGCCGAGGAATTGGGCGCAAGGTCGAGCGTGGAAGCATCGAAGATCGGCGGTTTGGTATTGGGCATCGCCAGGATCATGGTCACGCCGCCCGCCAGGGCAGCCTGGGTGGCAGAATCCCAATCTTCCTTGTGGATTTGTCCAGGTTCGCGCACGTGGACATGAGGGTCAATTAAGCCTGGGAGTCTAATCATAGTTTAGGTTCTTTAAGCGCTTCGTCTGCAAGCGGGACGAACATCCACTGTCCGCTCAGCGCGAGTGCAACGCAGATAAAAAAAGAGAGCCGATGGCGGCTCTCTTAATAAATCGGGAAAGGAAGTGTTAATTGGACGGTAGCAGTTCTCGGGTCCCGAAAGAAACGGTTGGTCATGTCGGCGTGATTCTACGCAGAGCCAGAACTTTGTCAAGGGCATGCATCCCATCACAAAAAGATGACAAAATACTGTCAAAAATGTTAACTAAATCTTCTTCGGATGTTAACCTTTTCAGAGTATACTTATCTATATGAACACCAGAATTTCATCCCTCCCGTTGAAACAAAATGCTTTAGAAGCCTCGAAAAAAGTCTCACTATTCCAAAGCGGAGTCAAATTAATGGATACAATGGTCTCAATGGTTCTGGCAGGATTCGTCGCAATATTTTTCATGTGGGTCAATGGCAAGCAGCATGAATTCGACGAATTAGAAGACAGAGCCAAATAAATCTAGTTTAATGTCAAAGGGGAAATAATCATAAATTCAGAGTGGCAGAGGGCGGCAATTGGATACTCCACTCATTTCTATGTGTTAAAAGAGTTTATCAACTAAATATTCTTGTGACAATCATCACTCGGAACATCCAAACTGCGGATGTTATAATCCCGCGCATCAAATCGCAAGGAGACACGCATGGCATACAAAAACGTCAAGGTCCCCGAGAGTGGGGCAAAGATTTCCATCGAAGACGGAAAACTGGAAGTTCCTGATAACCCAATCATCCCTTTTGTTGAAGGTGACGGCACAGGCCGCGACATCTGGCGCGCCTCGGTGCGAGTGTTTGACGCGGCAGTGGAGAAAGCCTACGGCGGCCAACGCAAAGTCCATTGGATGGAAGTGTACGCGGGTGAGAAGTCTTACAAGATGTTCCAAAGCTGGCTTCCTGACGAAACAACCGAAGCGTTCAGAGAATTTTTGGTGGGGATCAAAGGTCCGCTCACGACTCCGATCGGAGGCGGTATCCGCTCATTGAACGTGGCCCTCCGCAAACTGCTGGACCTGTATGTCTGTCAACGCCCTGTGCGCTATTACAAAGGTGTGCCTTCTCCTGTGAAGCACCCTGAATATGTGGACATGATCATCTTCCGCGAAAACACCGAGGATATTTACACTGGTATCGAGTTCCAATATGGCACAGAAGAGAACAAGAAATTTAAAGAGTTGTTCAATGAGGCATTTCCGAAGGAATATGCCAAGATGCGCTTTCCTGATACAGCAGGCATTGGCATCAAGCCTGTTTCAGTGGAAGGTACGGAGCGACTCGTCCGCGCCGCGATTGCATGGGCATTACAGAACAAACGCAAGAGCGTGAACTTCGTCCATAAGGGCAACATCATGAAGTTCACCGAAGGCGCATTCAAGGATTGGGGTTACGCGGTGGCGAAACGCGAGTTCCGCAATAGTATTGTTACCGAACGCGAGTCCTGGATACTCGGCAATAAAGAAAAGAATCCAAATCTTTCAATAGAAGACAACGCTAAGATGATCGATCCGGGCTTCGACATGATGTCACCCAAACAACAGGGTGAGATCCAAGCCGAAGTGGAGGAGGCCTTGAAGTTGTGGGATACCCATGGCGATGGCAAGTGGAAGTCCATGTTATTGATCAAGGACTCCATCGCAGACGTCAGCCTACAATTCACACTCATTCGTCCGCGTGACTATGACGTAATTGCTACATTGAATCTCAACGGTGATTATCTCTCCGATGCGCTCGCCGCACAGGTGGGTGGGATCGGCATCGCGCCGGGCGCGAACATTAACTATGTGACTGGTCATGCCATCTTCGAAGCGACTCACGGGACGGCGCCAAAATACGCGGACCTGGATAAAGTCAATCCCGGTTCAGTCATTCTCTCTGGGGAAATGATGTTCCGCTACATGGGCTGGACCGAAGTCTCGGATTTGATCGTCAAGGGCATGGAAGGCGCGGTCGCGGCGAAGACAGTCACGTATGACTTCGCCCGTTTGATGGACGGCGCCGCTGAGGTGAAATGCTCTGAATTTGCGGATGCGATCATCAATCATATGGCGTAAAGAGTAAAAGTGAAAAGTAAAGAAGGTCACCTCGAGAGGTGACCTTCTTTATTTCTTATATCATCACTTTGTCACTGTAATGTCTACCTTCATTCCATCTTCATAATGTTTCCTGATCAAACAGGAAAATTCCAATAATTGGCCTGCCGCAGAATCGGGGAAAGTGAAATCTACCGTCGCAGTCTGACCTACGCTCAGTTGTTCCTGAGGAACAGTCAATAACGCGCTATTCAATGCTTCCTCCAAGCTTCCTGCCACCGAAACCGGCGGATTGATATTGAAGTTATGAGCATGGCGTCCTGAGTTTGTGATCACAAATGTATAGGGAACACCAACCTGAAATGTTGTCGTCGAAGCATCAATGGTATTGTCTGCCAATGTGATATTCACCTGGTTGCCAGAGGCGGCTGGCGCTTCGGTTGCCCCGGATTGAGCCGGAGGCTCTGTTGCGGTGGACTCAGAGGGAGCTTCGGTAGCAGCAGGCTGAACAGGTGCCTGAGTCGCTATAGGTGTGGGACTACTACAGGCACTTGCTAAGAGCACGATCAAAATAATGCTAAAAAACTGGGGAATTCTTTTCATTTTCTCTTCTCCTAAAATTGATTTGAGTAGATGATAAGACGAGAAGAGTTTTCTTTACTCTCTACATAATTCTCTAATCCCTCGCTTAAAAAGAAAAGCCACACCTTTCGATGTGGCTATGGTGATCTGATTGAATTATGGTGTTGGTGTGGCGTTGGTGCATGAAGATTTGACAAAAGAGGCGTGAGCATGTAAGTTTGGGTTTATGGCTAAACACACAACGACACACTCACGCCAAAAAGCATTATACCGTGTCAAGAACTGGTCGGATTATGACAAAGCCTTGGT